>Ga0182030_10001324_pt1 | contig 50704 bp, 42 predicted proteins | sample 812S3MmetaG_FD_121299 | JGI IMG/M metagenome (GOLD analysis project Ga0182030, IMG submission 121299) | Permafrost microbial communities from Stordalen Mire, Sweden - 812S3M metaG (Illumina Assembly) | ecosystem: Environmental > Terrestrial > Soil > Wetlands > Permafrost | place: Sweden... | reverse complement strand
CCTTTGTCATCAAGGCTATGTTCGACCGAACCGGTGAACAGGGGCCGTTCCGCTGCCAAAAGGGTACTCCACTAGGAACCATTACGATCCACTAGGTACCACTATAGCCCACTGCCTCTACCTGGGCAACCCCTTTGCTGCTGCGTGTGAATATGCACAAATGGATGCAAATACCCATAAGGACTTGCGACTGGTCACATACTCGAACGTACGTTCGAGACATTCACTTCTAAACACGCTGTCGAGTATGTCCCACCTCGGCTCGACGAGTTGATCGTCGGTGTGATTGCGGAGGGCTGTATCGCAACGTAATTACAGCCGGGATCCTCTCGAATCGTTCCACTGGGGGTAACCATCACATGTCGAAGCGCCTCTTCCACATCCTTGCGGTCACCATGGGTTTGCCGCTTGCCGTCCTTGCACTGGCGGGCGCCGCACCCAGTGATCCGTTGACCTCGGTGGCGGCTCCCGTCAGCAAGCAAACGGTCCCTCATGACGCCTCCACCGGATGGGTGCTGTACGGCTTCGTCAAGGACGCACAACTCCAACCCGTTTCAGGTGTCACGATTTTTCTTGTCGACAGCCGGAATGTCTATCAACCAACATTCGGGTCAACCAAAACAGACTACCGCGGGTACTTCCTGCTCAATTACGCCGGCACCACAACGCCGGCGAGTTCTCCGACGCCGGGCGCAGGGCAACTCTTTATCGAGATCACCAATGCCAAAAGTCAAGCTGTCTATCGGAGCACCAACCCCTTCATGCCTGTACCGGGCAGCAGCACCAACTACCAGACCATCGTGCTCCCCGCAACATCTGCACCACATTAACTCCAAGCAGCGCGACGATTCACGGTGTGCGCCCCGTTGCCTCACCGTGGGGCCGTAGGAATCAACGGCCCGGGGCGGTATTCCGGGGATAAACCATTGGGAGGGTTGATCGTGCCGATAATCCTAACCGCAATCGTCGTCCTCGCGTTGGTAGCGCTCTTCGCGGTGCCGGCGCTTGCCGCGCGGCCCGGTGTCGCGGGGGTCGCGCAGCCGACGATCGTCGCCGCCGTAGGCGACAAGACCGGTGTCCAACTCAAGCTCGATAGCGCGATCAATGGTGAGATCAAGCTCGATCTCTCATCGAGCAAGCTCGCGGACAAGTGGCGGGTCACCTCGCTGAAGTGCGATGACGTGACCGTCGTTGCCACCGGCTCGCAGGGCGTCGTCGGGACCACCAAAGCGGCGCCTGCACCCGGCGATCCGACGAGCTGCGTCTACTCGCTGAAGGTTCCCTCGGGAGAGGCGCTGAGCGTCTATGCCGTTCTCGGATCGGGGCAATCGGTCGGTATCACCGGGCTACACAAGTTGGCCGACGGCTCGTACGCGAAAGTTTCGACCACGTCGGATCTGAAGACGGAGAACTTCCTTAAAATCGAGTCGCTGAAGGGCGGCTTGCAGACCGTAAAATTGTCGACCGGTGGAACCGAGACGCTGCCGCTCTACATCAAGCTCGAAGGCTGACGAAATCCGAACGCTTCTTGCGCTGTCGCGAGAAGCATTGCTGCACGTTTTACGCGGTGTACCTCACCGGCGACGAGATCGTTCGCGTAGCCCGGACGCTCGATACGCCGCCATGGACGTTCACCATCGCCGTTCCGACGGCTGATGCCGCCGACGATGCGTTCGCGCTCGACCACTCCACCCTGCGCTACCGGGCCGCGCTGACGAAACTGCCCGATGGCGCCGAGCGCGAGCGGTGCATCTTCCTGCTCCGCCTCTCGGATGGCACGGCTCGTTGCGGCCTCGGTGAGTCACGCCCCGCACCGTGCCGCTCGTTCCCGAGCGAGCTTCACGAAGGCGAGTTGCGGGTTTCGGCCGCGGGCTGCACGTGTCGCGACTGGTCGCTCGACGACATCGATGTGGAGAGCGATCGCGCGTTACTGCTCGCCGAGTCGCGCGCCCGCGCCGAGTACGCGGGCCTCGTTCGCAACTGGAACGCGCACGTCGCCGCGGCGACCGTATCCGAACCGTTTGCCTACCAGGACTTCTGTCGTTTCCTACTCGATCAGTACGCCCTCGCCCGATGAGTTTCGGCTGCACGACCTGCAGCGGCGAATGTTGCCGCCTGTACCTCGTCCACGTTAGCGGCCGCGACGCGGTCACGATCGCGCGCGGACAGGGATTGGCATTCGAGCAGTTTATCGACATCGTAGCCGAAGCCGAGCCGACCGGGGCGGGCTTCACGCTCGACGGCAGCGGCGACACGTTCGCCTTGTCCCTGCGCCGCCGTCCCGACGGCGCGTGCTCGTTCCTCGTGGGCTTGACGGACGGCTCGCAGCGCTGCGGGATCTACCCCCAGCGGCCGTTCACGTGCGCGGTCTTCCCGCTGCGGTTGTACCGCGGCAGCGTCGACATCCGTCCGGATGTCATCTGCGAGCCCAACGGCCGGCGCATCACGGCTGTCGACCTCCCGCACGCCCGCGCGTTACTCGTCCGCGCATCGTTCGAGTGGACCGTCTACGCGTGGGTCGTCGCGGCCTGGAACGAGGCCCGCGAAACGGTTGGAGGCCGGCTCGACGAGCGCGCGTACTTCGACTACGTCGGCGCCGCCTACGACGCGATCGACGCGACGCTGGCGGACCGCCCGCCCGTGGAAACCGCAAACGCGATCGAGCACTGGATGGACGGCGTCCCGGCGGCCGACGTCACCGCCGATCGGAGCGAACTCGAACGAGCGCTGGGCGCCGCGCTCGCGCCGGTCGCGCCGAATCGAGTGCGTGCGCTGCCCACGCCGTAACCGGCACGTCCTTCAACAGCGGCGCAGGGATGCACAAGCTCCCGACGATGGCGGCGTTCGTTCGATATAACATGCCATACGGATCCGCGCCGAACACGTTGACCGCACAACAAGCGTATGATGTGTCGGCGTACGTCCTCTCCCATTCGCGTCCAAAATTTAACGGTCAGCGGACCATTGCATTCCCTCCGCGCAAGGCGTCGTTCTACTAAGAAGCCGGCCGGTTCGCTCCGTTCAACGGAGCATGGCCTGCCGTCATGGCGGCGATCAGCGGCCCGAGGTGCGGGATGAACGGCTGCGCCCGGCCAACGGCGCTGCGGTAGAGCGGCTGTCGTACTTGCAGATTGCTGGCCGTCCGGACCGGCCGCCGCGCTTCGTGGAACAACAAGCACGCCGGATCCCACGGCAGACCGCAAAACGCGATGATCCGCCGGGCCTCGGTTTCGAAATCATCGACCAGCGTTTCATAGCCGACGTCGAGCAGCCGATCGGGCGGAACGAACCGGCGCCAGCGCTCCGCCAGTTCGACGTTCCGGGCATAATATGTCCCGAGTTCGCGCAAGTCATATGAGAATGGGACCAAGTGATCGGAAAAATTCGTGGCAAAACACGAGAAGCACGTGTCGAGATCGTCGCGCTCGATATGAATGATTCGCGCGTTCGGCAGCATGACGTGGATCAGCGGAACGAGTTGCAGATGCTCCAACGTCTTGTCGGTGAGGCGCGTACCGCGTTGAAGAAAGCGTTCGGTTTCACGTAGATAGCGGTCGCCGATGAGGCGCACTCGGGTTCGGAGTTCGTCTACCGGCAACGCCGGCGTGAAGGGCCACGCTTCGCGAACGATCGGTCCGAGTATACTGACCTCGCCGGCGGCGGAAACCGCCGGATGCGCCGCGAGCAGCTGTTCGACCAGCGTCGAGCCCGATCGGGGCATACCGACGATGAAGATCGGGCGCTCGGAATCATTGCCGCACCCGCGCAGCTCGTCCATGAGCGGGTTGGCGAAGGCCGCCTCAAGCGCATCGACATATGCCAGTGCGGCTGACTCGTCGTACTGAATATCGGCGCGCTTTAGCGTGTTGCCCGCGAGGAAGTGCGCGAACGCGTCTTCGGTGTTCCCTTCTCGTTCAAACACGTTGCCTAATGCGAAATGCAGATCGATCTGTTCGGCGTGGGGGAGCGATTCGATGGCGCTGCCGAGCTTCTTCATCGCCTCGACGTGAGCCGGCTTGATGCGCTTCGATCCACCGGTGACGAGCGGCAAATACAAGCTGCCGTTGCGGGGCGCTAATTCGATCGCGCGATCGAGCCACATCATCGCCTCGTCGACGTCACCGGTCTCGAGGAGCGTTTTTCCGAGGTTGCTGGCCGTATTCGCGCTGGCCAGATCACGATCGAGGGCACGGCGGTAGGCGGCGGCAGCTTCTTCCAAACGCCCCAAGCGGCCGAGGGCCACGCCCAGACCATCGAGCAGCTCAGCGGAGTCCGGGGTGCGTTCCAACGCCGTTTCGAATCGCGCGCGTGCTTCGTCATAGCGCCCTAAGCGCAACAGGGCATTGCCGACGCGGCAGTGCGTCGACGGCGAGTCCTCGTTGAGCTCCAACGAACGTTCGAAGAGTGCCAGCGCTCCCAGCGGGTCACCCACCTCGGCCAGGGCGACGCCCAGCACGTCGAGACTCGGCGCATAGTCCGGGCGCAGCACCAATGCGCGACGGAGAGCAACGATCGCTTCGTTTGCCCGTTGGGCCTTTAGCAGCGTGAACCCGAGATTGTGGTGCGCATCGGCATAACGGTCATCGACCACAATTGCGCGCTGATAATAACCGATCGACTCAGCGTACCGCTCGAGGCGTTGCAACGTCGCGGCTGCGAGAAACAATGCTTCGAAGGATAGCGGACGCCGTTTGATGGCCAGAAGAGCAAGCGAGAGTGCTTTGTTGAGCGAACCGGCGTTCGCGGCGGCGCGGCAGGCAGCAATCGTCTCCGCAAATTCTTGGCGAGCCTGACGACGGGGCATGCAAGGAGCCTTCGCCGGCATCGAGTCCGGAGCCGCCCTCGATAGTGACGGCGCGCATGCGATGGTCGCGCCCTAAGCGATTTCTAGTTGTCCCAACTCGACGACGCGTCCGCGTTGGCCCGCGTGAATGACCGTCGTCGAATCGTCTTGGAGTAGAATCGCCGGTCCTTCGACGGTTGCGCCGGGGACGAGTTTCGTCCGGTCGTAGAGCGCGGTCGTACTTGGTTCGCCGTCGATGAGCGTGACGCGGCTGCCGGTTCGTGCATCGCTCGCCGCGCCGGTCGCGGTGAAGGGGGAAGCGATCGATGCTTGCGGTACGCGGGCCACGGCCGTGACGCGGTAGTTGACGATTTCGACGCGTTCGTCCGGCGCGCTGTGGCCGGTGAGCTTGTCGTGCTCGGCGTCGAACCGCGCGCGCACCTCGACGAGGTCCTGTGCGGTGCGCGGCAGTTCGGGTACGGGGATCGTCAACTCGTAGCCTTGCCCGGCATAGCGCATGTCGAGGCGGTACTCGAACGACAGAAGCTCCGGCGCGAAGCCTTGAGCGACGAGGTCGCGGGCGCCGTTTTCGCTTAGACGCGCGAAAAGCTCCGTCACTCGCTCGACCGCGACGTCACCGATCGACCCGAGTTCGGAGATCACGTAATCTTGGCGAACGTCGGAGAGCAAGAGGCCCAGTGCGCTGAAGGCGCCCGGGAACGCCGGTACGAGAACGCCGCGCATGCCCAGCTCGCGCGCGATCGCCGCCGCGTGCAGCGGGCCCGCGCCGCCGAAGGCGAGCAAGTGAAAGTCGCGCAGGTCGAAGCCGCGATTGGACGAGACGACCTTGATTGCTTCTTGCATCTTCACGTTGATGATCTCGACGATGCCGCGCGCTGCCGCTTCGACCGTGATGCCGAGCGGATCGGCGATTACCGTTTTGATCGCACGCTCGGCGGCGGCGCGATCGAGGCGCAGCGTCCCGCCCGCCAACGCGTTGTCTTCGCTGAGAAGGCCAAGCACGACGTTCGCGTCGGTGATCGTGGGTTGCGTTCCGCCGCGCCCGTAGGCGGCCGGTCCCGGTTGCGCGCCGGCGCTGGCGGGTCCCACTTGCAATTCGCCCGCGCCGTCGATCCAGGCGAGGGTTCCGCCGCCCGCGGCCACCGTATGGATGTCGAGCATCGGCACGAGCACGTCGCGTCCGTGAACCTTGCCGCCCATGCGGCGCACCGGCTGACCGTTCTCGATCAGCGCAACGTCGGTGCTCGTTCCGCCCATGTCGAACGTGACGATCTTCGCGAAGCGCGATTCCGCGACGATGCGGCTCGCGGCAACCACGCCCGCCGCCGGGCCGCTGAGGATCGTTTGCACGCTGCGGTTTGCCGCCGCCTCGAATGATGCCACGCCGCCGTTGGAACGCATGATGTAGCGCTGCCGCGTCGTCATGCCGAGCGCGTCGAGCGCGGTGCCGAGCGCGACGATGTAGCGTTCCAGCAGCGGGTTGAGATACGCGTTCACGACGGTCGTCGAGAGCCGGTAGTATTCGCGGATCTGCGGCGCAACGTCGGAGGAGAGCGAACAGTTCACGTGCGGCGCGAGTTCCGCGATCAGCGCACCCAGACGCCGTTCGTGCTCGGGGTTGCGGAACGAAAAGAGAAAGCTGACCGCGGCCGATTCCATGCCGCGCTCGACGAGCGTCGCGATCGCGCGGCGCGCGGCGGCTTCGTCGAACTCGATGAGCACGCTCCCGTCGAAAACGATGCGCTCCGGGACTTCTGCCGTGAGGTACGGCGTCACGAGCGGCGCCGGCTTCTCGAAAAACAAGTCGTAGGTCGTGCTGCCGTAGGGGCGGCTCTGCTCGCCGACTTCGTAAATGCCGCGAAAGCCTTCAGTGACGAACAGACCGACCTTGGCGCCTTTCTCTTCGAGGATGGCATTGGTTCCGACGGTCGTGCCGTGCGAAAAGAACGCGATGTCCGCCGCATTCGCACCGCTGCGCGCGAGATAGGCGGCGGTGCCGTCGACGATGCCGTCGGCCTCATGCCCGCGCGTCGACGAAACCTTGAAGACCGCGATCGCGCCGGTCGCCTCGTCGAGGACGACGAAGTCGGTGAACGTTCCGCCGGTGTCGACGGCAATGCGCAGGCGACTCAAGGCAGACGGCCGGCGTCCAATCCGTAATCGCGCACGGCGCTCTCGCGCGAAACGTAGCCATTGCGCACGTCCTCGATCACGGCTTCGGGCGGCCGCTTTCGCGCATCACCGAGGCCCCCGCCGCCGCCCCGCTCGAACCGGATCCGATCGCCGGTCGTCAGCGCGACGCCCGCGAAGCGCGACGGCAGCGATTGCGCTTCGGGCGAGTCCGGGTGCAGCGTGCAGCTTGCCGGCCTGCCGTCGGCGCCGCCGTCGCGTCCCGCCGCGGCGATCACGTGGCCGTGACCGCGAAACGACAGCGACGCCGTGGATGCGAGAATCTCCACATCGCGCCGCGCGGCGAGTCCGCCGCGATATTCACCGGCACCGCCCGAGTCTTGGATCAACTCGAAGCGCCGCACGCGGGTGGGAAATTCGCTCTCGAGAATCTCGATCGAGGCGCTTCGTGCGTTGGAGAGGAGCACCGCAACGCCCGACGGGCCGTCGGATCCGGCGCGCCCGCCGTACGCCGATCCCGCGAGTTCGTATTGCACGAAGCGCGAGCCGTCATCACGAACGCCGCCGAGCGAGATCGTGCCGAAGCCGCCGACGCGCGCGACGCGCCGGTGCGGAACGAAACCGCTGAGCGCCTCGATGCACGCTTCGGTAACGGCCAGCGTCGAGGGGATGTAGGAGTTGGTCGGCGCCGGAAAGTTCGGATGCACGATCGAGCCCGGGCGCAACTGCAATTCGATGCAGCGCGAGACGCCGCCGTTGTTCGCGAGCGTGGGATCGATCATCGCGATCAAGGCGTACGACACGCAGCCGCGCACGAGCGCCGGATGGATGTTGATCGGCTCGTCGACTTGATCGTCGCAGCCGGTGAGATCGAACGTGATGCTGCGATCGCGCTTCTCCACGCGCACGTGAAAGCGGACGATCGGCTTTGCCGGATTGCCGACTTCGAGAAACGACTCCGCCTCGTGGACGCCGTCGGGCCACGTGGCGAGCGCCGCGCGGATCTGCCGCTCGGTCGCATCTTGCTTGCGCGCGAACGCGGCCAGCAGCACGTCGCGGCCGTAGCGCTCGATCGTCTCGAGGATTCGCCGTTCACCCAAACGGGCGACGCCGATCTGGCCGCGGATATCGCCGAGCACGAGTTGCGGCGTACGGCTGTTGGCGCCGAGGATCGCCTCGACTTCAGGCACGGTTTTACCGCCGCGCACGAGCCGGACCGGCGGATACTGCGTGCCTTCATGAAAGATGTCGCGCGCGTTGCCGTTCGCGGTGCCGGGGATCGGCCCGCCGAGATCGCTCTTGTGCGCGATGCTCGCGCAGAACCCGATCAGCTCGCCCTCGGAAAACACCGGCGCGACGACGGCCATATCCATCGAGTGCGGCACGCCGCCGAGATAGGGATGGTTCGTGATGAATACGTCGCCGGGCCCGATATCATCGAACGCCGCACGGATGTTGCGCACGACCGCCGGCAGGCACGTGACGTGCAGCGGCAAGATCACGTGCTCGCCCACCACGTCGCCGCCGGCATCGAGGATCATGCAGCTCGCGTCCTGCGATTCGCGGATGATCGTCGAGTAGCCGGTTCGGAAGATGCTCTCTTGCATCTCGCCGACGATGCCCGAGAGCCGGCTCGCGATGACCTGGTAGGTTACCGCGTCAAGTTGCAAGGGCGACTTCGACCGGTTCGGGATGCTCGGCCAGCAACCGGCCGTACCCGAGGCGCGGCTCGCGCACGTGCAAACGGTTCTGAATCGCCCACAAGCGCGCCATCTGCGCGTGCACGACGGGAACGCCGAAGTCGTTTTCCATCAACTGCACGATGTCCGTGACTTTCCAGCCCGAACCGAGCATGTAGATGCCGTCCGCGCCGGGGTTCTCGATGAACGTCTTGCGCGTATGTGCGTAGACTTCGTGCGACGAGAGATTCTGCGCCCGGTCGAAATCGACGTCCATCCCGGCCATCGCCAGCACCTCGATGCCCGCGTCGCGGAAATACTGCGCGAATGTTTCGTTGATGTCCCCGCGAAAGTACGAGACGCCGACGATGCGCCGGATGCCGAGCGCGCGCATCGCCTCGACCTGCGTCTGCGGTGCCGTGACGATCGGCACGCCGTACGCGCGCTCCCAGCGCTGCACGATCTCGCGTTCGCCGGCCAAACCGTGCACCATGAACGGCGGCGCGCCTTCGGGATGGATCAGCTCGACCGGCACGCCGGCCAGCGTCTTGACGTGCTCTTCGAAATGATCCAGCACGCCCTTGAACTCATCCGCCGTGCCCTTGCGAATGTTCACGAACAGCGGTAGAACGCCGATGCCTTCCGGCAGCAGACGGATGAACTCTTCGATGCCGCCCAGCCGCATCGTCGGCTTGATGATGCCGACGCTGCCGCGCCAGCTCGATGAAATAGCCACGTGCTAGCTCCTCGCCGCTTCGGCGACTTTGGGGGTCAGTAACCGGCCGATTCCGGAACCGACGTAATCGACGACGTGTTCGCCCTCGACGATCGTGTGCTGCATCCGGCCGATGCCTTCGAACTCGATCGACACCGTCTGGCCAACCTGCACCCACTTGTGCAGATCGAGCGAACAGCCCGTGCCGATGGTTCCGGTGCCGAGCAACTCGCCCGGCTGCAGCGTCTCGTTGTCGGATGCGTACGCGACGAGCTGATGCGTCAGCACCGAACGCGGCGAGCTCGTGTTGCCCTCAAACCACACTTCGCCGTCGACCACCACGCGAACGTCGAGGTTGTCCACGTCGAGTTCATCGGGGGTCACCAAACACGGCCCGACCATCGTGGCGAAATCTTTGGACTTCGCCGGTCCGAGCGTGTCGCGTTTCTGTCCGTCGCGGCTGCTGCAGTCGACCACGATCGTGTAGCCGGCGATCGCCGCGAGCGCTTCGTCTTCGCTCATGTTCCGCCCGGTCCGGCCGACGACGATCCCGAGTTCCGGCTCGAGGTCGAGCTTCTTCGTATAGTACGGATACGGGATCGGATCTTCGGGCCCATAGATCGATTCGGGGCTGCCCTTGTAGTAGGGCGGCCACTTATACCAGTTCTCGGGCTTGTAGCGGCGCACCGCGAGGTCGCTGCCGTCGCGCAGGCTGCCGTGTTCTTCGTAGATCGAGAAGTCGCGGAACGTCGTGGGCCGCGGTAACGGCGAGAGCAGCCGCACGCACGCCCGCGGATGAACGATCTGCTCGCCGTTGCGCCCGAGTACCGCGCCCGTGTTCTTGGCGCGCACGTGCGCCAGCGCGAGTTCGGCGGCTTCTTTCGATTTGTGTCCGCCGCGCAGCCAGCCGATCATGTCGGGCGGCGTGCGCAACTGCGCCAAGCCTTCCGGTGTCGGCTCGTCGGTCGCTTCTTGCAGGTAGAGCGTGTACGCGAGCGTCAGGTCGACGACGCGCCCGTCTTGGTCGTTGTCGAGCAGCGCGCCGAGACGGCGTTGCGGCCCGAGCGGTGTCGCGATCTGGAAGGTGACGAGTTTCATCGCTAGTGCGCGCCGGTTGTGACTTCGAGATGGCCGGGCCAGTGCCAGCGCTTGAGCGGCTCGCCGTTCGCGATCTTCGCCATTTCGCGACTCCACAGCTTGCGCAGCAAGATCACGATCTTGTCGGACTGACCGAGGCGCTCGTGCACGCGATCGACGATCAAGCCTTGGCCGCGCTGCGCGACGTAGTCTTGCAGGTTGACGCTCTTCGCCAGCTCGCCCACATCCTCAACCGTCAGGCGCGAGCGCCCGGCCAGGATCTCGTTACCGAGCCGCTGGATCTCGAGCCACTGGGCGCCGCGCCCGGAGTTGCGCGGGTTCTGCGGGTGCGCGCGATAGCGATCGGCTGCCGCACCGTCGACGTGCGCGATGGTCAGGTTGAAGTTGTGGTAGCTCTGGTCGTCGATCGGCACTTTCCACGCGACGAAGTCGCGCCAGCCGCTCTCGGCATCGACCGGCCACACCTTGATGTGCAGCGTGTTCGGCATCTCGAAGTGGCTCACGCGCACGCTGCCGTTGTCGTAGATGTCGCGAAAGATGAAGCCGTATTCCGTTTCGTCGGCCGAGAACTCGACGATGCTGCCCTCGAGCGTCCCGACCTTTTTCTCATCACCCTTGAAATCGGACAGGCGGCTATCCGAGTAGAAGTTGGACTTGCGGTGCACCCAGCTGACGTGCAGCGTGTCGACCGAATTCTCCATGTTCTGGTAGAAATTGTAGGGCACGTCCATCATGACCGCATCGACGACGCAGCCCGACTCGAATTCCGGATAGCGCGGCATCGGCGGCGGATCGCCCTCGCCGAGATAGGCGAACACGAGACCGAGATACTCTTGCACCGGATAACTCGGGATGCTGACCTTGGACGCAAAGCCCGGGTTCTCGACGGCTTGCTCGACGCATTGCCCATGTTCGTCGTACTTCCAGCCGTGGTAAAAGCAGCGGATGCAATCGCCCTCGATCCAGCCGACCGACAGCTGCGTGTTGCGGTGCGCGCAGCGTCCGGCCACGAGGTGCGGCGTTCCGGTCTCGCCGCGATAGAACGTGAATTCCTCGCCCATCACCTGAACCGGAATCGCGCGGCCGGCTTCGACCGAATCCGAGAGCGCCACCGGCTGCCACACCGAACGCATGAGCTTGCCGCCCAGCGTACCGGGTCCGGTATGGGCGTAATCGGTGTAACGCTCAACTGCAGAAAGCATCGTCATCGCTCCGTGTGCTCTAGTCCAGTGATTTCTTGTCGACCCAGCCCTGGCGCTCGAGCTGGCTCAGGCCGATCATCTCGTAACCGGCTCCCGCATCGAGCGTGCGGTTCAACTGTTCGACGACGTGACGGTTGACCGCGCGCTTGCACCAAGCCAGCGGATAGGCCGGGCGATCGAGTAACCGCTTCACCAAATCGGCGACCTTCGCGTCGATCTCGCTCGCGGGCACCGCGTAGTTGATCACGCCTTGCGCCGCGAGTTCTTTGGCCGTGAAGCTCTTGCCGAGCATCAGCATCTCTTTCGCGATCATCGGCGAGAAGAACAGCGGTGCGAGCGCGGTGCCCCCGTCGCCCGGCACGAGGCCGAACGGCGGGCCGATCGGATCGAACGCGCCCATCGCGAGATGGTGATCGCCGAACACCGCGTCTTCGCGCGCGACGATGAAGTCGCCCGAGAACGCGATCCAGCAGCCGCCGCCGATGATGTTTCCGTCGACCTGGATGATGATCGGCTTTTCGATCGCCGCCATCACTTCGTGCATGCGCACGATGCCGGAAAACGTCTTCCAGATGTGCTCGGGATCGTTGTGGTGTTCTTGCCAGGCGGGGCTGTTGTAGTGCTTGCTCGAGTTCCCGCCGTGATTGGCGCCGCCGCGGTGCAGCACGATCACGCGTACGGTGTCGTCGGCGCGCAGCGCGTCGAGCAGGTTCGCCAGCGCCAGCGCGCTCGTGACCTTCTTCGCGGCTTCCTGTTCCTCGGGTGCGAGTTTATCGCCGGCGCGCGCCCAGATCGTGGCCAACTGCCCGTCGCGTTCGATCCGGAAATGCGGGCTCTGCAGACGGTCGATCATGCTTTCAGCACGAGCTCGGCGGTGGTCATCGGCCGCGGCAGGAAGCCGAACTTCGTTGCGGTGTCGAGCAGCGGCTGGATCTGGTCGACGTGGATGCCGTCGGAGAATTCCGCGCGCATCATCGTCGAGATGTCGGCGACCGGCAGCTTCGTGTATTTCGCCACGATCACCGCGGACGCGGCGTGGTTGGCGTTGCCCCAGCGCCCGGCTTGGTAGATCGCGGTCTGGAAGCGTTTGATGATGTCGGGGTTTGCCTTGGCGAACGTGGGCGTCGAGTACCAGGCGGCGTAGAGAAAGTTCGGCGCAATCGCCGGCATCGGATCGGCAAGCACGCGCACGTTGTTGCGGCGCAGCGCATCGGAGAGCGCCGGTTCGCCCTGGGCAAACGCGTCGATCGTGCCGCGATCGATCGCGGTGCCGACCTCGGCCGCGAGCACCTCGACGAACTTGACGCTCTTCGCATCGAGGCCGTTCTTGACGAGCCAGGCTTGGATCGCGAGATCGACCGAGGTGCCGAGCACGTTCACGCCGATCGTCTTACCGACCATGTCTTTCGCGGTGTGAATCGGACCGTCTTTGCGCACGCACAGCAGCGCCTGCGGGCCCTTCGCGGTATTCACCGCAGCCGGAGCCACGATCACCAGCGGCACGTTCTTCGCCACCGCGATGGCGGTACTCAGCGTGGTACCGCACGCGATGTCGCACGATCCGCCGAGGATGGCGGCCGTGGCGATGCTCCCGCTGTTGAACGGCTGATAGTCGACATCGAGTCCGGCGTCTTTGAAGAAGCCCATGTCGACGCCGTACCAGCCTTCGGCATACGCATCAGCCGGACCGGAGCCGATGCGGAGCTTCTGCAGCGCCGTCTGCGCGCCGGCGGGCGCCGCCGCCGCGAGCGCGAGTGCAGCGGTTGTTCCGCCGAGAAATGCCTTACGCGAATGACCGGTCATCGTTGCTCCTTCGGGACTGCAGCGCGTTGAAGATGCGCTCGGAGGTAATCGGGAATTCGTTCAAGCGCACGCCGACGGCGTTATGAATCGCGTTCATCAGCGCCGGCGCCACGCCGCTGTTGCTCAGTTCACCGGCCATCTTGGCACCGTACGGCCCTTGGCCTTCGGCCGGAACGTGGATCGTGCGAAACGGCGGCGGCAAATCGTTGATCGTCGGCAGCTTGTACTCGCCGAGGCTCAACGTCGTGATCTTGCCGCTCTCGTCTTCGGGCATCTCTTCCATCGTCGCGCCGCCGAGGCCGTAGATGAAGCCGCCGTCGATCTGCCCTTGATGGCCGACCGGGTTGATGATCTGACCGACGTCGGTGATGAAGAGCGTGTCGACGATCTCGAACGCACCGGTTTCGGTATCCACGGCAACGTCGAGCGCGTAGCACGAGAACGTGTAGTCGGCCGGGTGGTCGCCCTCGTGCGAACCGTCGTACGCGCCCTCGACGGCGAGCGGTTCCTGCGCACACGCTTGGGCCGCAACGGCTTCAAACGAGAGCCGCATGCCGTGCGTGTCGATGAAGGCGCCGTTTTCGAAGGCGGTGCCGGTGCGCGACGCCAGCTCGTCCACGATCGCATTGGCCGTAACGATTGCGGCTTGGCCGACGATGTGCGTTACGCGGCTCGCGCCGGTACCGGGATCTTTGGCCGCCTCGTTCGTGTTGCCGCGCCGCACCGCGATCTTCTCCGGGGCGATACCGAGAATGCCGGCCATGATGCGGCGCACGACGGTGAAGCCGCCCGAACCTTGATCCGGCGCGCCCACGATGACGTCGACCGCTCCGGATGGTTTCACCCAGGCTTTGATCGACGTCTTGCCGCCGCCGGTGTGGCGGCAAACGAGCGAAACGCCGCGGCCCGCGCCCGCCGGCGGCGGTCCTTGCTTTGCGAGCTCGCGGGCCAACGTTTGCAGCACGGCGCGCCCCGCGGGTTTGTACATCGACTCATCGGTGATCGCGCGGTCGCCTTCGTCGACGACGTTGCGTAAACGCAAGGCGATCGAGTCGATGCCGAGCGCGTGCGCGATCTCTTCCACGTGCTGTTCCCACGCCCAGAAGATCTGGACGTCGGACGGCGCGCGCATGTGCGCCCCCGGCGTCGTGTTCGTATAGACGACGTCGATGTCCAAGCGCACGTTGGGGATGCGATAGCCGACGGTCGAGTAGCCGATCTGTCCCGGCGTGAGCAGATTGCCGGGCTTGCCGCCGCCGTACGCGCCGCCGTTGAACGTGACGTGCGAATGATGCGCGAGAAACGTGCCGTCGCGGTCGACGGCCGTCCGCAGCGTCAGGTGGGCCGGATGACGCACCGTACCGCTCTGGAGCTCGTCCACGTACGTCGCCACCGAGCGCACCGGACGGCCGGTCGCACGCGCGAGAAAGTAGCACGGGAACTCATCCATGGTGAGGCCCTTGCCGCCGAAGTCGCCGCCGATGAAGGTCGATTCGACGACGATCTTGCTGCTCGGCGTTCCGCTGAGGGTGGCCATGAACTCGCGCATCTTGAACGGCGACTTGTTCGGGCTCACGACGTGGATCGTGCCGTCGTCATCGATCCACACCAGCGTCGACTTCGGCTCGATGTAGCCGCAGTGCTGGCGCGGCGTCGAGTACGTGTGCTCGAAGACGCGGTACGCGCGCGCGAAGATGGCGTCCAGTTCCACATCCGTGCCCTTGCGCACGACGTTGCCGCCTTGCTGGTTGGGATGCCGCCGCACCGGCCGCACCTTCGAGCCGAAGGCGTACGATTCAACGTTCGGATGGATCACGGGCGCATCGGGCTCGAGCGCACGTAAGGGATCGAGCAGGGTAGGCAACTCTTCGTACTCGACCTCGATCAGGCGCGCTGCTTCCTGCGCTGCCTCACGCGTCTCGGCGGCAATCGCCGCCACCCGGTCGCCGATGTAGACGACTTTCTCGTAGGCGAGCACCGACCAATCGCAGATCATGCGGCCGTGGCGCACGTCGCCGATATCGGCGCCGGTCAGCACCGCGCGCACGCCGGGTACCGCTTTCGCGGCGGCCGTGTCGATGCGCACGATCTTCGCGTGCGCGAACGGGCTCGTCGCGAACGCAGCCCACAGGCAGTTCGGCCGCCGCACGTCGGCCGTGTACTTCGCCTGACCGCTGACTTTATCGCGCCCTTCGACGCGAATCTCGTCGGTCTTGAAAATCTCGGTCGCCGGCGACCGTTCGAGTTGCTTGACGCTCATTTTGCCAGCACCGCCGTTCCGCTCCACGCTGCGAGCGCTTCATCCAGCTTCGCCCCATCGGCGCTGTAATCGCGAATCGCCGCCTCACGCGACACGTACCCGTCGAGCACGTCGGAGAGAATCGCCTCGAACGGCCGCTCGCCGGGAGGGCCGAGTCCGCCGCCGCCGGCGCGTTCCATGCGCAGCAGATCGCCGCGCATCAAGCGCACGCCGCTGAAGCGGCTCGGCAACTGTTTCTCTCCCGCGGTGCCCGGATTGATCGTCAGCGAGCCGAGCGCGCCCGGTTTCCCGCCGCGCGTTCCGGCCGGCGGCACGGTGTGCTTTCCGCCGCGGCACGTGAGCTGCGCATCGTCGACCAACACTTCCCATACGCGGCGCGGTGAGAGGCCGCCGCGATAACGGCCGGGTCCGGCCGAATCACGGATCAGCTCGAAGCGCCGCACGCGGGTGGGGAATTCGCTCTCGAGCACCTCGATCGATGCGGTGCGCGTGTTGGAGAGCAACACCGAGATGCCGCTCACGCCGTCGGAGGTCGCGCGGCCGCCGTACGCCGATCCCATCGGCTCGTATTGCACGAACGCGTCGCCCGAGGGTCGCCGCCCGGTGATGGAGATGCCGCCGACACCGCCGTTGCCGGCCATGCGGCGGGCGGGAACGAACTCACTAAGCGCGTTCAGCATCGCCTCGACGATCGCGGTACACGACGCCATGTAAGTGCAGCAGGGTGCGGGGAAATTCGGATCGAGGACCGAGCCCTTACGGAAGATCGTCTCGACCACGCGCGCCACGCCGGCATTGTTCGGGAGCGTCGGATCGATCATCGCGATGAGCGCGTAGTAACAGCAGCCGCGCGCGAGCGAGGGGCTGATGTTTACCGGGCCTTGCGTCTGATCGTTCGAGGCGGTGAAGTCGAAGGTGATGCGGTCGCCGCGCTTCTCGATCTTCACGTGATAGCGGATCGGCTGGTCGAGCGTGATGCCATCGGTGTCGACGTAGGTCTCCGCCTCGTGCACGCCGTCGGGCCACGTTGCCAGCACCGCGCGAATGCGGCGTTCGGTGACGTCCTGCAAGAGCGCGAATGTCTCGAGCGTCGTCTCGATGCCGTAGCGCGCGATGAGATCGGCGAGGCGCCGTTCGCCCAAACGTCCGACGCCGACTTGCCCGCGAATGTCGCCGATCACGAGATCCGGCGTGCGGCTGTTGCTGCGCAGGATCGCCTCGATATCGCGCTGCGGCACGCCGCCGGCCACGAAGCGGATCGGCGGATACTGAATGCCTTCCTGAAACAGCTCGCGCGCGCTGCCGTACGAGGTCCCCGGAACGACGCCGCCCAGATCGCTCTTGTGCGCGATGCTGCCGCAAAATGCGATCAGCGCATCGCCGTGAAAGACCGGCGTCACGACGGCCATGTCCATCGAATGCGTGACGCCGGCCAGGTACGGGTGGTTCGTGATGAACGCATCGCCCGGACGGATATCCGCAAAATCGCGCCGCACCGCGCGCACGACCTCGGGCAGCGCGCTGATGTGCAACGGCAGCACGACGTTTTCGCCGACGACGTTGCCCTCGGCATCGAGCAGCATGCAACTCGCGTCCTGCGACTCGCGAATGATCGTCGAATAACCGGTGCGGAAGATACTGTCTTGCATCTCGCTGACGATCCCCGAGAGCCGGCTCTGCACGACCTGAAAGGTCACCGCGTCGACGGTGCGCTTCGCCTCGGTCTCGGCCTTCGCCGCGAGATCGACGATCTCGATTTGTCCGAGCTCGACCACGCGCGCGCGCTGACCGGTTCCCACCACGGTCGTCGCGTCGTTCTGCAAGAGGATCGCCGGGCCGTCGATCTGCGCGTTCGGCGGCAGCTTCGCGCGGTCGTAGAGTGCTGTGCTGACCGGCTGCTCGCCCTCGATGGTCGTCTGCCGCGTGCCGAGACGCGCATCGTCGATGCTGCCGTCAGAGGCAAACGGTGAAGAGATCGAAACGTGCGGCACCGCCGCGACGGCGGTGAGGCGGTAGTTGACGATCTCGACGTGCTCGCCGGGCGCGGAATGTCCGGTCAGCTGCGCGTGCTGCGTATCGAACCGGTCGCGCACGTCGCGCATCGCGGCCGCGTCACGCGGCACCTCGTCGAGCGCAACGGTGAGATCGTATCCTTGGCCGACGTAACGCAAATCGAAGGCGCACTCGAAACGCAGGGCTCCCGGAGCGAAGCCCTGCGCGAGCAATTCGCCCTCGCCCTGGGCGCGCAGTCCTCTGAAGATTTCCGCGATGAGCCAGAGGTCCGTTTCCGCGATGCCGGAGAGTTTCGAGACGACGTAGTCGTGCCGCACGTCCGAGAGCAGCAGTCCGAGCGCGCTCGTCACCCCGGGAAACGCCGGCACGAGAACCCCGCGCATGCCGAGTTCTTGCGCCATCTTCGCCGCGTGAATCGCGCCCGCGCCGCCGAATGCCAGCAAGTGAAAATCGCGCAGATCGTAACCGCGGTTGGATGAGACGACCTTGATCGCTTCTTGCATCTTCACGCTGACGATTTCGACGATCCCGCGCGCCGCGGCGATGACGGAGATGCCGAGCGGCTCGGCAATCCGTTCGCGAATCGCCTTCTCGGCGGCCGCGCGGTCGAGCCGCAACGTTCCCCCGGCCAGCGGGCTCTCTTCCGAAAGCGCGCCGAGCACGACGTTCGCATCGGTGATCGTCGGCTCGGTACCGCCTTTGCCGTAGCAGACCGGTCCCGGATTTGCGCCCGCGCTCTTCGGTCCGACTTGCAACACGCCGGCCCTATCGATCCAGGCGATCGTTCCGCCGCCGGCCGCAACCGTATGGATGTCGAGCATCGCCACTTGCACGTCGCGGCCGTGCACTTTGCCGCCGGTGCGGCGCACGGGCCGGCCATGTTCGATCAGCGCCACGTCGGTGCTCGTGCCGCCCATGTCGAACGTCACGACGTTGGGAAAATCTTTGCTGCCGCTCACGAGACGGGCGGCGGCAACGACGCCTGCCGCCGGTCCGCTCAAGATCGTCTGCACGCTGCGCCGCGCGGCCGATTCGAACGTGGCCACGCCGCCGTTCGAACGCATGATGTAACGTTGGCGCTCGCCGCACTGTTCGGCGGTGAGGCGACGGTCGAGTTCTTCGATGTAGTGTTCGAGCTTCGGGTTGAGATATGCGTTGACCACGGTGCTCGAGAGACGATAGTATTCGCGAATCTGCGGCGAGACGTCGCTCGAGAGCGACACGTTGACGCCGGGCGCTTCGCGTGCGATCAGCTCGCCCACGCGCCGCTCGTGCGCGGGATTACGAAACGAGAACAACAGCGCCACCGCGATCGACGTGACGCCGTGGCGAACGAGCGTGCGAATCGCATCGATCGTCGCCGCCTCATCGAGTTCTTCCAGCACCGAGCCGTCGAAGAGCAGCCGCTCCGGAACCTCTTCGGTGAGACGCGCCGGAATCAGGGCGTGGGGTTTTTCGAAAAACAGATCGTAGGTGGTGGCGCCGTACGGACGGCTCTGCTCGCCGACTTCGTAGATCCCGCGGAAGCCCGCGGTGACGAGCAAGCCGGTCTTCGCTCCGTTTTCTTCGAGCATTGCATTGGTGCCGACGGTCGTGCCGTGCGAAAAATAGACGACCTCGCGGCCGCTAGCGCCGGCCCGGTCGAGGTAGCCACGTAAGCCGGCGACGATCCCGTCGGCCTCGGCCCCACGTGTCGAGGGCACTTTGAACACTTCAAACGTGCCGCTCGTCTCATCGAGCACGACGAAATCCGTAAACGTGCCGCCGGTGTCAACGGCCACTCGGAGACGCTTTTCCACCTTGGTACTATAAGTTGGAAGGCGCCGCGGCTCCCGCTAGGCGCCCAGCAGCGCGACCGTGTTCGTCCGGTCGATCGCGGCCAGTTGCTGCGCATCGAAGACCCCGCAGCTCGCCAGGCCGTCGACGTTCTCTTTTACCGTCAGATACGGATAATCCGAACCGAAGAGGATTTGCGAGAGCGGGACGATCTTCGTGAGCGCCGCCATCGGCGCCGCGGTCGCGGTCTGCGCGGTGTCGTAATACATCTTGCGCGCCTCGCCGAAGAAGCCGTCGGGAACCAGCGCTTGCCGCTCGGGAGCGCGCGACTCGCGCATGAAGCGCCACTGCAGAAACGGCATCGTGCCGCCGGCGTGCGACCAGATCACGCGCATGTTCGGATACTTCAGCGTGCTGCCGCTGAACACTATGCGCGCGATCGCGCGCGTCGTATCGGTGCCGTACTCGATGTCGGCATCGGTGATGCCGGCCATGAGATTCGCGCAACACGCGGGCGAGGTCGGGTGAACGAAGAGCACGGCCTTGCGGCGATTCAGTTCGTCGAAGATCGGCGCGAAGATCTCGTCGCCGAGATACCATTTACCGTAGCTCGTGAACATCCCGATGCCGTTGCACTTCAACGTGTCGAGCGCATACGCGATCTCCGTCAAGCATCCGTCGACATCGGGGAACGGCAGCGCGCCGAAGATTCCGAAGCGGCCCGGATGATCGGAGCGCATCTTCGCCGCGTACTCATTGGCGTCGCGGGCGAGCCGGCGCGCCTGCTCGTTGTCGCCGAAGTTGAGCCCGGGCGTGGTAATCGAGAGGATCGCCTTTTGCGCGCCGCCCTCATCCATCGTTGCGAGCGTAGCCGCGGGCGACCACTTCTTCCAGATCTGGGCCGTAACCGGCGAAATACCGTCGGTCACGCGCAGCCAGTACGGCGGCGCGAAGTGGTGGTGCACGTCGATGCGTCCCGGCGCCTGTGAGAGTGCCGCGCTCGGCCCAAGCGCGAGCCCCGCACCCGTGACCGCCAAGCCCGCAACGAACGACCGGCGATCGATACTCATGACGTGGAGGCTACGGTGAGGGTCTTGTCCGCGTCGCTGAAGTTCTTGCCGGCGTCGAAGCGGATAATTTCGTTGTTGCCGGCGTCGCGCACGATGCCGTGCGGATCGCGCCCCTCTTGTACGGCCTTGATCGAATCGAACGCGACCTTGCGCCACATCACGATGCCGCGATCCGACGTCGCGAGAAATTCGCGCGTGCGGTCGTGGATGAGACCCTGGCTCTCCTGGGCCGCGCGGTCTTGCTCGTCGGAGGCCAAACCCCACCAGCCGTCCTCGACCGTGTCGTACACGCCGCGCACGTTTTTGATGAAGCCGCGGCACTCGCGTTTGTACGGCCCTTCGGCCTTGAACTTGCTCTCGATGAAGAACGTCATCGTGGCGTAGTCATCGACCGGCACGCGGATGTGCAGAAACTCGCTCGGGATGCTGCCGATGCGCGCGTTGTACCGGCGCGTCGACGAGGGGAAGATATCGTGCACGATATTGGTGCGGCCGTCCGGATACTCCGATTGCGTGCGAAAGCCGTACCACGTTTTCACGAATTCGACTTCCGGCCGTTTCAGCGCGATCGACGGGTACACCGATGCGTGCAGGGCCATGCTGTGGTAGGCATCGACGCCGTTTTCCGCGCGCTGCACCCAGTTGCAGAGATCGTCGGCGGCCCAGATCGTGCGGTCGCACTCGTCGATGGCCAGCAGATCGTAGCGCGGGATGATCGGCGCCGGATCGGGCCCGAGATACGCGAAAATGAGGCCGGCAACGATCTGCACCTTGGCCGAACGCTGGCGCACTTGCTGGAAGAGTTTGCTCGCCGGCGGTTCGGCCGGCATTTCGAGACACTGGCCCTCGGCGTCGTACAGCCAGCCGTGGTAGCAGCAGCGGATACCGCGATCTTCGACCCGCCCGTGCTCGAGCGACGCGCGGCGATGCGCGCAGAACGTGTCGAGCATCCCGATTTTGCCGTCGCCGTCGCGGAAGAGGACGAAATCCTCGCCTAGGTGGCGCACCTTCACCGGCTTCTTCTGGATCTGTTCCTCGAAGCCGACCGGCCACCAATACCGCCGCAGCATCTCGCCGCCGGGCGTACCGGGGCCGACGCGGGTGAGCTTTTCGTTGTCTTCAGGCGTCATCGTGGTTCCTCAGGCTTTGGGCAGAAAACGTTCGGTGTACAGCTTCGAAGTGTCGACCGATTTGTCGACCAGATTGAGATCGCTAAACGAGGAAAATAGCTTGTCGAGCCCGCGCGGCGCGAACTTGCCGTTGGTCGAAAACTTCGACATCAGTTGATCGTAGATGCGCGACGATACGTCGGCGGGATAGCCGGTGGCATCGACGGTCACCGCGACCGTTTCCGCCTTGTGCGTGCGCATGTACCGCACCGCATCGAACCAGCCGGCGAGAAAACGCCGCACGGCACCGGGATTCTGCTGCACGAGCGCCGTGCTCGCGAAGATCACGAAGAGCTGCAGCTCTTTCACGTACGTCGAGACGTCGACGAGCGACCGGCCGGCGTGCAGATCTTGCAGCTCGTACCCGTTGGCAGGGCTCGCGATGTTGGCGTCGATCTGCCCCGTCTTGAACGCCGAGACTTCCGCCGCCGGATCGCCGCCGATCGCGACCGGAACGGCCCGGTCGGCATCGCTCGTCCAGCCCTTGACGCGGTTGAGCTCGTCGACGAGCCACGAGGTGAGCGTGCCTTGACTCGTGATGCCGATCTTCTTGCCGCGCAGATCGTCGAGGCTCTTCGCGGTCGAGTTCGCACCGACGTCGATGCCCATGAACGCGGGCGACGCGGTGATCGAGGCGACCGCGAGTTCGGGCGCGCCCTTTGCGATGAACGCCATCTCCGAGCCGCCGCTCAACGCGATCTCCACGGCACCGGCCGTCAGCGCCTGCGTGAGCTTCGTGCCGCCGCTGAACACGATCTCTTCAACGTCCAAGCCTTGCTTCGCGAACTGCCCGTACTTGATCCCGATGTCGAGCGGAACGTAGCCGAACACTTGCTGCACCGATTTGCCGACGCGCAGTTTGTCCGCCGCCCGCGCCGGCAGAGGCAGTCCGGCCGCCGCGACCGAGGTACCAAGGAGCGCCAATGCGGCGCGACGCGAGAGTTGAGATGCCACGGTTCCCCCTTACTCCGGTAGCGCGACTTCCGCTTCGCCGCGCGCGGCTTCGCCACGGTTGTTGACGACGACGATCTCCAGCTTCACGCGGCCGCCGTCTGCGCCCCGCGACGTTTCCGTGACGCGCGCGCGCGCGGTGACGACGTCGTCGGGATACGAGCTGCCGATCATGCGAAACGGTCCGAGTTTCACGAGGCGTCCGTCGAGGCCCATCCAGCGGCGCAGCATCACTTCGAAGAGCATCTCGTAGCTGCGCGTGTTGAAGATGATGTCGTTGAAGCCCGACGCTTTGGCCTGATCGCGATTGTGGTGGATGCCCGAATACATCCGGTCGACCGCCACGCTCATCACGATGCGCTGATAGCTGAGCCAGAGCGAAAACGGCGGCACCATCTCGCCCGCGGCCACGTCGCCGATGCGGCGCTGACGGCTCCAGTCGAACGGATCGGGCGCGGTGCTGGTCGCTTCGGGCGGCGCGCTGAGCTCGTCGGCTTCGCGCGGCGCGCGCTTCTCGCGCGGTGCGTCGCTCGCTTTTTCATCGTAGCGGAAGCCGGTGTTGCGATTCTTCGCGACCAGTTCACCCGTGTGTTTGTAGATCGTCGTTTCGGTGGTGAGGAACACGCCCTCGCCCAGGCGCGTCGTGCGCGGCTTGATCTCGACCAGACGCCAGTTGCCCTCGAGCCGGTCGCCAGCATACAGCGGCTCGAAGTACTCCCAATCGGTCGCGGTGTTCACGCCCTTGGAGTACACGGTCGGCAACGTGTCGGTGCGGATGCCGCCGGTCTGCGGACGCAGTCCCGGCGCGTAGAGCTGCGGATCGCCGGGCGACCAGTACGCCGGCATGCCCCACAGCGGCGTCATCGTCACCGGCGCAACGAGACTGCGATAGCCGTGCGCGCGCGCCGTCGCATCGTCGTAGTGCAGCGGACAATCGACACAGTACACTTCGAGCTTGCGGCGGATGTCGTTGCGCGAGACTTCATCCGCGCCTGTGAAGGCGTGCTCGCGCCCGATCCACTGCTGCAGTTCGTCGAGCGCGGCGGTTTTCGATTCGCTTCGATGCGCTGCGGTACACACGTTAGTGCGCTTGCGCGGCCGGCTGACGTGACGAAACCGCACCCGGCAGCAGCAGCCGGTAGTGGTCGACTTTCGAGACCGGCGCGAAATCGCCGATGAGCCGCCAGTTCTCGCCGCCGTCGTCGCTCGTGTAGACGTTGCCGTTGGTCGCGCCCACGAACATGCTGAAGCCCCCGGGCGCCGCGTAAAGCGACATCGCTTCGAGGTTCGCCGTCATCGGATCGGGCATGCCGTTGGAAGCGGGCTGCCAGCTCGCGCCGAGATCGCGGCTCACGAGCACGGTCGCGTTCGCGCGATGCAGGCTGATCCACGTGCCGGGATTGCTGAACGCGCCGCACAGGTACATGGTGCGATCGTCGACGGGCGAGAAGATCAGCCGATCCGGATAGCCGATGCGAAAACCCTCGCGATGCGTGAGGTTGATCCACGTTTCGCCGCGATCGGTACTGCGATAGAGCCCCATGCCCGTCGTCATGTAGATCTCGTCGGGATGATTGGGGCGCAACGCGATCTGGTGCACGTCGCGATAACTCTTGTCATCGGGCTTCGAGTACGAATCGAGCTCGCGCCAGGTTTGTCCGCCGTCGCTGGTCGTGAACAAACCGGCTTGCTCGACGCCGACGTAGAGCGTTTTCGGATCGCGCGGATCGACGGCAAGGGTTTTCGCGTGCGGAATTTTCGGCGGCATCGGAAAGACCCACTTGTCCATGCCCGGCATGTCGCGCCAGCCCGGCAGTTCGTCCCACGTGCGGCCTTCATCGGCGCTGTGAAACAAACTCGGCGGTTCGGTGCCCGCATACACGACCGGCTTTCCGTTCTCGACGGCAGACACGAGCGAATACACGTGCTCGATCGTCAGACCGGTGCTGCGTGCTTCCCACGTGCGGCCCAAATCGGGACTGAAGAACACGCCGCCGCGATGGATGCCGGCGTAGAGTCCGCCATTGACCGGCTCGATCAAGAGCGAGCTGATGTGATTGCCGTCGAGCGTCGTGCCGGAGAGCTTCCAATCGCTCCCCGCCGTGCGCTCGAATACCGCAACGCCCTTGGCGGTACCGACGAGCAGGCGCGTGGCCGGAGCATCGCCGCGAAAGACGCTCATGCCGTTGGGTGCGAGACAAGCGGTGGTCATAGCGGTTCTCCCCTTCCGTCCGGAGAGCTAAGGTCCCTTAGTATCGTAGCATTGGCGGCGCCGAGTTGCGACGCCGGGGCGGGCATTTCGTGCCACAGATTCGCCAGCGCGCCGGCCGGGAAATGGATTCGCCCGAATTCGGGATGATCGATCTCCCGCAGGAAGCCCCGGGCGATCAGTTGCTCGTCGCGCGTGAGGTCGAGCGGGTTGAGGACCGGCGCCGCCGGGATATGGCGGCGCTGCGCTTCCGCCACGATCTCGTCCTTCTTCTGATGCGTCGACCAAAGCGCGATGCGGTCAAGGATCTCGTGCTTGCGCTCGCGCCGCTCGGCCTCGTCGGCCAGCGAGTCGTCGTCTTTGAACGCCGGGTCGGGAACGACTTGAACGAAGTTCGCCCAGCCGTTCGGATCGGGCGGCACGCTCACCATCCAGTGGCCGTCGGCGCACGGCAGCGCGCCGGCGAGTGCGGTGATCCCGCCCCGCGAGCCGAGGCGCTCGAGCAACTCACCCGACGAGCTGTACTCGACGAAGACTTGCTCCGCCAGCACCGCGAGGCACTGGGCTGCGGAAACGTCGACGATGCTGCCGTTACCCGTGGCGTCCTGCGCGAAGAGCGCCGACGCGGCGGCCATTGCAACGTAGAGTCCGATTGCGGAATGCGGAATGTGACCGCCGAGCAAGGTCGGGCGTCCATCCGGCTCGCCGGTGATCGCGAGCAATCCCGAACGCGCGAACGCGCACAACTCGGGCGGCCCGTCGTCGATCTCGACGAGCACGAGCTGCGGATTTGCCCCGAGGATTTCGGCTTCATCGACCGGCAGCGGCAAGCTAGCCACGACGGCATCGGCCTGCGCGATCAGCGCGAGCAGCGTTCGGCGATCGGCGGCAACGTCGCGATCGAGCACCACGCTGCGTTTGCCCGCGTTGAGGAACGCATGAAACATGCCGTTCGCCTCGCGGCGCAACGCGTCGCCGCCGGGCGGCTCGATGCGCACGACGTCGTGACCTAGTTCGGCCAACAGCCGCGTACCGTACGCGGCGACGTCGCTCGTCAGATCGAGAACGCGCGCCATCAGCTGCCCAGCCAATCGCGCACCACGTCGTCGCTGTCGGCGCCGACGCGCGGTGCGGGCGTGAGCGCCGCCGGTGCGGTGCCGCGGAACGAGAACGGCAGCCCGACGGATTGTTCGCCGTCGCCGAGCGGTTTGAGGATGCGCTGCCATTCAGCCGTTTGCGCGATGTCGTTGCCGCGGCGCATCGCGGCCGCCGGCACGCCGCGCGCCTGCAGAAGCGCTTCGACCTCGGCCGGAGTCCGTTCGCGCGTCCACGCTTCGATGGCGGCGTCGATCGCATCGTGATGTTGCATGCGGCCATCGAGCGTCGCGAATTGCGGGTCGCGCAGACTTCCGCCACCCGCCCCGAGCTCGAGCAGCAGAGCTTGCCATTGCTCGCCGGTCTGCACGCTGATCGTGCACCACTGATCCGCGCCCGCGCAGCGATAACATCCCTGCGGCGCGGCTGACGCGGAACGGCTTCCCACGCGGGCGGGCGCGACGCCGGTCACCGTACTCGCCAGCAACAAGCTGCCGATCATCGCAACGCTGCACTCGAACTGCGACACATCGAGATCGCAGCCGCGCCCGCTTGCGCGGCGCTTCGCCAGCGCACCGATGATCGCGACCGCGGTGTGCAGCCCGCCGATGTAATCGTTCCACGAGTTCGAGATGCCGATCGGCGGATCGCCGCTTTCGCCGGTCGCAAGCATCATGCCCGAAAACGCCTGCAGCGTGACGTTCATGCCGGTCCACGCTTGGCGCGGTCCGGTATGTCCGAACGCCGACATGCTCGCGTAGACGAGCCGCGGATTCGTTTTCGACACGTCCCCGTAACCGATCCCGAGCCGATCCATCACGCCGCTCGAGAAGTTTTCGACGAGCACGTCGGCCACGTCGATGAGGCGGTGTGCGATCGCGCTGCCTTCCTCCGTCTTGAGGTTGAGGTCGATCGAGCGGCGATTGCGATTGATGTGCGCGAGCAGCGGCGTGCGCCCGCTGGCCGTCCGGCTTGCGCCGCCGCCGCGTCGCGCGCCGGTGCGCCCCCGCCGCGTCGCCGTTTCGACTTTCACCACGTCGGCGCCGAGATCGGCGAGCATCCGCGCGCAGAACGGTCCGGCCACGATGTGGCCGAAGTCGAGCACGCGGATGCCGGTCAACGGCAGGTTTTGCAGCATGCGTTAGGCCTGATGCCAGCGGCTGAAGCGCCGCTCGGCGATGCGGCAGAGTTCGTTCAGCGTCACCGCGATCGCCGCCAGCACCGCGATCAGCGCGAAGAGGTTCGGCGGCGAGAAGCTCTGCGCGAAGTGCCGCGTGTAGTAGCCGAGGCCCGCCGTCGACACGTAGAGTTCGGCGATGAGCACGCCGAGCAGCACCGCCGTCATGCCGAGCCGCATGCCGGTGAAGAAACACGGCACCATGTGCGGCAGCACGACGGTTTGCAGCACTTGCAAGCGGCTTGCGCCCATCGAGCGCGCGGCGGTCACGAGCGACGACGGCAGATTTGCGACCCCGGCGACCGTCGAGACGATCACCGGAAAGATGCCCTGGCTCACGCCGAAGGCGATCTTCGCTTCGGGCCCGATGCCGAAGCCCAGCACGAACAGCGGTAAGATCGTGGTCTGCGGGATCGCGTAGAGCAACAGGATCACCGGCATAATCGCGCCTTTGGTGAAGCCTTGCAGCCCGACCGCCAAACCCACCGTAAGGCCAAACCCGACGGCAACCGCGAAGGCCACGACCATTTCGAACACCGTGATCGCTACGGCATGGACGACCTTCGGATCGCTGAACAGCGGCCCGAGCGCAAGCACGACTGCCGACGGCGGACAGATGAACAGCGGATCGCCGAAGAGGCGCGCACCGATCTCCCACAGCACGAGCAACCCCGCGATGACGAGCAGCCGCGCGTTGCCTGCGCTCACCGCGCCCACCGTTGACCGCGCGCCTCGGCAAACGAGACGCCAACGTTGATCGCGACGGCGAGCAAAACGGCGAAGATGATGTTGGCGAACATCTGCGTAGGCTCCATGTTCTCGCCGAGTTCGACGATGCGATGGCCCAGGCCCGAGAGCGATGAGATCATCTCGCAGCCGAGGATCGTCATGAACGCGATGATGCCGCCCAGGCGAAAGCCGGTCAGCACGACGGGCAGCGCGGCCGGCAACATCACTGTCGAAAACAGCTGCAGCTCGCTCGCGCCCATCGAGCGCGCGGCCGTCACGTAGCCGCGGTTCACCAAACCGAGTCCCGCGATCGTGTTGAGCGCGACCGGAAAGAACGCGATCGTCATGCCGATGGCGATTTTCGAGGCGGGCCCCAAACCGAAGAACAGCAGGTAGAGCGGAAACAACAGAATCGCCGGGACCGAATAGAAACCGGCCAGCAGCGGATCCAACACGCGCACCGTGTACGGGGTTAGACTCACGAGATAGCCCACGATGCAACCGGCAGCTGCACCGACGGCGAACGCGACGACCCATTCGTAGATGGTGACGAGCAGATCGGGCCAGATGCTGCGCGTCGTCAGCAGTACGCCGAAGTCGTGGAACACCGGTCCCGGCGGCGGCAGCAAGATCGGGTTCACGCGGCCGGGCAGCGTGAGCGCGTACCAGGCGGCCAGCACGGCGATGAGGATTCCGAGTTGGACCAGCCGCTGCGCGAGTTTCATCGGACCGTCTTGCGGATTTCGTCGTGGAGCAATTCGTACAGCTCGTTGCGCAGCGCGCCGAGTTTGGGCGAGGTCATGAAGTCGCTCTTGCGCGGATGCCCCTCGTCGACGTTGATGATCGTCTTGATCTTCCCCGGCCGGGCCGTGAGCACGGCCACGCGATCGGCGAGAAAAACCGCCTCGACGAGGCTGTGCGTGACGAACACGATCGTCTTCCCGGTTTTGGCCAGCAGCACCGAGAGATCTTCGCCCAGCACCATGCGCGTCTGTTCGTCGAGCGCGGCGAACGGTTCGTCCATCAGCAGGATCTCGGTTCGCAAGCCGAGTGCGCGGGCCAACTGCGCGCGTTGCTTCATCCCGCCGGAGAGCTGCGCCGGATAATGATCGGCAAACTCCATGAGCCCGACGGCTTGCAGCGACTCGCGCGCGCGGTCGTCGTGTTCGCTCTTCGGAACGCCTTGATAGACCATGCCGAGCTTGACGTTATCGATCACGGTGCGCCACGGAAAGAGTGTGTTGTCTTGAAACACGAACGCCACTTTTTGCGGCGACGGCCCCTTTACGGCCTGTCCGTCGATCGTCACGCGGCCCGTGCTCGGCGTTGCGAGGCCGCCGATGACGTTCAGCAGCGTGCTCTTACCGCAACCGGAGGGACCGATCAGGCACAGCAGCTCGCCGCGCGCGACCTCGAACGTCGTGCTCTCGAGCGCAACGACGCGGCGCGGATTGCCCGCCTCGCCGAACGCGTGACCGACGCCCTCGATCCGTATCACGTCACGCCGTAGACTTCCGCGGCCACGTCGGGCGTGATGTTACCGAGCCGGACGTCGCGCTTCACCTTTGCCGGATCGCGCTTGCGCGGATCGCCGTAACCGCCGCCGCCACCGCTGATGATGTGCAGTTTGTCACCCGCTTTGAGCTGGATCGCGCCTTTCGTTTTGCGTTCGAGCGGCACGCCGGGGCGTTCGATGAGGATGTCGGGTGAGGCGCCGGCGAGCCCGCCGAAGACGCCCCACGGCGGGCAGCCTTGCCGATCGATGTAGACCATCGTCGTGACGGGCGCGAGAAAGTGACTGATCTTCTCGATGCCGTTCCCGCCGCGGAATTCGCCGTGACCGCCCGAATTCGCGCGCAGGATTTGCGCCTCGATGCGGATCGGATAGAGCGCCTCTTGCACTTCGACCGGCACGTCGAGCGTATCGCCGTGCGCCATCGTCTTGTAGGGACCCGGACCATCTTGTCCGCGCGAGGCGCCCCAGCCGCCGTGCATCGTGCCGCTGCAGCGATACGTTTCACCCGTCTCGGGATGCGTGCCGTAAAATGAATGGTGGCCGAAGACGCCGTGATGCGCGGCGGTGGCGTATTCCGGCGTCGATTCCACCATCGCGCGCAGCACCGTATCGATGACGGTCGGCAGCGGCGCGCTGTAGCCGCCCATCGGCGCCGTGCTCTTCGCGCTCAAGAACGTGCCGTCGGGAATCTTGACCGTCAGCGGCCGGAACGTGCCCTCGTTGGCGGGCTCGTTCGGCGCAACCAGATACTTGAAGGCGATACGCGCCGCCGCAACCGCGCCGCCCTCGCGGCCGGAGTTGAGCGGGCCCTTCACCTGCGGCGAGATGTTGCAGAAGTCGATCGTCATGCCGCTATCGGCAACCGTCACCTCGAGGCCGACGTCGATGTGTTTGCCGATGTCGACCCCATCGTCGTCGAGAAACGCGCTCGCGCTGTAGGTGCCGTTCGGGATCTGCGCGATCGCGGCGCGCGCCGCCCGCTCGGAGCGGTCCCACATCACCTCGATCGAGGCGAGCACCGTGTCGAGGCCGTATTTTTCCGTCAGCGCGAGGAACATCTCGCGCCCGAGCATGCAGCCCGCGAGCTGCGCCTCGATGTCGCCGAAGAGTTCGCGCGCAAAGCGCGAGTTGGTTTCGATGATGCGATAGATATCGGCGACGGGCTTTCCGCGCGAGCGCAGCTTGACGCTGCGAAACTGAATGCCTTCCTGATAGATGCTGGTCGTACCGCTGGTGGTCGACGAGCCGACGAACATGCCGCCGATGTCGACCCAGTGCACGATCACGCACATGAAACCGAGCAGCTGCGATTCACCGGCACCGCCGTAGATCGGCGTGTACATCGCAACGTTGTTGAGATGCTGGCCGAGCGTGCCGGCGTGATTGGTGAACAGCACGTCGCCCGGCTCGATTCCGTCGGGTCCGTGAATCGCGAGCCCGTCGCGCACGGCGATGCCGAGCGCGTTTGCCACGAACAGCGGGATGCCGCCGTCACCCTGACAGATGAGACGGCCTTCCGGATCGACGATGCCGACCGCGTAGTCCTTGTATTCATAGATCAGCGGGCTGTACGCCGTGCGCGTGATGTTGTGTTCGATCTGCTTCGGAATCTGAAGCAGGCCGTGGCGGATGATCTCGGCCGTGATCGGGTTCACGCGCATTGGATCCGAATCTCCCCCAGACGGCCGATGCTGAACGGATCGCCCGGCGCGACGACCGTCGACGTTCCGTATTCTTCGATCACCGCCGGTCCCACCGCTGCGAACCCGGGCGGCAAATCGGCGCGCTTGAACACCGGCGTGTCGACGCGTTTGCCCGCTTCTTGAAAGTAGACCGCGCGCGTCGTCGCCGCGCCCGCCCTGCCCAATCCGGCCGGGGGCCGGAGCTGATCGAGCGCGGGACCGTTGAGATCGGCGAGCGCCGTTACCGACAAGCTGACGATTTCGATCGGCGAGTTGGGCTCGACGTAGCCGTAGCGCTGGCGGTAGATGTCCTCGAAGGTCTTGCGAATTGCGGCGATATCCGCATCGTCGGCAATCGCGGTGCGCACGAAATGCCGCTGGCCCTTGAAGCGCAGGTGCAGCGAGCGGCCCACCGTGACGCCGGATGCACCGACTTCGCGCGTGAGCGCCGCCGCGATCGCTTGCGCCATCGACCGGAACGCCGTTTCCATGTCGGGTAGCACGGCCGGCTCGAGCGGCCGTAAGAACGTTTGTGTTTCATCGATGCGCGCGTCGGCGAGCAGCATGCCGAGCGCCGAGAAGATGCCGGGCTCGGGCGGCACGATCACTTCGGGAATCTGCAGTTCTTTCGCCAGCGTCGATGCGTGCAGCGGTCCGCCGCCGCCGAATGCAAAGAGCACGAACTGCCGCGGATCGAGCCCGCGCTCGATCGTGATCTCCTTGATCGCCGACGCCATCGTGATCGTGCCGAGCGCCAAGATGCCGTGGGCCACTTCATCGAGTCCGTCGCTGCCGGTGAAGCCGAGCGGCTCGCCGACGCGCCGGACCGCTTCGGTTGCGGCGGGTAGATCGAGCGGCATCTCGCCGCCGAGAAACGACGTCGCGCCCACGCGGCCGAGCACGAGATTGGCGTCGGTGATCGTCGCCGCGGTTCCGCCGCGGCCGTACGCCGCCGGCCCGGGCGTGGAGCCCGCGCTTTGCGGCCCCACCCGTAATCGGTCTTGCGGATCGAGCCAGGCGATCGAGCCGCCGCCCGCGCCGACCTCGACGATGTCGAGCACCGCGTGCCGCACGGGAAAGCCGCGTTCGATGCCGCCCACGTAGTATGGCGACTTCACCTCGAACTGCCCGTTCTCGATCAGCGCGCACTTCGCGGTGGTGCCGCCCATGTCGAAGGCGATGACGTTGGGGAGTCCGAGTTCGCGCGCGTATACGGCCGCACCGATGCAGCCGCCGACCGGACCGGATTCGACGAGAATGCCCGGCTGCTGTTGCGCGCGTTCGACCGAGATCACGCCGCCGTTCGATGCCATGAGCAAGAACGGCCGCGCGAGCCCGCTCGCGCGCAAGCGATCGTCGAGACGCCGCACGTAGTCGCGCAACTTCGGGCCGACGTAGGCGTTGGCGGCAGCCGTCGACGTGCGTTCGTACTCATACCACTCGCGCGTCAGCTCGCTGCCGGCGATGATGTAGTGGTCGGGCAGCAGTTCGCGCAGCAGCGACACCGCGCGCTCCTCGTGCGCGGAGTTGATGTACGAGTTGAGAAACGACACCGCGATCGACTCGATGCCGGCCGCCTGCAGCGTTTGCGCCAACTCGCGCAGCCGGGCTTCGTCGAGCGGCTGGACGACGCTGCCGTCGGCAGCCATGCGCTCCCGCGCCTCGAAACGCAAATCGCGCTCGACCAGCACGGGTTCGCGCTCGAAGTGGCGATCGAACGGCACCGTGCGGTTGCCGCGCCGGATCTCGAGAATATCGCGGTGCCCCTCGGTAGCGATCAGCGCCGTCTTCGAGCCGTTGCGCTGCACGAAGGTGTTGATCACCAGCGTCGTCCCGAACTTGACCAGCTCCGCGCGCCGCAGATCGACGCCGGCCTTCGTGATGCAATCCATCACGCCGGTGACGAGATCGTCGTAGGTCGTCAAGCTCTTCGAGTAGACAACCGTGCCGGTCTCGCGATCGAAAGCGGCCAGATCGGTAAAGGTTCCGCCGGTGTCCGCGGCAACGAGCGATCCCACCGGTTAGTGTGCGGTGTAGAGGATTTCGGCGGCCGGGAAGTTCCGGCTGAGCACGCCGTATTTCGCGCACACGTCGATGACCGGCTGCACGAGCGAGGGCGTGAGCGTCTCGATCCACGGATGCGGCATCATCTTGACCACGACGTCTTCCGGAATCTTCGTATATGCGGCGACGATCGGATACGTTGCGGCTTCATGGGTGTTGGCCCAATGATTGGCGTCGCGCATTCCGGTCGTGAACCGCCGTACGAGATCGGGGTTGGCGTCGGCCCACGACCGCCGTGCGGCCCAGCCGTTGACCATCCAGTTGTTCGAGGGCGGGTTGTGGTCGAGCAGCGTGATGTGCAGCCCTTCTTCTTTGGCTTGCGTGAAGTACGGTTCGCCGATCAGGACGCCGTCGATGCGGTGCGCGCGGATCGCGGCGATCGCGGTGGTCGACACGATCTCGACCCACTTGATCGTTTTCGAATCGCCGCCGTTGTTATCGATCCAGGCCGAAGCCATCATGTTCGGCGCGCTGCGCAGCCCGCGCGTGCCGATCGTCTTGTTGTTGAAATCCTTGGCGTCGCGAATGTTCGCTTCGGGCAGCGTGACGAAGCCCGTCGGCCACGGTGTGGCGAACGCGGCGGCAGGCGAGAGAAAGACGAGGTCGACGCCGCGCACGTGCGCTTGGGCCACGCCCAGCGTGTCGTTCAGCCCGATGTCGACGGAGCCGGCGAGGATCGCTTCGCTCGTGATGTTGCCGTTCGTCAAATACTGCAAATCGATCGCCACGCCGGCCTTCTGAAAGAAGCCCTCTTGGATGCCGTACATGATGTCGGCGGTGAACTCCGCGGGCTGCGTGCCCACTTTCACGGTCGGCAGCGCGGCTTGCGCGGAAACCGCACGCGGAATCGCCAGCGCGGCCAGCGCGCCTTGGATCGCTCGTTGACGTGAGATGTTCATCGCCGGCTGCCTTCTGCACCGGGGGCCGGGTCACCTCAACAAGAAGGGACGGCGCCATGACCGCTACCACCGAACAGCAATCGATCTGGCTCGAACTCCTCGGCGCCGAGACGCGCTACTACAACGCGGGCGGTATCCGCACGCGCGCGATCGAGTCGGGCAGCGGTGATCCGCCGCTGATCATGCTGCACGGCGTCGGCGGCCATGCCGAGGCCTTTGCGCGCAACGTCGTTCCGCTGGGCAGGCACTTCCGTACGATCGCACTCGATTATTTAGGCCATGGGCTCACGGGCAGCATCGACGGCCGGCTCACGAAAGAAGCGTACACAAAGCATCTGGTCGACTTCATGGACGCGGCCGGCATCGAGAAAGCGAACCTGCTCGGCGAGTCGTTGGGCGGCTGGATCTCCGTGATGACCTCGCTGCTCTATCCCGAGCGCGTCAACAAGATCGTCTACTGCGTCGGTGCGCGGCTCGATGTGCCCGTCGATGAAGCGGCGGCGAAGCGGACGGCGTTCGGACGCTCCGAATTGCAGCGGCTCACCAAGCAGTTCAACGCCGACCCGTCGCGCGAGAACGTGCGCGAACGCCTCAAGTGGTTGTTCCACAAACCCGAGCGCGATATCACCGAAGAACTCGTCGACTTGCGCTGGGAACTCTACCGGCGCACGGAGGCCGAGGGCGTCCGCGGACATGCCGGCGGCACCGCATCCGACGAAGCCCTGACACCCGAACGGTTAGCGACGATCAAACACCGCATGCTCGTGCTCTGGACCGACCACAACCCCTCGGCCGCCGTCGCCGAAGCCGAATCGGCGATGAACTATCTCCCCAACGCCGAGCTGAAAATCATGCAAGACAGCGGCCACTGGCCGCAATGGGAACACCCCGAGGAATTCGACGAAATCATCCGAGAATTTCTGCAACGTCCCTAACGGTTGCGCAGCGCCGCACCGTTTTTTTTCTTTGTCATCCCGAGCTTGTCGAGGGACAGCCACTCAGCGACAACGATTGAGGCGGTCCCTCGACAAGCTCGGGATGACTGTTACCTAGATCGGGTACCGGCGTTGGGCGGCGACGAGGTCGGTTACGTTGTCTTGGAGCCAGGAGATGAGGCTCATCACGCGCTGCGCGACTTCGATGCCGCCGGGCGTGAGGGTGTAGTCGACCCGCGGCGGCACCTCGGCGTGCTGACGCCGTAGCACCAAGCCGTCGCGCTCGAGATCGCGCAACGTTTGGGCGAGCATCTTCTCCGAGATGCCCTCGATCCGGTCGCGGATCTCCGAGTAGCGGCGCGTGCCGTTGATCAAGGCGCCGAGCACGAGGCCTCCCCAGCGGCCGGTGACGTGGCCCAGCACCTCGCGGGCGGGGCAGTCGGCGTTGTAGCAGTTTCCGGTTTCCATAACTTACCTTTTGGTGTGTACTAGCTTTTCGATAGCTTCAGTGCTAGGCTGGGTTTTCCCCCACCCCTACCTGAGGATTTCATGACCCAACGTACCGCGATCGTCACCGGAGCGAGCTCCGGCTTCGGCCGCCTGACCGCCCAAACGCTTGCCGCCGACGGCTGGCGCGTCTACGCCACGATGCGTAACGTCGCGACCACGAACGCCGGCGCCGCGACCGATCTCAAGAAGGCCGGCATCTCGGTCGTCGAGCTCGACGTGACGAGCGACGCGTCGGTCGATGCCGCCGCGAAAACCATTCTCTCCGAAGCCGGCGCGGTCGACGTGCTCGTCAACAATGCCGGCACCGGTTTCTTCGGCATCGAGGAAGCCTTTACGCCGGCCGCCGCCGAGCGGCAATTTGCCACCAACGTGATCGGGCCGCTGCGCGTGAACCGCGCCTTCTTGCCGTCGATGCGCGAGCGCCGCAGCGGGCTCGTCGTTTATGTTTCGTCCGTGGTCGGACGGATGATCGTTCCGTTCGGCGGCATCTACACCGCATCGAAGTGGGCTCTCGAAGCGCTGGCGGAAACGTCGTCGTACGAGCTTGCGCCGTTCGGGATCGACGTTGCGATCGTGGAACCCGGCGCGTACGCAACGGATATCTTCGGCAAAATTACCGCTGCGGATGATAGCGCGCGCGTCACCGCTTATGGCGACGTCGCGAAGTATTCCGAGCAACTCAGCGAGCGGCTCGGCGCCTCGGCACAAGAACGCGATCCGCAAGAAGTTGCCGACGCGATCGTACGGCTGGCCAAAGCAGCAGCCGGCACGCGCCCGTTGCGCACCGTCGTTCCGGAGAATCCGGCCATCGAAGGCATCAACGACGCCGTTGCACCGATCCAGCGCGAGATCATCAAATCATTCGGCTTGGAAGCGCTGTTGCCGAAAGCGCACGTTTAGGGCGGTCCCTCTAAGACGTAGGGGAACGGCAATCGATGTTCGGAATACTCGGCCAACTGAGGAAAGCATTTTCTCATCGCGTTGACGGGAGGCCCGATGCGGACACGTAGAGCGTTTCATTTACTGATCTTCGCTGCGGCCGTGGCGACGCTCGTCACCGCACCGGCGACGCTTACCGCGCAGGCGCCGGCCGTCAAGGTCGGCGCAACCGACATCGGCGGCGTCGTGACCAGCGCGCACGGACCCGAAGCGGGCGTGTGGGTGATTGCGCGAACCGACGATCTCCCGACGCGCTACACGAAAATCGTCGTCACCGACGACGCAGGCCGTTACCTCATTCCGGACTTACCGGCCGACGCCACCTACACGGTGTGGTCGCGCGGCTACGGTCTCGTCGACGGGCCGCAGGTCCACGTAACGCGCGGGAAACTCGTGAACTTGCGCGCGACGCTCGCTCCGAACCCGACGGCTGCGGCGCAGTACTATCCGGCCGAGTACTGGTTCTCGCTGCTCAAGATTCCCGATGCGAGCGATTTCCCGGGAACCGGACCGAAGGGCAACGGCATCGGCACCGAGATCAAAAATCAACAGATGTGGATCGACCAGGTCAAGACGGACGGTTGCGAGACCTGTCATCAACTCGGCAACAAGTACACGCGCACGCTGCCGACGGCGTTCGGCACGTTCCCGAACCACGCCGCGGTGTGGCAGCGCCGCATCCAGTCCGGCCAGGCCGGTCCGATCATGACCGCCACCGGGGCCCGGCTCGGACCGCGCCTCTTCGAAAATTTTGCCGATTGGACCGATCGCATCGCCGGCGGCGAGATTCCCAGCACGCAGCCGGCGCGGCCGGCGGGCATCGAACGCAATATCGTCATCACCGAATGGGACTGGTCATCGCCGACGACCTACATGCACGACGAGATCTCGACCGACAAACGGAATCCGCGCCTCAACGCGTACGGCAAGATCTACGGCTCGTCGGAAGAGAGCAGCGACTTCATGCCGGTACTCGACCCGATCCGCAACTCGACGAGTTGGGTCAAGGTGCCGGTGCTCGATCCAAACACGCCGTCCTTCGACTTCTTGGGCGCCGAGCGACCGCTCATGCCCTCGGCGTTCTGGGGTAATCAGCGCATCTGGTCGAGCCAGACGATCGTGCACAACCCGATGATGGACGAGAACGGCCGCGTCTGGATGACGGCTCGCATCCGCCCGGAAGACGATCCGGCGTACTGCAAAGCCGGCTCGTCACTTGAGTCTGCCCAAGTCTTCCCGCAAACGACGTCGGGACGGCAGTCGGCCGTGTACGATCCGAAAACCAACGAGTTCAAGCTCGCGAACCTGTGCTTCGGCACGCACCATTTGTACCTGACCTCCGACGGCAAGGACACGATGTGGTACACCGGCAGCCGCGACGTTGCGGGCTGGCTCGATACCAAAGCGTTTCTGCGAACGGGCGACGCATCAACAGCGCAGGGCTGGACCCCGTTCATCGTCGACACGGCCGGCACGGGGAAACGTACGGCAACGTGGACCGAACCCGGCACGCCGCTCGATCCGGCCAAAGACGCGCGCATCCACGGCAACTTCTACGGCGCGGGCATCAGCGCGGTCGACGGTTCGGTGTGGGGTTCGGTCGTGAGCTATCCGGGCGAAATCCTGCGCGTCGTTCCGGGCTCCGATCCGCCGCATACGGCATTGACGGAAATCTACGAACTGCCGGCTACCGACTCGCGCGCGCCGGTGCACGGCTTCTCGCCGCGCGGCATGGACATCGACTCGCACGGCGTCGTTTGGGCGCCGCTCGCGAGCGGACACCTCGCCAGCTTCGACCGCCGCAAGTGCAAAGGTCCGCTCAACGGTCCGAGCGCGGTGACCGGGCAGCAATGTCCGGAAGGCTGGACGCTCTACCCGCTGCCGGGACCGCAGTTCAAGGGCCTGAAAGAATCGGGAAGCGCCGAGGCGCCGTATTTCACCTGGGTCGACCGCTTCAACACCGTCGGCCTCGGCAAAGACGTGCCCTTCGCCACCGCCAATCTCGGCGAAGGTGCTTACGCGCTGGTGAACGGTAAGTTCGTCACCTTCCGCGTGCCGTATCCGCTGGGTTTCTTTGCGAAAAACGTCGACGGCCGCATCGATGATCCCAAGGCCGGCTGGAAAGGCCGCGGCATGTGGACCACGTTCGGATCGCGCGCGCCGTTCCACATGGAAACGGGCAAGGGCACGCATCCGATCGTGCTGCACATGCAGATCCGCCCAAACCCCCTAGCTGACTAGAATTGTCATCCCGAGCTTGTCGAGGGATAGCCACGCAGCGACGACGATAGTGGCGGTCCCTCGACAAGCTCGGGATGACAGTTAACGGAAGATCAGCGACTTGATCACCAGCGGAATCACGCCCGGCGGCGTGACCATTTCGCCCACGTCGACGAAATCGAAGTCGCGCAAATCGACGCTGTCGATCGAGAGCACCTCGCACGTCAGGTTCAGCTCGTCGCGTAAGAGATGACCCATCGTCTTGCCGACGTCGCCGTCGATGAGCACAACGAGCGGGCTCGTGCGCGCCTTCGGACGCGAGACGGCTTGCTCGATCGCCTTCGCGACCGCGAGCAGTTCGCGATATTCCGGCGCCCGCATCCAACTGAACGCCACGGCCACGATCGCATCGTCGTCGCGCTCGAGCCGCGCGATACCGCGCCGCAACGACGCTTCGAGTTCATCGATCGTGAACGTTTCCGGAATCTCCAGCCGCACGACCGGGACGTTGCGCAGCGGTAACGCGGCGTGATCCGAAACGTAGATCGTCTTGCCGCTGACTTGCACCGTGAACTGCGAGGCCCCGAGCACGGTCGCGCGGATACCTGAACCCGGATCGACGACCGGAACCTTCAACCGTTCGCGAAAACGCTCGCGTAACTGTTCGGCGAGCTGCGGTGCGAGGTCGCCGAACTCTTTGACTTGCCGCTTGAACACGTACTCGGCCACGCCGCCGGAAACGGTAATCGCCTCGGGCTCGACGGTACGCCGCAACTCCGGCGTGAGGATCAGCGAGCGCGCGAACGGATCCAGCGGTGCGCCGGTAATGTAGTCGATCAACACGTCGGCGAGCCGGCTCGCCATCCGCGTGCGTACTTCGGGAATGGCAAAGGTTTCGGGAGTGGCCGGCACCCCCAATTCCTTGGCCAGCAGCACCGCGGTGTCGTCGATGCGCGTATACTTGCCGTCTGCATCGAGCGCGATCAACCGGCCGCCGACGGCAAACGCGCAGAGGTCGAGGATAACGCCGCCCTGGATCAGCGCGAGCTTCGTCGTGCCGCCGCCGATGTCGACGTGCAGCACGCACGTATCGGGATCTTTCGAGTAGGCCACCGCGCCCGACCCATGTGCGGTCAGCACCGCTTCGAGCTGATGACCGGCCGTCGCACACACGAACTTGCCCGCGTGTTCCGCAAAGAGCTCGTCGATCGCCTCGGCGTTGCTCTTCTTGATCGCTTCACCGGTGAGGATGACCGCGCCGCTGTCGATCGCCTCAGGCGTTGTTCCCGCATCGTGATAACACGTTTCGATGAACCGGCCGAGTTTGTCGGCGTCGATCGCGCCCGCCGCGGTGAACGGCGTGAGCATGATCGGCGAGCGCCACACGATGTCGCGCCGTACGACGACGTAGCGGCTCGAGAGATCCTGCGCCTCGCGTTCGAGGATGATCTTCGCAAACAGCAAGTGCGAGGTCGAACTGCCGATATCGATACCGACCGTTTTCAACTCGAGATGTTCTTGCGACTCGATGTATTCCTCGATCGCCTTCGCCGCTTCAGCGTCGAAGTGCGCGTGGTCGAAGATGTCCTCGTGCAATTGCAGCCACTCCCTTGCCCAGGCAGCCTGCATCCCCGCAAGACCAGGATCCACCGGCGGACGGCCGTGCGGTTGAAAGAACGCCATGGTGCTCCAAATAGGGGAAGGGATGCGCTTAGTTCTCTAACTAGAGTACGAAATGAGCGTTACCGAAACCTCGCACGCGTTGCCGCGATCTGACGGAGGAACCTTTCCGATTGCGCAAGTGGCGCCGGGCTCGCGTGCTCCCGGCCTCGTCGTGATCTCATCCGCATACGGCGTGACGGACGGGCTGCGCGCAACGATGCGGCGATACGCCGCAACGGGCTACATCGTCGCCGCACCGGATATGTTTTCGCGCACGCTGCCCGGTCCGTTGGGCCAGAGCGAAGCCGATCGCACCGCCGCACGCGGACGCCTCGAAGGCTTCGACGTGGCGGCCGGCCTCTCCGACATACGCACGGTGATGGACGAACTGCGCGCGCGCCCCGATTGTACCGGAACGATCGCCGTCATGGGCTATTGCTTCGGCGGCGAGTTCGCCTATCTGGCAGCGACGCAACTCGGCGCGGCCGGCGCGATTTCGTTTCACGGCGTCGGCATCGGCAAACATCTCGACGAAGCCGGCAAGGTCAACGTGCCGATGAGCTTGCACTTCGGCGAAGACGACCGCTTCGTTCCGAATACCGAAGTCGACGCGATCGAAGCGGCGTTTCGCGGAAAACCGGCGGTCGAAATCTACCGTTATGCCGGCGCCAAGCACGGCTTCGTGCAATCCGAGTCGGCCGCGTACGACGCAGCGGCGGCGCAACTCGCCGAAGAGCGCGCCCTGGCCATGCTTGCCCGCTTGAAGTGAACGTCACCGCCGTCGAAGCGCCGGATACGGCGTGGAAACGGACGCTCGCGCTGATGGTCTGCGTACAGGCGGTGATGTCGGCGCAGATCTACTACTCATCGCCGTTCTTTCCGCAGTTTCTCGAACAGAACGGCGTCTTTCCGCTCAACAACGTCGAGGTGTGGGCGGGCGCTATCCTCTCGGCAAGCGCGCTCTCGTCGGCCGTGTTCTCGCCGATCTGGGGCGGCATCGGCGACCGCATCGGGCGCAAGCAGATGGTGTGGCGTTCGGCCGTCGCGGCCAGCGTCGCGATGGGACTCACGGGCTTGTGCACGACGCCGGGGGAGATGCTCGGCATCCGCATCGTCTCGGGCGCGTTCGCCGGATTTTCGACGTCAGCGATGGCGCTGGTTGCAACGCAGGTACCGGAACAGCGGCTCGGCTACGCGTTGGGCTGGCTATCGACGGGACAGATCGCCGGCGCCCTGGTGGGTCCGCTGCTCGGTGGATTGCTCGCCGATCACCTGCACGACTATCGTCTCGTGTTCTTTCTTTCCAGCGGTGTAACGATGCTGGTCTCGGTTCTCTGCGTCGCGTTCGTGCGCGAGGTGCGCGGTCCGGGGACGCACACCGAACGCCACACGACATCGCTCTTCGAGCGGTTGCGCGGCATCGCTCAGCATCGCGATTTCGCACCGATGTTTTTGGTCATCATGCTGGCACAGATCTGCTCGATCGGACTCACCCCGATCTTGCCGCTGTTCGTGCGCGATATCTTGGGCAACGTCCCCTATCAAACCACGATCACCGGCGCCGCGATCGCGGTCACGGGCGTCGCGGGTTTGCTCAGCGCGCCGTTCCTCGGCCGGCGCAGCGACGAAATCGGCTACCGGCGCGTCTTGCTCATCGCGCTCACCGGTGCCGCCGCGTTTACGCTGCCGCAAGCGCTGGTCTCGAACATCTGGGAATTCGTTGCGCTGCGGTTCGGCGTCGGCGTGTTCTTGGGCGGGATATTGCCGAGCGCCAACGCGATCATCGGCCGCATCGCGAAGCCCGAGACGCGCGGTCAGGTCTACGGCTTCACGGCCACGGCGCAGTTCCTCGGACGCTTCGTCGGCCCACTGCTCGGCTCGACCATCGCAGCCGCCTTCGGGATCCCCGCAACCTTCGCGGTCATCGGTACGCTGATGGTCGTCAACCTGGTGTGGGTTTGGGCGCGAGTTGGTCGTGGTATGCTTGACGCATGAACGCGGCTGCCGCAGCCACCGCATCCCCTGGATCGACCGGCGTGGTCGCTCACGTCTCGGACACGCCGATTTACGTGCCCCCGCCTCGCACCAATTTCTAAACGACGCCTGAGAACGAGACGAAGCGTTCGCGCCGGCCGCTGAGAAACGCGCGGATATCGGCCCCGAGCCGCGCGACCTCGGCCGTCTCGAACGGATAGTGCGCGCCCGCTGCGGGTTCGAAGAGATCGGCGAATTGGCGGCCGTCACGCACCGAGGAGCCGACGCACGTCAGCCGCACGCCGCCATCACTCGCAGGCCGCAGCGTCGCGGAGAGATGGCCGACGGCAAAGCGCATCGAGTTGTCGATCAGCGGGCCTTCCTCCACCGGGCCTAATCCGCGCCGCGCGCGGGCGCTGGCATCGGGATCGGGATCCGGACGCAAGATCAGCGCGCTGCGAAAACCGGCCTCGAGTTCGACGACGAGTTCGCGCGCAACGCGATCGTACGTGAGCGCAGCGCGTTCGTTCTCCGCTTCGAACGGACGATCGAGCACGTCGATCTGGAACGAGGGGCGGAGCACGACGCGCAGCAGGCCGTCGATGACGGTGAGCATGTCCGAACCGCGGAACGTCACCAGCGGAAGTCCGTCGGCATCGACGATTCGCGTTACCGGGTTCGCGCCGGCGTGCGGACGATCGAACAGCCGGAATGTGCCGCTGCGGTACACCGCGGCGCCGCGCAGATCTTTGGCGCGCAGCAATGCGGTCCACACCGTCTTTCCATCGAGCGCGCGCAAGCGCTCGAACGTCGCGTCCATCGCCGCCTGCTTGGCGTATCCGGCTTCCGCGCCCTCGCTCGCGAATCGCCGGCGAAGGCTTTCGCTATTGCCGCGGGAAGTTTTCGCGCATGGCAACGCATTCGGTCCAACAGCGCGACGTCGCCTACCTCCAGCACGGCGATCGCTCGTACGCGGCGCGTCTCTATCAGCCGGAAGGTGACGGCCCGTTCCCGGCGGTCGTCGAGGTCCATGGCGGCGCGTGGACGATGAACGACCGCTTCAGCAATGCCGCGATCGACGCGGCTCTGGCGGCATCCGGCGTCGTCGTCCTCGCGCTCGATTTTCGCATGCCGCCCGACGGGCGCTACCCCGACTCCGCGGCCGACGTCAACTACGGCATCCGCTGGCTCAAAGCGCACGCGGCCGAGCTGCATACCCGGCCCGAACTCGTGGGCGGCATCGCGACGTCGAGCGGCGCGCAGACGCTGCTGGTCAACGCGCTGCAACCGCACGATCCGCGCTACACGGCGATCCCTGTTGCGGGCTCGTCCGGCGTCGATGCAAGCCTTGCGTTCGTCGCCGTGTGCTGGCCGATCGCCGACCCGCTTGCACGCTATCACATGGCGAAAGCGAAGGGCAACGCCAAACTCGTTGCATCGCACGACGCGTATTGGCCCGACGAAGCAGCGATGGCTGAGGGCAACCCGCAGCGCATGCTCGAGCGCGGCGACGCGCTCACGCCATTACCGCCGCTGCTCATCCTGCAGGGAACGAACGACGACAACGTCACACCCGACATGGCCGACAACTTCGCCGCAGCCTATCGTGGTGCCGGCGGTTCCGTCGAACTGCAAAAGTTCGAGGGACAGCCGCACTCGTTCATCAAGGAGCCGGTCACACCGGTAGCCGCCGAAGGCATCGATCAACTCGTAGCGTTCGTCTTGGCCCGCACCACCGTCACGCCGTAGCGCGAATCGCCGCGGTTTAGCCGCGATCGATGAACGACGGCATTTGGTTGGGGAGAATCGTCGCTTCGAAGAGGTTCACTTCGTCGGGCAGCGTTGCCATCAGCACCGCGATGCGGGCAACGTCCGACGCCGCCATCACGTATTGCTGCGGCGTCGGTCCGGGGCCGGCTTTCGCCACGGCCCCCACGGTTTGGCGCGTAAAGCCGCTGAGCGTCGAGCCGGCGTGGATGATCGACGCCACGACACCGTAGGCGCGGCCGTCGCGCGTAACCTGATGCGTGAGGCCGTGCAGCGCATGTTTCGTCGCCGTATAGGCGAGCGAATCCGGCCGCGGCGTCTTTTGCGACACGCTGCCCATCGTGATGATCCGGCCGCCCTGCGGCTTTTGCGCCTTCATCATTTTCACGGCTTCGCGCGTCGCGAGGAACGGCGCGGTGAGGTTGACGGCCAGCACGTCGTTCCAGTACTCGAGCGACATCTCGTCGATCGGTTTGTGCGCGGTGATGCCGGCATTGTTTACCAGCACGTCGAGGCGGCCGAAGGTGTTCTTCACCGTTTCGAACAGTTTGAGGATATCGGCTTCTTGCCGCACGTCGCCGGGCAACGCGAGCGCCTTGCCGCCGGCCGCGGTCACGGCGGCCGCCACGCGGTCCAGCTCTGCCGGCCGCCGTCCACCCAGAACCACCGTCGCGCCCTCGGCGCCGAACGCCGTGGCGATGCCCTCACCGATACCGCTGCTCGCTCCGGTGACGATCGCGATCCGGCCGGTCATTGTTGCTGCCATGATGCTAACCGGTGTATCCTTCGTCTATGACGACTACCTTCCAACCGCGGCCGCAGTCTCGCCCCGAGCCGGCGCGCATCGACGGCGTGGTCACGTACGACGCCATCACCGTCACGCCGGAATCGCCGCACATCGGTGCCGAGATCGGCGGCGTCGATCTCACGCAGCCGCTGTCTGATCGGCAAGTGGAACAATTGCGGGCCGCGTTCACGCAGTATCAGGTCATCTTCTTTCGCGACCAGCACATTTCGTTCGACGATCAGATTCGCTTGGCCAACTATTTCGGCACGCTCGGCGAGCACGCGGGGAAGGCGACGATCAGCAAGCCGACGGAAAACCCGGCGGTGCGCAAGTTCCACTACGATGAGAACTCGCAACTCATCTCGGGCGAGAACTTCCATAGCGATCAGTCGTGCGCGCCGATTCCGCCGCTCGGCACGATCCTCTACAACCACACCGTGCCGCCGAACGGGGGCGGCGACACGCAGTTCAGCAACATGTATGCGGCCTACGACGCGCTCTCTCCGCGCATGAAGGTCTACCTCGAAGGCTTGACCGCAACGCACGACGGCACGCGCGTCTTCGGCCCGGGCACGCCGGTCGCGGTGCATCCGGTGGTCATACGGCATCCGGAGAGCGGACGCAAGGCGCTCTACGTCAACACCGACTTCACCGCGCACATCAACGATCTGCCGCGACTCGAAGCCGACCGGCTCTTGGCGTTCCTGATCGACCATTGCGTCAATCCGCAGTGGACGGTGCGCTTTCGCTGGCACGCGCACTCGATCGCGTTCTGGGACAACCGGTGCGTCCAGCATCAGGCGATTTGGGATTATTGGCCCAACGTGCGCTCGGGTTTCCGCGTGCAGATCGAAGGAACGGCGGCTCCGGTTGCAGGCTAACTTTCTCCGTTATGTCTTCGGCGCCGCGTGCGCCCTCGCGCTGGCGATCGCGCCGAGCTTCGGCGGGGCTGCGGATCCCTACGAGATCTATTCCATCCAAGCGATGACGGGCGGCCTGTCGTTCGTCGGCAAAACCGGCGCCGACGCGCTGGCCGCATTCGAGGTCGCATTCAACAAGAGCGGCGGCATCAACGGCCGTCCGATCCATTTCGTCCTCGAAGACGCGCAGACCAACCCCTCCGTCGCGCTGCAGCTCACCAACGAGCTGGCATCCAAGCATTTGCCGTTCATCATGGGGCCGACGTCCGCCGCCGAGTGCAACGCCGTCTACGCACTCGCGAAAGCGGGACCCGTGATCTGGTGCTATTCGAGCGCGGTAAACGGAACGCCGGGATCGTTCGAGTATCAGACCTCGGCCACGAACTACGATTACAACGTTGCGGCGATGCGCTGGCTGCGCGGCCGCGGGCTCACGAAGATCGCATTGATCACGCCGACCGACGCGACGGGTCAAGCCTACGATCGCGCGATCGATGCCATTCTGCAGTTGCCCGAGAACAAGGCGATCACACTGGTCGATCGCGAGCACTTCACCGCCGCCGACGTGAGCGTCGACGCGCAGATCACGAAGATCCGCGCATCGGGCGCGCAGGTGCTGTTTGTCGGCACCGCCGGCTCGCCGGCCGGTCTCGCCTTTCACGGCGTCACCGACGTCGGCTTGAGCATCCCGGTCGTCACCGGCAACGGCAACGCCTCGGAAGCCTTCATGAAGCAGTACGCCGCGATTCTGCCCAAGGAACTCTACGTCGAGTCCACGCACTGCCTCGCGCCCGCCGCGATCACCGACAAGGCCGAAAAGTCCGCTTACGAAGCCTACGTCGCGGCGATGACGGCCCACGGCGTTGCGGTGGATTGCCTGCAAAGTCTGGCTTGGGATCCGGCCTTGATCCTCACCACCGCGCTGCGCCATGTCGGCACGAACGCCAGCGCCGAACAACTGCGTGCGTATCTCGCGACGATGAGTAACGTCGCGGGCGTCAACGGCACCTACGACTTCAAACGTGTTCCGCAGCGCGGTCTCGACGACCGCGCCGTGGTGATCATCCGCTGGAACGAAGCGAATAGCACGTGGGTGCCCGCTAGCAAAGTCGGCGGCGCCCCGCTCTAACCGTTAGGCTAGAACGGGCTCGGCGGCTTGCGCTTTCGCTTCGTTGTACTCGTCGAAGACCCGGATCAAGTCGGGGATGAAGGGTGAGTACTGGACTTGCGTGCGCCGGATCTGACTCTCGAAGCCGTCGGTGAAGTGCGCCTTGTTCTTTTCGAGCGGGAACTCCAGCGCGTCGTTTTCGGCCGGATCGCGGATCACGCCGATCGGGTCCTCACCGCGCGCGACCTTCGCCATTTCGCGTTGCAGCATCTTGCGGTACTGAATGACGCCGCTGTCGGTCGTGCCGAGTTTCTCGAGGTGGCGCAACGCGATCGGACCTTGCGTTACCCAGGCCATGACGTCTTGCGCATCGACGATGTTGAGCTTGAATTCGCCGTTTTCGTCGCGATACGGGAAATCGTAGAGCGGAACGCGATCGAGCAGCCGTTGCGGCACATCCATGCCGGCCGGCGGTTCGTAGGCGATGTACCAGTAGTGCATCGACGTCACGTCGTCGATCGGCACGCGCATTTGGTAGGCGTGGAACTTCCACACTTTGCCGCCGCCGCTGCCGACTGCGAGGATGTTCGGGAAGAGCACCGGGTGACCGACGCGCCAATCGTCTGAATCTTCCGAGGCACCCTCGAGCAGACGGCGTTTGTAGATGCCGTACTTGAATTCTTGGAACGCGATCTTGAGATGCTTGCGCGAGATCTGATAGTGCGTTCCGGCGAAGCCGCTCTTCTCTTCAACGAACTCTTGCAGTTTGCCGTGCAGCCACTCGGTGTGCACGGGATCGAGCGAGTTCTCCATGATCTGCAGCCAATTGCACGGGATGATCGCCTGACCGATTTGACGGATCGCGCCGTCGACGACGAAACCGGGCCAGCGCGGCAACAGCGGCGCGGGCAATGGCCCCATATAGGCAAAGATCATGCCGCCGAGCGCTTGCACCGGATACCCCGTCGTCGCGGTCTTGTCTTTGAACGTGCTGCCGTCGGGTTCGTTGGGATGATTGATGCACGTGCCGCTGGCATCGAATTGCCAACCGTGATGCGGGCAGCGGATGCCGACTTCTTGCGGAATTCCGTACGCCATCGACGCGCGCCGGTGCGGACAGAACTCGGCGATCAGTCCGAGCACTCCGCTGCGATCGCGGAATAGCACGAGATCTTCGCCCAGCAACCGGACGCGCTTGGTCCACGCGTCCTTCAGCTCCTCAACGGCAGCAATCGGATGCCAGTACCGGCGCTGGAGTTCACCCATCGGCGTCCCCGGCCCGACAAGCGTCAAGTGCGTGTTTTCAAGCTCGCTCAGCATGGCATGTACCGTTCGGCAACTGACCGAAATCCCCTCAGATGATCGATCGGCGGGTCTTGCGCGCGATCGCCGCGAGCGTCCTGTGCTTCGCCCTCGCGCCCAGGCCGGGCGTGGCGCAGCAGCCATATCATTTACGCGTCGGCACCGCGCCGGTAGAGGTCGGTGCGCTCGCGTTCTACGCGGCCGACCAAGGGTTTTTCAAGAAGGCCGGGCTCGATGTCGAGCTCGTAGCAATGGCGAACGGCCCGGCGATTGCGGCCGCGGTGGCGTCGGGCACGCTCGACGCCGGATCGGCGAACGCGCTCTCGATCGCGCTCGCGCACGAGCGCGGCTTGAACTTCGTCTACGTCTGCCCCGGCGGTGCATATACGAGCGCGGTCCCGACGGCCGGGCTCGTGGTCGCCCGGACGTCAACGGTCCAGAACGCCAAGGATCTCAGCGGAAAGACCATCGCCGTAGCCACGCTCGGCAGCATCGGCGAGATCGCAACGCGAGCGTGGCTCGATCAGAACGGCGTCGTCCAGGGGAACGTGAAGTTCGTTGAGATGCCGTACAGTTCGATGGAGACGGCGCTCACGTCCGGTCGCGTCGATGCGGCAACGATGGAGGAACCGGCACTCGATCGGATGCTCGCGACCGACACGCGGCTGATCGCGCCGGTGTACGACGCAATCAGCAAAGACTTCGCCGAGGGCGGGTATTTTGCAACGGCGGACTTCGTCAAAGCCCATCTCGATCTGATGCGCCGCTTCAACGCCGTGATCTCCGCTACGGCGCGCTGGGCGAACGCCAACCCCGGCACGACGGCGCGGATCTTAACCAAATACACCGGTATCGCGACGGATGACCTCAAGCACCGCGTGCGCTATCACGACACGCTCGATCCCGCCCGCGTGCAGCCGCTCATCGACGCGGCCGCAAAGTACGGCGCGCTCAAAGCCACTTTTCCGGCCTCGCAAATCATCGCGCAAGGAGTTCAATGACCGCTTTACGTTTTATCGGCGCCCTCGTGCTCTGCGTGCTGATCGCGCCGCTCCGGGGCGGCGCGCAAACGGCACCCGACCATCTGCGGATCGGCGCCGCACCGGTCGAGGTCGGGGCGCTCGTCTACTACGCGCAGGACGAAGGGTTCTTCAAGAAAGCGAACCTCGACATCGAGATCGTCGCGGCCGCGAACGGACCGGCGATTGCCGCCGCCGTCGCGTCGGGCACGGTCGACGTCGGTTCGGGTAATGCGCTCTCGATTGCGCAAGCACACGAGAAGGGCTTGAACTTCGTTTATGTCGCACCGGCCGGCGCCTACACGACCGCGTCGCCGACGGCGGCTTGCGTCGTTGCCAAAGCGTCGCCCGTACACGTGGCCAAGGATCTCAACGGGAAGACCATCGCCGTAGCCACGCTCGGAAGTCTCGGCGAGATCTCGATGCGCGCCTGGCTCGACCAGAACGGCGCCGATCTGTCCACGATCAAATTCGTCGAGATGCCGTATAGCGCGATGGACACGGCGATCGTCGCCGGCCGCGTCGACGCCGCCGCCATGGAGGAACCGGCGCTCGACAAACTTCTCGCGAGCGACGGCCGCATGCTGGCGCACTGTTACGACGCGATCGCCAAAGACTTCTCGGAAGGCGGGTATTTCGCGAACTCCGACTACGTCAAAGCGCACCTCGACGTAATGCGACGGTTCGCCGCAGTCATGTCGCAAACGGCACGCTGGGCGAACGCCAACCAGAGCATAACGGCGAAAATTCTCGAGAAATATACGGGCGTCGCCATCTCCGACCAAGCGCACCGCGTGTACTATCACGACAAGCTCGATCCGGCGAAGATTCAGCCGCTGGTGAATGCAGCCGCCAAATACGGAACGTTGAAGGCGACGTTCCCGGCCTCCGAGATCATGGCGCAGGGACTCTAGATTGCGCGTCTTCGCACTCCTCGCCGTCTTCGCCGCACTCGGCGCCGCGCCGAATTCGGGCAGCGCGCCGGTCGGATCGGCCGCACCGCTGCTGCACGCGACGACGCTAGGCGGAACACCGTTGACGGCGTCGGCGACCGCGGGCAAAGTCACGGTGCTCAACTTCTGGGCCACGTGGTGTCCGCCGTGCCGGGCGGAAACGCCCGACATCAACGCGGCCTACCGCAAACTGCACGCACCCGACGTCGTGTTCCTCGGCGTCGACACGACCGAAACCGCCCCCATCATAAAGACGTTCCTCTCCGCGAAGGGCGTCCCGTATCCGTCCGCGCTGGCCGGACCCGATGTGTACAACGGCTTCGGCATCGCGTACATTCCCACGACGATCGTGCTCGACGCACACGGCATCGTGCGCGCGCGCTGGGTGGGCGGGATCGAACCCAAACAACTGGCATCATACATTGCCGCCGCGCGCGCCGGACGTAACGCGGTCTTCTCATCGCCCCAGCAGACGGCGATCGACGCGGTGCTCAACCCGGCCCGCTACCATTTCAGCGGCACCCAAACCCAACGCAACGCGGCGCTCGCGGCGGCGCAGAACGCAAT
>Ga0182030_10001322_pt1 | contig 50711 bp, 54 predicted proteins | sample 812S3MmetaG_FD_121299 | JGI IMG/M metagenome (GOLD analysis project Ga0182030, IMG submission 121299) | Permafrost microbial communities from Stordalen Mire, Sweden - 812S3M metaG (Illumina Assembly) | ecosystem: Environmental > Terrestrial > Soil > Wetlands > Permafrost | place: Sweden... | reverse complement strand
CTTGAACACCGTGCCGCCCTGCGGCAGGCAGATCAGGATTCCCAGCACGCGCTGGTCCGCCAGCACCTTGGCGGTGTACTTGCGCAGCCCCTGCTGATCGCTCCTGGCAACCAGCGCCGGCAGTGTCTCCTCCAGCGAGCTCATCAGCAGCCGCGCGCGCAGCTCCACATCGGCACGAAACCACTCGGTCAGCAGCCGGTCGATATACGGCAGCCCGAAGTATGCGACCACGCCCGCGGCGAGCAGCAGCGGCAACACGGTGCGTGTGAGCAGTGAGCGGAACATGTTTTGACGCTAGCCGCGCCGACGCGCGGCCGTCAATACACCAACGTCAGAAACGCCCTGTGCATTTTTTTCAATCCGGAGGCGCTAACCGCCGGTGTCCACGGGCGCACTCGCCACCGCTTGCAGGCGATCGCGAACGCCCGCCGTCAAGGTGAGCGAGTGACGGCGTGCAACCTGGTCGTACACATGCACATTGACCATAAGCTCTTGCACCTGGACCTGATCCAGGAAGCCGCGCAGCGCGTGCTCGAGCGATGCCGGCGAGCCGACGAACGAGCACTGCATCGACTGCTCGATCATGGCTTTCTCGGCGGGCGACCAGAAGCGCTCGATGTCATCGATCGGCGGCGGCAGCTGCCCGGGCCGGCCGCGGCGCAACTGCGTAAACGCCTGCTGGTGCGAGGTGAACAGGCGACGCGCCTCGGCATCGGTGTCGGCGGCGATCACGTTGACGCACACCATCGCATACGGGCGCGCCAGCTCGCGCGACTGCTGGAAGCGCTTGCGATAGACCGCCAGTGCGGCCGGCAGCAGCTCGGGCGCGAAATGCGCCGCGAACGCAAATGGCAGCCCGAGTGCGGCGGCCAGTTGGGCGCTGAACAGGCTCGAGCCCAGCAGCCAGATCGGCACTTCAAGACCGGCGCCCGGAACCGCGCGCGTCGCCTGGCCGGCCGGTGCTTCGAAGTAGCTCTGCAGTTCCTGCACGTCCTGCGGAAAATGATCGGCACTGCCGGCCAGCTCGCGCCGTAGCGCACGGGCCGTGACCGGATCGGTGCCCGGCGCCCGGCCCAGTCCAAGGTCGATACGACCGGGGAACAGCGATGCCAGCGTGCCGAACTGTTCCGCGATCACCAGCGGGGCATGATTCGGCAGCATCACGCCGCCCGACCCGACCCGTATGGTGTGCGTGCCGGCCGCGACGTGGCCGATCACCACGGCGGTCGCCGCCGAGGCAATGCCAGGCATGTTGTGGTGCTCGGCGAGCCAGAAGCGCCGGTAGCCTAAGCCCTCGGCGCAGCGCGCAAGTTCCAGTGTGTTGCGCAGCGCGTCGGCCGCGCTCGCGCCTTCGACGATCGGTGACAGGTCCAGGACCGAGAATGGCATCATGCCGCCGATCATGGCCGCTCGCGCCGGCCCTGGCCAGCGGTTGGCGGCAACTTCGATGCGATAATGCATCGATGACGCAGCCCGCAGACACCCCGTGCCATCGCTCGATCCGCTCCTACGTGCTTCGAGCCGGCCGCATTACCCCGGCGCAGCAGCGCGCGCTGGAGCAGCACTGGCCGCGATTTGGCGTCGAATTCCAACCTGCGGTACTGGACTTAGGAGCGCTGTTTGGCCGCGCGGCGCCCTGCACGCTCGAGATCGGATTCGGCAACGGCGAGCATCTGCTGCAGCGCGCGCTGGCGCAGCCGCAGCGCAACTTCCTCGGCGTCGAGGTGCATCGCCCTGGCATCGGCCACCTGCTGCTGGCGGCCGCCGCTGCCGGCGCTGCCAATCTGCGCGTCATCGCCCACGATGCGGTCGAGGTGCTGCGCGAGCAGATAGCGCCGGGCAGCCTGGACGAGGTGCAGCTGCTGTTTCCCGATCCATGGCCCAAGAAACGCCATCACAAGCGCCGCATCGTGCAGCACCCATTCGTCGCGTTGATCGCCTCGCGCCTTAGCGAGGGCGGACAGCTGCATATGGCAACCGACTGGGAAGCGTATGCCGCGGAAATGCTGGAGGTATTGAATGGCTGCGCATTGCTGGCCAATTGCGCCAACGGCGGCGGATTCATCGATGCCGGCGCCGTGCAGGCCCGGACGGCCACCCGCTTCCAGCGCCGCGGCGAGCGCCTGGGCCACCGGCTGCGCGAACTGATGTATCGCCGCCGTTAGCCTGCACGCCGCGCGGGCTTTAGCTGCCGAAACTGGCGCGCAGGCCGTCCACCACGAATTGCACCGCCAGCGCGCCCAGCAGCACGCCCGACATGCGATTGATGACATGGGTACCGGTAACCCCCAGCACGCGCATCGCCGGAGTCGCCAGGTACAGCACAGCCAGCGTCAGCAGCAGCACGCCGTACACGCACAGCAGCAATCCCAGGAACAGCAGCGGCCGGCCGCTGGTCGGTCCGAACGCCAGCAGGATCGTCGCCATCGCCCCGGGACCGGCAATGAACGGGAATGCCAGCGGAAACACCGAGATGTCCTCACGCTGGCGCGATTCCTGCTCCTCCTGGGTCGAGGTCCGGGTGCCCGAGGTACGGGCGAACACCATCTCGAGCGATATCAGGAACAGCAGCAGGCCGCCGAAGATGCGGAACGAATCGAGGCTGATGCTCATCAGGCGCAGGAATGGACCGCCGCCGACCGCGAACAGCGTCAGGATGATCGCCGATATCACCACCGCACGCCGTGCCATGTGCCGGCCCTGTGCCCGGGTTCCGTCGTGCGTGAGTCCCACGAATACCGGAATCAGCGAGATCGGCTCGACCACTACCAAAAAGACTACAAAGAATTTGAGCAACTGCTGACCCATTGCCGCCCTGCAAAATAACAAAATTCATCTTGAACTGGGTACTGCGTCAGGAGCAACATGACTGCGCATCGCCTAGGATCGCAACGCATCATCCTTGTGCGGCAGGGTAAAGCATTCTGCCGCGGCTGAACACGGGAGCAACCAATGAACGCGCAACCCGACATCGGCGAGTGGTATCGAGTACGCGGCGGCGAGCCGCTCGAAGTGGTGGCGATCGATGAGGACGACGGTACCATCGAGGTCCAGTACTTCGATGGCACGGTCGAGGAACTCGATCTGGCCGACTGGCAGGCACAGCGCACCAAGGGCGAGATCGAAGATGCGCAGCCGCCCGAGGACTGGAGCGGTGCGGTCGATGTCGAGGGCGACGAGGATCCGCACACGCCCAGCGCCGACTTCAACGGCGATCCGCAGCTGGCCGGCGGCCTGGACGGGCTGGACCTGTTCGAATCGCCGGACGCGGCTCTATAAATCGCTCGCGCGAACGCGCGAACTGCCCGCGGTGCGCGCGTCAGGCGTAGCGCGCCGCCAGCTCCTCAGGATCAGCTTCATCCCCCAGCAGGATATAGCCGCTCTCTATGCGCACCGGCAGGCTGATCAGCGAGCGCCCATAGCACGGACCTGCGATGCAGGCGCCGCTCAGCTTCTCGAACAGCGCGCCGTGCACGCTGCAGAGGATCAGGCGGCCGTCGGGCGTCAGGAATCCGTCCGGCTTGTAGTTGAGCGGATACTGCAGGTGCGCGCACTGGTTCAGGTACGCGCGCACCTGCTCCGCCACCCGCACCACGAAGCCGCGCAGCGGCCAGTTACCCGCACCTAAGCGGAATTCCCGGCAGCCATTGTCCGGCAGATCGGCCAGCCGGCACAGCACGCGCGCAACATCGATCGCCGGCTGCGCCATCGCAAGCCTTCAGGCCACCGCGCTGCTACGCGGTGGCGCAAAGTCGGCGCGCCGGGACAGCAGGTAGAGCACCACCAGCGCCGGAATGCTCAGTGCTGCCGTATATAGGAAGAACGTCGGATAGCCGATGTGGTCGACCACGATGCCGGAGGTGCCCATCAGCAGCTTTCCCGGCAGTGCGTACAGCGATGACAGCACCGCATACTGGGTCGCGGTATAGGAAGCACTGGTGAGCGAGGACATGAACGCGATCAACGCCGTGCCATGAACCCCTTGCGCGAAATTATCCAGGCTGATCACCGTCGCAAGTCCAGCCACGCTCGGCACGCCGCGCGCCGCCAGGATGCTGAACGACACGTTCGAGATGATTACCAGCGCGCTGCCGAGCAGCAGTGAGCGGGTGCGCCCCAGGCGCACGACTGCCAGCCCCCCGATCAGGATCCCGGCGACGCTGAGCAGCGTGCCGTAGATCTTGACCACCGCTGCGATCTGCTTGAGCGTAAAACCCACATCGAGATAGAACGGATTCGCCATCGCCCCCATGGTGTAGTCGGTCAACCGGTAGGTACCGATGAAGGCAAAGATCAACAGCCCGAGCGCTGCCCCATAGCGCGCGAAGAAATCCAGCACCGGGCACAGCACCGCGCCGAGCAACCAGGCGCCGGCATGACGCAGCGGCTGCGGCCAGTGCCCGCGGCGCGCGAGCCAGGCGACCGCGCGCTGTTCGGTCAGCACCGACAGCGGCGGCGCAATGCGTTGCGGTTCCCGCACCAGCAGCGTCGTCAGCACCCCGACTCCTACCAGCGCCGCCATGGTGGTGTAGCTGCGCGCCCAGCCCAGATCCGCCGCAAGCCACAATGCACCGGCCGATCCGGTGAGGATCGCCAGCCGATAGCCCAGCTGGTAGGCCGCCGCCATCGCGCCCTGCTCGCGCTGCGGTGCCGACTCGATGCGCCAGGCATCGATAGCGACATCCTGGGTAGCGGCCGCGAATGCCAGCAGCAGCGCCAGCAGCGCCATGTGTCCAATGCGCGTCGACGGATCGCTCGCCGACAGCGCGATCAGTGCGCATGCGATTCCGGCCTGCGCCAGCAGCATCCAGCTGCGACGCTGGCCGAGCAGCCTGCCGATCAGCGGCAGTCGCAGCCGGTCGACCACCGGCGCCCAGAGGAATTTCAGCGTGTACACCAGGCTGACCCACGACAGCATGCCGATGGTTGCGCGCTCGATCCCGGCCTGCCGCAGCCATGCCGACAGGGTGCTGTAGATCAGCATGAACGGCAGCCCGCTGGAGAATCCCAGCGCCAGCATCGACAGCATGCGCGGCTGGCGATACACGCGCACCGCATCCAGCCAGCCGCCAGCACGACGGCGCATCAAAGCCGATAATCCACGATCAGCGGCGCATGATCGGAGAACCGGGGCTCCTTATGGATATGCGCGCGCTGCGGCGTGCCGGCAAGCCCAGGGCTCAATATCTGGTAATCAATCCGCCAGCCGACATTCTTCGCCCACGCCTGGCCGCGATTCGACCACCAGGTGTAGTGATCGGGCTCAGGCACCAGCGCGCGAAAGGCGTCGATGTATTTCTCCGGCCCGAGCAACCGATCCATCCAGGCTCGCTCCTCGGGCAGGAAACCCGAGTTCTTCTGGTTCGATTTCCAGTTCTTAAGATCGATCGGCTTGTGCGCTATGTTCCAGTCGCCGCAGATGATGTACTCGCGCCGCGCGCGCTTCAGCTTGCGCAGGTGCGGCATGAACGCCTGCAGGAAGCGGAACTTCGAGGCCTGCCGTTCTGGTCCGGCGGAGCCGGACGGCAGGTACAGGGAGATCACCGACAGCTTGTCGAACTGCAGCTCGAGGTAGCGCCCCTCGCGGTCGAACTCCTCCACCTTGAAGCCGCGCAGCACCCGCTCGGGTTCCCGCCGCGACAGTATCGCAACGCCGGCATAGCCGGGCCGTTCGGCCGCATACATGTGGTGCAGATACCCCGGCAACTTGCACTCATGCCCCTCGAGCTGGTGCTCGAGCGCCCGCGTCTCCTGCAGACAGACGACGTCGGGCTTCTGTTTGGCCAGGAACGGAAACAGGCCGCGGCGCGAGGCCGAACGTATGCCGTTGACGTTCAGGGTGATGATGCGCATGCCGCAATGATACCCTCCCGGGATCATCGGCAGGGCATGAGCAGTGCGCGAGTACCAACGTCAATTCCTGCGGCTTGCACTCGAGCGCCAGGCGCTGCGTTTTGGTGAATTCACACTCAAGTCCGGGCGCGTCAGTCCGTACTTCTTCAATGCCGGCCTGTTTAGCGACGGCGAGTCGATCGCAACGCTCGGCCGTTGCTACGCCGCATCGCTGGCGCAGTCGGGCCTCGCGTTCGACCTGCTGTTCGGGCCCGCCTACAAGGGCATCCCGCTGGTGACCGCGACCGCCATCGCCTTTGCCGAACAGCAGCAGCGCAATGTCCCCTGGGCCTTCAACCGCAAGGAGGCCAAGGATCATGGTGAATCCGGCCAGCTGGTCGGCAGCCCGCTCGCCGGACGTGTCGTCATCGTCGACGATGTGATCACCGCCGGCACCGCGATCCGCGAGTCGATCGAGCTGATCAGGCGCTGCGCTGCCCAGCCGGTCGCCGTCGCGCTGGCGCTGGATCGCGAGGAGCGCGGCCAGGCCGAGCGCTCCGCGGTCCAGGAAGTTGAGGCGCTGTACGGACTGCGCTGCATCGCTCTGCTGACCCTCACCGAACTGATCGAGGCGCTGGCGACACAGGCAGGTGCCACGCCGGCCGGAGTCGAGGGATCTCGCGCTGGCGCCGGCCCGGGGTTCCCGCTGCCCGGCGCGCCGACCGCCGAGCAGCTGGCCGCGATGCGCAGTTACCGGCTCAAATACGGCGTCGCTACCGGCTAAACCAGCGCCGCTTGCACAGCGGCAGTCCCGACAGTGACAATGCCATTACAATGCTACGCGGGCGGGACATCTCTCTTTATCTGCTGGCGCTGTCCGCAGCACTAGGCACGGCGGTGGCGGCGGCCCCGTCCGCGCCCGTCCAGACCTACCGCTGGACCGACGACAAGGGTGTCGTGCACTACGGCGACAGCGTACCGGCGGAATACGCGGGCAAGGAACACTCGGTGCTCAATGGCCAGGGGGTCGAAGTCGGCCATGTAGACCGCCTGAAGACGCCGGCCGAGCTGGCGCAGCAGGGGCAGGCCGAGCAGCTCGCGCGTGAGCGTGCCCAGCACGACCAGACGCTGCTGTCGACTTATGTGTCGACCAAGGACATCGAGGCGCTACGCGACGAGCGGCTGGCGCAGATCGAGGGCCAGGTACAGGCCTCTTCCATCTATATTGAATCGCTCGCCACGCGGCTCGGCGCGCTGCAGGAGCGCGCGCTGCAGTACAAACCCTACAGCACCGAAGCCAACGCGCGCCGCATGCCCGATGATCTGGCCGAAGACCTGGTACGCACCGCCAGTGAGGCGCGCAACCAGCGCAAGGCGCTCGATGGCAAGCGCAAGGAACAGGTGGATATGCGGGCGCAATTCGAAGAGGACATCGAGCGCTTCCGCGAGCTGACCGCCAAAACGCGCTCCTAGCCTGGCGCGGCGTTAGTGCTGGCCTGAATGCCCAAAGCCTCCGGAGCCACGCGTGCTGGCGCCAAACTCGCTGACGATCTCGAGCGCCACCTGCACCACCGGCACCACCACCAGTTGCGCGATGCGCTCCCCGGGCTGGATCTCATAGGGCACGGCCCCGCGGTTCCAGCACGACACCATCAGCGCTCCCTGGTAGTCGGAGTCGATCAGCCCCACCAGGTTGCCGAGTACCACGCCATGCTTATGCCCCAGGCCCGAGCGCGGCAGGATCACGGCCGCCAGGCCGGGATCGGCGACATGGATCGCCAGACCGGTAGCGATCAGCTCGGTCCGGCCCGGCTCGAGCCGCAGCGGGGCATCGATGCAGGCGCGCAGATCCAGGCCGGCGGAGCCGGCCGTGGCGTACTGCGGCAGTGGAAATTGCGCCCCCAGGCGCGCGTCCAGGATCCGGACCTGCAGCGGCCGGCGGCTATGAGCATCCATGCACTAGGATGCCCGAGCGCCCTCGCGTGTCGCAAGCTCGGCGCCGTCGCGCGGCGCGCTGCTGTCGCGTTCGTGCGCCGCCTGCTGCGCCAGGAACTGCTCGACGATCACGCCGCTGAGCGCGCGCGCCAGCTCCTGCTTGCTGGCCACCGGTAGCTCGAGCCGGCCGCCGCGCCATAGCACCAGCAGCGAATTGTCGTCGCAGTCGAACGCCTTGGTGTGGCCGACTTCATTCGCCGCGATTAGATCCAGATTCTTCGCCAGCAGCTTGGCGAGTGCGTAATGCTCGACCGCATTGGTCTCGGCTGCGAACCCGACCATGAATGGACGTGGAGCGCTGGCGCTGACCTGCGCCAGAATATCGGTGGTGCGCGTGAGTTCGAGCGCCAGTGAATCGCTGTTCTTCTTGATCTTCTGCGGTGCGCAGGCCAGCGGCCGATAATCGGCCACCGCCGCGGTGCCGATGAAAATCGCGGTGCCGGGCAGCTCGCGCTGGACCGCGGCGTACATCTGCTCGGCGCTCTCGACGTCCACGCGGCGTACACCGGGCGGCGTCGGCAGTGACACCGGACCGCTCACCAGCACCACCTCGGCACCGGCCGCGCGCATCGCCTGCGCCATCGCAAAGCCCATCTTGCCGGAGCTGCGGTTGCTGACGAAGCGCACCGGGTCGATGCATTCACGCGTCGGGCCGGCCGTCAACAGTACCCGCCGGCCGAGTAGCGGGCCGGCGGGCGGCAGCCATTGCGCGACCTGCGACACGATCTCGCCCGGCTCGGCCAGCCGGCCCGGTCCGTGCTCTCCACAGGCCTGGTCACCGACACCGGGCCCGATCAGGTGCACGCCGCGGGCGCCGAGCAGCTCGACATTGGCGCGTGTTGCGGCATTGCTCCACATCAGATGATTCATCGCCGGCGCCAGCGCGATCGGCGCGGCGGTGGCCAGACACAGCGTGGACAGCAGGTCGTCAGCCAACCCATGCGCCAGCCGCGCGAGGAAATCGGCGCTGGCCGGCGCCACCAGTACCAGATCCGCCCAGCGCGCCAGCTCGATGTGTCCCATGGCGGCTTCCGCGGCGGCGTCCCACAGATCGGTGCGCACCGTGCGTCCCGAAAGGGCCTGGAACGTGGTCGGCGTGACAAATTCCCCGGCCGCAGCCGTCATCACGACCTGCACCTGCGCGCCATGCTCGACCAGCCGTCGCACCAGCTCTGCGCTCTTGTAGGCCGCGATACCGTCGGTCACCCCGAGCAGAATGCGTTTGCCTTGCATGCGCCGATTATCGCCCTTTTTGACCCATGCGCGCACGATATGACGATCGCACGCCGCCGTCATGTCGCGGCACCATGCTGCAGCACCCGATTGCCAACTACCGCACGGTGACTGCATGAGTATCAGGGACTGGCCGCTGAATGAACGCCCGCGCGAGGTGGTGAAGCAGGCATTGGCGAGCAACGCGGCGGCGCTCATCCTGGCGCACAACCATGCGTTATGTTGCGGTGCGGGTGTCACCACCGGGGCCGGTGTCACCGGATTCGGCAATCGCGGCCAGTTCGGCGCAGGCAACGCCCGATGACCTCGTCAGTGCAGCTGCCTCTACCGTTGACAGAGACTCGGAAAGGTGGCGCCCTCGCCTCCTTTGAGCACCTGAGGGTAGAGCCGGCGACGGAACGCCTCCTGGTGCGCGGCGAGTTCGACGAGCTGCGAACGGCAACGGCCAGCGAGATCATTGCAGCCGCGCGGCGCGCAATGACACGCCGGGTTCGTCGCGGAACGGCCATGGACTCCCCGCGCGCCGTCCGGGAGTTCCTGAGCGTAAAACTGGGAGATCTCGAGCACGAATTGTTTGCCGTGCTGTTGCTCGATACGCGCCATCGGCTCATTGAGTATGTAGAGCTCTTTCGCGGCACGATCGACGGGGCGAGCGTGCACCCCCGCGAAGTGGTGAAGCTCGCGCTGGCTCGCAATGCCGCCGCTTTGGTGCTGGCGCACCCCCATCCGTCTGGGGCGGCAGAGCCGAGTCAGGCAGACGAACTCCTCACCCGACGGCTACGCGAGGCGCTGGCGCTGGTCGATATCCGTGTGCTCGATCACATCGTCGTCGCCGGCGGCGAAGCCATCTCATTTGCCGAGCGCGGACTCCTCTGAATCTACAGAACCGGAATTAGGATTTGCTTGTGAAGTTGACCGAGGTGACCCGGAGGCGCCATCGGTCACCGTGCGCTATGGGGGGTAACCGCAACGGGGTAGCTCAGGGCGGGCGATATCTCAGGCCGGCATCTTGCCGAAGCGCTGGAGCTCCCCGCCGAGCCGTACCCACGGCTGGGCGCTATCGCAATATATTTCCGACTTCGGCTTCACCCAGCTCTGGTCGTCCAGAGTACCGACGTTCACCATCACGACGCCCGGCAGCGCATCCCCTTCATCCATGACCCCGGAGCCGCACTCCGGACAGAAGCGGCGATGCATCGACTTGCCGGTGTCTCCCGACTTGGTGAACGTCTTGAGCGTTCCCGTTACCTTCAGCGCTGGCGCCGGCAGTCCGACCACCGTCGCGAATGCGGAGCCAGTGAAGTGCTGGCAGTCGGTGCAGTGACACACACCAACAAAGACCGGCTCCGTGTCCGCACTGTAACGTACCTTCCCGCACAGGCAACCGCCTTCGATGCGTGTCATGGCATTGTCCTCCTATTGGCCTTGCAGAAGACTGCCACTTTGTTCCGATTGTCGCAATCGGCCAAAATTGCCGACCTGGCTCAGCGAAGATCTCGCCGCGAACGATTGGCCATCGTCGCGCCAGCTCAATGACGAACGGCGTCGCAAGCGCCCAAGGTAGCCAGGAAACATATACGATCAAAAAAAATGGGCGAAGCCAAGCCTTGCCCATACACACCGCGTGCATGGTGAGAATGGCCTGGCTCGCATCGAACAACGCTCCCGCACCCAAGATGGCCGCAACCCAGATCCAGCCGGTCAAGCGTGCGTCTGCGCGACCATGGAAGCCACGAAGAAAGCTGGGCTAATCATTGATCACAAGGTCTTCAGTGCCACTCCAAAATCTCCGGATCAGCCCAATATAATTCTCTGGGTAACTTATAAAAATGCGGCTGCGGCTTTAGATAAAGGCGTCGAGCTAGAAGCAGTGGCCAAGAAAGTTATCGGTAGCACCGAGGATCAGAACAAGGCCAGAGTGGGCCGGAATGAATACAGAAAACCTCTAGGCAGTGAATTGATTCGTGAACTTATTCTGAAATGACATTGTTATACGTGTTCAAAGAGCGCGCGCCTATATTTATAGAGTTCGCACGGCGTATCTCGTTATCCGCCAACAGACTTCTTTGTGATGCACGCTCCGAGACCGAGCGCGAGGCGGTGGTCTAGAAGATGCACGAGTACACCGGGAAGATCAGCACCGTTCCGATGGCGACGCTGCCGCTGCTGCTGATCCCCGCATTCATGGTGCCGTTATTCCTGATGTTGCACACCGCGGCGTTGCCGGGGGCAGCGCAGCCACTGACCTGATCCGAAGCCGCGGTTTGGTCGATAATGCCGGCGTGAAATCCGACGCTTTGCATCCGCGGCCTGCGCTGGCGCAGATCCTGCTGGCTTTCGCGGGCATCTACATCATCTGGGGCACGACCTTTCTTGGCATCGCATTTGCGATCCGAACCATTCCGCCGTTCTTCAGCGGTGCGCTGCGCTTCCTGATTGCCGGTGGGTTGATGTATGCATGGCTGCGGGCGCGCGAGCCGCAGCCGTTCTCCGGGCTCGATATCGGCGGCAGCATACTGATCGGCGTGCTGATGACCGGCATCGGCAACGGCTTCGTGATCTGGTCGCAGCAGGGACTGCCCTCCGGTATCGCCGCGCTGTTCGTCGGCATGTTGCCGGTGTCGACGCTGATACTGGATTGGATGTTTTTTTCCCGCCGCGCGCCAAGCGGCCAATCGGCGCTCGGCGTTGCGATCGGCCTGGCCGGCATGGTGCTGCTGACGGCGCATACCCGATCGTTCTCCGGCGCCATCCGGCCGGCGCACATCGTTGCGGTGCTGATCGCGGAACTGGCCTGGAGCGCCGGCACGCTGCTGCAGCGACGCTACGTCAGCCCGGCGCGGGTGATGAATTTCGTCTGCCTGCAGATGCTGGCCGGCGCCGTGTTTCAGCTGCTGATGGGGTATCTGGAACGTGAATGGATCGGATTCGTGCCCGCGCACATCTCGCTGCAGTCGCTGCTGGCGGTGGCCTATCTGGTGGTGTTCGGCAGCCTGGTGGCGGTCAACTGCTACTCGTTCCCGGTGGCGCACGTCCCGGCGCAGAAAGTGACCACCTACGCGCTGGTGAACCCGGTGATCGCGCTGCTGCTGGGCGCGCTGGTACTGCATGAGAAGATCACGCCGGTCGCAATCGTGTCCGCGATCCTGGTGCTGGTCGGCGTCGCGTTGGTGCTGTTCCAGCGGCGCCAACAACCCCGATAGCTGATACGCTGGCTTGCGCGAGGGCCCTACGGGCTGCTATAAAGCGCCCCTTTCGCTCTGTCCGCACCGGGGCGACGTGCATGTAACTGGCTGATTTTCAAGGTGAAGCTTATGTCTCGCGTCTGTCAGATCACCGGCAAGCGCCCCATTACGGGCAATACCGTCTCGCACGCCAACAACAAGCGGCGGCGGCGTTTCTTGCCGAACCTGCACACGCAGCGCTTCTGGCTCGAGGGCGAAAAGCGCTGGGTCACGTTGCGCGTGTCCACTAACGGCATGCGCACCATCGAGAAGAAGGGCCTGGAAGCCGTGCTCGCCGATCTGCGCGCCCGCGGCGAGCAGATCTGAGCGGATCCCAAAGGGGCAAGCCATGCGCGAGAAAGTCAAACTGCTGTCGTCGGCCGGAACCGGTCATTTCTATGTCGCGATGAAGAACAAGCGGCTGCACCCGGACAAGATGGAAGTGCGCAAGTTCGATCCCGTGGTGCGCAAGCACGTCGCCTACAAAGAGACCAAGATCAAATAGCGCCGCGCGCGTGCCGGCCACCACGATGGCCAGTACAGCTGCACAAAACCCGCCCACGTGGCGGGTTTTATTTTGGTGCGTCAGTAAGGCGAGAGAGTGGTCGGGTTCTGGTTGATGCTCTCTTCGTCAACCTTGAACCCTGGGATCCCGCCCGCCGCGGAACTCTCTTGGCGACCTGCTTGGACGAGAGGGATCTCTTCGCACCGGCGCGCGATGGAAGTTGCGAGACGATCGCGAGACAAGCCCTCGCGCGGTTCCGGAAGCTGCGCGTCAGACGCAGGTTTTCCGTTAAATGTGTCCAGTACCCAATTGCGAGTTCGCGCGCGCGAGACCAAACCCCAAGCGTTTCGGCGCGCACACTCTCCGGGATAAATTCTCGTTCGATGAGTTGCCCTTCGGCTGGTGCGAAGAGCATCGGCAGCATGTCGTAAACCGGGGCAAGCGAGAATGGATCCTCGTGACTATCGAACAGCGTTATGTTGCCAAAGTGGCGATCAGTGTTGGCGATTAGCCCGCCGAAGGCGTCCAACAGCGCGATACGCTCTGCATCCTCCTCAGATAACAGCCTGTCATTGCGCAGGCGCTCGGCCGAGCGCGACCACCGATCCAACTGTCCGTAATAGTTCGCATCGACCGAATGCAGCGTCGCGACGCCGCGGCGACCCTCGGCTCCGATTCGATCGAAGCGCACAGATTCCAGAAATACGCGGTTGCCGTGCTCAAGCGCACGGCTTGTTGCGGCAGGAACGCCGTTTGCGTTGAGGAACTCGGAGGCTACCCCTTCGGCAATCAGCAGGTCCGCCCAACGCTCGCCAAGCGCACCGTCTCGCGGCGGGGAGAACTTTACCAGCGCGTGTATGAGTTCGCGCCCTTTGCCAATGCGGACACTGAACTTCGGATGCTCCCCGTGTGCAGAAGAGCCTGGCGGTGCGCCGGCCATCGCCTGATTAGCGAGTTCGGGGTAGCGCGCAGACCTCGAGTCCGCGTTAACGATCAAGGGACCGTGCTCGGCAGAGAGATATCGATTCAGTGCCTCCTGTCCGAGAATCAGGTCGCCTACCGACTCAGAGCCTCGCAGGGCGAGAAATGTGAGGACGTGATCATCCGTCCAGTCAAGCACTCGCGCCGGCAATCCTAGTTCGGGATAGGCTGCCGGGATTGCTCGACCGAGAAAGCCTGCCGGTCTCGCGTCTTGCAGGAAATAGGGCAGCCCCTCAGAGAGCGTTGCAATTCGCGGCAGTTGGCCCCGCGTAAAGTAACGGTCGCGCTCGATCGCATAGAGCGTACCCAACTCTATGGGTGTGCCTTCTTCATCGATACGGTACAGAGGCCAGTCACTTCCGATCGCGCCAATGGCGTGAGACAAGCCGTAGCGCGCTCCCCTGGTGGAGCCAATACGAGCGATACGGCCGGCTGTCTCAAGCGGTTGCAGAGTTCGCCACACCGCTAGTCGCGAGACATTCAGGGCTTGGCAAAGCTCGGCTGTCGAGGCTGGTCCTTGAGACAGCCTTGCCAGTATGCCCGGACGTAGTATAGCTGCCATGATCAGATTATAGCGAAGTTAATTTAAATTTTCAATGTTATAAAACAATGTGTTACATTGATATACATGAATGTGTTGATAAGATTAATGAAAATATAATAGAACAAATACATGAAAATGTACTACATGATTTCTGATGTATGAAGGCTCGAGCTGGCGCGCTGGGCGGCCTGGTCCGGCACTGCCGTGGATGCTCGAGGCATCGATCGTTCTCGAACTGGTGCTCGGCAAATATGTCGAAGCCGCAATCATCACGACGCTGTTGGTCTTCAATGCGGCACTTGGCCTGTTCCAGGAGGGTCGTGCGCAGGCCACGCTGGCGGCGCTGAAGTGGCGGCTCGCGCTGAATGCGTCGGTCCGTCGCGACGGCAACTGGAAGACCATCCCCGCCGCCGAGGTGGTACCCAGCGCTCAGCCTCCGCGCATATTGATTGGCATTACGAGACCGGTCATGGCCTGATATACTCATGCGGCGCCTGAAGATCCTTCATCGCACCTACTATAATTTCAGCGGCCAGGTGCAACTGCAGCCGCATCGGCTGCTGCTGCGGCCGCGCGAAGGAGCTGGGCTGCACATCGAGTCCTTCAATCTCGAGCTGACGCCGACGGCACATCTGCGCTGGCTGCGGGATGCCTACGACAATTCGGTGGCGATGGCGAGCTTTGACTCGCCGACTGCACATCTGGCCATCGTCAGTGAATGCATCGTGCAGCAGTTTGACGAGACGCCGCTCGATTTCCTGGTGGCGGATTTCGCCGTGCACTATCCGTTCGCCTACGACACCGATACGGCGGAGATTCTCCGCCCCTATCTGCACAGTCCGCCGCAGGCCGAGCAGGCGGCACTTGCCGCGTGGCTGCATCGCTACTGGCACGCGGGCGAGCCGGTGCAGACCTACAGCCTGCTGGCGCGCCTGTGCGCGGCTATCAGCCAGTCACTGACCTATCAGATACGCGAGCAGCCAGGCGTGCAGTCGCCGGTCGCGACGCTCGCGCGCGGTATCGGCTCCTGCCGCGACTTCGCCAGCCTGTTCATGGATGCAGCGCGCTTTCTGGGTCTGGCCGCGCGCTTTGTCAGCGGCTACCTGAACTCGCCGTTCGAGGACGGGCGCAGCGGCTCGACCCACGCCTGGGCGGAAGTCTATCTGCCCGGCGCCGGCTGGAAGGGATTCGATCCGACCAGCGGCGAGATCGCCGGCAGCCGGCACATCGCCGTGGCCGTGGCGCGCATGCCCGAGATGGTCTCGCCGGTGACCGGTGCCTTCCTTGGGCCGCCCGGCGCCGATCTCACCGTGGGCGTCTGGGTGAGCGAGCTGTAGCCATGCCTGAATTACCCGAAGTCGAGTCCACGCGCCGCGGCATCGAACGCGCAGCGCATGGCCGGCGCATCCGCGAGCTGCAGGTGCACGACTACCGGCTGCGCTGGCCGATCGATCGGCACATGCCGGCGCTGCTCGCCGGCCAGCGCATCGTCGCGGTCGAGCGGCGCGCCAAGTATCTGCTGCTGCGGCTCGAGCGCGGCACGCTGATCGTGCACCTGGGCATGTCGGGCAGCCTGTGCATCGTTCCAGCCGACACTGCGCAGCTGAAGCACGATCAGTTCGACCTGCTGCTCGATTCAGGGCTATCGATCAGATTCAACGATCCGCGGCGCTTCGGCAGCCTGCACTACACGGTCGAGGATCCGGCGCAGCACAAGCTGCTGCGCTCGCTCGCCCCCGAGCCGCTCGAAGCGAGCTTCGACGCCGACTATCTGCATCGCGTGACGCGCAAGCGTCGCGCCGCCATCAAGCAGGTGCTGATGAATGGCCGGCTGGTCACCGGCGTCGGCAACATCTACGCCAGCGAAGCGCTGTTTCGCGCCCGCATCAGTCCGCGCCGCGCCGGTCGGCGCCTGTCGCGCGCCGATTGCGTGCGCCTGGTGCGCTCGGTGCGCGCGGCACTCAATGCCGCCATTCGCGCCGGCGGTACCACGCTGCGCGATTACGTCGGCACCGACGGCAGTCCCGGCTACTTTCGCCAGCGCCTGAACGTCTATGAACGCGCCGGCCGGCCGTGCCGGGTGTGTGCTGGCGCCGTGCGCCGCATCCGGCAGGGGCAGCGATCTACCTATTACTGCCCGCTCTGCCAGGTGTAGACACGCACACAGCATGAATACCAGCACGACACGCGCCGCGTATCGGGCGCTGCGGGCCGATCCAGTGATGGCCGGCTTGATTGCCGCTGCCGGCCGCTACCGCGTCGAACTGCTGCCGGATCACCCGCCGTTTGAATCCCTGGCGCGCGCCATTGCGCATCAGCAGCTGCACGGCGCGGCGGCCGCGAGCATCCTGGCGCGCTTCATCGCCGCCTGCGGTAGCGGCGGCTTTCCAACCCCGCAGCAGGTGCTCGACGCCAGTGACGCGCAGCTGCGCGCCACCGGCTTCTCGTACGCCAAGATCGCCGCCCTGAAGGACCTGGCGGCCAAGACCATCAGCGGCATCGTGCCGGCGCGCGCCGAACTCGACACGCTCTCGGATCTGCAGATCATCGAGCGGCTGAGCGCGGTACGCGGCATCGGCCGCTGGACGGTCGAGATGATGCTGATGTTCCAGCTGCAGCGGCCCGATGTGCTGCCGGTCGACGACTTCGGCGTGCGCAATGGTTTTCGGCTCGCCTATCGCCTGCGCGCCATGCCCAGGCCGCGCGCGCTGGCGCAGTTCGGCGAGCGCTGGCAGCCCTATCGCAGCCTTGCCGCCTGGTACCTGTGGCGCGCGAATGACCTGGCGCGCCGCAAGCTGTTGCCGCATGGCGGTCGGCCGCCGCGCATCGCGCTGCAGCCTGCGCGCAAGCCGGCTGCGAGGAAATCGGCGCACGGCAAGAAATCCCCGCGCACCACGAACGCCGCGCGACTGACCGTCAGGAAAGCGCTGCCGCGGCGCGCACGCAGGTGATCCACAGCAGCAGCTGGTGTTATGATTTTTTTCTCCTCCACCACTGCTGCCCCTTTGCGGCCGCTCGCATTCACCATGACTCGTCCGGTTCGCGCCCTGCCCGCCGTCATTGCCGCATGGTCGCTGCTGCTGGCGGTCTCTGGCTGCCGCAGCAATGCGCCCGCCCCGGCCGCAGCACAGACCGCTGTCGCAACCGCCAGCTCGTTACCCGCCAGCTCGTTACCCGCCAGCTCGTTACCCGCCAGCCCGTTACCCACCAGCTCCATACCGGCACGCCATGCGATCGTCGTGGCCGCCAATCCGCTGGCGGCGCAGGCCGGGATGCAGATCCTGCAGGCCGGCGGCTCGGCCGCCGATGCGGCGGTCGCGATGCAGGCGGTACTCGGCCTGGTGGAACCGCAAAGCTCCGGGCTTGGCGGCGGCGCCTTCATCACTTACTACGACGCGAAGAGAAATCAGGTGCTGGCCTATAACGGGCGCGAGACCGCGCCGGCGGGGGCAACCCCCGATATGTTCCTGGGCAACGATGGCCGGCCGCTGCCGTATGCGACCGCCGTGCTTAGCGGCCGCTCCACCGGGGTGCCGGGCGCGATCGCGGCGCTCGGGCTGCTGCAGCACCAGCATGGCAAGCTGAAGTGGAAGCACCTGTTTGACGACGCCGAGCGGCTCGCGAGCGATGGCTTCAGGGTCAGCCCACGCATGGCTCGCATGATCAACGGCGACGAGCCGCAGAGCGCCGCGCCCGATGTGGTGCGTTACTTCACCAAGGGTGACGGCACGCGCTACAAGAGCGGCGATCTGCTGCGCAACCCGGCGTATGCCGCGACGCTGCAGCGCCTGGCCAGTGAAGGCGCGGGCGCGCTATATAAAGGAAAGATCGCGCAGGACATCGTCAACCGCGTGCACCAGGGTGAGCTGCCTGGAACGCTGTCGTTGGGCGACCTGGCGCACTATCGGCCGATCGAATCCGCGGCGCTGTGCCGCGACTGGCAGCAGTATCGCATCTGCACCCCGCCGCCTCCCTCCGGCGGCATTGGCGTGCTGCAGGCGCTGCTGCTACTCGAGCACACCGACATCGCCACCCGCTCATCGAATGACGCGCTCGCCTGGGTCGAGTTTGGCGAAGCACAGCGGCTGATGTACGCCGATCGCAACCGCTACGTCGCTGATCCCGCGGTGATCGCGGTTCCGGTCGACGGCCTGCTCGATCCGGCATACATCCGCACGCGCGCCGCGCTGATCGGGCCGCGCATGCAGGACCAGGCGCCGCCACCCGGCCAGCCACCGGGCGCCAGGCGCTACGGCCCCGATCACACCGCCGAGCCCGGCGGCACCTCCCACCTGGTGATCGTCGATGAGGACGGCAACGTGCTGTCGATGACCACCACGGTGGAGAGCATCTACGGCTGCGGCCGCATGGTCGATGGCTTTTTTCTGAACAACCAGCTGACCGATTTCAGCTTCTCGCCGCAGGACACCGACGGCGCGCCGGCCGCCAATGCGGTGGCGCCGGGCAAGCAGCCGCGCTCGGCGATGGCGCCGACCATCGTGTTCGGTCGCGACGGCCATTTTGTTGCTGCCACCGGCTCGGCCGGCGGACCAGCCATCATCGCCTACATACTCAAGACCCTGATCGCAACGCTCGACTGGCACATGAGCATGCAGGCCGCGATCAGTCTGCCGAACCTGGTCGCCCACGGCGACCACTTCAGCGCCGAGAGCGCCCGCTTCGCACCCGAGCTGCTGAACGGCATGCTTCAGCGCGGGCTCATCCCGCAGCCGGCTCAATACGAGGAGTCGGGTCTGCAGGGCGTGCTGCTACGCGCCGACGGCAGTTACGAAGGCGGCGCCGATCCGCGACGCGAGGGCGTCGCGCTCAGTTACTAGGCGAGCCAGCGGCCGCGTGCGGGCGAATGCGCGAGCGACCTAGCTAGGGCTTGTGCGCCAGCCGGCGCTTGAATGCCACCTGCACCAGCGGATGCACGAACGCGCTGATATCGCCCCCCAGCGTCGCCACTTCGCGCACCAGCGTGGAGGAAATGAAGGTGAATTTTTCCTTCGGTACCATGAACACGGTCTCCACATCGGGCTGCAGGTGCCGGCCCATGCTCGCCAGCTGAAATTCGAATTCGAAATCCGACACCGCGCGCAGCCCGCGCACGATCACCGCCAGGTCGTGCACGCGCGCAAAGTCGACCGTCAGTCCGGTATATCCGGTGACCTCGACATTACTCAGATCCGCCAACACCGCGCGCGCCAGCTCGACCCGCTCCTCGACGCTGAACATCGGTGTCTTGTTGGGATTGGCGGCCACCGCGATCACCACGCGGGCGAAAATGCTGGCGGCGCGGCGCGCGATGTCTTCGTGGCCGCGCGTCAGCGGATCGAAAGTACCCGGATACACCGCAGTCGATCTCATGCTGAAAGCTGCCTCTGGTCATTGCCGCGGATGCTTATGCCGCGAACAGATGATACCTGACCTCACCCGCCTTGCCGGTACGCAGTTCGCGCCACGCGGCCGGCAGCACCGGCAAAGCGTCATCGACGTGCCGTTCGACATAAATGCGCGCAGCGGGCGCCAGCGCGCCGCGCGCCAGGGCTGCGAGCGCCGCCGACAGCTCGCCGGACCCATAGGGCGGGTCGAGAAATACCAGGTCGAAGCCGCGTTCCCGGTTGCCGGCCAGGAAATGCTGCGCCTCGTCGCATACCACGGTGGCATCGTGCGCCTGCCAGTCGCGCAGCAGCGCTCGTAGTGCATTGACCGCCGCACGCTGGTGCTCCACGAATACCACCGACGCCGCGCCGCGCGACAGTGCCTCCAGGCCGATCGCCCCGGAGCCGGCGTACAGATCCAGGCAATGCGCGCCGGCGATCCTCGCCTGCAGCCAGTTGAACAGCGTTTCACGCACCCGATCCGGGGTCGGGCGTATGTCGAGTTCCGGAAAGCGGAATTTGCGCCCGCGCCACGCCCCGGCAATGATGCGCAGCAGCCGCTGATGCCGGCCGCGGGCCTGATGCGTGGATTTGTCCGGGGCCGGAGCGCGCCTGGCTGCCATGGGCGACAAGCCTACCCCAGCCGGAGCCGCGCAGGCGCGTGACATGCGACAATGTGCGGCGATGTCGAACCCCGATGAACCGAAGGGCTTTGTTGCTCGTCTCAGGGCGCGCCTCAACAGTGGCGGCGCTTCGATCACCCGCGATCTGCGCGGCCTGCTGCGCGGGCGCAAGATCGATGCCGCGGTGCTCGAGGACCTGGAGGCGCGGCTGCTGAGCGCCGACGTCGGGGTCGAAGCCACGAACGAGATCCTCACCGACCTGAATCGGCGCGTCGCACGCCACGAACTCGACGATGTCGACGCACTGCTGAGCGCGCTGCGCGATCGGCTCACCGAACTGCTTGCGCCCTGCGAGCGGCCACTGCGAGTCAACTCCGCCGCAAGGCCCTACGTGGTGCTGATCGTCGGCGTCAACGGTTCCGGCAAGACCACCAGCATCGGTAAGCTGGCGCGCGAACTGCGTGAACGCGGCTCGAGCGTGATGCTCGCCGCCGGCGATACCTTTCGCGCCGCCGCTATCGAACAGCTGCATATCTGGGCCGAGCGTACCGGCTCGCTGTTCAGCGCGCAGCAGAGCGGAGCCGATCCAGGAGCGGTGATCTTCGATGCGCTCAAATCCGCCCAGGCGCGCGGCGTAGATGTGCTGCTGGCTGACACTGCCGGCCGGCTGCACAGCCAGACCCACCTGATGGATGAACTCAAAAAGGTCAAACGCGTGCTCGCCCGCGTGATGCCGGAGGCGCCGCACGAGGTGCTGCTGGTGCTCGACGCCAACCAGGGCCAGAACGCACTGGTACAGGCGCAGCAGTTTCATGCCGCGCTCGGCGTCACCGGCCTGGTGCTCACCAAGCTCGACGGCACTGCGCGCGGCGGCATCGTGGTGGCGATCGCCCGCGCGCTGAAATTGCCGATCCGCTTCATCGGTGTGGGCGAGAAAGCCGAGGATTTCGGCCCATTCAACGCGCGCGCGTTCGCCAGCGCGCTGGTGGACGGCGCCGCCGATGAGCGCGGCGGGGCCGACGGGGCGGCGCGCGAGGCCCGCGCCTCGTGATCAGGTTCGAGCGCGTCGGCAAGCGCTATCCGAACGGGCGCGAGGCGCTCACCGACCTGAGCTTCGAGGTGCACGAGGGCGAGATGGTGTTCCTGACCGGGCGCTCCGGCGCCGGCAAGAGCAGCGTGCTGAAGCTGATTGCGCTGATCGAGCGCCCGACGCGCGGCCAGGTGATCGTCAACGGCGACAACACCGGCAAGCTGGCGCTGCGCCGGGTGCCGTATTTCCGGCGCGGGCTGGGCGTTGTGTTCCAGGACCACCGCCTGCTGATGGATCGGCCGGTGTTCGACAATGTCGCGCTGCCGCTGATCGTCACCGACACCTCGTTCCGCGAGATCGAGCGGCGGGTACGCGCGGCGCTCGATCAGGTCGGCCTGCTCGGCAAGGAGCGCGTGGCACCGCTGGAATTGTCGGTCGGCGAGCAGCAGCGTGTCTGCATCGCGCGCGCCATCGTCAGCAAGCCGCCGTTGCTGCTGGCCGATGAACCCACCGGCAATCTCGACGCCATTCTGGCGGCGGAAGTCATGGGCCTGTTCCGCCGCTTCACCGAGGTCGGCGTCACGGTGGTGGTGGCGACGCACGATCTGCTCCTGGTGCGCGAGTCCGGACTGCGCGCAATCACGCTCGATGACGGCCGCCTGGGCGCGCCGGCGGCGCACGCCAATGGCTAGCCTGTCGAACTGGACAGCGCGCCATGGCCATGCGCTGGTATCCACCGCCGGCCATCTTGGCCGCCATGGGCTGGCAACGACGCTCACCGTCGCGGTGATGGGGCTGGCCCTGGCATTGCCGCTGGCGCTCAATGTGCTGGTACGCAACGTGCGCGATGCGACCGGTGATTTCTCCGAGGCGGTGGGGCTGTCGGTGTACTTCAAGCCCGAGGTAGCGGAGCAGAAGGCGCGCCAGCTTGCGACCACCGCCGCCCAGCGCACCGGAGTGGCCAGCGCGACGCTGATTACGGCGAGCGAGGCACTGGCGGAGTTTCGTGCCCAGTCCGGCTTCGGTGCGGCGCTGGACTCGCTGCCGGAGAATCCGCTGCCCAATGTGCTGACGATCCGGCCAGCGGCGGACGCCGACTCGCCCTCGCAGCTCGAGGCACTGCGCAGCTACCTGCTATCCTGGCCCGAGGTGGACTCGGTGCAGCTCGACCGCGACTGGGTACTGCGCTTCAGCGCCATCATGCAGCTGCTGCTCCGGGTGGTGCTGATCACCGCCGTGCTGCTCGGGGCCGGCGTCATTGCCGTGGTCGGCAATACCATCCGGCTTGAAATCCTGCAGCGTCGCGACGAGATTGAAGTCACCAAGCTGGTCGGAGGCACCAACGCGTTCGTGCGCCGGCCATTTCTGTATGCCGGGGTGCTGTATGGCCTTACCGCCGGGATGATCGCCTGGGGACTGGTGGCGATTGCCGATGTCAGCCTCGCCCCGGCGACCGCGCACCTGGCGGCAGCCTACGGCAGCGCCTTCACGCTGCGCGGTCCTGACCGTGATGAGCTGGGCGCGCTGCTGCTGGCCGGTATCGTGCTGGGCTGGCTCGGCGCCTGGATTGCCGCCGCCCGACAACTGGCGCGCATCGAGCCGCGCAGCGCCTGAATCGGCTGCTGCACAGATCCAAAATCGGCCGCTAATCAGCCGGTTGCAGCCCGGGAACCAACCGCGTTCCCGGCGGTCAAATCCGGCATCCCTGCGAGCGCTGAATCATCCTTAAGCCATTGAGCGGTAAGGGTCCCTTTGCTAGCGGGGCCTTAGCACTCTAGTTCGGAGAGTGCTAATATATGGCCTTATCAAAGGAGGATCGAGTGAGTCGAACACAGACTGCGCTGATCGCCCAACCCGCCGCCTTCGGGCTGGCCGGTCCCATTGGCAGCTTCGATGCTTACCTTGATCGGGTGAGCCGGATTCCCGTGCTCAGCCGCGAGCAGGAGCAGGAGCTTGCCCAGCGTTTTCGTCGCGACGATGACCTCGGCGCGGCGCGCGAGCTGGTGCTCTCGCACCTGCGCTTCGTGGTGCACATCGCGCGCGGCTATTCCGGCTATGGCCTGCCCATGAACGATCTGGTCCAGGAAGGCAACATCGGGCTGATGAAAGCCGTCAAGCGCTTCGACCCGAGTGTCGGCGTGCGCCTGGTATCGTTCGCGGTCCATTGGATTCGCGCCGAGATTCATGAATATGTGCTGCGCAACTGGCGACTGGTGAAGGTCGCCACCACCAAGGCGCAGCGCAAGCTGTTCTTCAACCTGCGGCGCATGAAGCCCAATCTGGCCTGGCTGAGCGCGGACGAGACGTGCGCGGTCGCCAAGGATCTGGGCGTCACGCCGGCGGAAGTCACTGAGATGGAGCGCCGCCTGTCGGCGCGCGATCTGTCGTTTGACGTCGGCCCAGAGAACGACGAAGAGGAGAGCTTCGGTCCGGCGGCCTACCTGCCGGCGGCCGATGCCGATCCGGCCGAACAGGTCGAGGCCGAAGAGTGGAGCAGCTCATCGCACCAGCAGCTGTCGGCAGCAATGAACCGGCTCGATGACCGCAGCCGCACCATTCTGCAACGCCGCTGGATGAGCGACGACAAGGCAACGCTGCATGAGCTGGCGAGCGAGTACGGCGTATCGGCGGAGCGCATCCGCCAGATCGAGGCCGGCGCGATGACGCGCCTCAAGGCGCTGCTGCCGGCGCCGATCTGAAGCTCCCGGGCGCGCCTTCGCCCGCGGGCGTGGCGCGCTGAAACTCGATCTCCACGCGTCGATTCTCGACCCGTCCTTCCGGGGTTGCGTTGCTGGCGATCGGGTCCGCGGACCCGGCGCCTTGCTGCTGCAGCCTTGCGGCGGCGATACCCTGTGCGCTGAGTGCGTCGCAGACCGCCTGCGCACGTTGATCCGACAGGCTCTGGTTGAGCGTGATGTCGCCGATGCTGTCGGTGTAGGCCACGATCCGGGCCTGCAGCTTGCGGTATTTCTTCAGCACCTGCCCGGCCGCTGCCAGCGGCGCCGCCGGTGTCGCGGCGGCCTTCAGCACCGCGGTGTCGGACTCGAACAGCAGCCGCGCCGGGATGCGCAGCGTCAGGCTCTCGGGCTCGCGCAGAATCAGCGTGCGACTGTCGTCGGGCAGACTCGCCAGCCGCAGCAGCAGCAGCGCCTGGACACGGTCCAGCTCGCGGCTGGCGGCGCTCCCCTGCTCCTTGCCGGCGGCGCTGGCGGCCATCGCCGGATGCGCCGGCGCCAGCAGCGCGGCGAGCACTGCGACCACGGCGGCTGCTAGCGATGCAGCCCGGGCAGTCGTTCGCCGGACGCTCATCGGTCCTTAACTTGGGGCATCATGCCTGGATTGTAGGGGAACTCAGGTCACCCACATGAACTCATCTGCCACACCGACAACGGCGCCGTCACCGGCGCCGACTGAAAACGCACTCGATTACCTGCGGCTCGATGATGAGCTCGGTGAGGATGAAAGGCTGGTACGCGATGCGGTTGCGCGGCTGGTCGACGAGCGCGTGCTGCCGATCATCGGTGAGTGCTTCGAGAGCGGCCGATTTGCGCGCGAGCTGCTGCCAGCTCTGGCCGAGCTGGGTGTGTTCGGTTGCACGCTGGCCGGCTATGGCTGCGCCGGACTTTCCGCCATCAGCTACGGGGTGATCTGCCGTGAGCTTGAGCGCGGCGACAGCGCGCTGCGCAGCTTCGTGTCGGTGCAATCCAGCCTTTGCATGTACCCGATCCACGCCTTTGGCAGCGAGCAGCAGAAGCAGCACTGGCTGCCGCGCATGGCGCGCGGGGAAGTCATCGGCTGCTTCGGCCTGACCGAGCCGCACGGCGGCTCTGATCCCTCCAATATGCGCACCACGGCGCGACGCGACGGCGACGACTGGGTACTTTCCGGCTCGAAGATGTGGATCACCAATGGCCATATCGCCGATCTGGCGGTGGTGTGGGCGCAGACGCCAGATGGCATGCGCGGCTTTCTGGTCGAACGCGGCGCGCGCGGCTTCACCAGCGAGCAGATCGGGCACAAATTCAGCCTGCGCGCGTCCAATACCGGCGCATTGTTCTTCGACCAGGTGCGGCTGCCGGCCGATGCGGCGCTGCCGGCGGCCACCGGCATCAAGGCCGCCCTGTCGTGCCTATCGCAGGCCCGCTATGGCATCTGCTGGGGCGTGCTGGGCGCGGCCCAGGCCTGCCTCGCCGAGGCGCTGACTCACGCCGGCGAGCGGGTGCTGTTCGCCCGCCCATTAAGTCACACCCAGGCGGTACAGATCAGGCTCGCAGAGATGGTGCGCAAGCTCGCCAGTGCACAGCTGCTGGCGCTGCAGCTAGGGCGTCTGAAGGAGCGCAATGTGCTGAGCGCCGCCCAGATCTCGCTCGGCAAATGGAACAACTGCCGCATTGCGCTCGAGATCGCGCGCGACTGCCGGGATCTGCTCGGTGGCGCTGGAATCAGCGTCGAACATGTCGCAATCCGGCACCTGCTGAACCTGGAAAGCGTGATCACCTACGAGGGCACCGAGACCATCCATCAGCTCACGGTCGGTCGTGCGGTCACCGGAATTGCTGCGTTCTAGGGGACGTGTGACGTGTGGTCGGCGCCACATTTAACAAAATCTGTCTCATTGTAACTGTCGCTACTTGGCGACAACGGCAAAATAATCTTCTGATTCCCCATAGCCTTGCCCGCGATATCGCGGTATTATCTCATCTAGTTGCTGCGAGCTCATCGGTTGCAGCATAAATCGGACAGCAAGTGTTTCGAACAGCTCCTGATGTTAGAAACCCAGGCTGTCGGGGTGCGCACAGACTGCGGCAAGCCACTTTATTTGCGCCTGTCGCGAGTGTCCCCGGCGCGAACTGACGCGCAGGTCCCGCAATTTCGGGACGGGCCTTTTGGCCAGGCACTGAAGTCTGCCAAGATTTGGAGCGCGCACCCGGACAGACCTGTGTCGTGTGAGGAAATTAAAACCCCGCAATGCGGGGTTTTTTTTGCGCTGACCAATCGCGCGCAACATCCGCAGTCGAATCGATGGCTGCACAAAGGCGGGCCATCTGAGATGATCGCAGCATGAGCATCGATCGTAGCCGGCGCGGTGCACTGCAATGGCTGGTCATCGCCGGTCTCGCAATCGTGGGCCCGATTGCCTGCACTCCGTCCGTCGACGTGCCCGGCACCGCGGCCGCCATCACGCTCACCAGTTCCAGTGTCACCGACGGTGTGTTGCCCGCGAAGTACACCTGTGACGGTGCCGGCATTTCTCCAGCACTGGCGTGGGGTGCGCCGCCGTCGGGCACGCACAGCTATGCGCTGATCACAACCGACCTGGACACGCCAATGCGGCTGCTGCACCGACATCCGGGCGTGCACTGGATCATCTACGCGCTGCCAGCCACGGCGCGCGAATTGCCCGAGGGCGTCGCGCCGCAGCCGCAGCTGGCCGATGGCACGCTGCAGGGCAAGAACGTCATCTCCAGCATCGGTTATGCGGGGCCGTGTCCTCCCGGCAGCGCGGCGCATCGCTACGCATTCACGCTGTATGCGCTGGATGCCAGGCCCGACTTGCCAGCGGGTGCGGGCGAGCGCGAACTGGTCAAGGCACTGCAGGGCCACGTGATCGGCAAAGGCCAGCTGGTCGCCAGCTTTCATCGCCAGGGCCCGACACGATAGCCGGCCGCTGACCGCCGATATTCCCTCGGCGCGCACCACAGGCGCGCAAGAAGCAGCAGCTTGAATCGCGAGCAATTGCGCATTTCCGCATCGACTGGCGTCGATATCACACTCGACATCGCTGGCCCCGGCAGCCGCAGTTACGCCTTCGTCATCGACTGGCAGTTTCGATTGCTGTACGCATTGGGCTGGCTTTGTGGTGCCTGGCTGCTGGTGAAAATCATCAGTGTCACGCTGTCGGTGCCCGACCCCAGCACCACATTCATCGGCATGGTGAGCGTGGCTCCGGCAGTTTGCATATACCTGTTCTATCACCCGGTGCTCGAAGTGCTGATGCGCGGGCGAACACCAGGCAAGCGCCGCGCCGGGCTGCGCATCGTGACCCGCGACGGCCGCACGCCTGGTGTTGCGGCGCTGCTGATTCGCAATATTTTCCGGCTGCTGGATTCGCTGCCGTTCTTCTATGTTGTCGGGCTGGCCTGTTGCTTCATGACCGAGCACAAGGTGCGCATCGGCGATCTGGCCGCCGGCACGCTGCTGGTGCTCGACTCGGAAGCCGCGGCGAAAACCCTGGCGCAGCTCAGTACGATCGTCACGCGCAGCGGCCTGGCGCCGGCATTGGTGGAACTGATCCACGACCTGGTCGAGCGCTGGCCGGCACTCGAGAGTGCACGGCGTGAAGAGCTGGCACGCGCGCTGCTGGCGCGCGGCGATACCAGCACCAGCGCCGCGCAGCTCGTCGCGCTGGACGATGCGGAACTGTTGCAGCGCCTGCGACGACTGCTGGCTGGCAGCGCAGCGGATCGCGCATGAATGCCGGTACAATTTGCGCCCGAGCGCGGCGGACTGCCCTAGTAGTTGATGGAGTTCAGGTAGAGCACGGTCGTGGTCGTGGTCGTGGACACCAGATCACCCGTGTCGAGGCCGTAAGCCGACTCCACTTCCGTCGTCACCGTACAGATCGAGGCGCCATCGGCGGCAGCGAAATTACGTGCCGTCGTCATCGTATACGTGGGTCCCCACGGACTTAGGCTGTTCGTGGTCGTATCGACCTCGTAGATGCCGGGTCGCAGCACTGCGCCGGTGCATTCGGAGGGCGGACTCGATGCAGGACCGATGACATTCCTGGTCTCCAGAACCAGCGGGGAGCTGGGTTGACCGTTGTTCGGATACCAGTCTGCCGCCGAATAGTTGGTGGTGGTCGTCGTGGTCGCATTGACGGTTTCTGAGACGGGAATCGTGTTGAGGCCATTGTTCATCACCGGAACACCCAGGGTCCAATCAGTGCTTGACGTCGCACCCGTATACGTCTGGCTGCCACTGCCATCGGAGTTCTGCGTTCTTGAGAAAGTGGTGCCGTTTACATTCGCCTGTTGATAGGTAAAGGAGCCGTCGTCGTTCTCGGTTCGGGTGATCGTGTAACCGACATTGGTGCCGTTGGAAGGCGCCGCGCCGCTGGCATTGACATCGGTGAAGGCAACGCTCTCGGTCTCGGACTGCGGCACAATCTGGGTGGCGCCGGTTTGCAGGGGATAGGACAGGTTGTCGCGGGGCGTCTTAAACGTCGCGGTGGTGGTGGATGTTTCCGCGTAGGGTCCGTTGCCCAGCGCGTTGGAGGTTTCGTCATCCGAGACGGTCACGGTCATCGATCCGAGACCCTCGACCTGTTGCGAATCGCTGCTAGTCAGCAAGTTCTCATAAGTATCGACGGTCTGGGAAATGGGGACGACACCGACACCCGGGTCTTGGACCACCGTATATGTGTAGCTGCTCTGCACGTCGAAACTCCCAGGTGCGCCCGCAGCGGGCTGCTGCACGGTTTGATTCTCGACGTACGTGTACTTGAGGGTATTGTTCTGTTGTGTCGCGGTCGGGTTGGCATACACCACGCTCCGGGTCGCCGTGCCGAGATACTGTCGCTGCTGCCCGATGGCAACGATTGGGGTTACCTGGTTCGACGCGCTGCCCCCGGAACCGCCCCCACAGGCGGACACGATGGCCGCAAACGGCAGCAGGCATAACGCAATCCTCGCGACCGACCATGCCTGTCCAGTTGACCCCACACTCCGATCCGACAAGACAACAGCGTGCTTCATGATGTCCTTGAGTTTTCCTTGGCTTGACAATATTTCCTGGGCAACAGGTGCACGTGCCGCCTTTAAGGGTAGGCAACGGCCCAACCTCCTGCCCGTTGACTTCGGTTGCAGCTAGCTACGATATGTAACGATTTGGGGCATCCGCCGCTCACTGATGGCCCTGAGGGATGCTCAGCGGATCAAGTCGTTCCGCGCAAGCCACGGGCTCACACTGTTGGCATTCTGTTGCACCGCCGGCGCGTGCTTTGGGGCATGGTTTTCCTGCGGGTGTCTTAATTGACTAAGCAATCACCGACGCACATCATCGCAAGGGTACGCACCAAGCAGGCGAGCAATTGGGTATGAGCAAGCGGTTGGGCTCGCGCGCACAAAGAGTGTGGCTGATGGGCTTCGCCAATTCTACCTACGGATTCGGCTATGCCGCGGTGCTCGTCACAGCGCCTCAACTCCTAGCGTCGCACGGTGTGGCTGAGCCCGTGATTGCAGGAGTGACGACGCTGGCGCTTTCGGCCAGCCTGTTAGTGTTCGCTGTGGCTCCGGTGCTCGACACTTTGATCAGCAGGCGCGCGTGGTCCATCGGACTTGGCCTTGTTGGAGCCACTTTGACGACCCTTGTGCTGCTCTTGCCAGCGACCAGCCATTTTCTCGGCGCGGCTCTTGCAGCAGATGCCTTGGTGCTGAGCCTCTACAACTCCGCGGTAGGGGGATGGCTCGGCGCGGCCCTGCCCAAGAGTTCTGATGAGACGATCGGCACATGGTTCACAATCGGGAATTCCAGCGGATTTGGTCTGGGTGCGCTCACCCAGTACTGGCTGGTCACACACACTCCGGCCGGGCTAGGCGCGGCGTTAGTCGGCATTGCGACGCTGATCCCGCTCGCCGTCTTGCCGCTGGTTCCGGCGGCCGATGCCGGCCGCAAGGCCGTGCACGAAAGCTTTCGGAACCTCGCTCGAGACGTCGTCCAGTTGGTGAGCCAGCCTCTGGTTCTGAGAGTGCTGCTGATGTTCATTCTACCGTGTGCCGCCTTCACCCTCACGAACGCCTTTGGCGGCATGGGGCCTGACTTTCATGCGGGCGACAATCTGGTGAGCGTTGCGAACGGGATTGGCGCTGTCGTCATCGGTCTCTTCGCATCCATTTTGGCTCGTCTTGTCCTGAAGCGGATTTCAGCGCCATCCCTCTATCTTGCGATTGGTAGCTTGGGCGCTGCCTTCACCCTGGGCTTGCTCGCCTTGCCACACAGCCCCGCCACCTATCTTCTTGCCGTTCTGGGCGAGAATGCCGCCCAGAGCATCGCCCAGGTGTCGCAGAACGCAATAATTTTCCGCTCGATCCGACAAGCAAGCCCGCTCGCCTCCAGCCAGTTTGGCCTCTTGTCGACTGCTTTTGTCGTGCCCTACGTCTATATGCAGGGTCTGGACGGGTTGGGTTACAAGCTCGCCGGCGGCGTCACTGGCTCATTCACGATGGACGCTTTGGTTAGCCTTGCAGCCTGCGCCCTACTTTTCTGGCCGGTACTGCGCTGGATTGCGACAGGTAAGTTGGAAGTGACCAGCGAGAAAACTGCAACCGACGATAACCGTGCGTTGCGTGCTGTCACTTAGCCAAACTGATAGAGGCATCACCGCTTTCTACCCAACTCCACCGGCAACGGGTGCAGGATTTGGAGTGATTAGATCTGGACAGTGCATCCGAACATTCGACGCAAGTTCGCTGGCAGCCCGCAGCTACCGGACGCCACGTGTCGCCTTGCCCAATTTGAGACAGGGATCAGACCGTGAAGCGGCGGCGGTGATCACCACCGCGTCGAATGCCCCTGCACTGGAACTATTGCCCCTCTCGAGATAGCCCACCGAGAATACGCGCGATCTCAACGGCGGACTTAGCCAGCGCGGTACGCCAATGTCGCGCCTGATATGGCCGTCGCCTGCCAGCAATACCAGGCCATGTTCTGCATTCGCCTTCACCGCCGACGCCATCACGGCATCCCGTGCGAATTGCGCTCTGGCCATGGCTGGTATAATGGCTGGCGGTAGCTGGTGGCAGTGGCCTAGCTCGATTTCGCGCTCCTGAGAGCTCTCCCAATCCGGTGCAATTGGCTCGTTCAACCCAAGATTCATCAGTGTGTCAGGGTCGAAAACTGCTGAATATCCGTCTTTGACCACCTTGCCGGCGTTCGCCCTCGACAGATTCACCGCGATTAACGGCACGTCGTATTCAAGCGCCAGCGCCACGAACGGCTCATAAAACTTCCAGTTCCAATCGCCCCCTTCGGTACCGCGTGGCGCCGCAAGATCGAGCAGGTATTGCACATCCTTCGGCCTTGCTCGGCGGGCACGCTCAATGTCCTCCTGATGTTCTCGATCGAATTGTTCCATGGCGATCGCCGGCCGCCATCCTTCCGCAAAGGCCTGCCGCAAACGCTCCAGTCTCAAATGATGTTGCTCGGCGTTATCGTGTACCTCGCCGAGCATCACGATGGCATCACCCGAAAATCGGGACTGCCAATCACGATGCGTGGCGCTGCTGGTGCACGCGCACAGGCTGACTAGCAGGGGCGCTGCGATGAACCGTCGGCTTCGTAGATTCCTAGCAGGTCGTAGCGACGGCATTGTTATCGCACCGAGGGCAAGGAAGATCGCAAATCATCCGAGAGCTTGAAAATACGAATGGCCGCTCATCCAGCGATCGGTACCCTCAGCAGCGCACAGCGGAATCTGATCGCAATGTGACGCCGCCCTCAAATCCTCGCACAGCTTAGGGGCTGTACTCCGGTTTTGTTAAGGATTGTCCGACTCCTGCCCGTGTGCGCGCAACTGTCCGACCTCGCAGGTCCTGATGGGCAAGGGGTTGGGCAATCCTTGATTAATATCTGTGCTCGCCTCCACAAGTCGCCTTCGTGCACTTGCGGCCAGTAGGTTGCACCGAATTATCCGGGAAACGCCGCCTCTAAAGTCTGAATGTCTTGCGGCGTGAGGGCTATCGAGAGCGCCGCAGCGTTCTCCTTGACATGCTCGGGCGAGCCGGATTCCGGAATTGCGATGACGCCTCCGCTGCGCATCACCCAGGCCAGCGCCACCGCGGAGGCCGAGCACCCATGGGTAGCCCCGATCTGCGCCAGCGTGTGGTCGCCTACGACGAGGTTATTGTCGCCGCCGAGCGGAGAGTACGCCATGACCGGCATATTGTGCTGCTTGCACCACGGCAGGACATCGTGCTCAATGCTTCGGTTATTGAGACTATAAGCGACCTGATTGGTGGCACAGCGACGCCCTTGCGGGGCGCGCAACAGATCTTCCATCTGGCCAACGTTGAAATTGGATACGCCCCAAGCGCGAATCGTCCCGGCCGCGCGCAGTTTTTCAAATGCCGCCACCACCCCGGAGAACAGCTCGCTGGGAACCGGCGCATGCAGCAAATAGAGATCCAGATACCCGGTCCCAAGACGCGCGAGGGTCGCCGCGCAAGCACGCGCGATGCCATCGCCAGACACCTGATCGCTCTCGACCTTGGAGACCAGGAATATGCCGTCGCGCTGGCCGGCAATCACATGACTGAGGAATTGCTCGGAGCGGCCGTTGCCGTAGTTTCCCGACGTATCGAGTAGTGTCATGCCGAGCGAAATCCCTGTGCGCAGAGCCTCTTCCTCGACAGCTAGCGGATGCCTTCCCTGGCCTAGGTGCCAGCAACCTTGCCCAAGCGGCGGGACGGTAGTGCCGTCTGGGAACTTTACGCGAGGCGCAGCAGGCTTTGACGCCGCGCCAGCGCCAACAAGCTGTGCAGCTGCTTGTGCCGCAGCCATTGCACTTAACGTCGGACCCGCTAATCCGAAGGCTGCACAACGCGCACTAAATTGACGTCGATTCAGCAAGTGCTTGTTCATGGTGTTTTCCTTCGAGCCAGACATTTGGCTTCAGGTGAGGCAGACACCTGCGCACCGCGCCGGCTTTCAGGGCTTCAATGTTGCCGCAATGCTGCGTACTTCGTCCGGCGTGTGCTCGCCGGTCAGCGGCGTTCCTGGTATTAGATACTTGCCCATTTCAGGCCCGCCGACGACGATGGGTTCGAACCCCGCCTCCCGGACCAGCCGCGAAGCAATTTCGATGGCTTGCTTGTCACCGGCGATCGGCATACCGATTTTGCCCGGATCTTCGTGTGCGCTGGCCATGCGTGCTGCAGGCACGGCGTTGAATGCACGAACCACGAGTGCGCCCGGCAGCAGGTGCGCGTCGAAGAGTCCGGTCCCTTGTTCGCGCGCCTGATTGGCGATCTCACCGTCGCGTTGCGGGAAAGGATTGCTCGCATTGATGACGACTTTCCCCTTGAGTGAATCGCCGAGACTCTTTACCAGCTCGGGCAAGGCGCTGTACGGAACCGCGAACAGGATTACCTGCCCGAACGCGGCGGCCTGCTGCGGCGTACCCGCGCGCGCTTTTGCTCCAACTTCGGCAGCGAGTTTCTTGTCGTTGTCGAGATCACGCGAGGAGAACATCACCTCATTTCCGGCCTTGGCCCAAACCCCACCCAGCGCGCTTCCGACATGCCCGGAGCCGATGATGCCGATCTTCATCGTCTGACTGTCGGCTGCATTGACAAGGGGTAGTGTGATCGGCAGGACGCCGAGCAGGGCTGCCACACCCGTCAGCTTGAGTATTTGCCTACGACCAAAACCGCGCGTGCCGTGCTTTGTTTTCATGTCTGTCCCCGCTCTTTGTTGATGCTCTGTTGATGCTCTACGAAGCGCCGCTTTCCGCGCTGTCAGCCGATCCTGGCTCCATCTCCAGCTGCGGCAGCTCCTGCTGCGCCAGGCCCTGTACGTCACCGGCGAATCCCAGCAGCTCCTTCATGCCGGTGACAATCTGCTTCTCGCGCCGCGCCAGGCGTTGCTCGGCGGCGTTGCGCTCCTTCTGCAGGTCATCTTGCATCGCCTTGAAGGTGCCGTACACCGCCCGCAGCTTGTGCGCGAACTGCGCTGAGGTCAGGTAGTCGTACAGCGCTTCCATCTTCTCGCCCTTGCCGGCCGAGACCGCGCGCTGCTTGTGTACTCCGAGCAGCTGTTCGCGCACAGCCATCGCCAGCGGAATCGCGGCGCTCCAGCTGCTGACCCAGACATCCTCGTGCAGGCCGAACACGTGCGCGGTCAGCGCCGACGGCAAGGTGGTCGTTACCAGGATGCCGATGTCGGCGCCCGCGGCACGCATGTCCTCTTTGAGCTTGCCGGGCCAGTCGCGACCCCATTCCTTGGCGCGCTTCGCCTCCCACAGGATGGTCCCGGCCTGCTGTAGCGTGCGCGTGGTGACGCGCTGGACCACATCGGCACCGCGTGCACCCTTCCTGACCTCCTCGAATACATCCACCGGAAACGCCTGCCGCAGCTGCTCTTCGAGTGCCAGTTCCAGCACCTCGCCCTGCAGCTGCTGCGATCTCTGGCTGCTCTTCTGCTGCGCTTCGAGCAGCTTGGCGTTGACGTCGTCGAGTTTCTTCTGCAGCTCGGCCTTCTCAAGGTCCGCGCGCTCCTTCTCCTGCACCCGCACGCGGGCCTCGAGTTCGGCGCGGCCCTGGTCCAGCCGGCGCGCTATTTCCAGCTCCAGCTGCCCGGCCCGATCCTCCAGCGCTGATTTCGCGCGCCGCAGCTCCAGCTCCTGCTCATGCGCGACACGCAGCTGCGAGGCCTGCTCGGCCAGGCGCTGCTCATACGCGTCGCGGTCGGACGCCAGCAGTTCATCGGCCTTGAGCCTCGCGGCGCTGGCCACGCTGTGCTCGATCTGCTGTTCACGCGCCGCCAGTGCCGCTTCGCGTTCACCGAGCGACTCTAGCCGCTGGTCGCGCTGCGCCAGCTCCGCGCGCAGTGCTGCCAGCTGCGGCGCAAAGTCGCGTTCCGCCACCGAGCGCACCTCGCCGATCGCCCTGGCATGTGATTCCGATTGCTGCAGAATCCGTTGCTCGAGCTGTGCGATCTGCTGGCGCGCGGCGTCCTGGTGCCCAGCTGCGGCGGCGGCCGAGCGCCGCTCCACCTCCGATTTGACCTGGCTCTCCAGTGCCGCCAGCGCGCCGCGGCTGCGCTGCTGCAGGTGCTCGAGTGCCTTGCGCGCAAACCCCTGCTCCAGGCTGAACTCGTGCGCACAGCCCGGGCAGCGCACGGTGGTATCAGGCGACAGCAGTAGCTGCGCTGCCGGTGCGCTCGTAGCTGGCGCGTTCGCAGCCAGCGAGGCGACTTGTTGCAACTGTGGTTTGCTCATCCGGGTAACGCCGCCCTGGCTAAGTTTGCGCACGAGCCTTGATAAAGCGTGAGCGTGAAGAACAGACTCATAAAAGTATTATCTCTCGACGCGAGCTTTCTTGCGCAGGTGTTTTGCCCACTTGGCGGCGCAATTCACTGAGGCGTCAGCGACTTCGCCCGTGCCGCCAGATCGCCGCCTTCGCGGCGCAATTTGAAGTCGTAGTACATCGCGACCATGAGCGCCGGGATCATCGACGTGACGAATACCCGCGCGGCGGCGCTGAGAATCTCGTTGCCGATCAGCAATGCATTCGGATCGAGCCGGAACATGACGAACACCAGCCCGGTCACGAAGTCGAACACCATCGTGATGATTACCACGATGATGATGCCGACCGTCAGGATGGCGGCTGCGCGCCACCAATGGCCCCGCACCAGCTGCCAGCTGATTGCCATCGCACGAATCGTACCCACCGGTTGTGCGAACAACGCCACGGTCCACAGCTGCACCATCCCCCACAGGTAGATTGCGTACACCACCCATGCCACCGCAAGCAGCGCCTTTAGCTCCCAGGACAGTGGCATGAACATGACCATTGTGATCAGCCCGGTGTAGAGCAGCCACAGCAGGATCGCCAGCAGCTGCCAGTGCAGCCGCGCCATTGCCGCGGCCAGCGACCGTCCGACGCCCAACGGGGCCGCACCCGCCGCCAGCGCATTCTGGCAGGCAATGATCGCCCCCAGCAGCAGCAGCGACACCAGGCTGAGCAGCAGGTACCAGCCCCACACTGAGGGCGCCTGCACCAGCTGCCATAGCTGCGCCGGGTCGCGCAGCGTGGTTAGCGCCGGAAAGCGGCTCAGGATGTACAACACGGTCGTGGCGCTGGCCACCGAGGCGATCAGCGCGATCGGCAGGCAGGTGCGGAACGAGGCGCGGTACAGCTTGATGGCATCATCGATGACACCGCCAATGTCGCGCGGCGCGGTCGCCGGTACGTACACTCGATAGTCCCCCCTGCGTTAGCACCCCGCAAACCCCAAAGTAACAGAATGCGGTACCCAGCGGGCCTGCCTAGGAGCGAAACAGCCGCGTGTATTGCGATTCATGCAGTGCGCTGGCGAACACCTGCGACACCGTGGCGACGCCGATCGCATCGTCGTCGAGCGCCTGCGCACGCTCGAGAATCGCCGGCATCGCCGCGGTGAGGCGGTGCAGCAGACGCTGGCCGGCCGATTGCCCCAGCGGCACCAGCTTGACTGCCGCCAACACCTGGTTTTCGCTCCAGGCCCACAGGTAGCCGGCGAGCGTGTCGCCGGCAGCAATGTGCCAACGCACCGCGGCGAGGCTGAACAGGGTGGCAAACGCCGGCGCCGCCTGCTGCCATTCGGCAGCCTCGCCGATTTCCATTTCCACCAGCACCCGGGCCAGTGCCGCTCCCAGGTGCCGTTCCTCTGCCCGCAGTTCCGCGGTCTCGCGTGCCGCGATCAGCTGATCGGTCCAGTGACGCACCGCTGCTGGATCAGCTGCGCTCCAGGCCCGATGCAGCCGCAGCACAATCGGAAGATCCAGCGTTGCCAACCCATGGCTGGACAGCCCGGCGAGCCAGTCGTGCGTGCTCGCCTCATCGTGCACCCAGCCCGCATGCACCGCGTATTCCAGGCCTTGCGAATATGCATAGGCGCCCACTGGCAATGCCGGACTGACCAGGTGGCACAGGCGCAGTAGCGCCTGCGGGTCGCGGTTGATTGAGCTGTTGTCGTTCATGAGCCTGTCGAGCACCGACCGGCCAGCGCTCAGTGATCGTGGCTATGCGCGTGGCCTGAGCTGTGATTATGGGCGCTGTCGCCGCCGCTGTGGTAGGCGCCTGCCTCCGGCTCGAACGGCGCCTGCTCAACCGCCACCGTCAGCCCCAGGCCATGCAGCATCTCGTCGAGCACGTGGTCATGGCTGTAGCGCAGCCAGCCCGCGCCGATCTGCAGCGCCACGTGCCGGTTACCCAGATGATAGGCGGCGCGCGCGAGCCAGCGCAGATCCGGGCTGCGCACGATCGATACGGTCTCGGGCGCCGCGCCGATCTCGATCACGCGCCCGTCGGGCGCCAGCAGCTGATCGCCGCCGCGCAGGATCTGGCCGCGCGCCAGGATCACACCGACCTCCTCGCCGCCAACCAGTTGCGCGCGGAATCGGCTGCGGCTGCGTACCTCGAACGGCAGCACCAGGCGCGCATCCGGCGCCCGTGGCTGCTGCAATCGCTCCGAGATCGTCAGCATCGCGCCAGCCGCTTCAGAACAGGAAGTAGCGCTGCGCCAGCGGCAGCACGCTGGCGGCTTCGCAGGTCAGCAGCTGCCCGTCGGCACGCACCTCGTAGGTCTGCGGGTCGACCTCGATGTGCGGCAGGTAGTCGTTCAGGATCAGGTCGCGCTTGGACAGTGCGCGCGTGCCCATCACCGGCACCAGGCGTTTGTGCAGTCCCAGCCGCTTCGCCATGCCGCCATGCAGACCCGCCTGGGATACGAAGCTGACCGAGGTCGCTGCCCGCGCGCCGCCGAGCGCGCCGAACATGCGGCGGTAATGCACCGGTTGCGGGGTCGGAATGGAGGCGTTCGGATCGCCCATCGGCGCCGCGGCGATCATGCCGCCCTTGATGATCATGGCCGGCTTCACGCCGAAGAACGCCGGCCGCCACAGCACCAGGTCCGCGAGCTTGCCGATCTCGATGGAACCGACCTCGTGCGCGATGCCGTGGGTGATCGCCGGGTTGATGGTGTATTTGGCGATATAGCGGCGCGCGCGAAAGTTGTCGTGGCGCGCGCTGTCCTGCGGCAGCGCGCCGCGCTGCAGCTTCATCTTGTGCGCCGTCTGCCAGCTGCGCGTGATCACCTCTCCGACCCGGCCCATCGCCTGCGAGTCGGAGGAGATCATCGAGAATGCCCCCAGGTCGTGCAGGATATCCTCGGCGGCGATGGTCTCGCGCCGGATACGTGATTCGGCGAACGCGACGTCCTCCGCGATACCCGGATCCAGGTGGTGGCACACCATCAGCATGTCCAGGTGCTCATCGATGGTGTTGACGGTGTAGGGGCGGGTCGGGTTGGTCGAGGACGGCAGCACGTGCGCGACGCCGCAGGCCTTGATGATGTCGGGCGCATGGCCGCCGCCGGCACCCTCGGTATGGTAGGTATGGATGGTGCGGCCCTTGAATGCCGCGATCGTGTCCTCGACGAAGCCGCTCTCATTGAGCGTGTCGGTATGAATCGCCACCTGCACGTCGTAGCGGTCGGCCACCGCCAGGCAGTTGTCGATGGCGGCCGGCGTCGTGCCCCAGTCCTCGTGCAGCTTCAGGCCGATGACACCGGCCTCGATCTGCTCCTGCAGCGGCTCGGGCAGGCTGGCATTGCCCTTGCCGAGCAGTCCGAAATTCATCGGCAGCTCCTCCAGCGCCTGGTACATGCGCGCGATGTGCCATGGCCCCGGCGTGCAGGTGGTCGCAGCGCTGCCGGCAGCCGGCCCGGTGCCCCCGCCGATCATCGTGGTAACGCCGCTCATCAGCGCATGTTCGACCTGCTGCGGGCAGATCAGGTGAATGTGCGCATCGATCGCACCGGCGGTCAGGATCAGCCCCTCGCCGGCGATCACTTCGGTGCCGACGCCGATCACCACATCGACGCCCGGCTGAATATCCGGATTGCCGGCCTTGCCGATCGAGGCGATGCGCCCGTCCTTCAACCCCACGTCCGCCTTGACCACGCCCCAGTGATCCAGGATCACCACATTGGTGATTACCGTGTCTACCACCTGCGCGGCGCAGCGCTGGCTCTGGCCCATGCCGTCGCGGATCACCTTGCCGCCGCCGAACTTCACCTCCTCGCCATAGACCGCAGCGTCGCGCTCGATTTCGATCCACAGCTCGGTATCGCCGAGCCGGATGCGATCGCCGGTGGTCGGTCCATACATCTGCGCGTAGGCGCGCCGGTCGATACGCGTCATGTCAGCGGGCCCATGATCTTGCCCTGGAAGCCATAAACGATGCGATCGCCGCCCAGCGCCACCAGCTCGACATCGCGCTGCTGGCCGGGCTCGAAGCGCACCGCGGTGCCGGCCGCGATATTGAGCCGGAAGCCGCGTGCCTGCTCGCGCTCGAATCTGAGCGCGCCATTGGTCTCGAAAAAGTGATAGTGCGAGCCGACCTGGATCGGCCGGTCGCCGGTGTTGGCCACCGTGATGCGGCGCGTCACGCGCCCGTCATTGAGCGCCAGCTCACCTTCCATCGCCACCACTTCTCCCGGGATCATGCGCCGCCTGTCAGGTAATCGGGTGATGCACGGTCACCAGCTTGGTGCCGTCGGGAAAGGTCGCTTCCACCTGCACCTCCGTGATCATCTCCGCGACCCCTTCCATCACATCACTGCGCCGTAGCAGCGTGGTGCCGTAACTCATCAGTTCCGCCACCGTGCGGCCATCGCGCGCTCCTTCCAGGATCGCGGCCGACACATAGGCGATGGCCTCGGGATAGTTGAGCTGCAGTCCGCGCGCCTTGCGCCGCTCGGCCAGTAAGCCGGCCGTGAACAGCAGCAACTTGTCCTTTTCGCGCGGTGACAGTTCCATGTTCTAAGTTGCCCAGATGCGCGGCGCGATCGCAGGCCGACCGAGCAGTTCGGGCCGCAATGCGCACCACAGGTCGATGAATGCCTGTTTCAGCCGATCCGCGCGTGCCGCAAGGCCGCGACAGATCAACACCCTGTCCACCAGCGTAACGGCAATGCTCATGTCGGCGCAATTGAGGCCGTCGGCGAGCGCGCGCGCTGTGCCCAGCTGGCCCGGGCCGGCCGGATACGCCAGAGCGCTGCCCAGCGCGACATGGCCGGCCAGCCCCCAACGCGGGGCAAGGCTCGCGTGCCCGATATGCAGCCGCTCGAGCAGCAGCGGCGCGCCGCCGTGCCACAGCTCCAACGCCTGTCGGACCGCGCCATCGCGCAGCGACGCCTGGTTCGCCGGCAGGCCGAGGCAGCCGATCTCCCAACCGATGAAGCGCGCATCGCCCTGCAGCCGCACGATGGTGCGCAGCTCAACCGCAGCGTCGGGGAAGAAAATATTCTCCTGCGGCAGCCACTCGAGCACGCCGCCATCGGCGGCCAGCGTCTGCGTCAGGCGCGCGACGCGCTTCTCGCTGCCGCGCCGATAAAACTTGCCGGCCGCCGGCGTCGTCAGCAGCGCGTGCGCCCGCGGCTGCACGGCCACCTCGAGCGTGAGCTCATCGCCGCTGACCACACCGCCGGGCGGATGCAGCACGTAGGCATGGCAGGGCGCAGCGCCCGGTGTGCCGGCCACGGCGGGCTCGGGGTGGAACAGGCGCTGGATCAGCAGCGGACCGTGATGCTGCCGGTGCGCCAGGCGCGTCGCGCCGGCGTCGGCCTCGAAGCGCAGCTGCAGTCGCCCCTGCCAGCCGCGCGAGCTGCGCGCCGGCGCGTCAGCGGCAACAATTGATGTGGCGGCCGGGTTCATCGGCTCACTGCTTCATACCGTCAGGTGCGTGCGCACCAGTTCATCGGTCAGCGCGCCGATCTTGCCGGACACAACCAGGCGTCCCTTGTCCAGGATCCGCAGGTCGCTGGCCACGCGGCGCGCAAACGGCAGCTTCTGCTCCACCAGCAGCACGGTCAGGTTCGCCTCGCGATTGAGTCGCTGAATCACGTCTCCGATCTCGTGCACGATATTAGGCTGGATACCCTCGGTGGGCTCGTCCAGGATCAGTAATTTTGGATCGAGCACCAGGGCGCGCCCGATCGCCAGCTGCTGCTGCTGTCCGCCCGACAGATCCCCGCCGCGCCGCCGCAGCATCTGCTTCAGTACTGGGAACATCTGGAAGATGTGTTCCGGCACCTCATGGATGCGCGGTCTTCGCACCGCAAGTCCGATGCGCAGGTTCTCCTCCACCGTGAGCTGCGAGAAAATCTCGCGTCCCTGGGGCACATAGCCGATGCGCAGCGGCGCGCGCTGTTCGGCCGCAAGCCCGCGCAGCTCGCGGCCCTCATACAGGATCTGCCCGGACGCGGCTGGCAGCAATCCCATGATGCACTTGAGCAGCGTGGTCTTGCCCATGCCGTTGCGGCCCATGAGACAGGTGCAGGAGCCGAGCGGTACATCCAGATTGATGTCCCACAGGATATGGCTGCCGCCATAGAACTGATTCAGGCCCCTGACCTCGAGCATGTCAGACGCCAAGATAGACTTCCCGGACGCGCGGATTATTCTGCACCTCATCGATGCTGCCTTGCGCCAGTACGCCGCCCTCATGCAGTACCGTCACCTGCCGCGCGATCGAGCGCACAAATTCCATATCATGCTCGACCACGATCACCGAATGCCGCCCCGCCAGCGAGGTCAGCAGCTCCGCAGTGCGCTCGACTTCCTGCGGCGTCATGCCGGCCACCGGCTCATCCACCAGCAGCAGCTGTGGCTCCTGGATGAGGAGCATGCCGATCTCGAGCCACTGCTTCTGCCCGTGCGACAGCGTGCCGGCACGCGCATCGCGCCGCTCGGTCAGCCGCACGGTCTCGAGCACGTACTCGATGTGTTCCAGTTGCGCCGGTGTGATGCGCGCATACAGCCATTTCCATACCGACTTGTCGCCCGCCATCGCCAGCTCCAGATTCTCGAACACAGTGTGGTGCTCGAACACGGTCGGCTTCTGGAACTTGCGTCCGATGCCGGCCTGCGCGATCTCCGGCTCGGTCAGCGCCAGCAGGTCGATGGTCTGCCCGAACCAGGCCGAGCCGGTGTCGGGTCGCGTCTTGCCGGTGATCACATCCATCATCGTGGTCTTGCCGGCGCCATTGGGGCCGATGATGCAGCGCAGCTCGCCGACCTCGATGTACAGCGTGAGCGCATTGAGGGCGCGAAAGCCGTCGAAGCTAACCGTGATGTCCTCGAGATACAGGATCACCCCGCGCGAGGAGTCGGGACCCACCTCGATGCGATTGGCTTCGAGCATCGGGCCGATGCGTGGCGGCTTGGCGCTGTGCGAGCGTCCCGAGAATCGCCCCAGTGCCGAGCGCATCATGGCGCGGCGCCGAGCGCGCGCGAGCGCAACTGGCTGACCGCCCCGACCACGCCGCGCGGTAGGAACAGCGGCACCAGCACGAACAGCGCGCCAAGCGCATACAGCCACATGCTCGGCAGCGCCGCGGTGAAATAAGTCTTGGCGTAGTTCACCAGCAGCGCGCCGACCACCGCGCCATAGAGCGTGCCGCGGCCGCCGATCGCAACCCAGATCACGATCTCGATCGAGTTCGTGGGTGAGAATTCGCCCGGATTGATGATGCCGATCTGCGGCACATACAGCGCACCGGCGATGCCCGCCAGCACCGCCGAGAACACGAACACCCACAGCTTGTACGACTCGACCTTGTAACCGATGAAGCGCGCGCGGCTCTCCGCGTCGCGCACCGCGGCGATCACCCGTCCGGCGCGCGAATCGACGATGTAGCGGCACAGCAGATAACTGCCGCCCAGCGCCAGCGCGGTCACCAGCAACAGCGCCATGCGCGTGGCGGGGGAGTGCAGGCTGAAGCCCAGCAGGTCCTTGAAATCGGTGAAGCCGTTGTTGCCGCCGAACCCCATGTCATTACGAAAAAACGCCAGCATCAGCGCATAGGTGAGCGCTTGCGTGATAATCGACAGGTACACGCCGGAGACACGCGAGCGAAATGCCAGGAAGCCGAACACCAGCGCCAGCACGCCAGGTACCAGCACCACCATCAGCGCGGCAACACCGAAGTGGTTGAAGCCGTGCCAGAACCACGGCAACTCCTTCCAATTGAGGAACACCATGAAGTCCGGCAGCAGCGGATCGCCATAGACGCCGCGGGTACCGATCTGGCGCATCAGGTACATGCCGATCGCATAGCCGCCGAGCGCGAAGAAGGCACCGTGCCCCAGGCTCAGGATGCCGCAATAGCCCCAGATCAGGTCCACCGCGATCGCCAGCATCGCGTAGGTCATGTACTTGCCGATCAGCGTGACGCTGTAGCTCGACAGGTGCAGCGCGGAGCTCTCCGGCACCAGAAGGTTCAACAGCGGCGCCAGCACCGCGGTCGCCAGCAGCACGCCCAGGAACCACTGTCCGCCCCGATCGGCGCGCAGCGCGGCGATGAGGCGATTGCGTGGCCCGATGATGCTGGCGTTCACGCTAGCTCTCCGCCGCCCGGCCTTTCTGCGGGAACAGCCCGCGCGGCCGTCGCTGGATGAACAGGATCAGGAATACCAGCACGAAGATCTTCGCCAGCACCGCGCCTGAATACGGCTCGAGCAGTTTGTTGACGATGCCGAGCGCATTGCCGCCCAGCTCCGTGCCCCACAGGTTGCCGACGCCGCCGAACACCACCACCATGAACGAGTCCACGATGTAGCTCTGGCCGAGATTCGGGCCGACGTTGGTGAGCTGGCTGAGCGCGACGCCCGCGACGCCGGCGATCCCGGAGCCCAGCCCGAAGGTCAGCGCATCGACCCACTCGGTGCGGATGCCCATCGCCTTGGCCATGGCGCGATTCTGCGATACCGCGCGCACCTCCAGCCCCAAGCGCGTGCGCTTCAACACCGCCAGCAGCACCAGGAACAGCACGAACGTGAACACGATGATGTACAGGCGGTTGTAGGTGATCGACAGCGCACCGTTGATCTGCAGCTCACCCGACAGCCATGGCGGTGATTGCACCGGGCGATTGTTGGCGGTGAAGATGTCGCGCACCGCCTGCTGCAGCACCAGCGACAGTCCAAATGTCGCCAGCAGCGTCTCCAGCGGCCGCCCATACAGGTGGCGCACGATGCCGCGCTCGATGGCGATGCCGGCCAGCCCCGAAACGATGAACGCCGCCGGAATCGCGACGATGATCGAGGTGCCGATGTGCTGCGGCATCGCCAGCTGCACTACGTAGGTGGTATAGGCGCCGAGCATCATCAGCTCGCCATGCGCCATGTTGATCACGCCCATCACGCCGAAGGTGATCGCCAGCCCGATCGCCGCCAGCACCAGCACCGAGCCCTGGCTCAGCCCAAACAGCAGCGTCTGGATCAGGGCATAGAAACTGCGCCACTGGTTGATCTTGCGGATCGAGGCCTGCGCGGCGGCGCGCACGTGCGCATCGGATTCCCCGTAGCCGCCGTTGCCATTGGGCTCGAGCATCGAGGTCAGGCGGTTGTAGACGTCAAGATTCAGGCTTCCGGCCAGCGTCTTGACCGCGGCCAGCCGCGTGCCGGCATCCGAGCTGTCCAGGTCCGCCAGCGCCAGCCCGTCACGGATGTCGGCCTTGACGCCCGAATCACTCTCCTCGGCCAGGCGCGCACGCAGCGCGACTACGGTGTCGGCATCCACCGCGCGCAGCATCTCGCGCACCGCCTCGCGCCGCACGCCGGCATCCGGGCTTGCCAGGTCGAACTGCGCCAGCGCGACGCGCAGCGACTTGCGCAGCGAGTTATTGACGCCGATCCTGGTCAGATCCTCGGCGACCGCGCTGCCCGCGGACGTGCCGGTCACCGGGTCGGTCAACGCCAGCTGATCAGCATGCTGCTCGGCCAGCAGCACCTGATGGTCACTGCTGCGCTCATACAGGTTGCCCTCCAGCATCGCGCGCAACAGCAGCCGTACCCTGGGGTTGTGCAGCGCGGTGAGCTGCTTGATCAGCATCTGCTTGTCGGTGTAGCTGGCATCGGGCAGCTGCTGCAGCAGTTGCAGCAGTTGCGAGTTGCCGCCGGCGGCACTGGCGGCGGCGGCCTGCGCGTCGGGCGGCGCCGCGCCGATCGCCGCGCTCACGGGCGCCAGCATGGCCAGCAGCCAGGGCACCAGCGGTAATAGCCAACGCGGTCTCATGCAATCACTCTGAGCAAACCCCGTTCCACTTTAGCGGGCCGCTGATGAACGCGGCTCCGACCGACAATAAGCCGATCGGAGCCGCCTGTATAACCCGAGCTGACTATTTGTAGTTCTGTCCGGAACACACCTTGGTGACGGTATTGTAATTGCCGCACTTGACCTGCACCCAGTCGGCAATGATGTTCTTGTCGGAGGGCAGGTAGTGCGACCAGGCCTCGCCCGGGACCTCTTCCTTGGTCTTCCACACCACATCGAACTGGCCGTCACTGCGGATCTCGCCGATATACACCGGCTTGGTGATGTGGTGATTGGGCAGCACCTTGGCGGTGCCACCGGTGAGGTTCGGCACTTCCAGCCCCGGCAGTGCTGCGATCACTTTCTCCGGATCGGTGCTGCCGGCCTTGGTCACCGCCTTGATCCACAGCTGGAAGCCGATCACGTGCGCCTCCATCGGGTCATTGAAGGTGCGCTTGGGATTCTTGGTGAAGGCATGCCACTTGCCAATCCATTCCTTGTTCAAGGGCGTATCGATGCTCATGAAATAGTTCCAGGCGGCCAGGTGTCCTGCCAGGGGCTTCGCGTCCAGGCCCGACAGTTCCTCCTCGCCGACTGAAAACGCCACCACCGGAATGTCCTCGGCCGAGATCTTCTGGTTTCCCAGTTCCTTGTAGAACGGCACGTTGGCGTCGCCGTTGATGGTCGACACCACCGCGGTCTTCTTGCCGGCCGAGCCGAAGGCCTTGATCTTGGCGACTTCACTGGTCCAGTCGGAGAAGCCGAATGGCGTGTAGTTGACCATGATGTCTTCCGGCTTCACGCCCTTCTGCTCCAGGAACGCCTGCAGGATCTTGTTGGTCGTGCGCGGATAGACGTAGTCGGTGCCTTCCAGCACCCAGCGCTTCACGCCGACATCCTTCATCAGGTATTCCACCGCCGGGATCGCCTGCTGGTTGGGCGCCGCGCCGGTGTAGATCACGTTCTTGGAGGACTCCTCGCCCTCGTACTGCACCGGGTAGAACAGCAGTCCGTCGTCCTTCTCGAACACCGGCAGCACCGACTTGCGCGACACCGAGGTCCAGCAGCCGAATACCACCGCAACCTTGTCCTTCTCCAGCAGCTCCGCAGCCTTCTCGGCGAACAGCGGCCAGTTGGAGGCCGGATCGACCACCACCGCCTCGAGTTGCTTGCCCAGCACGCCGCCCTTCTTGTTCTGCTCGTCGATCATCATGAGGATGGTGTCTTTCAGCGTGGTCTCGCTGATCGCCATCGTGCCCGACAGCGAGTGCATCACCCCGACCTTGATGGTATCGGCCGCCTGCGCCACCGCACAGGCCAGCGTCGATGCCAGTATCGCGATCGTCACCGACAGCGCTTGTTTGAATGTCTTCCCCGTAATCATAAGCTTGCTCTCCAGTGGATAGTTACATCTGCAATTGCAGTTTCAGGCCGACTTCTTTCTTCGAAGGCGCCGTCGGCAGACTGTCTGCCTGATTCAGGTAGTACAGGCCGACGCGTGCACTGAACTCCTTGATGATGTAGTTGACGTTGAGTTCGTCGGTCTTCAGGTGATTGGACGGCGTCAGCGGCGTGGCGTCGAAGGTCTTGTCGCTGTACTTGCCCAGCACCTGGAACTTGCCGATGCCGATCACCTGCGGGAACAGGTAGCTCGCCAGCGCATACCAGCCATCGCTATGGTCGGTGGAATCAAGGCCGTTGTCCTTCATGTACTCGGCCTCGACCGTCACCGCGCCCAGGCCCGCGAGCTTCTTCTCCATCAGCCCGTCGAGGCTGAAGGTGCTCTTGCTGTCCTGGGTCTGGCCGGCAAGTCCCAGCGCCAGGATGTCCTTGTCGCCGTAGTAGGTGCCGTTGAAGTAGTAGCCCTTCTCCTTGTCCCAGAAATCCAGCGTCAGGCGGCCCGCATAGACCAGATCGTTGGGTTTGGCGACCGCGGTGCTGGTACCGAGCGATGCGCCGTCGAACACTCCCGCCTGGATCTTCAACATGCCGAAATCGCCCCAGTAGGCAACGCCGTTGTCGCGACCGACCGCGACGTTCGGATAGTTATCGGCCACCCCGTCCGCGTATGGCGCCCAGTCGTTGGCGTAGTACGGTCCGTACAGGTTGGCGCGATCGCTCGGCGGCAGGAAACGCCCGGCCCAGATATTCAACTGATCGTTGAATTCGAAGCGGCCGATCGCGTCCATCACCTCGACCTTGTTGGCGCCCGGCCCGCTGCCGGTACCGGTGTACTCGGTGTTGAAGGTCAGCTTGATCTGATCGGTGACGCTGCCATTGACGTAAAGGCGGATGCTGTCGAGCGCGAAGCCGCTGACGCTGCTGTCGCCGGGCGCGACCGTGCCCGGACTGTAGATGCAGCCGGTGGTGCAGCTGAAGAAGCTGGTCTGCACGCCGACGCCGACCGAGACCGGCGGCAGCGAGATATCGGCTGCTGCGCTGTTGATTCGCGCGGCCAGCACGGCGGCGCCGACTGCGGCCGCGAGTGCTACTCGGGGAGCTGTGCGGATGCCTGGTTGTTTGGGGCTCATGGCTGTTTTTCCTTACTGTTTGATGAATGGCCGTCGATGCGGACGCCGACGTCCGCCATCCCTTCGACGGCGCCACCGTCTGCACGATGTCAGGGCAAAAGCGCATCAGGGCGGACCAAACCGGTGCCGGCGCTGCTGTCTGCCGTGCCGCCGTGGTCGTGCGCCTCGCCGCCCGAAACCGCCTTTCGATCGGTCACGCGCTGCCCGAGAGCTAAGCTATGCGAGCTTGGCCGCAGGCTGTATGCGTCGTTTGACGTAGTCGCTGGCGGTGCAAGCCGGCGCTGTTGCGCCAAAATGGATGGCACGTCGCTTGCTCCTTGATTTCACGGCGCGCGCGCGTCGCACGAGTACAACAGGGAATGTCCGCACCACAGCGCATCGTCCGGGAGCGCCGGCAGTACAACCAGTGGGTCGCCAGCCAGACGCTGGAGGACTATGCGCTGCGCTATACCGCCGCCAGCGCGCGCAAGTCCTCGTTTCGCGTCGGCAATACCGCGCTCGGACCGATCGCGTTCCTGGCCTGCGAGGCCATCGGCGGCACCATCACGCTGGCCTACGGTTTTCCGAACGCGCTCTGGGCCATCGTCGCCTTCATGGTGCTGATGTTCCTGATCGGGCTGCCGATCGCCTACTACGCCGCCCGCTATGGCGTGGACATCGACCTGCTGACGCGCGGCGCCGGCTTCGGCTACCTGGGATCCACCATCACCTCACTGATCTACGCCTCGTTCACCTTCCTGCTGTTCTCGATCGAGGCCAGCATCCTGTCGGTGGCGCTGCAGATGCTGTTTGGTATCCCGCTGGCGATCGCGCACGTGATCAGCTCGCTGGTGGTGATACCGATCGCGGTCTACGGCATCAGCCTGATCAGCCGCATGCAGCTGGTTACGCAGCCGATCTGGCTGGCGCTGCAGTTCCTGCCGATCCTGTACATCGTGGCGAGTCACCCGGCCGATGCGGCCGCCTGGACACATTTCGGTGGCGGCGGTGGCAGCGGCGGCGGCTCGGTGAACCTGCTGCTGCTCGGTATGGCCGCCTCGATGCTGCTGTCGCTGCTGCCGCAGATCGGCGAGCAGGTGGACTACCTGCGCTTCCTGCCCGAGCGCAAGCGCGGCAAATCCTTCAGCTGGTGGACCGCGCTGCTGACCACCGGACCGGGCTGGGTGCTGATCGGCGGCTTCAAGCTGCTGGCCGGCTCGTTTCTGGCGATTCTTGCGCTGCGTCACGGCGTCGCCGCCGACCAGGCGACGCAGCCGACGCAGATGTACTTCGTCGCCTTCCGCGAAACCTTCCGCTCTCCGGCCATGGCGCTGGCGCTGACCGGGGTGTTCGTGATCGTCTGCCAGTTGAAGATCAACGTCACCAACGCCTACGCCGGCTCGATCGCCTGGTCGAACTTCTTCTCGCGCCTGACCAAGAGCCACCCGGGGCGCGTGGTGTGGCTGGTGTTCAACGTGCTGCTGGCACTGATGCTGATGGAGATCGGCGTGTTTCGCGCCATCGACGACATCCTTCGCATCTACGCCAATTTTGCCGCCGGCTGGATCGGCGCGCTGACTGCGGACCTGGTCATCAACAAGCCCGCCGGGCTGTCCCCGCCCTACATCGAGTTCCGCCGCGCCCACCTGTACGACGTCAATCCGGTGGGCGTGGGTGCGCTGCTGCTGTCGATTGCGGTCTCGAGTCTTGCCTACCTGGGGGTATTCGGCACCTGGGCGCAGGTGCTGTCGCCATTCGTCGCGCTCGCGACCGCGTTCCTGGCCGCCCCCCTGATCGCCTGGGCGACCGGCGGGCGCTACTACCTGGCGCGCGCGGCCGATGCGCTGCCGCCCAACATCGAGGAGCTGCGCTGCAGCATCTGCGAGAACGTGTTCGAGAGCGCGGACATGGCGATGTGCCCGGCCTATTCCGGGCCAATCTGTTCACTGTGCTGCACACTCGAGTCGCGCTGCCATGACGCATGCAAGCCGCACGGGCGCATCGCCGAGCAGCTGGCCGCCTTTGTCGGCAGCGTGCTGCCCGGGCGCGTGGCCGCGATGCTCAACACCCGGGCCGGACACTTCGCCGGTATTTTCATCGGCTGTAACCTGGCGACCGGGCTGCTGCTGTCGCTCATCTATCACCAGTACAGCGCCATCGCGCCGGCGGCGCGTGCCAGCGTTGCCACCACGTTGTGGCTGGTGTACCTGAGCCTGCTGCTGCTGTCGGGCATCGGCGCCTGCCTGATCGTGCTGGCGCATGAGAGCCGGCGCGCCGCGGAAGCCGAGTCCGCGCGCCAGACCGCGATGCTGATGGAGGAGATCGAAGCGCACCAGCGCACCGACGCCGCGTTGCAACGCGCCAAGGAAGTCGCCGAGTCGGCCAATCTTGCCAAGACGCGCTACATCCTGGGCCTGAGCCATGAGATCCGCACACCGCTCAATTCGATCTTCGGCTACGCGCAGTTGCTCGAGCGCGGCGCGCCCGGCCCGTCCGACAAGGCGGTGCGCGTGATCCGGCGCAGCGCCGAGCACCTGTCCAATCTCATCGACGGGCTGCTGGACGTCTCGAAGATCGAGAACGGCATGCTGCGCCTGAACCGCGATACGGTCGAGCTGCCCGAATTCCTGGACCAGTTGGTGGACATGTTTCGGCTGCAGGCGATGGCCAAGGGCCTGGATTTCCACTATCAGCTCCCGCCCAACCTGCCGCTGTATGTGCACACCGACAAGAAACGCCTGCGCCAGATCCTGATCAACCTGCTGTCGAACGCCATCAAGTACACCGACAGCGGATCGGTGTCGCTCACCATCCGCTATCGCAGCCCGAGCGCCGAGATCGAGGTCGCCGACACCGGGCCCGGGATCGCAGCCGCGGATCTGGAACGCATCTTCGAGCCGTTCGAGCGCGGCAGCAGCCAGGCGGTGCGCGCGGTGCCGGGCACCGGGCTGGGACTGACGATCACGAAGCTGCTGACGCAGATCATGGG
>Ga0182030_10001321_pt1 | contig 50723 bp, 28 predicted proteins | sample 812S3MmetaG_FD_121299 | JGI IMG/M metagenome (GOLD analysis project Ga0182030, IMG submission 121299) | Permafrost microbial communities from Stordalen Mire, Sweden - 812S3M metaG (Illumina Assembly) | ecosystem: Environmental > Terrestrial > Soil > Wetlands > Permafrost | place: Sweden... | reverse complement strand
TTACGGCGTGGTGCCGGTGGAAAATTCCACTGAAGGCGTCGTCACGCACACGCTCGACATGTTCGTGGACAGCGACCTGAAAATCGTCTCGCAGGTGCTGCTGAAAATCCAGCAATGCCTGATGAGCAACTCGCCGCTGGCAAAAATCAAAAAACTTTTCGTCCACCCGCAGTCGCTCGCGCAATGCCGTGGCTGGCTCGCGAAAAATCTGCCGCGCGTGGAAATCGTCGAGACATCATCCAACGCACGTTCCGCCGAACTCGCCGCGAAGGAAAAATTCTCTGCCGCACTCGGCGGTGTTTTGGCGGCAGAAAAATACGGCCTGAAGATTCTGGCGCAGGACATCCAGGACAATTCCGTGAACGTCACGCGCTTCATCGTGCTTGGCCGCACTTGCAGCCCGCCCACCGGCGACGACCGCACGAGCCTGATGTTGAGCGTGGCCGACAAGGCCGGCGCGCTGCACGAGGCCATCGCCGCGTTCCGCAAGTTTAAGATCAATATGACGAAGATCGAGTCCCGCCCCAGCAAGCGCAAGGCGTGGGAGTATTTCTTCTTCATTGATTGCGCCGGACATTATCAGGACGCGAAAGTGGCCAAAGCCATCCAGCATCTTGGCAAGCACTGCAACTTCGTGAAAATCCTCGGTTCGTATCCCAACGTGGATTGATTATGAGCCACCTCGCCAAAGCCCGCGAAGTGTTCGACATCGAACTCGCCGCGCTGAAATCTGTCCGTGCGCAGCTCGACAAATCTTTTGACGCTGCCGTCGAGACCATCATCGCCGCGCTGAAGCAACGCGGGAAAATGGTCATCGTCGGCATCGGCAAGTCCGGCAACGTCGGCGCGAAAATCGCCGCCACGCTCACCAGCACCGGTTCCACCGCCGTCGTCCTCAACAGCGTGGACGCGTTGCACGGCGACGTCGGCATCGTCAACGACGGCGATGTGATTCTCGCCTTGAGCTATTCCGGTGAATCCGACGAGCTGCTGAATTTGCTGCCTGCGCTCAAAAGATTTTCCGTCAAAATTATTTCGCTTACCGGCAACGTAAAATCGTCGCTCGCCAAACACAGCGATGTTTCGCTCAACGTCAAGGTGCCGAAGGAAGCCTGTCCGTTCAACCTTGCGCCGACGAGCAGCACCACGGCGATGCTCGTCATGGGTGACGCGCTGGCGATGGCGGTGTTGCAGGCGCGCGGCTTCAAGCAGAAGGATTTTGCGAAGTATCATCCGAGCGGCGCGATCGGCCGCGCGATGCTGCTCAAAGTCGGCGACATCATGCGCACGGGCAACCGCAACGCCGTGGCGAACGAAAATCTGACGGTCAAAGAAGCGCTGCTGGTGATGACGCACGCGAAATCCGGCAGCCTCGCGGTCGTGAACGCGCGCGGCAAACTGGCCGGCGTGTTTACCGACGGCGATTTCCGGCGTCACATGGCCGCGAACGAAAACCTGTTGTCGCTGCCGCTGAAAAAAGTGATGACCTCCCGGCCGATCTGCATCCGCGATGACGCGCTGGCGGTCGAGGCGCTGAAAATTTTCAACGAGCGGAACATTGACGACCTGATTGTGGTGAACGCAAAGCAGGAGCCGGTGGGCTTGGTGGACTCCCAGGATTTGCCGAAGCTAAAAATCGTGTAAGGGGCTGGGGCTGTCTGAAAATGAAGTTTTGGCCATCCTCGTCGTCGTGCTCGTCCTCGGATTGTTCGGGGATTTCGAGGACGACGACGAGAACGAGGAAGATGCGGTCATCGCAGAATTTTCCGACCGGCTCTGAGCCCCAGCAGGCCGCCCGCCAGACCATAAGCCCGGTTCGCTCCCGCGATGAAGATATAGATTGGCAGACAGCCCAGCAACGCGATGCTCAATTTCAAATGGCCAGCAGCAGCCGTTTGATTTCCTTGAGCCGCGCCTTGGCTTCCTTCTTCGTCAGACGCGGAAACTTGCCGCCCAGTTGGATGAAATCGCCGGCGCGGATCAGCTTCAGCCTGTCTTCCTCGACTTCAATACTCGTGACGTTTTTCTCGCTGGCGAGAATTTTCAGTTCGCCCACGGCCAGCAGCAGTTCCACCGGCGGCGGCAGCGGGCCGAACCGGTCGCGCAATTCCTTTTGCAACGCATCGAGTGCAGCCTTGTCCGTCGCCTGCGCGAGCTTCCGGTAAATCTCGATGCGATGGTGCGGCTCGGTGACGTAGTTGTGGGGGAGTGATGCGTGATGCGTGATGCGTGATGCAGAATTCACGGAGCACGCATCACGCATCACTTCTCCCGACTCCAGAAAATCCAGCGCCACGCGCACCTCGACGCGCGGCTTCACCTTCTCGCCTTTGAGTGTGCCGACACTTTGCTTGAGCAACTGGCAGTAGAGTTCAAACCCGACGGCGGTGATGTGACCGCTTTGCTCTGCGCCGAGCAAATTTCCCGCACCGCGAATTTCCAAGTCGCGCATGGCAATCTTAAAACCGCTGCCGAGCGAGGCGTATTGTTTCATCGCGCTGATGCGCTTGCGCACGTCGGTGAGCAGGCGCGCGTGACGCGGCAGAAGCAGATACGCGTAGGCCTGATGTTTGTAGCGTCCGACGCGACCGCGTAACTGGTAAAGCTCGCTCAAGCCGAAACGGTCGGCGCGGTCAATGATGATGGTGTTCGCGTTCGGAATATCGAGGCCGCTCTCGATGATGGTCGTGGAGAGCAGCACGTCCGCTTCGCCATTGACGAATTCCGTCATTACCTCTTCCAAATCGTCCGCGTTCATCTGGCCATGGCCAACAACAATGCGCGCGGCGGGAACAAGCGATTTCAATTTCGCCAGCATCGTGTCAATCGTCATCACGCGGTTGTGCAGGAAGAAAACCTGTCCGCCGCGATTCATTTCGCGCTGGATGGCGTCGCGGATGGTGCGCTCGTCGTAAGGCGTGGCAATCGTCTCCACCGGCAGCCGGTCGTGCGGCGGCGTCTGGATCGTGCTCATGTCGCGCGCGCCGGTGAGCGCGAGGTAAAGCGTGCGCGGAATCGGCGTGGCGCTCAACGTCAGCACGTCCACCATCGTGCGCAACCGCTTGAATTTTTCCTTGTGCAACACGCCGAAACGCTGCTCCTCGTCAATCACCACCAACCCCAGATCCTTGAACGCGATGTCGTCCTGCACGATGCGGTGCGTGCCGATGACAATGTCTACCGCACCCGCCGCCAAGTCTTTCACGACACGCGTCTGCTCGCGCTGGGTGCGGAAGCGCGAGAGCAGTTCCACGCGGATCGGATAATCCGCCATGCGCTCGCGAAAATTATTAAAATGCTGCTGCGCGAGCACCGTCGTCGGCACGAGGATGGCAACCTGCTTGCCATCCATCACGCATTTGAACGCCGCGCGGATGGCCACTTCGGTTTTACCAAAACCAACATCGCCGCAGATCAAGCGATCCATCGGCTTGGCGCGTTCTTGGTCGGCTTTGGTGTCGGCGATGGCGGTGACTTGGTCACGCGTTTCCTCGTAAATGAAGGCGCTTTCAAACTCGCGCTGCCATTGCGTGTCCGGCTTGCAGGCATGACCGGCCTGCGTTTCGCGCACGGCCTGGATGCGCAACATTTCCGCCGCGATGTCACGCACGGCTTTTTCCGTCTGCTCCTTGGCCTTGTGCCAGCGCGTGCCGCCGAGCTGGTTGAGCGGCGGATTCGCCTTGCCCGCGCCGACGTATTTGCTGACCAGATGCGCCTCGCTGACGGGAACGTAAAGTTTCGGCGGCTCCACCGCGTCGCCGCTGGGCGCGTATTCGATGACCAAACATTCGGTTGAAGGTTGAAGGTTGAAAGTTGAAAGTTCCTGCCCGCGTGAGCCGCTGCCAACGGGCAGATTTTTCAGACCGAGATATTTTCCGATGCCGTGCTGCAAATGCACCACCAGATCGCCTTCTTCCAAATCGGTGAAATCAATATCAAGCGCCGAGCGAGCGGCCAAGGCGTGCGAAGATTTCTGGCGGCGCGGACGCTGGATTTTGTAGCGGCCGAAAATTTCGGCGTCCGTGACCACCACCAGCTTCGTCTCGTCGCAGATGAAGCCGCGCGCCAGCGAGCCAAGGTGAATGGAAGGACGAAATGCGAAGTCCGAAGTGCGGGCCGATTCTTTTTCGCCCACCTTCACTTCGCCAAGCTCCTGCCAGATTTCTTCAAACCGCTGGCGCTCGCCGTCATTGTTGCAAAAGACGTGGACAGCGTAATCCTGCCGCAGCCAGCGGTGCATTTGTGCGAAAAATTCGCGCCGTTGCGCCTCGGCGATTTGCGGTTCCGGCGCGCGTTCGGCCAGCGGGCGAAAGGCGTCGAGCGAGGTAAAAATAAGGCTGGTGGGGCGAGCGTCCGCGCGAGCCGCAGGTTCTTCAATGGATAATCCATTTCCCAAAAGCGGCTCGCGCGGACGCTCGCCCCACCCGCTCTCAACCGGTTCAGCCGCGTCGGTCAATTCAACGGAGGTGAAACCCCGCCGGTTCAGCTCGACCAAAAAATCCGGCCAGGAAATGAAAAATGGATCAGCTTGGGGAACTTGCTGCTCATAGGCATCGGCGTGAACGGCGAGCGATTCCGGGTCGCACAAAATGAAAATGGTTTCACGCGGCAGATAATCGAGCAGCGTGGCCAACACGGTTTCATTCGGATTTCTGGCTTCGGACTTCTGGCTTCGGTTTTTAAGAATTCCCAGTTCGCCCGCCGGCGGCAGCGTGACGCGGGAAATTTCCGCGCGCGAAATTTGCGTGAGCGGATCGAAGTAGCGGAGCGATTCCAGTTCGTCGCCGAAAAATTCCAGCCGCACCGGCCACGGACTCGTGGGCGGAAAAATGTCCACGATGCCGCCGCGCAGGGCGATTTCGCCTTTTTGCGAAACCTGCGCCTCCGGCTCGTAGCCCTGCGTCTCGAGAAATTCAATCAAATCGAGCGGCGCGATTTTGTCGCCGCGCGCCAGCGTGCGCGTGCGGCTCTGGATTTCGCCGGGCGGGAAGGTTTTTTGCAGCAGCGCGGTGACGCTCGTCACCACGATTTGAGATTTCAAATTTGAGATTTCAAATTGCGATGCCAGCGCCACGAGCGTTTGCAGGCGGTCGCTGATGACATCGGCGTGCGGCAGCTTGCCCTCGTGCGGCAGCGTTTCCCAGGCCGGATAAAACTGCGGTGCCGCGCCCAGCCATGTTTCCAAATCCTGCTGGAAACTTTCCTGCGTCTTCAGGTTTTCCGCGACGACGACGATGGGGCGTGGCGGAAAAATTTGTTGCAGCAGCGCGGCAAAAAAGGGCCGGGCGGGCGCGGCAATGCCGGAAAAAGTCTGCGCTCCGCCCGTTTCCAACCGCCGGGCAAGCGTCTGCGCGACGGGGATTTTTACGAGGTCGGCGAACAGGTTGCTCGTCGCCTTTGCTGGCAAGTCCTGCGGCAAGCACGGAAACCTTCGCAGCGAAAAGCCGCGCCGTCAAGCGACCCATAAAACCGCGACCGGCACGTTTGGATTTGACCGCCGCCGGAACGTCCCCACAATTCCGCGCCATGACGATGGCTGAGTTCTGGATGCTGCTGCCGTTCGCGCTGCTGCTCGGCGCGATTGCCGCCGGGCCGCTGCTCGCGCCCAAATGGTGGCTTCGGCACTACGCCAAGGTTGCGCTTGGCCTCGGCACGGTCACGCTCGGCTATTATATTTTTGTTTTGCGCGACACGCCCACGCTCGCCCACACCGCGCACGAATACGTCAGCTTCATCGCGCTGGTCGGCTCGCTCTTCATCGTTTCCGGCGGCATCCACATCGGCGTCAAAGGTGAGGCGACGCCGTTCAAGAACGTGATTTTTTTGTTCACCGGCGCGATCCTCGCCAATCTGCTGGGCACGACCGGCGCCGCGATGCTGCTCATCCGGCCATGGATCCGGATGAACCAATATCGCGTCACGGCGCATCACATCGTCTTTTTCATTTTCATCGTGGCGAACGTCGGCGGCTGCCTCACGCCCATCGGCGATCCGCCGCTGTTCCTCGGCTATCTGCAAGGCGTGCCGTTCTGGTGGGTCGCCGAACATTGCTGGCCGATGTGGGCCGTCGGCATCGGCCTGTTGCTGGCGATGTTTTACGTCGTGGACAAAATCAACTTCGCCCGCGCGCCGCTGGCTGTGCGGGAAAAAGAAACCGCGACCGAAACGTGGCGGTTCGACGGCCTGCCCAACCTATTTTTCCTGGCCGTCATCCTGGGCGCGGTGTTTGTGAAAACGATTTTTGTGCGGGAGGCGTTGATGATCGCCGCCGCCGCCGGCTCGTATTTCACCACCAAAAAATCCGTCCACGCCGCGAACCATTTTGATTTTCATCCGATCCTAGAGGTCGTCATTTTGTTCGCCGGGATTTTCGCGACGATGATGCCGGCGCTCGGCTGGCTCAATCAAAACGCGCCGCGTCTGCTCGGCCAGCATCCCGCGCCCGGTGTTTTCTTCTGGGGCACCGGCGTGCTCTCCAGCGCGCTCGACAACGCGCCGACCTATCTCGGCTTTTTGAGCGCGCTGTTCGGCGTGACTGGCACGAGCGACATCCATGAACTGCTCGGCCAGCAACACTGGCAAATCCTCGCCATCAGCGTGGGCGCGGTGTTTTTTGGCGCGGCCACCTACATTGGCAACGGCCCGAACTTCATGGTCAAGGCCATCGCCGAACAGCAAAAAGTCGCCACGCCAACCTTCTTCGGCTTCATCGGCAAATTCGCCCTGCCGTTCCTGCTGCCGGTGCTAATAACCATTTGGTTACTTTTCTTCAGGGATTAGAAATTTGTTACGATCTTGAAACATTCTCTTTGCGCCCGGTGCCATTTTTTGTGAAATTATGGCAGTCAGTTTGGGAGTTTCGAATGCGCACACTTTACAACATCCTGTTCATCATTTTTTTCGTCCTGTCTTCGCCGTATTATTTCTGGCGGATGCGGCGGCGCGGCAACTGGCTGCCCGGATTCGGCCAGCGGTTTGCGAAATACGACGCCAGCCTGAAGCAGGCGCTGACCAACCGCCACGTCATCTGGCTGCACGCCGTGAGCGTCGGCGAGGTCAACCTCTGCACCCAGCTCATCCGCGCGCTCGAACCGCGCGTGCCGAACCTGAAAATTGTCGTCTCCACCACCACGACCACCGGCATGGGCGAGCTGCGCCGCCGCCTGCCCACGCACGTCAGCAAGATTTATTATCCGGTGGACCGCCGCAAATTCGTCAGCCGCGCGCTGGCCACGATCAACCCCAAGGCCATCGTGCTAGTCGAGGCGGAAATCTGGCCGAACTTTCTCTGGCGCGCGAAACGGCTCGGCATCCCGGTGTTTCTGGCGAACGCGCGGCTGTCCGACCGTTCGTATCCGCGCTACAAGCGGTTCGCGTTTTTGTTCCGGCCGCTGTTCGCATCGCTGGCCGGCGTCGGCTGCCAGAACGAGGCGGACGCCGAACGGCTGCGCGCCGTCGGCTGCCGGCCCGAAGTCGTCCAAGTCGTGGGCAACTTGAAATTTGACGCGGCCAAGCTGGACGAACAGCGCTCGCTGGATGTGCCGGCGATGCTGCGGCAACTCGGCGTGCCGGAAGATGCGCAGATTCTGGTCGCCGGCAGCACGCACGACGGCGAGGAAATCATTCTGGCGGAAATGACGAAACGACTGCGGGCGAAATTTCCCAAACTGTTTCTGGTGCTGGTGCCGCGGCATTTCGAGCGCTGCCGCGAGATCGGGCAAAAGCTGGCCGCGCGCGATGTAAAATTTTTCTGGCGCAGCGAATTCTCCAGAATAACCGATGAGCCGGCCGGCGAACTCGAATGTCTGCTGGTGAACACGACGGGCGAGCTGCGGTTTTTTTACGAGCACGCGACGGTGGTGTTTGTCGGCAAAAGCCTGACGGCCATCGGCGGGCAGAATCCGATCGAGCCGGGCGCGCTGGGCAAGGCGATGGTGTTCGGGCCGAACATGCAGAATTTCGCGGATGCGACGCGGAATTTTGTGGCGCAAAACGGCGCGGTGCAGGTGGCGGACGCGGCAGCTCTGGAAAAGGTGGTCGCGGACTTGCTGGCGGACGAAGGCCGCCGGGTGGAACTGGGCCGCAACGCGCTCAAGGTGGTGGCGGAAAACCACGGCGCACTGGACCGCACGGTGGAGATGATTTTGGAGCAGCTCAAGGAGCGGAGCATTTACGTTGCGCCGGGCCGGTAGATTTTCCGCGTTTCGCCGCTTGACGAAGAAGTATGGGCAAACCATATTTGCACCCGCTCCCGTTTCCAGAAACGGAAGTGTTTGTTTGTAGTATGTCCAAACCAAAGGTTCGTAAAACCAAGGCGGATTCATCCCCGAAAAAGGGAAAACGCAAGGGCGCACTTTTGCCCGGTCAAGCTTTGCAACCTGTCAACGGTTCCACCGCTCTCCCCGCTGATTCGACCACGGATATCACGGAAAAGGTCAAGGAACTCGTCCGACTGGCGCAGGAGCAGGGACAACTCACCTACAACGACATCAGCGAGGCGCTGCCGGACAGCGAGGTGACGCCGGAAAAACTGGACGAGGTTTTTTCAAAACTGCGGGCGCTGGAAATTGAAATCGTTGACCAGGCCGAGGTGGACAACGTAAAGAAGCCCGAAGGCGAGGAGGAGGACACGTCACGGCTGGACATCCTGGACGACCCGGTGCGGATGTATCTGAACCAGATGGGCCAGGTGGCGCTGCTGACGCGCCAGCAGGAGGTGGATATTTCCAAACGCATCGAGGAGGCTGAGGCGGAACTCACCAAAATCATCTACAGCCTCGGTTTTGCCGGCAAGGAACACATCGCGCTCGCGGAAAAACTGCTGGCCGAGCCGCCGCGCGAACGGTTTGACCGCGTCATTCTCGAAAAGAAAGTGGACAGCCGCGATGCCCACCTGAAAGGGCTCCGCAAGTTGCTGGCGCGCGTCCAGAAGACCGATCAGGAGGTTGATCAAAAATATACCGCGTGGCGCCACACCCACGGCAAAGTCCCCGCCGGGCGGGCGCTGGCGGCGTTCAGGCGGGCGGACCGGCAACTCCAATCGGCATTCCACAAATTCTGCTTCAAACAAAAAGTCGTGGAAGAAATGGCGCTCGTCGCCGAGAACATCCACGACAAGCTGCAATACAGCCTGCGCGCGCTGACCGAGGCGGAAATGCAACGCGAATCCACCGCCCAGCAGCATCTGGTCGCCGCCGAAAAGCAAAAACTCAAGGCGCTCGAAGAATTCGTGCGGATGCCGGTGGAGGATTTTCTAAAAAAATTTGACGCGTTGCGCGAATTTTCGACGCACGCGCTCCAGGCCAAGACCGAAATGGTCGAGGCCAATTTGCGCCTCGTCATTTCCATCGCCAAAAAATACACCAACCGCGGACTGTCGTTCCTCGATTTGATCCAGGAAGGCAACATGGGCCTGATGAAGGCCGTCGAAAAATTCGAGTATCGGCGCGGCTACAAATTTTCCACCTACGCGACGTGGTGGATCCGGCAGGCCATCACCCGATCCATCGCCGACCAGGCGCGCACCATCCGCATCCCGGTCCACATGATCGAGATCATCAACAAATTGATGCGCGTCCAGAAGCGGCTGATCCAGGATTTTGGCCGCGAGCCGACGCCGGAGGAGCTCGCGGATGAGTTGCAGATGCCGGTGGAACGCGTGCGCGGCGTCTTGAAGATGTCGCAGCAGCCGATCTCGTTGCAATCACCGGTGGGCGACAGCGAGGACGCGAACTTCGGCGATTTCATCGAGGACAAGGCCGCCGAAAGCCCGCTCGACATGACGAGCTTCAGCCTGCTGAAAGGCAAGCTGGGCGACGTGTTGTGCAGCCTGAACGAACGCGAGCGGAAAGTTTTGGAACTGCGCTTCGGCATCGGCGACGGCAACGCACGCACGCTCGAGGAAGTCGGCCACCAGTTCAATGTCACGCGCGAACGCATCCGGCAAATCGAGGCCAAGGCGCTCCGCAAAATGCGCCACCCCACGCGCCTGAAGCAGTTGAACGGCTTTCTCGAAGTCGAAGATATGGAACGCGACTGATTTCGCCCGGAACCGGATTATTTGCACGGGCAATTTGCCTTTTCAAACCGGGTGCGCCGGAAAAATCTGTGTTTCATCTGTGTTTCATCTGTGGCTAAAATATCTCCGCAATGGAATATGAAGCCGTCATCGGTCTGGAAACCCACGTCCAGCTCAAAACGAAATCGAAGATGTGGTGCGGTTGCGCCAACGCATTTGGCGGGGAGCCGAACACCAACGTCTGTCCCGTCTGCCTCGGCCTGCCCGGCGTGCTGCCGGTGCCGAACGACGAGGCGCTCCGGCTAACGGTGCTGACCGGTTATCTGCTCAACTGCGAAATTCCGCGCTTCGCCAAATTCGACCGCAAAAGTTATTTCTATCCCGACGCGTCGAAAAATTACCAGCTCACGCAATATGACAAACCATCCACGGCAAACGGCTTTGTGGATTTTGAATTCACCGGCGCCGGTTCGTTGAATGGCTTTAGCCGCGTCCGCATCACCCGCGCACATCTCGAAGAGGACGTGGGCAAGCTCACGCATTTCGACCGCACCAGCGGCGTGGATTTCAACCGCGCCGGCGTGCCGCTCATGGAAATTGTTTCCGAGCCGGACATCACGAGCGCGGACATGGCCTACGAATATCTCAATGCGCTCAAGGACATTTTGATCCACGGCGGCGTGAGCGACTGCGACATGGAAAAAGGCATGGTGCGCTGCGACGTCAACGTGTCCGTGCGGCCCGTCGGCACGAAGGAACTCGGCGCGAAGATCGAAATCAAAAACATGAACAGTTTTTCCGGCGTGCGCCGCGCGCTGGACTACGAAATCCCGCGCCAGATCGCGGCCGTGAAACGCGGGGAAAAGCTCATCCAGTCCACGCGCCGCTGGGACGATGAGGCCGGCATCACCGACGAAATGCGCACGAAGGAGCACGCGCACGATTACCGCTATTTTCCCGATCCTGATTTGATGCCGCTCGCGCCGACGGACGACTGGCTGGCCGAGGTGAAATCGCGCGTGACCGAGCTGCCGCTCGCGCGCAAGCAGCGTTTCATGCGCGAGTATCAACTGCCCGCAGCGGATGCGGAAACTTTTGTTAACGACACTCCGCTCGGAAATTATTTTTCAGGCATCGCAAAACAGTCGAAGAATCCCAAAGCCGTCGCCAACTGGGTCATCAATAATTTGCGCGCAAAATTGGCGGAGTGGAACCAATCTGTCTCAGCGAAAAGTATTGCGACCGAAATGCAAACTGACGAAGGCGTCGCGACAATGTTTAAGACTCTTGATGACCTTAGATTCAAACCCGAAGCAATTCTTGAACTGGTTAATCTAGTTGAAGCGAAAACCATCAGCAGTTCCGCCGCGCAACAGGTCTTCGCCGAGATGTTCGACACCGGCAAAGCCCCCACTGTCATCGTGCAGGAAAAAGGCCTCGCGCAGGTCAGCGACACCGGCGCGATTGAAAAATTCTGCGACGAAGCCATCGCCGCGAATCCCGCGCCCGTGGCCGATTACAAGGCCGGCAAGGTGGCCGCGCTGAATTCGCTCAAAGGCCAGGTGATGAAGCTCTCCAAAGGCAAGGCCAACCCCGCGCTCGTCGGCGAGATTTTGGAGCGGAAGCTGAAGGGCTGATTACTGCGCCTTCAGAAATCCCGCGAGCGGACAATCCTTCAACTGCTTCAAGCCTTCGATGACGGATTGAGCGTTCAGTTCCGCGCCGGCGAAACTCGTGTGCGTGTTGTCGGCGGGCGTAAAGTATTTCTCTTTGATTTCCTTTGCCGTCATTCCGGCGTAATGGCTCATCGTGATTTTATTCAAATTGATGAACGGCACTTTTTCCACCCGGGCCACGTCGGCGGACAGGTGGACGTAATCGCTTTTCTCCACGTCGCCGGCTTTCACCGGCTCTTTCGGACAATGCGGAATCGGCGTGCAGAGAACCGGCGTCATGCCCTTGGCGTGGGCGTCGGCAATATATTTGCGCAGATACCAGCCGTAGGTGTGAACGACCTCGTGCTGCTTCGTAAGCACGTTGTCAATTTCCTTCGTCTCTTCACCGAGGCCTGGAATCGTGCCGCGCGCCCGCAACGGGTATTTGGAACCGGGCGGTTCGTCGTTGAGTGCGCCGCCGTCGTTATGGCCAAGCTGCACCAGCACAAAATCGCCCGGCTTGGCGGCGTCCAGAACCTTCTGCCACCAGCCCTGCGTGATGAACGTGCGGCTGCTGCGCCCACCAAGCGCGTGGTTCTCCACGCGGATTTTGTTCGTGTCAAAGTTTTTTCCAATGACGTCGCCCCAGCCGCGCTCGCCCTTGCCGGGATTATGCACCGTGGAATCGCCGACGATGAAGAGCATCGGGAACGTGCGGTTCGTGTCCGTGAGAAAACCAGACTTGCTGGTCACGTCGCGCTTAGAGTCCATGTTGGCGGAATCCTGCGGTGAAACCGGCTCGGCGGCGCGCACGGATAGCGCGGCGACGGCGAGCAGGGATAAAACAAATGGTTTCATGGTATGAACAGGCATAAGTGAAGGACGTGCGGGCGACATGATTGGTTTCCCTGTTTTCGCACAAACCGGCGCGGCTGGCAATCCACACAACTGGTGATGCCGGCAAAAGCCATGCGCGTCATGGATATTGTGGTAGCATCCGCGTCTCGCCCGAAACGGTTGTGGCGTGGATTGCTAACAAAAACATTCAGCTCAAGAAAACCGCCGTGTCCCGCGCAATTCGGCGGGACGCCGAATTGAACCCGCGAGACGCGGGTGCTATCAAATCAGATTTCAAGAAAACTTTGCGTCTTGGCGTCTTCGTTGTTTTAATTCTTCTTCATGTTTTCATCTGAGATCAAATCCGTTCATTTCACCGGCATCGGCGGCACGGCGATGGCGTCCGCCGCCGCCGCGATGCTGGACAAAGGTTTTCAAGTCACCGGTTCCGACCAGAATGTCTATGAGCCGATGGCGTCGTTCCTCGCCAAAAAAGGCATCGCCGTGATGAATGGCTACGCGGAACAAAATCTCAAGCACAAGCCGGACCTCGTCGTGATCGGCAATGCCATTTCGCGAGGTAATCCCGAAGCCGAATATGTTTTGGATCACAAGCTGCGCTATTGCTCGCTGGCGGCGCTGCTGGCGGAATTTTTTATCCGGGGCAAACGCTCCATCGTCGTCGCCGGCACGCACGGCAAGACGACGACGACGAGTTTGCTGACGTGGGTGTTCGAGCACAACGGGCTGAATCCGAGCTATCTCATCGGCGGCATCCCGAATAATTTTTCGCAGGGCGCGCGGTTCACGGACAGCGAATGGTTCATCATCGAAGGCGACGAATACGACACTGCGTTCTTCGACAAACGCAGCAAGTTCATCCATTACCAGCCGGAAGTCGCCATCGTCAACAATCTGGAATTTGACCATGCCGACATCTTCGACAATCTCGACGCGGTGAAAAAAACCTTCAGCCACTTCATCCGCCTCGTGCCGCGCAACGGTCTGCTGCTGGGCAATGGCGATGACGAAAATCTCAAGGATCTGCTCAACGTCACGCATTGTCCGGTAAAAAAATTCGGCCTTGGCGGCGACTATGCCGTTTATGCCTTCAACATTCGTTACGGCCCGACGGCGACGGAGTTTGAGATTCCCAGTTTCAAGTTTCATTTGAACCTGGTCGGCGAATTCAACGTGCGTAACGCGCTTGCCGTCATCGGCGCGGCGAAACATTGCGGCCTGTCGAACAAGCAAATCCAGTCGGCGTTCGACACGTTCAAAGGCATCAAGCGGCGCATGGAAGTGAAGGGCATCGCCGGCGGCGTGACGGTGATTGACGATTTCGGCCATCATCCCACAGCCATCCGCGAGACGTTGCGGGCATTGCGGCTGCGTTATGCGAAGGAAAAAATCTGGGCGGTGTTCGAGCCGCGCAGCAACACCACGCGCCGGAATTGTTTTCAGACGGAGCTGGCCGAGTCTTTTGCCGATGCGGACGCGGTGGTCGTTTCCCAGGTCGCGCGATTGGAGCAGATTTCCGCCGACGAGCGGCTCAATCCCGAAAAGCTCATGGCCGACATCAAGGCTTCCGGCAAGGAAGCCGCGTATCTGCCGGACGCCAACGCCATCGTCGCGCATCTGGCGCACCACGCGCAAGGCGGCGATGTCATTTGCGTTTTCAGCAACGGCGGTTTTGACGGCATCCACGGAAAATTGCTGCAACAACTGTCCCGTCGGTAACTTCACCCGTTCCGAAAACGAAAAGGGACGCATCCGCAGCGGACGCGTCCCTGATTTCGTTTCCACTTCAATCAATGTTCGAGGATGCGATAGTAGCGCGCGGCGTAATTCGTCGAGCCATTGTCCTGGAGCAGCAGCATTCCGTTCGTGAGGCTCAAGGCATTCGGCAGCGTCGCCCAGTTCACGAGGTTGGTGCTGACCTGCGCCTCGAAGTTCGCGAGGTCGGACGGCGAGAGCAATCCGCCGTTCGCGTCGGTCGAAGTAAATTGGAACGAGCCGTCTGGCAGCAACGCTGGCGTGCCGAGAAGTTGCGGCACGAGGACTTTCAACACGGCATTGCTGCTGACGGTGCTGCCGCCGGAAAGGGTGATGTTGGTGACGGTCACGAAGTAGGTTCCATTTTGCATGCGACCGACGTTGTTCAGCGTAAGCACCGGGCTGTTGCCGCCAACAGGATTTCCATTCTGCCACCATTGGTAGCGCAAAACATTCGGGAAGTTGGGCGGGCCGTTGGCAACGACACGGAAAGTGACGTTGGTTCCCATGTTCACGGTCTGGCTGACGGGTTGCAGGGTGATGAGCGGTCCATCAAGAACATAGCTGAACTGATCCACCCAGCCCGCGTCCAGGCCGAAGTCGAAGGAGGCGTCCTTGGAATAACGCCACATCAAAACATTTGTGCCGGCGGCGACAGGGACGCTGACCTGCTGCCAGTCCACCAATCCGGAGATGCTGGTCTGCACGATACCGTTGACGCGGAATTCGAGGATGTCGAAATCCTGCTCCGAGGAAACCTTCCACCAGAAGGTGTAGCGCCCGGACCAGTTCGTGGCGACGGTGGTCTGCAAAATGGTCTGCTGCAACGAGCCAATGCCGCCGCTCTGCGCGGCGGACACACCATTATGCGTGATATTGGTCTCACCGAACCACTGCGCGTAGCCGCTGGTGATCCAGTTCAAATTCGTCGCATTGAGCGCCGTGCCAAGCGGGATGAATGTGGTGATCTTGGCAAATTTGCTGGCGGCAACGCCATAGGCATTACTGGCGATGAGCTGGTAGGCGCCGGTGGGGATCAAATTCTGCGCTCGGGTGGCTCCCGGTTGGTTCACCAGTAGCAGAGTATCATTGGTCGCGCCGGGCACATTGATGCCGTTCAACTGCCATTGGTAATAAACCGGCTGCACACCCGCACACTTGGCCGCCAGCGTGAGGTTGGTCGTGGCAGTCACCGGGAACGCCCGGTCCCATGGCTGGACGGTGAACGAAGGCGCACGCGTGCCAAACAGCGCGAGGTCATGGTCGCCACCGCCGGCGATGGCGATGACGTTGGCGAGATCGGCCGGGGCCGCCGCATTGCCAATGGCATAATACCCCCAAGTCACCACCGAGCCGTCGGCTCGCAAGGCGGTGCTGTGGTTTGCCGCAGCGGAAATGGCGACGATGTTGCTCAACCCGGCTGGCACCGGATAATTGGCCAAGCCACCCCATTGGAAAACCGTTCCGTTCGCGCGCAGAGCGAGGAAATGCTGGGCACCAGCAGCCACAGCGACATTGTTGCTAATATTGACGGTGTAGGGCAACTGCGTGCCATAACTGCCCCAGGTGACCACCGAGCCGTCCGCGCGCAACGCGATGCTGTTCTGCCCGCCCGCGGCGACGGCCACGACATTCGTCACCGGAACATATCCGTCACCTGAAGAATAAACGACATTCGTCGCCTGACCGTAAATGTTCTGTCCCCAGCCAACAATCGTTCCGTCCGATTTCAACGCGAGATCGTGGTAATCGCCGCAGGCAATCGCGGTAACGCCGCTCAAGCCTGCCGGCACGCTCGTTTCGCCGTAAATGTTGAAACCGAAGGCCGCGACCGTGCCATCCGACTTCAGCACCAAAGAATCCTGATACCCCGCCGCGACGGCGGTGACGATGACATTGCTCAAGGAGGTGAAATTGGTTTCGCCATAAGTGGCAAAACCGCCCGACCAGCTGGAAATTTTCCCGTTGGACTTGAGCGCGAGATAAGCGCCGAGCGGCGAGCCCAGTCCGGCGTTGCCAACGGCGATGGCGGTGGCATTGGTCACATCGAACGGTGGATCGGTGGGAAGATAGCCCCAAGCCTTGGCAAACAGCACGCGGACGTAGAACTGGGAACTATTGACGCGGACGGCATTATTGCTGACTGCCAGATAATAATATCCCGTCTGGGCCGCCAATGCCGGATCCAGGTTCAGAGTTTTATTCGTTGCTCCGGAAACCGGCGTCGAAATTTGACCATAGACGGTCGGGCTGTAATACCACTGATATTTCAGTGGCCCGCTGCCAAGCACGGTCGCGCTCAGCGTGATTTTGCTGCCCTGATAATTCGTCTGACTGGCCGGCCCACTCAAGAATGTCAGCGTGTTGTTGCTGATGACGGTCAACGGCGCAGGCAGGCTCAAGGCCGTGTTAACGCTGTTGCTGACGAACAACTGGTAATTACCGGCATTGCCGAACTGGACATTGGAAATGACCAGGCTGGTGCTCGTCGCGCCGGGAATGTTCGTGCCATTCAGCAACCACTGATAGCTCAACGGTTGCGCGCCCACGGCGGAACCTTGCAGCGTCACGCTGCGACCGGTGTAAGCCGTGAGGCCGACCGGCGGATACAGGATGACCGGGCTGCCGTCGTTGATTAGTGCGAGACTATGATACGGGGCGGCAGCACCCGCAATGGAAACCAAGTTGGTTAGTGCGGATGGGGGATTGGTTTCACCGTTAGAACTTTCTCCCCAAACTACCACCGTGCCGTTGGAACGGATGGCAAGGGCATAATTTTGCTTGGCATAATTCCCCGCCGAAATGGCTGCAATGTTGGTCAGTCCAGACGGCAAGTTAGTTGCCGCACTGCCGCCCCAGGCGGTCACGGTGCCGTCGGATTTCAATGCCAGGGCGAAAGAATTGCCCACGGCAACCGCGACAACATTGGCGAGTCCTGCAGGAACATTGGTCACGGCTCCAGTGCCGGCCACGGCCACCGTGCCGTTGCTTCGTAATGCAACGGCGTTTGCATATCCGCAAGCGATGGCGGTGATCTGGCTCAAGCCCGCCGGAAAAACAGGTGCATTGCCCGCACTGACAAGAGTTCCCTCGGAACGTAAACCGTAGACATAAAAATCTGCGGCGGCAACCGAGACAAGGTTGCTCCAAGCCTGAGCATAGGCTGCATACCAACCGACCACCGAACCATCGGATCGCAGGGCATAAATGCCTCCTGCGCCGGAAGCAGAGAGTGCCACGACGTTAGTGGCACTGGAGGGGACATTTTTTGTAGGTCCGCTACCCCAAGCCACGACCGATCCATCCGCCTTTACAGCATAGCTGGCCCCATAAGTTCCCGCGACGGCCATGACGTTGCTCAATCCCGGTGGCGGCAAACATTCGCCGGATAAATTCAGTCCCCACGCGGCGACCGGCCCAAAGGTCAGTTGTGCAACCGTGCTGGTTGCGCTGCCCATCGAGTTTTGGGCGATGACCTGATAAGCGCCAAGATCGTTCGTGTTGACTGCGCCGATGCTGAAACTTCCGGCCGGCGACCAGCTGGAAATGTTCGTGCCGTTCAACTGCCATTGATAATACGGCGCGGGAATGCCGGAAGCGGACGCGTTGAATGTCGTCGGCAAACCCGGCGGCACCGAGCGGCCAACCGGTTGTGACGTGAAGGCTGGCGGCGTCATCACCACCAGCACCGCCATCGCGCTGGCCGAACCGGACTGGTTGGTCACGGTCAGCGTGTAATTGCCCGCATCGGCGGTGCTCAGATTCGAAATGCTCAAGCTGCTCGTCGTCGAACCGGTGATGTGAATGCCGTCATCCACCAAAATGTAGCCATTCCGATCCCATTGATAACTGAAGGGAGACGTGCCGCTCACCACCGCGGCGAAATTCGCATTGGAGCCTACGCCCACCGCCTGGCTCGCGGGCGTCTGGACGAACACCGGCGGCAAAATCACCGGCGTCCGCACCACCACAGAACTGGTGGTCACACCGACGACGTTCGACGCGATGAGAAAATAATTTCCGCCGTCGTTGGTTTGCACGTTGGCGATGTTCAAAGTGGAATTCGTCGAACCGCTGATGCGTCCGCCATCCGCCAGCGGCGCGTCATTGAAATACCATTGCAAGCTCATCGGCAACGTGCCAGCGAGCGTGGCGGTGAAGCTCGCGTTGCTGCTCACGACAACGGAAGTATTCGTGGGCTGCATGACAAATGCGGGCGGGGTCAGGTGGTTGAGGTGCAGAACCAAGTTTCCCGAATCGGAACCGTAACCACCGGCGAGAATGATGTAGGTTGTTCCGGCCGTCGTCGGCATGGTGACTTGCGAAGTCACGCCAACACCGATGACATCATCGCTGCACTGCACTTGGGTCAGCGAATCGCACGAGCCGGTGTAAATGGCCAGGCCGGTGTCGAAGTCGCTGCCGAACGTGTCCACGATGAGCTGGCCGGTGACCGGCGCGGTGAATTGATACCAGACACCGTGGCCGAAGCCGCTCACGCAATCCGGCACCGGATCACCGTAGGAACTGGCCTTGAGCGTGGACTGGACATTGGTGTAACTGCCGGTGTTGATGACAATGGCGCCGCTGCACAAATCATTCGCCATCGTGTCAATGACCTTGAGCGACACGTTGGTGCTGCTGGCCGAGCCGTAGGCGTTGGTGACGACGCAACTGAACTTGCTACCGGAATCCGCCAACTGCGCGTTGTAGAACGCGTAGCTGGCATTGGTCGCGCCGGGAATCAGCACGCCGTTGCGCGACCAGAAATAGCTCAACGGATCACTGCCGCTGACATTCACGCTGAAGGTTGCCGTGTTGCCCAGAAGGACAACCTGGTTCGGCGTTTGCGACAGAATGGCCGGCGGAATGGCCGGCACAAAGACTGACAAGACGGCGTTGGAACTGGCCGCCGCACCATAAATGTTCGTCACCAACACGGCATAATTGCCGGCTTGAGTGAGTTGAACATTGGTCAAGATCAGCGTCGCGTTGGTCGCGCCCGCAATGTTGGTTCCGTTGAAATTCCACTGGTAGCTCAACGGGGCCGCGCCGCCGGCCGTCACATTGAAAGTGGCCGTGTCGCCCACGGCCGCCGTCTGGTTCGTCGGCTGTGTGATGTTTGCCGGGGCCGTGCCGAAAGCAATGACGTTCTGATAAAGAGAAACGGTGTTGTCATAAGTGTTGGCAAATACAACGTCCGGCCGGCCATCGCCATCCAGATCACCGACGGCCATGCCGTTGGGATTCCAGCCCGCCGGATAATCCACGCGCGCGGCCAACGACGCGGTCGTGAAACTGCCCGAAGCACTCACGTTTTTGAAGATTGAGAAAACGCTGGACAATTGGGAGACCAAGGCAATGTCAAGCTTGCCGTCGCCATCCAGATCCGCCAGCGCAATGGAATTGACCCAACCCGGAGCCGCAAAAGTCACCGGAGCCGCAAATGAACCGCCAGTGATGCTTCCGACCGTGGATGTGTTCCGATATACTAAAATTGCTTGGGAACCATTTCCGCCTCCCACCACCAAATCCAACTTGCCGTCGCCATCCAGATCGCCAATGGCGATTTGAAAAGCCGACGTCGTCGCCGGAAAGACCATTTGGGGCGCAAAAGAATTGGTCGTGATGTTGCCGCCCGCGACCTGATTCCGAAAGACGGATATCGTGCCATCAGTGATGTTGGCCACCACCAGATCCGGCAGGCCATCCCCATCTAGATCGCCAATCTCCACTCCGCACGCGCCGTTGCCCGCCGAAAAATCAATCCGGGAAGCAAAAGCAATATTTTCCACCGTGCTCAGGTTCTGAAAAATGGAAACGGAATTATCACCTTGATTGGCCGTCACAATCTCCGGCAGGCCGTCGCCATTCAAGTCCTGCACCGCCAGCCCGCGCATGATATTCCCACCCGGCAAATCTATCCGGGTGGCAAAGGAGTTGGTCGTGAGAACGCCCGGCGAGCTGATGTTTTTCAAAATGGAAATGACCTTGCTGTCCGCATTGAGCGCGATAATGTCGGGCCGGCCATCGCCATCCAGATCCGCCACCACGAGTTTGTAAGGATTGTAATTGCTTCCGGCCAGCAGCGGTAAATCAATCTGCGGGCCAAATGAACCCGCAGTCAGCGAGCCGTTGGTGCTGATGTTTTGATAGATGGAAATTCCGCCGGCATAGGAATCGGGGATGATCAAATCCGGCTTGCCGTCGCCATCCAAATCCGCGATCACCACCTGGCCGGGTCCGTTTGGAGTGGGCAGATTTACAAACGGAGCCAGCGAAGAATTGTTGAACTGGCCCGTGCCGGCAAAGGTGGGCGTGAACGGCTGCTCCGCATAAGCCGTCAGCCCGTTCACGGTCACGGTGATGGGCGCAAACGTCGCGCCCGCAGGAACCGTCACGGTCAAACTGTTCGGACTCGCCGTCAAAACATTGGCCCGCACCGCGCCGAAATAAACGATGTCCGCCGACGCCGATGCACTGAAGTTGGTTCCGGAAATAGTCACCGTTGAGCCGGCGGCGCCGGACATGGGCGAGAAGTTGGAAATCGCCGGCACGCCTGACGGCGTTTCACTCAAGTATGCGGAGGACACGATTTGAACGCCGGAGAGGATGGCATAACCGCCAACGCCATTGCGCACGGTGAGCACCAGATTCTGTCCCGCTCCCACCGGCACATTCCGCCAGCGGGCATATTGCACGCCTTCCGTCCACACCGGCACGCTGCTGACGGGCGAATCGTAAGTCGTCTTGACTCCGTAGCTGGTTCCGCCAGCCGTCACCTCGTAGTTGCCGTCCATCGAATACGCCAGCACGTCATACTGGCCGGCAGGCAGGTTGGTAAAGGCGACGACATTGTTGCCGCCATCCAGCGGATAATCGTAGGTCTTATACATCGGGTCGCTGGAGGCGTCGTTCCAGGCTCCCGGCGCATCGGAAACGCTCATGCCAACCGTGGTGGAGACGCCGTTGGCGGCCTGCAAATTAGTCAACGTGCCGGAATATCGCCAGTCGCCCGAAGTAGTCGAGGCATCGCGGTCATAAAAATTCCAGAAATCATTGGTTGCCATCCCGATTGCGGCGAACCCATTCTTGAGGCTGTAGCCCCGCGCGGCACCGGAGCCGAAGTCCACGTTCGCCAGCAAAGGCTCGCTGGTGCATTTGCCGGCGCTGCCGGCGTTGTAGATGGCTTGAATTTCTCCGGCGGCAAGCGCACGGCTATACAAACTGATTTCGTCAATATCCCCGATGAACGGGAAATTATTTTGTCCGTCGTTCAAGTTGCCGATGCCGATGCCGGGGGAGTCGCCGGAAATCAACTGACCAAACGGACGGATGGTGGTGCTGGTCTGTGATGCCAGCATACCATTGGTGTAAATGCTCATGGTTCCGGAATTCCCGTCCAAAGTTGCCGCCAGATGGCACCATTGGTTGTAAGCCAGCGTGGTTCCCACATTCGCGCCGTTTCCATTTGCATCGGAAATCTGAAATAGCACGGTGTTGTTGTCTTGCATGGCGATGACGTAGGGATCCAGTCCGGGGCGGTTGTCGCCGCGCCAGAAAATAATGTAGCCGTTTCCACGCGGCCGAACCCAGCCTTCAATCGTCAGGGAATTGGTCAGGGCGTAAGCCGGTCGGTCGGCAATCTGGATGCCGGTGTAGGTGCCGTAGGAATAATTCTCCGGGTCAAACGCAAACGCCTGGCCAACCACGCCGTTGGTGTAGGTGACGTTTTGATTCACGCCGTTGTTTCCGCCGAAGCTGTCGAGCGGGTTGCCATCGCCTTTCCACCAGCCCACGAGGCCGGTCGGCGGCGGCGTGCAGGCGGCACTTGCCGGCGCGCATTTGCCCGCGCTACCGGCATTGTAGATGGCCTGGATTTCCGATGACGACAAGGCGCGATTGTAAAGGCCGGGTTCATCCATCCCGCCGCCAAAATAGCTGCCGGCATCCGTTCCCGCCGCCCTCATGCCCAAATAAAAATCATAACTGGTCTGCGGCGTAAAGGTCCCCAGATTCGAAGTTTGCACGGCCACGCCATTTTGATAAAGCACGGCCATGCCGCTGGCTTTGTCGTAGGTCAACGCGATATGCTGATAGCTGTTCGACACGACGACACCGCCACCGGTGCTGAAAACGTGGCTGCCACCGCTGGTGTCAATCAAGTTGGCATAGATACAGCCGGATGGCGCGGCACCCAGGGTGGGGTATTGGCTTTCGGTGATAAATAAATGTGCGCCTATGCCCGCATCACCGGCATTGTTGTTCCACTCCGCCAGGGCTTGAGGATTTTGAACACTGGTGGGGTTGATCCACGCTTCGAACGTGAAACCATTGCCGGTCCCCACATTGAGGCTGGCGCTGGCCGGCACCTTCACATAGGCATTTGATCCGTTAAGATAAAAGGCGCTGCCCACTTCGCCACCGGCATAGATGATGTTTTGTGCCGCACCATTGTTTCCCCCCACCACGTCATTGGCATTGCCCTCACCCGGCCACCACGACACCAAGCCGGCGGGCGGCGCGGTGCAGGAGGCTCCCACGGTTTGCGGAGTGGTTGCGGTGATCGCCGCGAGCAGGATGATCCCGGCCGACAGCACTTTTACCGATGAGAGTTTCATGATCCTTTTATTCATGGCCGATGCCCTTTGATGTTTGCGCGGTCGCTTCCCTGAAAAGCCGGCGGGCGCGCTGTCTTGATTTGGCGTGATGTTAACTCTAACCAAAGCCGACTGGCCTTGGCAATTCAAAAGTGGAACAAAACGGCGAAATGGTTGTGCTTGACCGGACACCCAAGCGCACCGGCCCATTAACTGGTTGACGCCTCCGCCCGCTTTTTGCATAAAATTGTTGATGCAACTGGAGACCTTCCAGATGTTTTGCGATCTGGCCCTGACCCACAGCCTCACCGCCACCGCCCGTCACTTGCACCTCGCCCGGAAGGCGGCCCGCCGGCAACTCGCGTTGCTGGAAGACGAGTTCAAAACCGAACTGGCCGCCAACGAATTCCACCTGGGCGTCTGCTTCGGCATCGGCTTCCATCAACTCCCCGCCCGGCTCCGCCGGTTCCAAGCCGCGCACCCGGCGGCGCGGGTGACGGTGAGCTATGCCACGCCCGCCGGTGTCCATGCCGCCGTGGAAAACATGGAGGCGGACTTGGGCCTGACCATCCATCCGCAGCACCGGCCCGGACTGGTCCTGGACATCACGCGGCGGGAACCGCTGGCCCTGGTCTGCCATCCGCAACATCCCGTCGCCGCCCGGCCCGCCGTCCGCCTGCGGGAACTGGCGGGCCAGAAATTCATCGGCCTCCGCGACACGCCCCATCCTGCGCACCTGGAAAAACTGCCCAATCACCTCCGCCATCGCTTTGAACCCGTCGCGGAATGCCACAACGTGGAAATGGTCGTGCGCCTGGTGGAGATCGGGGATGGCGTGGCCCTGCTGCCACTGGCGACCGTGCGGAACAAGGTCGCGCAGGGTGCCCTCGCCGCCGTGCCGCTGACCGGGGGAAATTATTTCCAGCCGCAGGCCGTCCTCCACCGCCAGGGCCGGAAACTGACCCCGCTGATGAAAGCGTTCATCGAATTCCTGAAACTGCCGGATATTGAGTAGCCACAGATGGTCACAGATGAAACACGGATCTTTTTTGACACGAATCACACGAATTAACGCGAATTGATTGGCCAACAAACCGCAGCCCTGAAAGGGCGAAAGATATTAGCCCAGGGTTGCGAGGCTGCCGAGCTACCCTGGGAAAACGACCCACATAATAATTCTCCCTCTCCGCTCCCGCAGCGGGAGCGGAGAGGGATCAAGGGTGAGGTGAGGGCAAATTCTTCATTCAACATTCTGCCTTCATCATTCCAAATACGGTGAGGGCCGCAGCCGGGCGTCAGTATTGTTTGAGCAGCTTCTCCTCATCAGCTTTGTGTTTGGCGATGACGGCCTCCATTTCGGGATTTTGCGCCACGAACTTGGCGCGCAACTTTTCGCCCTCCGGATAGGGTTCGAGCGGGTAGGCCTCCATGAGACGCGGGCCGGGGATAAAATCCATGAACTCGATCTCCGAGCCGGGGCCGTGGCCCTCGATCAGGATGATGTCCCGGATACGCTGGGCCAGCTGGGACCAGCGCAGCCGCCGTTCTTTTGCCGCCGCATCGCGGCAATTTCATACCGCTCCTCGATGCTTAATTGATGATATTCCATCCATCAAGCTTGTCGCACTTGCAAGTTGAATCCAAGTGATCTAACAAGATTGAATGAGATGGCAGCGTCCCGAGCATGAACATGCCCAAGGAAAACAATGTGCCGAGCGTTGGCCCAGGTGGTAACGCTTGGCGGAACCAAAGAAGCAAAACAAAAAGGCTTTTAAAAAACTGGAATGGCCGCTAATCTTGGAGTGATGACGATCCGGCGACAGAGCCGCCGCAGGGTGATCCCGATAACAAGATGGTCACACTCCACCCGCAAGGACATCGGATCCAATCGTGAACCACTCTCGCGAGTGAGTTCTTATGGAAGCGAGATCCACCCCCGCCTTGCCGACGTTGCGCTTTCCGAACATAAAACAATGTGCTAATTTTTTTGACATGACAGCCTCTCATGGAAGTCGCAGGAACCAATCGCCGTTGGCGCGGTCAGTTCCGGTGTCGCGAGCGTAAAGCCCCGTGAGGCCATGCCCCTTTTATGGGAGTTTCACATCACAAGTCGGCGGTGTCTCAATTTTTTGCCACCACGGCCTGACGCCGGTGCTGGATGATCAAGATAAGATTGGGGAAAATTTCAAGCGCAAACAATCGAACAGATTGTTTTGCGCTTGGCAAACGATGTTAAAGTTGATTTAAAGCAGATGCTCTGCCGTTAATTGGGCGCGGACGTGATCGAAGCCAGATAGAAGCAATCCGCGTCGTCCGGATTCATCTGGGTTTGTTTTTGAACGATGTTGCCCTGGCCGTTGATCGTCACCGTATAAGTATCCGGATCCTGCCATTTATGGACACCCGCATGACCGTCTGCAAACGCCATCCCTCCCGCTTGACCATGCAACCCAGTTGGCATGTCTATAATATAGGTGTTTCCGGGAGCCGCATACGCGGAGACCGCCATCATGCCGTCATTGATGGTGCGGGGATTTTCGTCAATAATCACCCAGGTGTTGGCCGGCCCCGGCTGCGTAAAGGACGACATCTTGCCATAAACTCTCCAAGTTCCCTGACTGGCGTTGTAGCCGACACCCGGCAACCACCCGCCACCCACCGGCGAACCGACCGGACGCGGGTCGGTTCCACTATCAGCCATGGCGGTGGAGGAGTTATAGATTGTGCCCACGGCCGAATTCATCGAGTAACTGCGGACATGGACTGAATGTCCCGCATAGGGATCAATATAATTATCCGCCGGACAATGATACACGTTCCTATTGGGCAGGTAGGGGGAAAGCAACGAGTTTGGATCCAGCAATTCACTGGTCGAGTGAAGAACGGTATACGGCGTATCGCCGGCATCCTGTGCGTCTGCCATGGTGCCCACCACCCAGTTCTTCCTTTTGGCTTGTTCTGCTGCTGACAAGCCAGCGTAACGGGTCTTGTAAGGATAGTCATTGGGTGCCAGCAAATCATTATTATCATCGGCATACATGCGCCAGCCCAGCATGATCTGGCGGGTGTTATTCATGCACTGGATGGCTTGCGCCTTCTGCTTGGCCTTGGTCAGCGCGGGCAGCAGCATGGCCGCGAGGATGGCGATGATGGCGATAACCACCAGCAGCTCAATCAGCGTAAAGCCGCCGCGAAGAAATCTGTTTTTCTGCGTTTCGATTTGAATCTTTATTCCCATAACTTTCACTTGCCTGTCTGTTAATTGGCCATCTGCAACACACTCTTTAAACTTTCTTTTCTCTGAAATGACGGGTGCCAGTTTTTAGGCTGGCACCCGTTATATGTTTCTAACCAAACTTGCTTATAATTGGCACCATTAATTATTGACTTGAACCGCCGCACTTGTAGCCGGAGCAATGGCGTTGTTGCTCTGATCTGCGGCCGTGACGGTTTGTAAACCAGTTGTTTGGAATAGGATGCCATTTGGATCGGAGAAAATCGCGGTTCCATTTACCAAGCTCACCGCCGTTTGAGGCAAATAGGCGCCACCATCCGAGCTACCGGTCACCTTGATGCTGTCCGAAGTGCCGCCGACGATGTGCCAGGTGATATCGCACGCGTTGACGGTGATGGTAGTCGTCGTCAGCCCTTGACCGGATTTGCTAATCGGCGTGGGCGTTCCCACATAGCCCAAGACCGTGTTCGGCGCGTTCGTCTGGCCTGGCAGCAACACTTGAATCTGGGTGGCAACCCGGTGTAGCAGGCGAAAGAAAACACTGTTACCCACAGGCAATTCGTTGGTGGAAACAGCCTGACCAAAAAGACCATAAAGCGTTGGATTCGGCCCCTGGGTTAAATCATTCCAAGTGCCGTTAAGTTGGCCGGCGTCCTGTAGGCTAAAGCCGACGGCGGGCGTTGACCACGTCACCAGTTTTTGATTGCCACTCGAGACAAAAACACCAGATGGAGCAGTAGCGAAACCATTAGTCCAAATGCTCATATTCAATGTGGTATCAGCCAGGAAATTATCGCTGAAAGGATTAAGCACACCTGTGACGGCAAAATTTCCATAGTTGAAGGACTGATTTATGGCAGCCTGCTCCTGCGGCTGTTCGCCCAAATATATGTTGAAGCTGCTACTTTCGGCCAAATACGAAACATTGTAGTTAGGTATGATTAAGTTTGTGCTAGTGCCACTTGGGGTAATCAACGTCACGTTCGAACTGGATGTAAATTGAACCGTCCAAGTTCCGAGAAGGGTGGTATTCGTGACCGAGCCTAAAGCGCCGGATTCATAATAAGGTGTAGTCACCCCATCCCAACTTCCCGGAGCATTTGTGTATGGGGCTTGGCCTAGAAGCATGGTGTTTCCAAGGGGTTGATTCACCTTATAGGTAAATCGGAAAACCGCATTGGTGGAATTGCCGGCAAGGAAAGTTTGCACGCAGGCAGAGGCAGCCCAGTCTGGCCCGTTATTGTATGCTAAATTGGGCACCAGTATCAGTTCATATGTGCCCTGTGACGAATTGCCGGGGAGACTATTCACTGTAAAAGAATAGCTGACCGGGTTGCCAACTGTGGCACGCCCCACCCAGCCCAAGCCGGTGGTTTGAACCGCCACCACTTGCTGCCGATCATAAAATGAATTTGCTTCGGTGCCAGCATACAAATTTAAGCCTTTGGGAACTTTGGCCGGTGGATAGACCGTTACCGGCGGAGGAGGCGGCACGGTGCCAGCTACCGTGACTTGGATATTGTCAATATCCACGGTCCATGCGGGTGGATTTCCGCCGCCACCGGCATTATTTTGGAATAAAATCTGGTATGTGGGAGTAGTTGGATTAAATCCCGAGTTTGCCTGGAAAACAGTAGAGTCCCCCAAGTTCAGGGTATAATGTGTGTAGGTAGTGGCTAAAGTGCGGTCATTGCCATAACCGGGTGGGTTTGGTGCCGTGTCCAAGGCGCCACCGTTTGCATCTATCACACGAACTTCGAGTCCACTTGCATTGGCGACTGAAGTTCTCGCATCAAACGAAAGCGTATACGCAGCAGCTGATGTATTTGTGTTGTCGGTTACTGCAGTTTCTTGATATACAACAGCAGCATAACCGTAACCATTACCCAAAGCCGCAGCGCTGTTAGTCAACTCAAGCGCCGAGCTGGCGTTAGTTCCTGCGCCAGCGACAACGCTATAAGCAGAGTAATTTATGTCACCGCCGAAATAGCCATAGGCAAAACCTTGACTGGGTCCAAATGGAGAATCAAAGGTTTGATCGAATAGGACGAAGTCTGCTGAGGCCGAAAGGCCTGTGAATAAGCCCATAGCAACCAAAGCTGCCAGTCGGCTTCCAATCGATTTTTTTAGGAATGTTTTTTTCATTGGTTTGATTATTAGTTGTTTAGTTATTGATGGTTTTGGCGTTTTATGCGGACATCATGCTGCGATACCGAGTGCGGCCAGAGATCCGATGATTTCGGATGTGTCACTTTTCATTGGTTGGGTTTCATTGGTTGGTTGTTGGCATTACAAATGTTTGATAAATTTGATAAGGTTGTGTGGTTTAATCTACCAGAGGATAGCGCGCTGTCATGCAGGCAAAGGCTTGGGTTTTGAATACTACTTTCGAATAGGCTAGATTTCCACCGCCGCCCAGCCTAGGATTCAACCTGAACCTGATTTTGCTATCACTACATCGCGTGCATGAAGTAATTCCATGGTGGCAACCGCCACCGCTGCTGAAGCGTGGATTGCGGTTATTGGCATTCCGTTGGTGCATTGCGCCACTCCTCCTCGCCTGCTCATCGCCGGTGTCCGCCCAGACTGCTGCCAATTTCATCAGCCTCACCAACGCGCAGCAAATCCGAGAATTAAAACCGGAGGACGCCGGAAGAAACCTTCCCGTCCGGCTGCGCGGAGTCATCACCTACTATGACCCGCCGCTATTCAACCTGTTCTTTCAGGATGCCACCGCTGGCATCTTCGTCCTCACGGATACGAACGTGCAATCTACCCTCGCAGCTGGACTGGAGATCGAACTGGACGGCGTAAGTGCGCCGGGCGATTACGCCCCCATAATCAAGCCGACGGTCATCCGCGTGCTGGGACAGGGATCATTGCCTGCACCAAAATCCGTATCCTTCGATCAACTCGCTACAGGCAATGAGGACAGTCAGTGGGTCGAGATCCGTGGCTTTGTCCGCTCGGCAACCGCTGTGGAAAACCAGAATTTGGGGGATCGGTATTATTTGAGCCTATTGTTGGATGGCCAACGCCTCATGGTTTCCGTTCGCGGCTTGAGCAAGGCGGAAGCCGCCGCGCTGTTGAACACGCACATTCGGGTGCGCGGCGTGTGTTACACCCGTTACAATATGAAACGTCAGTTGCGCATGTCATGGATTGCCGTTTCCAGCAGGGGTGACGTGGTGATTGAAAAACCTTCATCCGGCGAACCAGAGGAAGTATCTCTCGCCGGTTTGGCCCAATTCAATTCGCAGGGTTATTATGGACGGCGCTTGAAAGTTAGCGGCGTAGTGACACGGCAAAAATCCGATGGCAATTTTTTCATTCAAAACGGCGAGGTGGGCCTGGCGGTGCGGACGGATCAATCTATCCAACTCACTCCGGGCGACCAGGTAGCCGTCGTCGGTTACACCGCCATCGGCCAATACACGCCCAGCCTGGAAGACGCAGTCGTGCAATTGATCGGCAAAGGTGAACTACCCGCGCCCGTGACGGTCAAGCTGGCGACGCTGTTGGACGCGCCGGAAGACCTCGAAGGTGCGCTCGTTCGTGTAGAGGCCAACTTGATCAATCGTGTGGAAGGTCCGCTGGGGCAGACCCTCGTTCTGCAATCTTCGAACAATATATTCACGGCGCACCTCGAAGGCCCTCGCATGGACGAGCCATTTAAAGCCGCCAAACTCGGCAGCCAAGTCGCGTTGACTGGCGTGTTCGTCGCGCAACCACCCAGCAAATGGACGCCGCACCTGAGCCGCACGCGCGAAAAAATCATTCCCAATTTCGACTATGCGCCACCTGAGTCTGTGCAGATTATGTTGCGCTCATCCTCTGACATCGCCGTATTGCAAGAGCCGCCATGGTGGACGCTGGCCCGGCTGCTCTGGATGCTCGGCATTATGAGTCTCGTCCTGCTCGCGGGTCTCGCGTGGGTGGTGGTGCTGGACCGCCGGGTTCGCCGGCAAACCCGGATCATCCAAGAAAAAATCAAACATGCAGGCGTCCTAGAAGAGCGCGACCGTATTGCACGCGAATTTCACGACACACTGGAACAGGAACTCGCCGCAATCACCATCCAATTGGATGCCGTGGAAGCGCAGTTCAACGGTTCGCCCGAAACCGCGCGCCGGTTGCTCGAACTCGCCCGCAACATGACCCGCCGCAGTCTTTCCGAAGCCCGCCGTTCCGTGTGGGACTTGCGTTCTCACTTACTGGAAAACAGTGATCTCGCCACGGCGCTGACCGAAATGATCACGCCCCTGGCCACCGCTTCGGGACTCGATATCACCATTCATTCCACTGGCGTGCCACACAAGCTGTCTGCCATCACCGAACACAATTTCCTTCGCATCACCCAAGAAGCGCTCGCCAACGCGCTCAAACATTCCGGTGCCAAAAAAGTTTCAGTGGCCTTGAACTACGAACAATCACAAGTTCAGCTCCGACTCCACGACGACGGCCAAGGTTTTGATCCGACCACGACCGGCCAAGCCAGCGGCGGACATTTTGGTTTACTCGACATGCGGGAACGTGCCGAAAAAATCGGCGGTCGTTTTTCCTTGAACAGCCAGCCGGGCAGCGGCACGGAAATCCTGATCACAGTAACTCTCACTGCATCGAATGATTCTAGGTCCGATGCCAAACCGTATTTTGAATTAAAACCAAGTTCCTCTGAATGAGAAAAAAAATCCGTATCCTAGTCGTGGACGATCATTTCGTCGTCCGTATGGGGCTGGCCGGCTCGATCAATCTTGAACCAGACATGTGCGTTGAGGCCGAGGCCTCCAACGGTGCGCAAGCCATCACACAATTTCGTCGCCATCGCCCGGATATTGTCCTGATGGATTTGAAGCTGCCCGACATGGGTGGCATTGAAACCACCGCCGCCATCTGCAAAGAATTCCCCGCCGCAGCCATTATCATGCTTTCCACGCACGACGGAGAAGAGGATATTTACCGTTCGCTGCAAGCCGGAGCCCGCACCTACCTATTGAAGGCCGCGGCGCGCGAAGAACTGATGCAGACGATCCGCACGGTTTACGCTGGTGAACGAGCCATCTCGCCCACGATCGGCGCGCGACTTGCCGAACGCATGACCCGCACTGAACTTACCGCGCGCGAAATGGATGTCCTCATTCTCATCGCGAAGGGACGGAGCAACAAGGAAATTGGCAGCGGGCTGGGCATCGCCGAAGTCACGGTCAAACTTCACGTTGGCCATATTCTCACTAAACTAAAAGTCAATGACCGCACGCAAGCCGCCACCACCGCGCTGCAACGCGGCATTTTGCACTTGGAATGAGTCCTCCACTATGCTTTAGAAGTATGCGCAGGTCATGCCTTTTCGCACCTGACAGTTCCTTGAAACAAGATAGCTTCTTTATAAATAGTCGAAGATGCTTCGGCCAAAGCGCCACGCATTGTGCCATTCTCCGAACCAGTTGCCATGAACGACAATTCCATCGAGGCCGCCAAAGTTCGTGGCACCAGCCGCCGCACCTTTCTCACCCAAACCGCTGGAATCGCCGCGCTGGCGGCGAGCGGGTTGCCCTGTTCCATTGTCCGCGCAAAACCAACCGGGCTTCCTGCTGATCGTAATTCCTTTCCCAAAGATTTCTGGTGGGGTGCCGCTACCGCTGCGTATCAAATTGAAGGCGCGGTAAGCGAAGATGGCCGCAAGCCCAGCGTCTGGGACACGTTCAGCCACACGCCCGGTCGCATCAAAGAAGGCCACACCGGTGATGTCGCCTGCGATCACTACAACCGCTTTGAAGATGACGTGAAGCTGATGGCCGCGCTGGGCATCAAACATTATCGGTTCAGCATTTCGTGGCCGCGCGTGATGCCCGATGGTCGCGGTGCGGTGAATGAAAAGGGCGTGGACTTTTATCGCCGCTTGACCGACACGTTACTGAACCACGGCATCACGCCACACGCCACGCTGTTTCACTGGGACAGCCCACAGGCGCTTGAAAATCTTTACGGTTCTTGGCGCAGCCGCGAGATGGCAAAAGACTTTGCCGATTATTGCGGGCAAACCGTCAAGCGGCTTGGCGACCGCATTACGAACTGGATGACGATCAACGAAATTTACTGTTTCACCTACTTGGGCTATGGCGTGAATGAAATTCCGCCGCACGCGCCGGGCACGGTCGTCAAATCGCGCCAAGAAGTTCTTCAGACGGTGCACCACGCACTGCTTGCGCATGGTCTCGGTTGCCAAGCCATTCGCGCGGCGACGCCTAAACCCGCGCAGGTGGCGCTCGTGGTAAATTATGATGCCTATGTTCCGGTGATCGAAACGCCGGAAAACATCGAGGCAGCAAAACACGCTTTCGTCACCGAGGAACACAATGGCACAGTGCTTGTCCCAGCGCTCACCGGCCAATATAATCCGTTGACACTCGAAGCGCTCGGCGTGAACGCCCCGGAGATTCAGGCAGGCGACATGAAAATCATCGGCCAGCCGCTCGACGTGCTGGGTTACAACGTTTACACCGGCAATTATGTCCGCGCGGCAAACAACCCGCGCGGCTATGAAGTTCTGCCGTTGCCACGCGAGTATCCGAAGCTTTACATGCCGTGGCTGAACTTCGTGCCCGAATCACTTTATTGGGGCGTGCGAATGATCAGCGACGCGTTCGGTAAAAAAAACTTGCCAGTCGTCATAACTGAAAATGGTTGCGCGACCGACGACAAGGTTGCTCGCACGGGCGAAATTATTGATTTGAGCCGCGTGATGTATCAACGCTCCTATCTCCACAACGCTCAACGCGCCGTTGCCGAAGGTTATCCGCTGAAAGGCTATTTCCACTGGAGTTTGCTGGATAATTTTGAATGGGCCTGGGGCTACACCCGCCGCTTCGGTCTAACGCATGTGGACTTCAAAACTCAAAAACGCACACCCAAACAAAGCTTTCGCTGGTATCAGAAAGTAATGCAGGAAAACTGCGTCTTGTGATGACCACCCGAGTTCCTCGGCTGTGAGATTTCACCCCCTTTCGTGTCCTTCGCATTAAAACTCCAGAAACCAGACACTTTTTGTCCCGGAAGACACAATCCCAAACTCTGTGTTTATAAGCACAGAACCTGTGTTGGCAAACACGGCCATTTTGTTTGCAAACGGAAAAAGCCTGTTTATCAGCCCGTTGACCGGGTTTGTAAATTGAACCGTTGTGCGGATAAACCGCAGCACCGGGTTGGCAAGCAACGTCAGCGTGTTTGCCTTCTCGTTGATCGTGTCTATAAACACCGGGACTGTGAGGCAAAACCCAAAGTCTTTGTTTGCAAGCAGAAACAACGTGTTGGTAATCCGGCTGGCTGGGTTGGCGATCAAATCGTCCCCGGCCCGCATTAAAAGAAATTTCCGGCGCCATGATTGCCGCCGGGCGCGGAACCCGTTTTTTCCGGTTCCCAGCTTTTAAGCCTGTTGCGCGAGTTGTATTAGTTGACTGTCCATCAGTTGTATACGAACTTTTTTCTGATGGATTTGGCATCGCTTACGCTTAGGTCACTGGTGTAACGGAAACGACGTGAGGCCGGATGGCCCCCAACGGATGGTTCCATTTCATTAACAATTCAACGAAGAAGAATCATGAAAAAAACAACAGTAAGTCTGGCATATCATAGATTGCCGGCGCAGATGGTGGTTCCGCTTATCGGCACCGTCATCGCGGGAATGAAGGGCAATGCGGATCTACCCAATCCGCCCGTGCCCCTCGAACCCGCAGTGCCGGTGAACCCGGATGCGCCCGTGGACATGACCACCCGCAAGACGCAGCTTGAAGCCGCGATCGAAGCGTCAGCGGTCGGTGGCCAGGCGGAGACGGCGGTCAAGAATGATGCGCTGGAGTTTGCCCTCGATGGGCTAGATCAGGAGGCGTTCTACGTCCAATCGGTCTATCGTTACAACCTGACGGGGATGATCGCCACCGGCTTTGAGCCGGCGAGCACCAACCGCGCCCAGGTAGTATTGGACACTCCCGGCATCAGCGGCGTTGACACGGACGTTTCCGCGCAACTGACGTTGCATGTGACGCCCATAGACAATGCGTATGGCTACGAGGTGCAAACACGCATCGGCACTGCGGCCTTGGCCACGGTGTTGTATTCGTCGCAGGCGCGCTCGATCGTGCTGCCCGGACAGACGTCCGGCACGGCGGTCAACGTGCGGGTGCGGGCGCTCGGCGGCCTCACCGGCTACAGCGCCTGGAGCCTGGACGTGACCCGCCATGTGTCCTGAGTCCTTGCGGACGGACACCATGCCAGAACAACACAAACGGCGCGTCGCAAGACGCGCCGTTTTTTTGCCGGCCGGCGGAAGCGATGGCCGGGCAGGTGGGGGAAAAAGGTTCCGCCGGATGTTCCGGCGGAACCCTGAATTGTTTTTATTTCAGCCTCGAATCAATAAGTGAAGCTGGCGTTGAAGAAATTGCTTTCCGGGTCGTGGACAACTTTGAACCCGACCTTGGTGCAGATGTGTTGCATGGCATGGTTTTCGGCAAGCACCTGGCCGGAAATTTTATCCAGCTTTTCCTCCCGGCCGATTTCAACCAGGCGGCGGAGCAATTCGGTGCCGAGGCCCTGGCCGTGCCATTGGTCGCTGACCACCACGGCGAACTCCGCCTGGTTCAACTGCGGCAGCTTGCTCAAGCGGCCGACAGCGATGATCTTTTCGCCCACACCCAGCTTCGCCAACTTCGCCTCGGCGACGAGGGCGATTTCGCGGTCGTAATCGTTGAAGCAAATGCGCGTGAGGCGCTCGTGCGCGACGCGCTGGGACAGTTTCAGCGCGGAGAAATACCGTTGATAGACGCTCTCGGCGGACAGGGTCTTGTGGAATTTCACCATCAACGGCTCGTCCTCCGGCTTGATGGGCCGGATGGTGATCGCGGTCTTGTTCTTCATTTTCCAAGACGCGGCATATTGCCCCGGATACGGCCGGATGGCCGGCTTGGGCAATTGGTCTTCCGGCGTCTTGGGATCATGCAACACGACGCGACCGTCGAGCGCCACAATCCGGTCGGCGGAAACGAGCAGCGGGTTGATGTCCAGCTCCGCGATCCACGGCTGCTCGACTACAAGCTGGCTGAAACGCACGAGCAGTTGCTCCAGCGCGGCGAGGTCAACAGCCTTGCGTCCCCGCACGCCCTTGAGCGCGGTGTAAATTTTCGTCCGCTCCATCATGCGGCGGGCGAGCGTGGCGTTGAGCGGCGGCAAACCGAGCGAACGGTCTTTGAACACTTCCACCAACTGGCCGCCCGTGCCGAAGAGCAGCACCGGTCCGAACTGCGAATCCACGCTGCTGCCGATAATCAGTTCATAACCATCCAGCTTGATCATGGGTTGCACGGTGACGCCGAGGAAATGTTCCTTGCCGGCTTTTTTCGCGCAGGCAGATTCAATCGCCTTCCAAGCCTGCCGGACGGCCGATGCCGTGCGCAGGTTCAACTGCACGCCGCCGACGTCGGTTTTGTGCGTGATGGTTTCGGAATACAATTTCAACACGACCGGAAACCCAAGGTGGGCGGCCTGTTTCACGGCTTCGTTTTCGGTCAGCGCGATGTGCGTCTCGACCGTCGGGATGCCGTAAGCCGCGAGCAGTTTTTTGGATTCAAACTCGGTCAGGATCGTGCGCCCGGTTTTGCGCACGTCGGCAATGATTTTCGCCGCCTGGCCGCGGTCCATTTCCTTGCGGTTGTTTTCGTCCGTGCTGGCCGGTGTCTCGTAAAGCGAGCGGAGATTCTCGCTGTAGCGCCACATGTAGTAAAACGCCCGCGCCGCGCGGTCGGGATACTTGAACGTCGGAATTCCAGCCGCGTTCAAAATATCTTCGCCTTTCTCCACCTGGCCGACACCCATCCAGCTCGCGATGACCGGCTTGTTTTCGATCTGCGCATACGCCTTCAACGCCTCGGCCGTCGCGGTCGAATCCGTCATCGCCTGCGGCGTGAGGATGACCAGCAGACCGTCGGTGTTCGGATCTTTCGCGGTGATTTCCACGGCCTTCGCGTAAAGTTCCGGACCGGCGTCGCCGATGATGTCCACCGGATTGTTGTGGCTCCACGTCGGCGGCAAGATTTCGTTCAGCGCCTTCATCGTTTCCGGTGTCAAGTCGGCGAGCTGCGCGCCACAGGTAATGAGTTCATCCGTGGCGATCACGCTCGGGCCGCCGGCGTTGGTCACGATGGTCAGCTTCGGACCTTTCGGGCGCGGTTGTTTGGCCAGCACTTCGGCCATGTCGAACAATTCCGCAATGGTTTCCACACGCAAGACGCCGACGCGCTGAAACGCCGCCTGCAACACCTCGTCGCTGCCGGTCAGTGAGCCGGTGTGCGAGGCAGCCGCTTTGGCGGCGGCAGCGGTGCGGCCGGGCTTGATGATGATGATCGGCTTGGTCAGTGCCACTTCGCGCGCGGCGGAAAGAAACGCCCGCGCGTCGCCGATCGTTTCCATGTAGATAACGATGCTCTTGGTGTTCGGGTCGGAACCGAGATGATAAATCAAATCGCCCCAGCTGACGTCGAGCATGGAGCCGAGCGAGACGAAGGCGCTGAACCCGACATTTTCCTTCAGGCTCCAGTCGAGAATCGCCGTGCAAAGCGCGCCGCTCTGGCTGATGAATCCGACGCTGCCCGGCCGCGCCATGTCGGCGGCGAAGGTCGCGTTCATTTTCATGCTCGGCACCATCACGCCCAGACAGTTGGGGCCAACAATGCGCATGTTGCCGCGCGCCGCTTCCGCCATGACCTGCCGCTCCAATTCCGCGCCTTCCGGGCCGATTTCCTTGAACCCGGCGGAAATAATGATCGCACCGGGAACGCCGGTCTGCGCGCATTCCTTGATGATGCCTGGTATGGTTTTCGGCGGCGTGATGATGACGGCGAGATCGGGCCGTTCCGGCAGCGCGGTAATACTTGGATAAGTCTTAATCCCGAGAATCGTATCCTTGGTCGGATTGATGGGGAAAATTTTCCCGGGGAAACCACCCTTGATCAGATTTTCCATCACCGTGCGGCCGACGCTGCGCTCGCGTTCCGTCGCGCCGACGACGGCAATTGTCTTGGGTGCAAAAATCGGGGTGATGGGCCGCCGCCGCGATTCATGCAGGATGTCGTGGGCGGATTCGATCTTGGTGGTGGGAGAAATTGGTGTCGTCATGTTTTTGTAGTTCTATGTCGTTCTATGTCGTTCTAGGCAGCAACAGGCTGTCAGCGATGCGTAAGTAACGCTTCACCAGATTTGGCAAAATATCACCATTTTTTGTTGAAGCAATTTGGTTTTCGAGCCACCGGTTCACCCGCTTGTCATCGCCACCGGAACTTCTTTCGGACGGAGCGCGCATTTATTTTGATACGGCTTTCCATGCTACCCGGCTTGGCGGCAAAATAAATACATTTACCAGCGGCATGTGGTTTTTTATTTGTCGGGCCGCGAATTTTGAGCTAAACTTCTCACCAGTAAATTATGTTCAAAATCCTTTTCTCCGCCAGCCAGGACACCGCGTTGACCAACCTGGGCCTGCTGGTAATGCGGCTCTGGCTAGGCTCGGCGATGTTTTTCAATCATGGCCTCGACAAGCTCGCCCATTTCAAGGACATCGCGTCCGGGTTTCCCGACCCGCTGGGCATCGGCCAGCCGGTGAGCCTAGCGCTCGTGATGTTCGCCGAGGTGGTCGGCTCACTGCTGCTGATCATGGGGCTGCTGACGCGGTTTGCGGCGCTGATGCTGGTGATTGACCTGTTCGTCGCGTTCCTGATGGTTCACCAGTCGGCCTTGAGCGGCAAGAACAGCGGCGAACTCGCCTTTATTTACCTGTCGGGCTTCGTGCTGCTGCTCATCACCGGCGGCGGGATGATCTCACTCGACATGGTGGTCTTCGGCAAGAGCAAAAAAAGCTAACCACCTACCCGCTGGCGAAGGAGAATTGCCGACGTTTTGGGTTTTACTTGCTGGACGCGGTATGGCTACTTCTGGCACAAAAGAGCGGTGATCATCAGTAAACCACCAATCCGACTCTAGACAATAGGACTACAAGATTATTTTTGTTCATGATTAATATTTGACCAGATGAAGCCTAATTCCGAATTTTACCAGAGCTTACACCGGACCGATAAGGAATATTCCGCCGGCACCTACCACATGTCCAGCCTGTGGTCGTCGCAGGCGCTACAAAACTGGATTCAAGGCCGGCAAAAAATCCAGATTCTTGACGTTGGCTGTGGCAAAGGTGTTTTCCTCCGCGATTTTGTCCACGGCATCGACCAGCGGTGGCATGTGAAGCCCGCCCGCGTCACAGGCATTGACTTGGTGCAAAGCCCCGACAACCACTTCGCGGAAATTTCGCCCGAGTTTGAATTTCGCCAGCACGACACGGATGGCAACCCCTTGCCGTTTCCAGATCGCAGTTTTGATTTCATCTGCTGCAACCACGTTCTGGAGCATGTGTTCGAAACTGAAAATCTGGTGCGTGAATTTCGCCGCGTGCTGGCACCAGATGGCTTTTGCATGATTAGCGTCCCGAACATAGCCGCTTGGGTGAACCGTATGGCGTTTCTGGTGGGTGGCCAGCCACTCGGATCGGAGCTTGGCACGGACAAGGTTACCTATGGTTTTCGTCCGGCGTTCCTGCAAAAAAAGCTGGAGGCATTTCATCCTTCCGGCCACATTCGCGATTTCACGCCGCCCGGTCTGCGTGATTTGGCTGCGCACTGCGGGTTTCAGACCATCGGCTGGTGGTCACAAAGCCACGGAATTTGTGCGCGGTTGAGCAAGTGGGGTGGACGCAACATGTCCATCCTGCTCCGGCCGAAGACTTGATATTCAAACGCGGTCTTCACTTCGCAAAATGAAAAAGTTTTCGTCACCGGCGGCGCGGGTTTCATCGGCAGCCACGTGGTGGACGCGCTGCTGGACCGGGGCGCGACTGTGGTGGTGTATGACAACTTTTGCACCGGACGGACAGAGTTTTTGCCGCAAAACTCACCGACGCTACAGATCATTCGGGGCGACACCTTGGATTTGCCGGTGCTGAAGTCCGCCAGCGCGGGTTGCGATTTCATCTCTCATTTTCAGGCCAACGCCGATGTGCGCGGCGGACGGGATAATCCGCGCGTGGATTTGGTGCAGAACACCATCGCCACCTGGAACGTGCTGGAGGAGGCGCGCGTCAAGGGCTTCGCCTTCGCCAGCAGCTCGGCGATCTACGGCGGGCCGGAGGTTTTCCCCACCCCGGAAACTTACGCGCCGCTACAAACCTCATTGTATGGCGCCAGCAAATACGCGGGCGAGGCGATGATCCAAGCCTATTGTGAATATATTATGGGATGCGCAGCTTCTGCTACCGGTTTGTTAGCTGGATTGGCGAGCGCTACACGCACGGCATCGTCTTTGACATCCTGAAGAAATTGCAGCACGATCCGCGCGCGCTGCCGCTGCACGGCGACGGCACGCAAAAAAAATCCTACCTTTACGTCAAGGACGGCGTTTCCGGCGTGATGCTGGGGATTGAAAAAGCGGCAGCGCAAAAAAACGTCTTCAACCTCGGCCACGATTATTTCATCACCGTCGTAGAGGTGGTGAAAATTGTCTTGGACGAGCTGGGGATGAACGAGGTGAAGCTGGAATTTGCCGGCGGCCAGCGCGGCTGGCTGGGCGACAGCCCGATGGTGCAGCTGGACACGTCGAAAATCAAAGGCTTGGACTGGAAACCGGAAACGAGCATTGAGGAAGGACTGCGCCGCACCGTGCGCTATCTCAAGCAGAATCCGCATCTGCTGAAGCGCGCTTAAAAATTTTCGAGCGTGGCTGTGAACCGGCATCCGGCCGCCGCCCAGGAGTGTTCTGATTTCAGTGCTTCCAGCGCTGGCGCGTCCAGAACCATTTCGCCGCGCCGCGCCTTTTCCACGGCTTGCAGTGATTTCGTTTTGAAAACTTCAAAATCAAACGGCGGCACATAATCAATCAAGCCGCCAAAAATCGGGCGATACGCCGGCAGGTCGTAGGCCATGACCGGCACGGCACACACGAGCGCCTCGGCGATGACGATGCCCCAGCTTTCCTGCCGGCTCGGCATCAGAAAAACGCGGCTGGACTTGAACAGCCGGAATTTTTCCTTCTCCGAAACCATGCCGGTCAGCGTGACGTATTGTGACAATTTAAATTCCGCCAGCCGCGGCGCGAGTTCGTCCAGCCGGCCGACGAGCACCGCGCGGAAATTTTCAATCCCCCGCGACAACGCCACAAGCGTCGCCAGCAGGTCGTCAATGCCCTTTTGCCGGTGCACGCGGCCTAGCCAGATGACGTCGAATTCTTTTTTTTGCGGCGGCACCTGTTCGGCGGTCTTCAAATCCATGCCGTTGGAAATGAAAACCAGCTCATTCTCCCGGTAGCCCAGCCGCAACAGCCGGGGCTTCATGGCGGGATGGACATAGAAAAGTTTTTTGTTGCGGATCAGCCGGAACAGCAGTAGCGAAAGATTCTGGCTGGCCCAGTAATAAATGGAATTGAGCCGACTGGCCGTGACGTCGGGACGTGTGCGCCAGATGATTTCCTTGAGCGTCGGCGCGTCCATGCCGAGGATCATCAGCTTGGTCCTGGCACGGCTGAAGATCACCGGCCACGCGTCAAACCAGTAATCGGTGACGGCATAAGCCGTGTCGCCGGGCTGGATTTCCCGCAGCCGAAGCAGTGTGCGCCAGAATCGGCCAAGATAATTCAGCAGCAGCCTCAACTGCCCCGCCAGCGCGCCGGCATCCAGCGCCGGCAATTTTTTTTGATCGGTGCAGGTCTGTTCCGCCGCAATGCCTTGTTTTTTCAGATGCTCCTTCAACGCCTGTCCGCCGAAAAAATGAACTTCGTAGCCGGCCGCAATCGCCGCCTGCGCCATCTGGAAAAAATGGATGTCGCCGCCGGCGATGTGGTCGCCATAGACGCAGTTGGCGACAAAGATGATTCTGGATTTTGGTTTGGCTTGGTCGGTCACTTGGAGATCCGTTGCACAGGTTGCAGGTTTGCTTCGGCGTCCGCCGTGCGCTTTGAAAGAAGGAAGGTCAATATTCCCCAAGCCACGCCGGCCACGGAGATCAGGCTGGCAAACGGATGCCAGAGCCAGCGTGCATCGCCGGTTTTGAAAAGTCCGCGTGCGGTTTGCACCAGCGGCACGACCAGCGTTGCACACAACAAACACGCGGTCCAGCCTGGCATTTGCGGTTTCATGCGCGTCCACGATAAATGGCTTTTGTCCTTGAGCGAGAGAAAATGATAGGTTTGCCGCCGCCGTTTTTTCAGAAAATCCAGCGGACCCCGGACAACGTAATGATGCACGCCGCGGCCGGTCAGGCGCAGCCATTCCCGTTTGCCCGCCAGCGCAAGTTGTAAGGCGACGTGTGTGTCTTCAAAATGTTCCGCCGCGCCGGTGGAATCCAGATCCGCCTTGCGAAATACAAATCCGTTTGCACCCATCGGCCATGCAAGGCTGTCCTTCGGAAAAGTCCAGCGCTCCACGCCGTCTTTCCGCTCGGCCAGCACGGGGTTGATGCTCATCATCCACGTCACGGGATCGCTGATGTGCAAAGTCTGTGTGAGGTAAGCGCAGAAAGAATTCATGCCCTGCGCGGCGGGATAGTAGCTTTCCAAGCCGAGCGCCTTCGGGTTCGCCGCCAGCGCGGCGACGGCCAGACGAACAAAATCGCGGCTGACCAGTTCATTGTCAGAGTCGGTGAACACGATATATTCGCCGGCCGCCCGCGCCAGCGCCACGCGCTTGCCGGATTCCGCCACGCGGTCGGGATTCTGCACGACTTGCGCGGAAAAAGACCGGGCTATTTCAACCGTATTATCTGCGGAACCGCCGTCGGCAACGATGATTTCAATTTCCTTCGGCGGATAATCCTGCTGCCGGATGGAGCGCAAACAAATGGGGAGCATGGCCGCCGCATTCAGCGTGGGAATAATGAAACTGACCATCGGCACATTTTTTTCGCTCATGCAAATTGTGAAATTGCCAGAAAACGCCGCGCGGTCAAATGCTCTTTGCCAGCCCCCGGCCGACTGCCGCATGCACCTCACCGACCGTCACCGACGCCATGCAGCGCCGCAGCTCTTCGGGCGTGCCTTTGATGTCGCCGCCGTCGTAGCGGTAAAATTCCAAGCCGCGCCCGGCCACCACCGGATTTTTCACGAGCGTGAACGGATTGCCAAATGGCTCGATTGGCTTGTTCCATGTCGGCGTCTCGATGACGACCTGCCCGCGCGCCTGCATGGCCGCCGCGATGTTCATCAAGGCGGTGTCCACGCTCAAAAACGCAGCGCACCGGCCAATCAAAGCCGCCGCCTGCCGCAGGTTATTCGTTTGCGGGAAAACCGCCCCGGCCAGTTGCGCGTGAATTTTTTCATGATCAGCGGTTTCCTCCGGCCCGCCGAAAAATATAATCCTCAACTCCGGATGGCTTTGGCGGAGGAGGCGCGCCAGCTCAATATAATTTTCCAGCGGCCAGCGGCGCTGCGCCAGATTCTTGGTGCCGCCAGAACCGACATGAACGCCCAGCCAATTTTTCCCGGCCAGATTATTTTGCACCAGAAAATCATCCGCCCATTTTTGCTCCTCTGGGGTGAGATAAATTTCGAGTTTGTGCGCCGGCTGTTTTTTTCCCGCGCCGATCAGCGTCAGGATGGCCAAATTATTCTCCGCCGCGTGAAGAGTGTAATCCTGCGGCAACGTCACATTCACCAGTCGGCGGTCGAACCAGTTGAAACATTCATATTCGTGGCTGATGCGTGTCTGCGCACCCGCGACAAAAGCCGCGATACGATAATGAATGCGGCTCTGCGGATGGGTATTGATGGAAAGCTGGTAACACTCGCGCCGCAGCGACCACAGAAACCGCAGTGTCTCCAGCCGGCCGCATTTCAGCAGGTTTTTATAAAAGACGCGGTTAAGGTGGGGATTGCTCTCCAGCAAATCCCGCGCGCCGGCCTCCTTCACCAGCACGTCAATCGTCGCGTCGGGGAAGTTCGCGCGCAATTCGTGGAGGAGCGGCGTGGCAAACAGCGTGTCGCCGATGCCCGCGAGCGAGATGACGAGGATTTTCACAGCCGCGAAATTTTTTCCAACAAGCCCGTCGTGGATTTGCCCGGCACGAACGGAACGAGAACAATTTTTCCGCCCGCCGATTCGACCGCGCGGCGCTCATCCTGGTTCAACGTTTCCAAAGTGTAGTCGCCGCCCTTGACGTAAATATCCGGCTGCGCGGCGGCGAGAAATCTCGTGGCCGCCGTGTCGGTGAAAATGCAGACGCCGTCCACGCTCTGCAGCGCGGCGAGAACCGAGGCGCGGTCAGTCTCGGAATTCACCGGCCGGCCCGCGCCTTTCAAACCGCGCACCGCTTCGTCGCTGTTGATGCCGATGAGCAGCGCATCGCCGGAATTGCGCGCATTCTCCAGATACGTCACATGGCCGAGGTGCAAGATGTCGAAGCAGCCGTTGGTGACAACCAGCTTTTTGCCGGCGGCGCGAATCGCTTTTCGCCATTCCGGCAATTTGTCCCACGCGATGATTTTGCTGCGGAAATTCATCCGGTCATTTTGCCTGCGAACCCTGCGAATTCAACATTTTCCACACGCGCAGCGCTTCCGTCACACCCCACGCCTGCGCGTCACAGCCGCGCTGCGTGTGCGGCGCGTCACCGTCGAGGATTTCCGGAAGCTGGCCGAGGCAGCCTTCGTCCAATAATTTTTCCGCGCTGCCAAGATAACTTTTTGCGGCAGCGACCGCTTCGGGTGCATAATCCCACGCGCGGGCGAGCGCTTCGCAAAACGTCGGGAATGTCCATGTCCACGCGGTGCCGTTGTGATACGCCGGCTTGCGGCGCGTGTCCTCGTCGCCTTCGTAGCGCGGCCAATACGGCTCGGCGGGATTGTTGAGCAGATGGCTGCCGCTATAAATCGCCAGCGGCACGGCCACCGGCAGCGGCGCGAGCGTGCGGAGCGCGCCGGGCACGACGAGATATTTCTGCGCCGCCGCAACGCAGCGTTGCGCGCGGTCGCCGGTGACGAGGCCGAGGCTCACAGCGAACAGACAGTTGCTCCGCAAGGCGTCGCTGGGCTTTGCGTCGCGGGCGATGACGCGCGGGCCGGCCAGCAGCACGTCGGCGAACCAACCCTGGTTCTCCAGCCAGAACAGTTTTCGGAACGAAGCGGTGGCGTGGTCGGCCAAGTCGCGCCATTTCTTTTGCTTGGCCTTCGGGGAAATCTTTTCAAGCTGGCGCAGCAGCCGGATCCATAAAACCTGAATTTCCACCGGATACCCTTCGCGCGGCGTGCCGGCGGGATAATTGGTGTCCATCCAGGTGAAGTGGCTCGGACTCCAGATCAGCGCGGAATCGGCATCCATGCGGATGCCGTTTGGCGTGCCCTCGGCATAATTCTCCGCGATGCTCGTCAAAATATCGCGGATCGTGCGGCTGCCATCAGCGCGCTTGGAATAAAACCTTTTGTCCGCCAGATCTTCGCACCCAACAGCGAACCACAGTGGCGCGTCCGACGTGTCGCGGTTGGAAACATCGTTGCCGTGGATCGTGTTGGGCAGCGTGCCGTCCTTTTCAAACTTTGCGAACGTGAGCAGCAGTTGTTTCACTTCGGCATCCATGCCGGCAGCCAAAAGTCCGCGGGCACAAATCAACGAGTCGCGGCCCCAGTCCAAAAACCACGGATAGCCGGCGATGACGGTCTTGCCTTCATCGCGGCGGACGACGAATTGCTTTGCCGCACGTTCAAGTTGTTCGTCGAAGGAAACGCCGGGCACCGTCTCGGCGGGTTTGGATGTTTTTGTCTTTTCGATCCGGGACGGTGCCCGGCGTTCCGCTGTATCGCCGATTTCCGCGGTCAGAACCAGCGTGGCCTTCGCGCCTTTCGCCAGCGGAATTTCAAACCAGCCGGGGCTGTAGGCGTCACCGCTGCCCGTCTGGCCACGCGTCTGCTCGACGGGATGCGGAATGTTCTCACTCCATTCCGGCTGCGGATGAAATTCGCCCGCATCGGCAAACGCGTGAAGCTGCCGGTCGGGCGCGGGCGTGAAGGCAAAGCCGGATTTTGGCAGTTGGGAGCTAGCAGTTGGAAGTTGGGGCAAAGTGTGCGTGTTCGAGGAAAAATGAAAATCGGCACCGTCGTTGCGCTTGGTTTCGCTGTGAAAATTCCGGTCCTCGATGTCCACACGGACGGTCAGGCGCACGTCGGCGGCGGCGGGCAGTTGGTTGCCCTGCGCCAGTTTTTCCGCCGGCCGGCTGAAGTGGAAAACGGTGGTGTTCCTGCCCTCAACCATTTCGGCGCACATTTGAATTTCCACCGTGCGGCCGTCGCCAGCGTTGGCCACAAAATTCCAGACCGCCGGCGAACCGGCTTGAAAGTGCGCGAGGTTGTTGAAATCCAGCGGCGAGAGAAAACCGTCGGCGTTCACCCAGACGCGGAGGCGCTTCACAAAAACGTGACGGTCCACCGGCACGGCAGGATTCAGGTTTGCGCCCAGCGCGCAGTCGTATTTGGAATTCACGTGGCCCAGATCCACGCCGAGCCGCGCCATGCCGCCGAGGCCGTTGGTCAATAGCACCAAGTCGCTGGATTGCGGATTGCGGATTGCGGATTGCGGATATGCAGGAAGAAAACGAATGGTCGCTGCAACTTTTTGGGAAGTCGTGGCGTAGCGTTCCAAAGCCAACTCCATTTCCGCCGCCGCTACGCGCGGGGCAAAACTGGCGATGTGGCGGTCGCCGGCAGTAATGGATTGAACGTGAACCGCGGCTGAATTTCCATTCCGCACGCCGCACGCCGCACGCCGCATTTCCAAAGTCGCGCGGAACGGTGCCGAATCTTCAATCAGCAGCCAATGGCCGGGGGGCACGAGCGTGACGCGGCGGCTGTCGAGCAAAGTCCAGGCCACGACGCGCGGGAAAATGTTTCCGGTCGCAGATTCATTGAGCAAATCGGCGAGCGGACTTTTGGCGTCGCGCGCGGCGAACTCGCTGGCGGCGGCGAGAAAATTCTTCGGCGAACGGCTGACTTGTTCGGCGAGCCAATGCCAATCGAGTCCGTCCACGGTTTCGGCGGGGATGATTTGGTTGAGCGTTGCCAGCGCCCAGGCAGCTTGTGCGCGGGCGCGGCGATAATCCTCGCCGCCCAAACCGGCGGGCTTGAGGTCCGGCGCGAGGCAAAAAACCGCGCCGGGTGCGAGCGTGAACACGCTCTCAAGTTTGGTCGCGGACAGCTTGGGCAGCGGCTGGCCGAGCAGATCAAATTTGAAATTTGAAATTTGAAATTCCAGATCGGCGGCTGCCAGCGTCAACGTGTTTTCCTTTTCAACCTCGGTGTTGACCAGAACCAGCACGGCGTCTTTGCCTGCGGCGGATTCACGGAGCAGCGCATAGACAGGCGAATCGGGCGCGCTCAGGCGCGTGAGTTTTGCGCCGTCAAAAAAGCACGGGTGATTCGAGATGAGCTCGTTAACTTGCGCGAGTTCGGGGACGATGTTTTCGGTGGCATCCCAGTTCAAACCAGTGTTGCCGTGGACTTTTATTTTTTCCGACACGAGCCATTCGACGCCGCAGGTGAAGCCGAAGCCGCCGCCCGGACTGGTCAGCGCGCAGAGGCGATTGCGCAGCAGCGACCATGCGCGGCCTTGTTTGGCGAGCCGGTCGTTGTCGTGGGTTTCGGAATAATGAACGTAGCTGCCGACGCGTTCGTTCTGACGATTGGCGTAGTCGAGATAGCCGGCGACTTCCTTGCCGGAATAATTCTGGAACAATTCGGAATACGCCCACTGCATGCCGCCTTCGGTCAGCAACCGTTCGGTCGCGTCCCACGAGCCGCCGAGGCCTTCGAGCAGGAAAATGGTTTCCGGAAATTCCTCCTGCACGCGGGCGATGATGTATTGCCAGGCAGGCGCGGGAATTTTGTAGCCGGCATCGCAGCGAAAACCGTCCACGCCGCGCCGGCACCAGACCAACAGCGAGTCGGCAATGAGATCCCAGAGCTTGACGTCGTGCTGTTCGAGTTCCACCAAATCTTCCCAGACCGTGCCCCACGCGCCGGGGCTGGCGAATTCGCCGCCGGGATTTTTCAGGAAAAATTCCGGGTGGTTTTCCTGCAACGTCGAACCCCAGCCGGTGTGGTTGATGACGATGTCAATGAACACGCGCGCGCCGAGCGAATGCGCGGCACAGGTGAGTTCGCAAAACTGGTCAATGCCGGTGGTCCGTTTGTCAAACTCCACGAGCGCCGGATCCACGGCCGTCAAATCGAGCGCGGCATACGGACTGCCGAAACGGCCGAAGCGCGCGTAGGTTGTGGGCGTTGGATGCACGGGCAACAAATGAATGATATGGCAGCCAAGCTTGTTGACGATGAATGGCAGCTGTTTCGTCAGGTCGCGAAATTTTCCGGACAGCGGCAACGTCGCGTATCCTTGTGCTTCGAGCGACTTGAGCCGGGCGTCCAATTTTTCGTCCGTGACGGCAGCCATATTCTTCGTCGCGCCAAACAGCCGGGTGAAGGCGCAGTAAATGGTGTTCGCGGTGCGTGCGAAATTCGGGTGGACGGAAATGCCGATGTCGGAACCGTCCGGCCAGTGCTGCCAGTTTTTTTCGTCGAGCAGATACGCCTTGGCCTTGAAGTAGCCGACCTCGGCGAGCGGCAGTTCGATCTGCCAGCCGTCGGCGGTTTTTTGCATCGGCACGTCGCGCCACGAAGAATTGGCGACGACCGCCCGTCCGGCGTGGGCGGAGATGATTTCGTTGCGCCGGGCGGCGGCGCGGCCGAGGTTGGTGCGGAGCCGGGCGGACCAGTTTTTTTGCGGCGGAAAATGGGTTCCGGCACGGATCGCAAATTGTATTTTGTCGCCGACGAAACGCACGAGGCGTTCGCCGGTGGCCGGGATCATGATTGGGCTGGTTGGCTCCACGCGAAATTTTTACCATGAAGCGGCGCGCTGCAAAGCGCAAAAGCGCCTTACTTTGGATTGCTTTGGGCCGGCTGGCGTTTTAGTTTGGCAGCGAAGTTGCTAGGTTTTGTCGGTGGAATTTTTATAAGTATGGCGGTTATCTCGTTAAATCCGGGTGAAGAAGCTCAATTGCAGCAGACAATTGAGATGTTCGAGGTCATTGCCCAGTCGCAGCCGAATGACTGCCAGTCGCTGGAAATCCTGAAGGAGGCGTATTCCAAGCTGGGCCGTGAGCAGGAGGTGATCAACACGTCCAAGCGCATCGCCAATGCGTATATGCAGATGGGGCAGTTGTCCTCGGCGATTCTTGAATTTGAGACGGTCTTGCAACGCTGCCCGGACGACATGGAGGTGCAGGTGGCGCTCCGCGAAATTGAAAGCAAGGCGAGCAACACCAGCGGCATGGAGGCGGCCGGCATCGAACCGGCGGCGTTGATGCCGGCCCCGGATACGGCGAAGTCGCCGGTGAAAAAAGCGCGCATGGCGGCCGGTGAAATTGACGACGGCCGCACGATGCTGCGGCGGATTTTTGTGGACAGCAAGGTCATCAGCGCGGGCGATTTTGATTTGTGCTGGCGCGCGGCGGATTTGACGGCGGCCCCGGCGGATGTGGTCGAGCCCTTCATCCAGGTCCTGCAGGACAAGGGTATTTTGCCGGCCGAGAAATCCCTGAAGCTGTTGTCGGAGAAATCGCGCGTGGCGTATCTGCCGCTGGAAAAATACGACGTGGACATTGATTTGACGCGCGGGTTTCCGGCGGAAGTCTGCCGGCGCTGGTGCGTGCTGCCCTTTGACCGGATGAGCAAGGCGATTTTGGTGGCCACCGCGAATCCGTTCAATCAGCAGGCGGTCAAGGAGCTGTCCGAGACCACGTCGCACCGGCTGGTGTGGTATCTGGTGCCGCCCGCCGACCTGATGGTAAACCTCCGCAAAGCCTTCCGTTGAAGCCATGGCCAAAGTAAAATCATTTGGAGAACGCATCGCCGACGCGCTCGTCGAGGATGGTTTGCTGGGCGCGAACCAGGTGGTGGAACTCTTGGAACAGCAGAAAAGGGAGGGCGCGCGACTCGTCAAGCTGATCGTCGAAAAAGCTTACGTCAGCGAACAAGACCTGGCCGTGTGCATGGGCCGCGTGTTGAACGTCACGCCGATCAACCTCGCCCGCACCCACGTCCCGCTGGACCTGGTGGAATTATTCCCCCGCGAGACGATGCACACGCATCGTGTCGTCCCCGTTTCGCGCCTGGAAAACCGGTTGTTTCTCGCGATGGCCGACCCGCTGAACGTCATCGCCCTCGACGACGTCAAGCGCATCACCAAGCTGGAAATCACGCCGCTCATCGCGTCCGAAAAGGCCATCGCCGACAAGCTCACCGCCCTGGACGCCACCAAGGGCGGTTCGATGGAAGACATCATCCAGGATGCGCAGAAGAAGCAGGAGGCCGACGCCGACGCCGATGCCCTGGAAAACATCCGGGAAACGGTCGAGGATGTCAGCCTTGACAAGCTCGCCGCCTCCGGTGAAGAGGCGCCCGTCATCAAACTGGCCAACCTGATCATCGTGCAGGCCATCAAGGACCGGGCCAGTGACATTCATCTGGAACCGTTTGAAAAATCCATGCGGTTGCGTTACCGCGTGGACGGCGTGCTCCTGGACGCGACGCCGCCGCCCAAGCAGATGCAACTGGCGCTGACCTCGCGTTTCAAGATCATGTCGAGCCTCGACATCGCCGAACGCCGCCTGCCGCAGGACGGCCGCATGCGCGTCAAAGTCGGCGGCAAGGACTTTGATTTGCGCGTCTCCATTTTGCCCACCGTCCACGGCGAGAAAATCGTGCTGCGCGTGCTCGACAAGAGTAATTTGACCGCGAGCATTGACAAGCTGGGCCTGGATCCCGAGACCTTCAAAAACTTCAAGAGCGCCATTGACGCGCCGCACGGCTTGATCCTCGTCACCGGCCCGACCGGCTCCGGCAAGACCACCACGCTTTACTCCGCGCTCAACGAGCTGAACAATCCGATTTACAACATCATCACGGTGGAAGACCCGGTGGAATTCCAGATTCCCGGCATCAACCAGGTGCCGACCAAGAAGGACATCGGCCTCTCGTTCGCCAACGCGTTGCGCTCCATTTTGCGGCAGGATCCGGACATCATCATGATCGGGGAAATCCGCGACACCGAGACCGCCGAAATCGCCATCGAAGCCGCGCTCACCGGCCACCAGGTGCTGTCCACGATGCACTGCAACGACGCCCCCGGCGCCATTGCGCGCCTCGACGACATGGGCATCGCACCGTTTTTGATTTCGTCCTCCGTGATTTTGTCCTGCGCGCAACGCCTCATGCGCCGCATCTGTTCCCACTGCAAGGAACCGGTGACGTATCCCGACAAGATGTTCAACGATCTGGGCATTGAGCCGGCCACCTTCAGCGGCGTGCAATTGTTCCGCGGCCACGGCTGCGACCGGTGCAAAAATTCCGGTTACGCCGGGCGCATGGCCATCATCGAAGCCATGAACATCAACGACCAGATCCGCAAGCTCATCATCGCCCGCGCCAGCACGCGCGAAATGGCCAAGGTCGCCGTCAATCAGGGGATGAAAACGCTC
>Ga0182030_10001319_pt1 | contig 50762 bp, 53 predicted proteins | sample 812S3MmetaG_FD_121299 | JGI IMG/M metagenome (GOLD analysis project Ga0182030, IMG submission 121299) | Permafrost microbial communities from Stordalen Mire, Sweden - 812S3M metaG (Illumina Assembly) | ecosystem: Environmental > Terrestrial > Soil > Wetlands > Permafrost | place: Sweden... | reverse complement strand
TGATTATAATATAAACATAGTATAGTTCTGTATATAGCAAATTTTTAGATATTTCTAAATACTAAGATACTAATATAAATAATAAGAATAATATTCTTAGATCTTACAAAAATAGATTCTAAATAAGTCTATCAAAAGATACTAATAAACTAGGTAATACTAAGATAGAAAACGTTTATACAGATTTCAAAGATAATAAAAGTAGTAAATTCAGTCTATAAGTATTAACCTAATTGTTTAGACTAAAATATAAAGATTAAGATTTATTTTAGATAAATAAGAATATTAAAAGCTTTAAATTCAAGACTTTATTTTATTATTTTAAATATAAAATAACTATAATAATAATACAGAAAAGATATAAATAAACTAGATTTACAATATAAAAATTTAATATAAATAAAGACAGAACCTAGTATAGAAACCAGAGAACAGAATTTTTTAAAATAAGAATTAGTACTGCTAATAAATCTCAAAAAGTAAATATCTTTTTAGAATAAATTTTAATAAGATAGAATAAAATAATTCTCCAATACAATATATACTTACAAATCTATAATAATATTCTTTTCCATAATACACAAGCTTAAAGATAAATAAAGAATCTAGTAATAATATACAAGCTAACAAAAACCTATAATAAACAACTTGTATCTAAAAAATCAGAAAATATAGATATATATAAAATTCAAGAAAAGAGGTAAGAATATCTATTGGTCAAGGATAGGAAAGTCCTTAAGTATGTGGTGGGAGGGCTAGCTAAGCGAGATCATGTGACCTTGAAACCTCAGGTTGCTGACACATTGTTTCTGCACTTTCAGCGTTGTGGCGTTCCAGGGGTAATAAACTATTCAGTTAGATTACTAAACCCACCCTCTCCAGTCGTTTTCGAGCCGGTCTGTAGTAAATTAAAAGAGTGTTTCTAGCATGAACACTGACATGAATAATCCCAGTGGAAGTGCACAGCCACTCAGCCACCTGAAAGTGCACTTTTCATCGGACATCCCCTGACAACACGAGATCACCAGCCTTTTATTTCTCTCAACCGATAAAGCAACCAAAATACCCATCACGCCCCTCAATCTCAATTCATTTGGTCAACACCGACAGACAACCATCTCGTCAAGAACAATCATTGCAATCCATATTTAAGGGCAGCTTTTGAATACTATGACGAAAAACTGGAAAGATGTATGTCCTGAGATCAAGCGTCTTTACCTGACCCAAGGGAAACCGCTCGAGGAAGTTCGGGTGTTAATAAAGGACAAATATGGGTTCAACGCGTCGTGAGTCCCTAACTACTTCAGGGGTATCAGCTGATTGAAGCCACTTTATCATAGTCTTCGAGCCTACAAAAACAGAATTGATCGATGGGGTTGGAAAAAGTACAAAAAGGCGCCCCGTTCTGGTGCTCAAATAGCCCTGCAGAAATTCTCTCAAGATCACGACAGGGGAATGGCCTCGTCCTCGAGCGTTGCAAGGTAAGTGATCAACGCGCCTACGGTTACGAGGAGCACTGACAGACCACAGCGCCCAAACTCGCTTAAGAGGGCTAGAAGCAGAGCTCGAGCATCAAGTAGCTCTCGTAAGGAAGGAAAAATATTCGCTGCTTTCTCTTCGTGAATCATCCGGTCGAGATACGTCTGATGAAACAAATGTTGAGCGAATAGATAGATGCGAAGACAACCTGTGAGCCATCTTTCCCTTTCAAAGTAACGCATGCGACTAATACACCCTAGTTTAAGGATCGAAAGAACCTTGAATTCATTGGAAGCGATTCTTGCATCCGTCGGGGTCCAAATAAACCCGCCTGCTGGGTTTGCGTCTTGTTGGAAGCAGCAACCCATGATGCTGGAAGATGCCCATGGGGCTTTCATTCCGATTCCGCTGGATATAGTGATATCATGGGAGGTAAGGATTCCAAGGAAATTTTAATCTCCTGAGGCTTTTCATAGCTGAGACTAACATAAAAAGACTTTCGACAATCTTTTACAATCTCATTTCCAATCTCTTCGAGGGATAAAAAAGGTTGTGAAACGAGAGTATGCCATCGAAGATAGCGCATCATCTACGAAATTCTCAAGAGATCGCCCGTTAAGTTCGTTCTGCAAGGCAGGTCTGAAGATTGATATGAGCATGATCTTCAATGATAAAAGCAAAACTAGCTCTGAGTGTCCGAGATGTAACACGATCTCGAAGGAACAGAAAGGGATGATGGTGGAATGGTGAGTGATATATGCTTGGACTATTGCCAGGCATGACATTGCTAATTCTCCGCAGCAAGAATCCTGGGTGTAAAATGTTATTCCGCACTGAGGAAGAGGAAGACCAATCCATCTCTGCATCACGATCAAGACGCAGGTCTAGATCAAATATATCCACTCCCTCGTCACCTTTTCTTGTAGCTCTTTCTCTTAAGGGTCAGGAGGAGGATGAACCAGGCTTATTCAAGCGTGTCATTATGCGCATTGGGAAAAATATGTCGGTTATTGCTGATGGGAAAGACAGACAGCCTCTCAAGGAGAACTTATTCAGTGACTGGTATCAACCGCTCCCAATAGATGTTAATATTGGGTTTGCCCAGCCATCGCTCGGGAGACCAATGGGCCCAATATCGCCTGTTTCCTCCTTTCCTCCTGGAAATCTCGCCCCAACATCGGGTACAACAATACTGCCCCTTGGACAAGACCAACGGGTCCGAGAAGGAAATCTAGCAAAAGACTCTGCTTCTTGGGACTTTTCAAGCACATTCGAGTAAGTTCAGCAATCCTCATATCCCTGTACATCTACACACACTCTCGATACGATTGAGTGGGGATCGACTGACTTCATTTCATATCACAACCGCTATACTGTGTTCGATAGTCCAGCTCCTTGTGGAATCCATTTTACTGACGATACCACAGTCAACTGGACTTTTCCCTAATTTATGACATTTTCTCTGGCAATGGGTACGCTAGTGATGCTCAAAGCCGACTTCCGGACGGCACAATCGCAGAGGGTCTCGAGATTGATCTATTTGGTCGCGGCATTGACGGGGATTATTCCTCGTTTTTAGACGGCCCTACGCCTGCATGGTTTTCTCCCAGGGAGGTGCCCGTGAACAGTATGACTGATCCGGTTATCACGCAGAGTATGGGGGGTGTCAAGATTGGCGAGATTAACTTACTTGATCAAATATTAGGGGATGATCCCAACTCTGAAGGAATAAACACTAGCCAGGCTGGTAGATCAAATGACTCCCCAATCACAATCGAAGAGCACTATCCACCATCACTCAGCCCTCAAAATAAAGCTGTTGGTTCAGAACGACGTCGAAGAGAGAGTTTGGCTGGGAGCCTCGTAGGAGGAATGAGCTGGGGAGGTGTCTCTGTAGGCAGTTGGATTCGAGATGAGTAAATTCTACTCCCCACCCTTCTTGACTTCCTCGAGACTAAACAATTTGCAGCTTAATTATGGCCTCCACGCAACAATCGGACTTTCAATTTTCGTTTTCCCATTCAAGCTCGTACCTGCCGAAACTAGAAGCAAACTTTATGAAGGATTTTGCTTGCTGCGGCAAAACTCTGCCTACCCTCCACGATCTTCTGCAGCACTACGAAGAGGCCCATGCACAACAGAATCCGCAATCCTTAAGGAAAGCAAGCTGAATTGAACATATGAGGGTTTTCATAGATCCCAGGGATGTATTTCCGGCATCAAACATAAAATAACGCCTGCAAACCCTGTGCCTGACGTTAGGATAATAATTTCAGATTACTTGGGCTAGGACTAAGAAAAAGAGCTAGCCTGAATTACTTCGAGGGCTCTTGACAGCCAGGGTAGACGATCTAACTGCATGAATTTGGAATCATATCCTAGAAGTAGCAGGGATGCACTGGTTTTCCTTGTACCGCGACGACCTTACAACGGTACCCCATATTCCACAGCAAAGTATCTCCTACACTTCCAAGCAGGCTTACTCCTGTCCCAAGCAAACCTCCTACCATCTCCTTTCAGCCTCTCGATCCCTACTCTCAGGCTCCCTCCTACCCTCCATCTCCCCAGCAGGAGGAAATCTAGCCGTAGCTCTAACCATAGCTCTAGCTTCCTCCCTCATCGCTTGAACACCAGTCTGCCCCACCTCCTCTCGCTCCCCAAAACCCCTCCTCTCGACCTCTCTCCTCTCAACCTGTCTCCTCTCAACCTGTCTCCTCTCGATCTCCCTATTATCAGCCTGCGTCCGCTGCTGCTGCTCCTCAGCAGAAGTATGTCCCGCCAGCGAAGATTGACTCCTCTCTTGCGTAAGGGGATCCATCCAATCAGCTTGTAGACAAGCACGACATCGATTCGGATCAGGGCTATAGTAGCGAGGCTCGTACTGGAGACATTGGTAGGGATTTGCATGTGTGGAGGCTACAAGGGCGCAAGTGTAGATGATGTCGACACCGCTGGTGTTAGAGGTAGGTTGAGGTTTGGTGTGCCCGCAGCGATGGCGGATGCCGATTAGTTTATTGCACATCGTGTTGGAGGGTCGGTCTTGGAGGGAACCTAGTTTTGAGGATCTGAAACTTTTTACTGACGGTAGGGAGTATTATTAAGGGAAAGAAGACTAGATGAGAGGTTACAATAAGAGATAACAGGTAGGAGAACGGAATGAGAGATGAGGGTGGGTAGGTTCAATTTCATCTATCTCAAGGGGCGGTGTCATGTGATCCAAGAAAACCTCCCTTTAATGCATCTGCCCATCACAATGCAAACAGTTCATACCCAAGCAAGCAAAAAAAAAAACTCTTTTCATCCCTCTTAAGCACGTCGTTGTCTTTCAACCCTCAATCTAACCAAAAACCCAACTCTTACAACAATGACCAAACGAGCTCTCCGGCAGACCCTGTACGGATATCTGCTGTCTTCAATGAAGATACCCATGAATTAGGGGCAGGTTACAGCGGAACGGTCGTCACGACGAGGGTCATAGGTAAGGATGAGGGGCGGTTGATGGCGGGGTCGCCATTCTTAGGTGACGGCAGCGAGTTCGGAGAATGCCCAAGATCTGTTTGCACATTCTGGCAGAGGCTAGTCAAGGTAGAGAATCTGGTGAAAGTTAGTCTGATTGTCAGAGATGGGGTGAGACAATGGCAGTGGAGGGGTAAAACTGGATCCTGATTTTCGGAGCCTGGCTGAGACAATTGCGGTGGGGGGAACATGCATACTAGATGAAGGTAGATTGGTAGGAGAAGTATCTAAGAAAAAGTTAGGTTGATTGTCTAAAATACTTACCGAAAATGGGAGGGGTTGTGATATACTGGTTGTTCGAGGAGGTGAGTAGATTGGATTCTAGAAGGTGAGTCAGCTTTGATTGTGTGAAATTATTACCGACAACAAGAGGAGTATAATATACCTATTATTTGAGCACTGGGTGTGTGAAAATCTTAGACTTAATCTGGCCAAGATATCAGCTTGAAATGTCTTCAATAATAATATTCTGTAGAGAATATACATTGATTCCCCGGAGAGGATATTTCCCTAGGCTGTAGTGGAACTTATTGTTCCTTTGAAGAAAGGGAGGAAGGGGCTCTTCAAATATGCCTGGGGAGAAGAATTCTTACGATGGTGTCGTTGGGGCCAAACCCAACGAGGCGGATCATTGTCACCACGGATGAAATTATCTTGAGGAAACCGAGACCGTGCTGAGGGTTCACCTTGATTATTTTCTTTTGACCCTTCAGCTGAACAACTGCTAGCAATCGGAGGCCACAAAGAGTCCTTTGCCACAATGAACAACATCGGAGAAACATGCGGCAGCTTCCATTCACTCCAACATTTCATGTGCTTGAATAAGTTTTTGTTGCACATCGCACTTTTCATATTTCATAATCCAACTCATATCTCGTCTTGCAAGCTTATGAGTCCAAACTCATCACTGAGATGAGTCTTCCAAGCTTGACTTGATACTATGCATAGGTAGGATGGTGGAGCTTATCTGCAAACAGTTTTCAATAGAGCATCCTTATCTCTTAACTTTTGACATTGCACTGTCATCTAAAATGCCTTTGACCGTGTGCTGGACGATCACTTGATCTCAAATGTCAGCCCATGAGTCTTTCACTTCAGGTCACTTGCCCTAGATTCTCAAGAAGAATTCTTTTTGAGAAGCGTACTGATAACCACCTCATGAATAAGATTCACTCTAGAAATATTCTTGGAAATATAACCCTGATCGAACAACAGTACAGCTTAAGAAATTCGAGGTCCGACCCTCAAGTCACGTGGTGTGGGATTGTTAGGGTCCTTCTCACAAAGCGCTAGCTACAACCACCTCGAGATCCTCCTCCCAACATATATATCTTATATGCACGTCGTACTCATGTGAGAAACATAGATGCAGATCCATCGTAGATCAGCAGACGTGACCTAGAGCTAATACTTCATGGCTTGGCAACCATTCTCCAAGTGGCTATGGCGTAGATACTGCCCCGCCTTCATGTCTCTCAATCCACATCATTTTCCTTGTCATCTCCCTCAGTTCTTTCGGTTCCTTCATTTCCCTCATCTTCTCTTTTGCGTTGCATTTGCGTTTGTCTGAGCGTTGCCTTGCCACTGATTTTAATACCTGTTGTTGCGTTTGAAGTGGTTCCTCATCGAGATCGATTGGAATCGATCTACGGCGCTTGCGACCCCACGTGTTCATAATATGGCGGAGGCAACAACAACCTCCGCGACGGCGACTATCATTCAAGCCGTAAGCTACCCACAACACCTAAATTAGCGACATACTCACAGATGATCAGGCTGAGCATGTGGTGATTGAAGAAGCTACCACAGCGGTGAAGACTATCACCTCTAAAAATGCTGCAGAAATCAAAAGCATCATCAATGGGGTCGCCAAAGAAACCGTTGCAGCAACAGACGACGGCGCGTCAACTATTCTCGAAAACATTGAAGATGGCGTCAAAGTCATTGGAAGTGAGATCGTTGAGGGGGCTGAAGCTGTGGTGGAAGCTGTTGAGAAGCATCCGGAATTGATCGCTGAGTGAGTTCCAACCTTCAACCATTCAAATTGGAGCTAGATTTTAACATAATGCAGAGGTGCTCTTGCTCTCGGGGTCGGTGTTGCATCTATCGTACAGCCTGAATTGATCGTTGGATCAGTGGCTCTTGTCGGAAAGATGGCAGCTGACGCTACGAAAGACACGATCAATCAGATCGTAGTTGAGTCCGGCACGGAAGTGGTAAAAGGTGTCTCCAAGGAAGTAGCAGACGAAACAGCAGGGCTTGCGGCCCAAGATGCGGCGGAGAAGGCTAAGAAAGCAGCCTTGGATTTGGCCAATGACGGAACAAAATCCGGTGTCGAGGCAACTATGGATGTGAAGTCAAGTGGAATTGTAAAAACGAAAGTCATCGCGTTAGATGGATCAAAAGAGGGTGAGGAAGCAGGCCAGGAAGTTTTTACTACAGTCTCTGGCGATGCAACAGCAACTATCAGGAAAGTTACTTCGGGTGATGCCCCAGGACCAATCATTTCCAAAGAAACGGTACAGACTTCAGCAACAGCTACGAGCAAAACCAAAGGAGATTACCCAGCCGTGACAAAATCAAGTCCGACTGTTGTGGTCACCAAGAACAACCTCACGGGCGAGACGAGAGCCGCGGTGCAACAAGACTCCACCACAGCCGTTGCAACGTCGAGTCCGGAAATAGCGAAGGCTACGGATTTCAAGGATGGTGCTGTCTCTGTTTCAAGTGTGGATGTGAAAGCTCTGGCAAAGGAGGTTGCGCGTGAGATGAATGAACTCGAGGCTGCAAAGTCTTCTCAATCGGGAGAGAAGACCCTGGAGACGATCCAATCTACGAGTGAAGCGGCATCAAATAAACCCCTCAAGGACGCTGCTTCAAAACTTGAATCAGATCTCAAGGATTCGGCAGCTAAAGCTAATGAGAAACCTTCTGGGACTTCAATTCATGTTGAGGCGGAGACTTCAGAGATGGTAACATTAATTGAAAAACCTGAGATATTTGAAGCCAAGGCCATGGAACGTGGCGAGATTCTAGAAGAAGGCTCGAAACCAGAGGAAACAACAGAGGATTCAAAAACGCCTTCTGATGTCGAAAAAGCGCGAATCCTGGCTCAACTTGGCATTGTCCACTCTGTAAGCCCAACTATTCTTGAGGTAAATGAGGAGGGAACTATTCCAAAATCTGAAACTAACCCTCCACCAACTATATCTCCACCCAGGACCGATCACTCGGAAGATCTCGCTCCACGCGAGGATGAAAAGGCTAAGGATACAGTACCACCAAAGCCAGTTGAAAAAAATTCATCAACAACATCGAATCAAGAGCCCGAGGCTAAAGCCCGCTCCGCTCCAAGTAAAGCTGCAGAAAGCTCAGTTGCTTTCCCTCCACTCAACTCGATCTCTGATTCTACACCCGCCATTCCACAACCCGAACCCGAACAAGGATCCCACGCCGCAACTCGCGCAGCCGTAAAAGAAGCACACGAGAAAATTGACAAACTCCACGAAAGCAATCAACTTCTTCATAAAAGTACATTTCCCCCCTCTCTTCAACCCCCCTTCCTTCTCTATTTCCCCTTTTCCTGGTTACTGACAAACCGCAGAACTCGATACAATGCAAGAAGCTCTCCTCGCAATCACTAAAGCTCTTTCCGAACGCCCCGCGCCCTCTCCCGCATCCACTCCCGCCATCCAACCCGCCCCCGTTCCTGAAGCGGACGCTGAATTGTTGATCACGGAAAATAACCAACTAGTCCTCACTTCCGCATCCCCGCCTCCCATAACAGAGGCAGTTGCAAAAAGAATGAGTGTCTTCGGCAGTATAGGCTGGTTATTTGGCGCTGGTTCTGGTCCAGGATCAGGAACGGCGGCAAAAGTAAAGGGACATAAGAGAGGAAAGAGCGTTGCGACGAGTACGCCTGCTTCCGTACCGGATTTGGGAGGGGAGGCGGTTTTGGACGCTGCATAGAGGGGAGGAATTGGGGTAATAAGGATGAGTGGTGATGTTTAAATTTTTGGTTGTTTAAGTTCTTTATACCCATTAAAGTAGATTGTTTGTTGAATTCTAATTGTTTGTTCCGCATGGTTGATCTTATAAGAAGTGGGAAGTGGCATTATTGCGATCCTCTGTCTTGAGTGTCCGTCTGCCAACAGCCATTCACTATCAATTTCAAACATCAGCTACTGCTCACTGGGTGTCAATGATAGATTAAAGTAGGTAATTAAATAATGGTCAATATTTATATCCCAAACCCCCTTCTCACCCAACCTCATCCTCATCTCCATCCATCCCACAGGTCTTTCCCACACAATTCCCTCCCCTTTCTCCACCACCCCTTTAAAACCTAGTAAACGAAACCCGTCCAATCCTGCCGTGCCACCGTACTCCCAACCTCTCAATCAACGTCTTAAAACCCTCCCTCGAACTCATGACCCCAACTTCGTAGTCTTCGTCTTGGTCACTGCCCATGTTTTGGTGGCAGCGGGCGGGAACGGATGCCCCGGTGCAGGGCTCGTCTATGAATTTTCCAGGGATGATCAGCAAGTACAGCTTCAAGGCAATTTGTGTCAGCGAATTCAAAGGACTGGATTTGAGGGGATGAGGATGTAGAAGAGAGATGCGGGGATTGTGAAAATGGAATGAGATAAGTACCCATGGAACACCAGCATTATTAAGAACCGCAGCCTGAGCGGCAATAGAATCATCATTTGGATCTGTGCTTACAACCCATTTTTCGATCATGAGTTGATTACCTTGCGCATTCGCAGTCGGTAGATTTCCGGGGGTCAAATTTTGGATCCAACAACAATGGAATACCCCATTGAAATGGAAAGGATAGGAGCAATATCATTGATGTTCATCGGATCGCTTCCGCCGTCCCGCCTTCCATTCTGATTTTTTTAGATAAAATAATTTCGATCAAGTCAAGCCAATGACATGTGATAGCTATAATGTTTTTCATTTTTATTATTATTCAAAAGGTCCTCTCAATCGAATCAGCCAATGTGGCGATCCTACTCAGTGACCTCAATGCTGTTCTAACAATTTCTAATTCGGGACGTAAGATCGCAAGCCATACTGATCATTTCAATCATGATAACCTAGGTCAACGCCCGGTGCCGTTCCGATCTGATCATAAGCATCTACCATGCTATTTCCAGGATTGTAATCCGTGAATGAAGGTTGGTAAACATTGTCAGATATAAAGAATCCGGGACTAAGCAAATGATCCACGTTGTTGAAATCTGAGGAATCTGAATTAAGCCATAAAGCACCCGGCAGGATCTGCTCATTCATGAGCAGATCATGCTCAGTTATGGGGCGCATCGAGTCCTCGGTATGATCTTGCGGTTGCAGTTTATGAGGCTGATGACACTGCTGCTGTTGCTGTTCCGTATCGTGGTCTTTATTAGAACTACTTCCTGTGCGATGAGAGCTGATAGCTCTCTCGACTTGTGTTGAGCCGCCGGGATTAGATTTATCTAGCATGACCTGAGCCCGCTCGAAAAGTCTATATATAACGCCAGCACTCCAATAAGTATCGCGCAGCTGCGAAAGAACAAGCATGCATAGATTAAGTTTATTCTTGCCAAGACCACGGCGTAGAGGGACCGAGGATTTGCAGTCGAAGAGATGGATTTGCATAGCGGGGATCAAACTCGTGATTCTGGAAGTGAAGATATGGAATTAGCTTAATGTTAAAGGAGGGGTAGGTTTGAGTTACACCATGGGTTTGAGAAGATGAAGGCTGTTAATTTCAATGATCTTCTCTAGCACAGTATTGGTATTGGATGCTGCTGCTCTAGCTTGTTCTACGGCTGTTTTCTGCCAAGATAATTGCGTTTCGGATGACGAGGTTAAAGGTCCGCCTAAGACGTATGGACGGTAGAGGACTGCAACGGTTGCTCTAGGTACAAGTTAGCAACCGCCATTGTAAATCAAGAAGAGGTGTAGTTACTCGAAGAACAGATCGACATGATATGCATGAAGAAGCGAAAGGCTGCTGGTGTTATCTCCGAGGATTTCCTGTGGCTTACACTCTCGTAGTTCTTCAGCGGAGGTATTGATATCTTCAACATTTGGTTTCGGGCCATTCACTCGATAATGAATTCGCAGTATCTTTCCAAGAGCAGCGCTGATCTTGACGAAATCGATCCACATTGTGGCTAACATTTCCGATTGCGTAGGAATGAACTTATCTCTCGTCTGAGATGGGATAGCTACAAAATCATCCAAAATATCTCCAGGTGTCGGTAAAGGTATATCGCAGTCGTCATGATGAATTCGCATCGGTCGACCTTTAGCCAGGGAAAGCCATCGATCTCTGACTACGCATGACCACCAAATCCGACGAATCAGAGGTTGCTGTGCGGCTGGGAGCCGCTGACTGCGATTGTTCAATTGTGGCAGTCGATGAAGACCAAGAGCCTGGGAAAGAGTGATAGCGATACCAATCCAATACCATGCCCCGGTATGATCTTGGCGATCGGTATACCAGAATCCCATCAGCATTACAGATTGGATCAGAACAAGCTTATCGGTACCGTGGTCGAGATCATAGAGACACTGTAGCACATTAGCAATTGCGAATACGTATGAAAGATTAATTCACCTTGGCGCGCTCGTAGAATGCAGTCTTCATAGCTTTCCTGGACGCAAACCCCGTCGTCTTTAGGACATCCGAATCAACAAACTTGAAAGGAGATCATCGTCAGTATCAAGCTCTTTCTGTGGAATGATAGTTGACTTACATTCGCAGCCGCTAATAGCATGCTCCAGAATAGCAGCAAACTGATATTCTGACGACCATTGTTTTCATACTCAGTCAAGAAAGAAGCGGCGTCAACTATTGGCAGAAAGAAATGAACATGGTGGAAGTAGCAGCGGACTAAGCTGTCGCAAACTTCATCCGGGAGGGCAGCAAAGGCTCCTTGGTGACGCAAGTATTCTAATTCGTGGGGTTTCCATGATATGTCAGCTTGCCTCGGGAGCAAGTAAGGCATTGCATTTTGGGGATCCTCTGGATGACACAGATCATATACAAAAAAACGCGGACCTCGTCTATCCCCTCCTGGGCGTTAGCTCAAGTTAGACCCTTTAGGCAAAGGCGCCATACCAATATACGTCAAAGGGCTATCATCGGGTAATGCTTCCTCGGCATCGATTGATGGATGAGGACCTCTGTCATTGCCAATCCCATGAGCTGGGATGCCGTTCTCCAAGGCAGATGGCCTTTGCTGGTCAGAGAGTCTCAGGAGCTGCGAGGCTAAGTTTCGTTCGTCATGGTGAGCATGATTGGTGCCGACATCAATTTGAGGATGATTATTTTGGCTCACGACTGGACTGATCTGGCTAGGTCTTGATGTTTCCGGGTGATGTGTCCGGTCATGTTTATCAAGATCATCATGAACTTTGGATTGCGAAGCAACCCGAGATCCGCGAGGCCTATCATTGATGAATTTATGGTCAACGGGCTTATTCGATTATAGGGCACAAGCGCCAAGAGAACTACTTACTTGTGCTTCTTACGTGGTAATATCTCGCACGTTGCAGTCTCATGCATACAGTTTGAGCATGGAATGCCCGTCCGCGTAACATCGCAGCGTACCTTACGATGATTGCACCTCCGGCAAGCAACACGCGAGCGTACGCGCGAGGTATCATGACTAGGGCTTTGGTTCTCCGACCCGTGGGTGAGAATGGGAACAAAGCCACCCGTGTTCGCCATCAAGTCGGACGGCAAACTTCGACGGGACAAATTGCCGCGGCAGAGAAGAGAGAATAAGGTCTGCCTTTATCTTCTTGTGGAGACTTTGTTTCTTTAATTCCCCACGATTACCCCACAGACTTGGATTGAACTCGAGGGAATTGTGAGGTTGGTCGATTTATAATTACCGAAAATCTGACAATCATCTCGGCAATCCCTCGGCAGATTCGGCAAGTACTAGTAAGAGGCCAATCAAACAGCAACAAAACTGTGCCGCTAGGGCATCATTTGTCAGCCTTATTGTTTTAGAGCAATTTCCGGTTTGTATACGCGTTTACATGGGCATTAAGATTGTTATCCCACGAGACTGGGATTGCCCGTGCGGATGCATTGAACCAGACTCCCATGGGGATTTGATACTTAGACGACGGCCGCGTGGAGAAATCATCGGTGGGGTTCATATTATAAGGTGTCGCGACAGGCATTTTTTAATATAAAAAAAAAAACTTCATCCCCGTCGCGAATCTCACAAGTTTGATAAAGCTACCGTGCCAAGCAAGCATTCATTTCTTCGGCCATCAATCACCATGGACCTTGATGACATCAACGCAGGACTTGCTTCCCAAGAGGTAGCAGAGGAAAAGAAGTTGGAAGAAATTGAGAAAGCAGACGACATTGAAATAGCCAAGAACAGCGGCGAGATTATTGACTATGCGGCGGAGAAGCGACTTGTCCGCAAACTCGACTACTGGTAAGACGCGACTATGAGAGGAAATGGCATTTGTAGCTGACCGCAGCTCACAGGATCGTTCCTCTCATGATGGTCACATATACATTGCAAAGCTATGACAAGGGCATTATTAGCGCCGCAACGCAATTTGGTTTCAACACCGATCTGGGACTTACAACGGTTATCGGTCATGAAAAGAACGGATCTGCTATCACCAACAACAAGAAATACTCTAACGCCTCAATGATTTTTTACATCGGATACCTGTGCGGAACTTATCCCATGATGTACCTATCTCAACGCTACTCAACATCTCGAGTCCTTTCTATAGCAACATTTTTCTGGGGCGCGGTATTGATCCAATTTCTTCTGTGTTTCTGCTCTCACTGTGTAGAGAAACCGTGTTACTAATTTGTTCAAGGTTGTGCTATCTACTGCGGGGTGTTACAACTATGCCGGCATCATGGTCAATCGCTTTTTCCTCGGCTTTCTTGAGTCTGCTGTTGCTCCAGCCTTTACCGTCCTTGTGACCTTCTGGTGGACTCGAGAAGAGCAGGCACTACGGACTGGTCTTTGGTATAGCTGTGTAGGGGTTGCCACCACTATCTCGCCGCTCATTAACTATGGACTCGGCCAAATTCACAGCTCACTTGCTACCTGGAAGCCCCTTTTCCTTATCCTTGGTGCAGTCACTGTTTTATGGTCCTTTGTTTTGTTTTTTGCCCTTCCCGACAGCCCATTGATTACCAAAGGCCTGACAGAGGCAGAAAGAGCAATTGCTATTCGGCGTCTAGAGCGCAATAACGCCGGAACAATTAGTCAGACCTTCAACAAAGCTCAATTTATGGAAGCTTTCCGGGATTATAAGCTTTACAGCTGCACATTGATCATTCTGCTCACCGGCATTCCATCTGGTGCCATTGGCACCTTCGGTACCATTGTTATCAATGGTTTTGGATTTAGCCATTTCGATTCCTTGGCTTTGACCTGCCCCATCGGTGCCATTACCGCTCTAGCTATTCTTCTTGGTGGTTATGTAACACGCAAGATGAACAATGTTCGCTATTTCGTGATTATAGTCTTCGCACTGATATCCACCGCCGGAACTATTATTTGCTGGACTGGACCACGAAATGACAGGGGTCTTTTGTTCGCGGGAATCTTCCTCATGGCCGTACAAGTCGCCGCTGGTGGACTTGCTATCTCTCTGGCGGCATCGAACGTTGCAGGACATACGAGTAGGTATACCACGAGATTGCATGTGAAAAGATTCTGATATCGGACAGAGAAAGCAACGATAAGTGCCACGACATTCGTCGGATAGTAAGTAATTACCACGGGCACAACTACCTTTTATTCCAGATGGTTCATGAGTGAATAGTTCAAGGCATTACTCCCAGGCCGGGGTGCTCTACATATCTTGACTATTGACTTACGAATCATGTCTCAACTCTCAAATCCAGTTTGAAGCAATTGCTAATTTCTTAATCATCAAGTTGCGTTGGAAATGTTATTGGTCCCGAGATTTTTGGCGCTTCCCCAGGGCCAGAATATCATGCTGGATTTGAAGGAAGCTGTGTATGTTTAATTTGCGTAGTGGTCATAGCCGCTGTGACATACTTCCTGCTGCGAAGAGAAAATGCCAAGCGAGACAGAATGACGGGGGGGCGAGTATGCCAGCACACGATCGATGAGGATCTTTCAGATTTGCAGAACGAAGACTTTAGATACGTGTTGTAGATAGTTGGGCAAGTTGGGCAGCTTTAATGACTATGTGAGAAGCTTCATAAGCTATGATAGAAGATGTTAAATATTGCAATTGGATAATGTTAAATCATACAGCTGTGCTCATGTACTTCCTCGTCAAGGAAAGCCGATCTACGTTCGGGTTGAAGTCTTCGTAGCCCATCATTTGGAAACGTTTAAACTGTGGGAGAATAGTGATAGTCGCTTGTAGGCAATGATCAATATATCAAAGATCATTTGTTCTCAAGGACTTACACTCCGGGTGCGGCTCCAGCAATGCTCAATTGCTAAGCAAAAGTATTGCTCGCATCTTGATGTAGTGCTCCTAATTCCTCAAAAACATGCCATTTCATGGAAAAATGAAGGCAATCAAAGCCTAATGTAATCTCATCATTGCTTCAAGTCGGCTGAAGGTTTTCCATATAGCTTGTTCTCGGCCTAATCTTTAGCTTACTACGAAGTACCTGACTTCCAAAATTGCCGAAACAACCGACCAAAAATAACCACCACAATTACGGCTCGTCAAGTCGACTTGGGAATTTCTTCCTCACGGAGTACCCACGCTCGGTGATCGATCCTAGCTGTGCATTCACGCGTCATCTTCGCAAAAAATTTGCGGGGAGGCCGAGACCATGTTTCTCTCGAATCTATTTTATAGTAAACCTTCAAGTCTAAGTATGCGGCGCATGTAAATTCGATGCCCTGTTCGAAACTCATGTCCTCAACTTTCAAACCTCGAGAATCCCGATAGATTTCTCCCAATCTTCCCGGAAATGAAACAATCAATCATTGCTGCGGTTTCCCTGGCCGCTTCACACATTCCCTTTGCTGAATCATACGCAACTCCCAGAAATGTAGGAATTTCACCACTTACAGGATGTGGAAAGCCATTACCCCGAGGACAAGCTGTCGGAAGAGTCTCCAACATTACGATCTCAAGCGGTGGACTTCAACGAAGCTACCTCGTTTCAATTCCACCGACATATAACGAATACATTCCAACACCATTGATTATTTCTTACCACGGCGGCAGCAGAAATGCATCATCTCAATTACAACTAGACGAACTGACCAGCCCTGAATTCAACACTGTTTCCATGGTTGTGTATCCTCAAGGAGTCAACGTACGGTTTTCCTTCAAAGGCTGAGCGAGGATTGAAAGATGCTAACCTTGCAAAGGATGTTTGGCAAGGCGTGCCCAACGTCACTACAAACGATACCCAATTCACCAATGACATCCTCAACCAGATTGAAAGCCTTTACTGCATAAATCCTAGTCGCATTACCGCAACCGGCAAATCAGACGGAGGGGGATTCGTCAACGTTCTGGCTTGCGACGCAGAGCTTTCGAAGCGTATTGCAGCATATGCCCCCGTCTCAGGTGCTTACTATATCGATACACTTCCCTGTCTTCCCTCGACAGTCAGCATTCCATGTTCGGCAACCAGGAAAGATATACCTATCCTCGCTTTCCACGGCGGAAATGATACCACGATATCTTATTTGGGCGGTGAACGAAAGAACGAATGCCTTCCGACTATTCCTCATTTTATACAAGAATGGGCGATTAGGGATGGGTTGGGGGTCAGTAATGTGACTACGCCTGTGGCCGCTGATACAGTAGCTTACACCTTTGGGCGTGGAGCAGAGACTGGTTCGGTAGGATTGATATACGAGTCGAATATTGGCCATGATTGGCCCAGCACGGAACCTAATGCTGATAATACCGTGGCCGGGCATCATGTTGCAAATTATAATGCTACGCCAATTATTTTGAAGTTCTTTGAGTCTCATCCACTAAGTTTCTTGGAGACTCTTGAAGAGATAGTTTAGATACCAGAGGAACAAATATTTGGTCAGACTAGGAATGAGTTCAGCAAAGTCGAACATGGGACGGGCGGAACCACCAAATCATAATGCACTCATCACTTTTTATCATTACGAGTTTCAAAAATAAACCTAATTGAGATTATCCCGTAAGTTCTATTATCGAATATCCTAAGCTTTTTTGAATTTCTTTGAAATCCCTGATTTGGACGCCCTGAGTGTAAAACCCTTAACACAATGCCCATGATCGGCTCAAAGAAGAGAAACCCCTGCTACCCCGCAGTCGGGTTAAGCTTAGACGATCGATGGGGAATCATCACGAGCACCACCAGTCTAGACCTTTGTCCTTCGGTAAAATTTGGCTAGATAGGGGGGTGCAATTTGCCGAGCGTGCCGACTCCCAATCAGGAGCCCTTAGGTTTAGTCTAATAAGCATCCCATCTTTGAATTACACCTAAAATTAGTGCCTAGATTGCAAGTCTGCACCAAGGTATAGTCTTCACATCCCCTGCAAAGGTAAGACATTCGAATTTGACTTCACAACTATCATCTACGTTTGCACTACCAAGAATATGGAACCACGATTCTCGCTCCCAGCCACGACTCCTCGTTCTAGTAAACAGGAACTTATTATTGGAGGGGTGAAGATTTATATTTATGGCCTTGAGGAGTTGAAGCGACCTTCGGGCGTGGAGATAGGGGTATTATACCTAGCTCACATGCGTACGCGAACATATCTGGTCACTGAAGCTATTGCCCATGAGGTCTTGCATCGATACAGAACGGATGGGAGGAAAAAGAAAGTTGAGTTAATTGCTGTTACGATGGATATGAGGAATCATGGGGAGCGTGAGGTAAGCCCTCTTCAATATAATGGCGGGAGGGTCTGATCTGACTTTTGGTTTCTCTAGGTAAGTCGGGAAGCAAATCTTACTTGGAAAGATGGCAATGAGAACCATGCGTGAGTATACTATCCTCGTTGATCTAAGCTTATTGCGAAGCTGGCATTTCTAATGCTAATTGCGACAGGATGGATCTACTTTCAGTCATCTCCGGCTCAGCTCAAGATTTCAAACTCATTCTTGACTACCTACCTGCCTATTTCCCGCAATTTACTCGTTTTCGCAACATATTATACGGTATCTCTCTCGGAGGGCACACCGCTTATCGTTTAGCCTCCCTATGTCCTAGTCAAATTGAAGGTTTCGCTATTGTTGTTGGCTGTCCAACAATAGGAACACTCCTGCTCAGCCGATTGGGAATAGATACTGCCTCCTTAGGTGTGACCGTCTCAGGCCTGGGCGACATGAGTTATGAAACTCTGGAAAAGGTCATGACCAAAGAGCAAAAGAGGCGATGGCCTCGAGCGCTGGCAGAACTCATTCAAGAGGGTGATAAGAAGGTCTACGAGGAGTTTCCGATGGATATCCCAATGTTCATATGTGGTGGGAAACAAGATCCTTTGGTTCCTACATTTCATACCGCGGAATGGTTGGAGAGGAGACGAGAGAATATATTAGCACCAGAGGATGAGGATAAAGTCAGGTTCTTTGTGCAGGACAATACGGGACATAGTTGTACGACAGAGATGGTGGCGATGATTGCTTCTTGGATAGGTGGTTTGTTTGAATTAAGGATAGTTGAGCCAATATCTGTATTTTCGGAATCGCGTTTGTAGAGTGTATAAGGGAAGATGCAGGATAGAATTGAAAAAGTGGGCCAGGACCCCGCTTGTAAATATCACGCAGCTTAGTATGAATGCCCCCCCAGAAGTTTCTAGTGTATGTCGTCTGATGTTTTGATGAGCTCTGTGGAACTGTCAGGTATGCCCCAAGAGTGATAAAAAGGGAAGATGTAATTATATTTAGAAAATGGATCTAGAAGTGGGGTAAGTGGGGTTGCAGCTTATCACTATATACAGGAGAAATGCATTATCTCTTGATCTTTGGGGGGGTATACTGAGAATTTTCTTCTGAGGTATTTAATCCAGACCAGCTTGGGCGAACAGTACAATGCCATAAGATCGCTATTGCGCATGCAAATCGCAAATTATTTACCTTACCTAGTGATCGCTAGAAAATAGCGTACTTGCACCTCGACTGGCGCGTATTCACTAGGTTCACATTTCGCGATACAACGAAACAATTGATTGAGCCTCAGATCGCAGCATAAACTTTCGCGATTCATTCTACCGTGCCTCATCCGCCTCTCAGAACCCAACACTGAATGAGCAAACGGCGTCAGTTGGAATAACGAGGCAGATTCCCATTGAAGGATCGAAAATTAAGGTTGTAGAAGCGCTGCGCCTGTGGCGTTTCCGCTTGGCGCCCCAAAATAGAACTGCTGACCGTTGTAACTGCTTCGATACTACGGAAAAGGTATTTTAAACGCGAATTGTGGGGAGAACGACATGATTACATGTACTTTTCGAAAATAGAGGACCATACGTAAGGCTTTGTCCCGTCCAAAGTCTTGGATCGCGCTTGGAAGTCTAGAGTCGTCCATCACTTTTAATTCACTACGGGTGTTTCATCGCGACGACGCGACATCACCTTTGCGCCCCCTAACCAACAAACCTCTACTCTGATCGCGCGCAAATTCTATGGTAAGCGGTCAGGGAAGTGCCAGTTCTAAGTCACCTTACCAAGCCACGGGCTCGCAAAGTCCCGCCAGTACAATGCTGCCAAGGACTTCTTACTGGACAAATATAGCTCGCTAAGGCTGAGCATTCCAGGGGTTGCATCCCTTTTGCGCAGCGTTTGCGCAGCCTCTGTTTGTTACAATCTTTTTCGTAAAAACGCTGTTTACGACCTAGAGTTGGGACTTCTATGTGTCTCCTATATAATATAACACTGCTACATTCTTTCTATGTGCCTTATATTCGCACGACATTTCGTTCCTCAGTATTTTATTTTCTCTTTCCAATTCTGTCGTCTCATGATCTCTTAATTTAGATTTCCTAGATTTCCTTTTGTCTCATCTCTACCACTCTTTCAAATATAATATCCAGTCTTCATCATGTATAGTACAGCATCTTTCATCGCCGCATTTCTCCTCGCCAGCACAGTCTCCTCAGCACCCACATATCCACGTGACGTCACAACTACCACCACATCAACAGTCTCCGTCACAACAACAATCACCGCTTCATACACGACTGCAACACTCACACCATCCTCTTCACCGGCACCCGCATCCGGCTTAACACTCTTCCAACAATTGGTCCTGGCCCCCAGCTCCGTCGACCGCCTCGCTCTCCTCACCGACGACGACCTAGTTTTCAAATTCACCGATCCCGCCCGCACAGACGGCGTCACCAAAGGCGAAGGCGGAAATACTACCCGCGCAGATCACGCCACGTTTCCCGCCCTCGTCGGCCAAGGCGGCAGCATAACCATCGGCTTCCTCGGTCCCTGCGGCTTCAACACCCCACACGTACACCCTCGCGCCGCGGAACTGAATCTCGTAGTCGAAGGGAACCTCTTCGCTTCAGTCACTGCAGAGAATGGTGCAAGACATATCAATCACACGCTGGGAAAGTACGAGATGACGGTTTTCCCGCAGGGGGCGGTGCATACGGAGTTTAATCCTGATTGTACGCCGAGTGTGTTTGTAGCTGCCTTTCCGTCGGAGGATCCAGGCGTGGGCCAGATTGCGCAGGAGTATTTCGGGTTGGAGGGCGAGATTGTACGGGGGAGTGCGGGGGGTGAACTGTCGATTAGTGGGGAGGATGTTGAGGCGTTTAGGTCGAAGATTCCGGAGAATGTGGCGAAGGGGGTGGATAGTTGTTTGGCGAAGTGTGGGATTGCGAAGCGGTGACGAAGTGGATATAGAATATGGTGTGTGTAATTTGAGATTGTTTTAGCATAGCATGGAATGTCTTATGGGAGCATAGCATAGCGCCGGAGTATTTTGGTGGAATACTTAATCTAAATAATATCATTCGATCGTTCCTGCAGGACCCGTAGACAAGGGCTCTGGCTTGATAGGGATTTCAATTTGCACTTTGACAGGAGTTTTGGACAGGGGTTCCGGCCTGATAGGCTTGTCAATTTGCACTTTTGCGTTAGTGGTTGGAATCGCTAGCGCGCAGCCTCACTTCTTGAACAACCAAAAAGAATTTCCTCCGTCTAGCTTTTTCTCTATTAATTGAACTCTCTTAAAAACATATTCAAGGTCCGCTATCTGAATTGTATAAAAGCGCTCTGAAGCCTACAATACCCGGCGTCACCTCATGGAGTCTTTCGCTCAAACCGAGGAGCTGCACGGAGCAGCCTTGTCTCAGACAACATCCATTGGGTCGCGACTGGCTCGAAACAACGAGAAATGGGAGTCGCTCAAGTCTGCAATTCACAACATCTATATCATCGAAAACAAAAACCTTTCGACGACCATGCACACCGTTGAAGTTGAGCATGGCTTTAAAGCAAGGTGAGATCGCTGAATTTCTACCAGACTGATATGCTCATATTGGCACTTTTCCGCTTACATAGACATTCAGTGTTAGAAAATGGAAAGATAAGCTCAAAGAATGGAAGTTCGACAAGTATCTCACTGAAAATGAGAAGAGCTTCATTGTCGCCAAAGCAAAAAAGCGAAAGGCCTGCGAGGATAAGGAGACTGTTTTCTATCACCGCGGGAATGTGGTCACCAAGGAGAAGCTTGGACGGGTTAAGAAGCGCAAAGGAGACGTCACTGATCACTATTCAGCAGCGTCACCCATCCCAGGTGGGAGAAGAAACCCCAGAGACTTTGTATGGCAGTTGCTAACATTGAGGGACAGACACTCCTTCGAATATCATCTATAGCACGCCGAAGAGTCACGAAGATCTTGGGTGTCCGAAAGTCATGGAACCGCAGTCCACAGCGATAGAAATCCCAAAATTTGATAATAATGCCCGGCTCCCTACCTTTGCCGATGACCAAAGTCACTTCAGTTCAAGTGACCTACAATTCCCCTTGGTATTTCCAAACGAATCAGCTCAATTTCTACCCCAGAATGTTTTTCCTGTACCAAACTTTACCAATGGGAATCAACCAATATTGTGTGACGCGCCTACTAGTGTCCCCTCTCATCTTTTCCCAAATAATTTCGGAGGGGATCCCCCGCCCAGCTTTCAACCCCTCCAAAATGGCGCCGCGGAGTCCAACCAAGATGCCTATAAATTTTCTTCTTCAAGAGAGCGCAATTTGGCAATAAGGGAAGATACCTCAGAGCTGGATACTGCCTCACTATCATCATCTACGTGGAACAATAGATCTTCATTTCGTGAGAGCCAGATCTTCGGCCCGCAAGAAATCTTCGTTCATGGGGAGACAGAAGTTTTAAATTATCAAGTTTCGGATGAGCAGCAGAGCCCAAAATTCCTGCTCGAAGAATTCAGCACCCAACTCCAACTTGGGAGAAAATTAACAGTCGCAGGCCGTTATGACGAAGCTATACATATCTTTTCGTCCTTTTTTATTCTCTCCTTAAGGAACGGGTGGCCTACGGGCGACGACTCAATAATTATATTGAGTAACATCCAATACTATTATAAATTCAAGAAAGGACGAACGGACGTCTTCAAATCTACCGTCGATGACGAAATACTCTTCATGATTGAAGAAATTCAAGAGACAGTCTTGCGAATCGAATATCGTCCAAGGTCTCGGCAACGACTTGGAATCGCGATCCTGAGTCATTACTATTCGCTCTCAATGGATATGGGTTCCTCAGAGGCTTTGTTCCTGGCCACTTTGAGGACTTACTCTCGCCAGCTTTTTCATGGGATCCCGGTTCTCTTAAGAAAAGCCGCCATGTATGGTCTCTACAGTGAGCACCTACGCAACTCAGAAAAACTTTACGAGCAACAATACCCTGGAGGGTTGAGACTTTTAAGGAAAGGGTTTCAAGTAGATAATGTGTATTCGCTCGTAGATCAAATACGGTACCTACTATTATCTTGTAAAATTCTATCTGGGCTGAAGGCACATGGACAACAATTAAGCGAACATTATTTGTTGGAGGGCTTGGCAGCAGAATCCATATGGCGTATGCCTGCTTCTTCTTTCGCAGACCTGATGGTAGAAGGTCATGCTAGCGAAGTTATTAGTGCTTGGGAAAGGGGATGGAACAAAGAAAAAGATGAAATGAAGAGGAGGAGAATTTAAGGCAACGACAGCGGGGATTATTGAACTCAGAGACGAGCACAACAAACACGAGTCTTCTTTATTTTCACTCGGGAACGAAGAATGGTGGAAAGGGAGTAGCAACCTAGAGACTATATACTTGGACACAAATATCGCTGGGTTCAGATACCCAGATTGCATGCATTTCCAATAATACGTCTAGAAAATCAAACGAAACATTAAGACAAGATTAGGTAGAAACTCGACAAGCCCAATTCCCTCGTTCTTGGCAAAACATTCTTCGAACAAAAATCGCGTCCCCATGCTGTGAGCCTTCAAATCTCAATATCCTCCTACATTCTGGCGGCTCGCCAAACACACTTCTTCTAATTGTATCAAGTCCACCACATCCCCTCATGAGTTTCACACCCGCCTAAAGCTTCCGATTTTCAAAATCTAGCCTTGATTGGTTAGGGCTCTTTTACTTGGCTCAAGTTTATTGCGTAATGTTGAAAAGGTAATGGTTTTATAATTTATTTGGAAAATTCAAGAATTTTAGACGTCCGCAAACAGATCCCCATACCAGCTCTGCCTCAACCAGCTCAAATCCAAAGTCCTCATGAATGCCTTTGCTTATAATCCAGACCCTAAAAGCCCATCCAAACGCCACGCTTTCCCGGGAAGACCTCCTTACGCCCACTCTCATAGATTTGGAATTAGATCATTCAATGATACTAATGTAAATTGAATAAAGGAATGTGCGAAGCGAATCGTCCTCATGGAACCCGTCGCTGAGGAAACCTCGCAGTTCAATTGAATGTCTGAAACTTTTCGTTAATAAAAGCAACCCAGGTGATGATAGCAGAAAACATACCAGGCTCGCGGTCTGCGTATAGAACTGGGCGGCCCAGATGGATACATCAAGAATAAGTGTCTTTCCGCTTGGATCGAAATACGGCTGTGCTGCAGGACCATAGCATCCCATGGTACAGTTGTAAATTGTAACCGGATCGCTCCATGGTCCTTGCGGAACTGGGGAAACTACAACATTAATCACTGGAATTGAGCTGGTTAGCAAGTTGGTACAATATGCTGGGCTAGCATGTGACTCACTGCTGGGTATTGGGAATCCGGTGGGATATAGGTAGAAATACGTATTATAATGATTGTTGTAGCTGAGACTGCCTTGTCCTGAGGAAAATACTACTGCTTCTGGCGATGCAGTGAATGTTGGGTTCCAATTTGCGCCGTCCCAGTACTGATATGCGGTTTTGTCGGTGACGGACTCCTTCTTCACACGAGTAACGAATATGTTACTACTGTTTAGCTTCCCAGTGAGGGGCATTAGAGAGCTGGGGCCACCAAACGCGTAAAGGTAGCCATCCAATGTACCCATCTAATCCATCAGCCATGATCTGGGGAGGTCTTGCAAAGGAATCTTACCACTATGTCATGATCTCCCCAAGACGGATCATTCGCACCCCAAAAAGATCTATGGAAGAATTAGTAATGTTCAAGTTCGAGAATCTAGAATTATACTTACACCTTGACGTCACATGATGGGGGATTAGTGCCGTCGTAAGTGACTATTGCAACTCCAGAAGATACTGTGTTCCCATCAATGTTCACAGTGTTGTTCTTGTCGATATTCTGATAGAACAACACCCCGGTAGTGTCACTCAGAGAAATAACGCTCGTGGGGTGCAAGCGATTGCCAGCAGCAGCATCGGCCGCGTTAGGTGAACAAATGGTCTTTAGACTGGTACCGAAGTCTACGAGCTTCGTTGGATCCGACATGTCTGACTTGGCCATTGAATTTGCTGCAAAACCTTGGCAATTCTTGACGTTTGCGGGATCATTGCAGACTTGCCCATCAGAATAGGTTCTACCGTTTTGATTACCGATTTGCCAATTATACCCCATATCACGGTAGACATTTGCGATGTTGCTGGACTGGTTGCCTAGAAGCTTGGCCTCCTTGACTTGTATCGGGTTTTTATTATCTCGCTCAACGACGAATGCAAGAGCAGTGTGAGCCACAAGCAAGGAAATGAGAGCATGTCGAAATGTCATCCTCGTCTTGGTCGATTTCCGTGCCGGTGAGGGAATCCGAAGTCAAGATAGTTTGAGAAATGGGAATCACAGCTGAGTTCAGCTCTGAAGTCCAGTGGAGGGCGTCCCGCACGATGTCCGGAGGTTGAATTGATAAGGGCAAGCCAGGATGTCAATAAATATGGGCTTTATTATGTCGTTGAGCACAGCTCTAATGGTCCATAATTTCTTCAGAGGCCCTGGGCCCTCATATATTACCCTGCATCGAGGGCAATCGTTTGGTCATCCTCATCCGCCGGCCAGGCGATTGTGGATCCTGGGGAACTGGGGCGATAATCGGTACATCGTACCCCAAGGCTAAGGAGCCGGATCTCATTAGAGGGAAGAGCTTGTTTTCTATGGGTATTTATATGGTTGAAAACACGTATGGTTGGTGAACCTTTGATTTGCCGCGAGAAGCACTTGAGGTCGTGGATTTCTAGCGCATGCAAAGCTTAGTTTCAGGGATCCAACCACTAAGATTTTGAGTCATAGGGATTGCTTCCGCCACCAGGCGCGCCAACTTGCGAATCATAAGCGCTGCGCCTGAATTAAAGTTGGGTGAAATCCTCCAACGTCAGAATATCATTCCTGCTGGCACGACTGCGCCACCCTTTTCTCTTCCTCCACTCCTACACAAAATTCCGAGGTATTGTCGCATTTTGGGGGGTTGCACAGTTAATATTATAGAGAGAGGGACATGACTTGTGCCAAACTAGTTCGCAAGTCTTGAGTCTGGCGATAAATTGATTCTTTGGGGGTTTCAAGCCTTGGGAGGCTTCCAACTCGAGCTAACGTTCTATCAAATTGCTTCTATACGCCGCATCCATTTCGTTCAGGAGCCATTCAACACGAAGCTGGGTAAGCTTAAGATTTAAGGCGATAAATCCTCTTGATCGAGAATGGAAAGATTCCTTCATCCACAACAACGCTCTCCAGTCGCTCGCGAAATAGCACTCGCTTTGGAATCTTAAAAGGTATAGGAATAGCTTCTAGGGACCACTAAATCAGGCTTTTTGCCAAAAAAAAAAAATATCGTCAATGAGTCGATTTCACGTACGCAACAAGCAGAGCAATACCGTCTAAGGCGTGGAATACACTCTGCATTTGCTTTCCTACTAAAAGACCCGATCATTGGCTCGTCATATTTGGCACCTAGACAAAGAATAATATCGTGTATGGATAAAGTGAGCATCGGTTTAGTGAGTTGTTAAAATATCTCCATCGGTCAGGACCTGCAAGTGAGGCACCGAAGAACCCCGCCACTCACCAGGCAAGCGGTGTGAGGAAGATTTGGATAGTTCACCGTACGCCCGTCGCGGCTGCTTTTTCAGAAATCGCTGCCGGCATTCAAGACCACTTCGATTTTCGAAGTCGAATTATTGAGGAGAAAAGAGTGGTTGTTGTGTAGCCGTATCCATAATTATTCTTTTCAACACTAGTTTTCTGTCCTAGTGTTAGACAACCCCAAAATTAGCCCATTTGATAACGCAAATAAGTTTGAGGTCTTAAGATATTTCCCCCGCTTCGTACATATATGTCTAGGAATAGTAATTAAACAGTATGATTGAGGAATTGAGAAACATTTTGCGGATGCAAATTTCGGTGGATGGGTTTAACTCGATGGGAGTTGATGGATTCGGAGGTTATGTGTTTGCATGGGCTTGGGGATCGTTGATGGAATTAATATCGGAGAATTTGAGAGAAGAGTCTATTTTCCTACGAATTTTGAGACAGTGGTATCCAATATCCTAATTACTATGTTTGAAGAAGAAAGCTTTGACAACTATACATAGAATCTCCGGGTCTCTTACACTATAGAAGCGGGGATTAATCCGTAATCCCTCATCCGCCAACACTTCGGCCACCGTATTGCGGGTAAAAGTCACTGTTTTACGAATTCCAGTGTGAAAGATCTACTGTACCTTGATGTTGCAGAGCCTTTTTAATGAGGGTATCGCTAAATTTCCAGGCCCTGTCCACTATTGATTAATGTGACCAAAGCTGTCTAGCCGTAGTATAGTTTAGAAGGAATAGCCTGGATTTTCCTGACTTGGTACTTCTAAAGCCCCTATGACCGATAAACTCTCTGTGGTTTGAAGGGAATGGAATTATAAAAGCTATATCTGCCTAACCTAGGTTGGCTCATTGTCTTCTGCGTTAATGACGGCCTTGTGGTTGATCTCGGGCTCGGTCTTAAAATAACGTTTATGTCCGGATCAGCTGACGAAGCTGGTCGGCATTAAAAGATATCTACGGAATGAGAGAACTGAAGAGCATATTCGAAGTGTTTCGGCAGATCATAACGTGTCATTCAACACTGTATCCCCACCAGCAAGCACAGTCCGATAATGATATGAGCTCTGAATTTATCCCGCACTCGGAGCCCGAGAGGGAGCAGCAGACAAGTTCGAAAGCCGTAGGTTCCAAGTCCAGTGGCGGGATTCCCCGTTCATGTTATAGCTGCGGTAGCAAGAAAATCCGGTGTGACAGGAAAGAGCCATGCTCATCATGCAAACGAGCCGGGAGGCCCTGCGACTACCCGCCGTTAGGTCCACGGCAACGGCGGACGAAAAAGACTATTATGGAGGCCATGGCCTCCCGCGTATCCAGTCTAGAGAAATCACTTGCCAAAGTCAGAGAAGAGGAGACATCCGTTTCAACGGCTCATATCTCTGAAATCGCGAATTCTACGGCCTCGCCACAGCCTGCGCCGGCTCTCCACACTGACAACTTGAGCGAGAGATCCAGAGAGGAGATTCTTGTCCAGAAGGGGTCATCAAGCCAGTACTTCAACGAAATACTGTTGTCAAGAGTCGTAGGAGAAGTCTGTGTACCGATGACACCCAAAGAAATCCTGTACTACAATCTGATGTTCTGACCTCTACCATAGGAGCGAAACATCGAGTCCGTCCTGACACCTCCTCAGACAAGGACCCCGCACCTGCCAGCGTCTTCTCCGTTCAATGCTTTGGGTATCCTCTCCTCTCCCTCCCTATCAGTAGTACCTGCTAGCTTTCATCCGCCTAAATACTTGGCTGTGAGACTATGGAACATCTACGTCGATAATGTCGAGAGTTGCACTGGGTTAAAACTATTGCATCTCCCCAGCGATGAGGTCAAGGTGTACTCAACTATTGATGACCCTACATCGGCGTCTCTAGAAAACCTCGCCCTAAGCTTCGCCGTTTACTTTGCTGCAACAATCTCCCTCAACGTTCCAGAAGCCCAAATAACTTTTGGGTCGGACAAGCAGACGCTCCTACTCCAGTTCAAGATCGGCCTAGAACAAGCAATCGCTCATGGGGATTTCCTGGATCGGCCAACAATAACCGGCCTTCACGCTTTGGCAATATACCTGGTATGGATCATTATTCTTTAGTGTTTTATTTCTTGGATGAACCTAAGTTATCTCTAGTCGGCACTTCGCGTCCATAATCGCGGCAAAGGGATTTGGATTCTAAATGGCCTGGCCATCCGTATAGCCCAGTCATTGGGTCTTCATCGTGACGGAGAGCGACTTGGTCTCTCTCCCTTTCAATCTGAGATTCGCCGTCGTCTTTGGTGGCATTTGCTCAGCCGAGACAGCCGCGCAGGCGAGGACTACGGTCTGGAAAATACTAACAGCCTATTACGGACCACCGAAGTCAATCTACCAACCAATCTCGATGATACAGATCTGTATCCAGGTATGCAGCGGTTTCCAGCTCCAAAAGTGGGTTGGACAGCCATGACATTCTCGCTGATCAACATTGACCTTGCGAAGTCCATGCAAAGGGTCGCATCCGCCGCCGCGTCCTCTTCAGCTTTAATCCCTCCGAGCGAAGACATCCGAGCGCAGATTATCAAAGAGACCAAGTTGCGAATTGAAGAACGTCTGTCGAAATGCAACCCTGTAATACCTCAACATCGTCTAACAATCCTTTGCTCCCGCTTCCTGATTAGAAAGCTTAACTTCATTACCAAAATACAATGGATCTTATTGCAGCGCACTGATCCGAACGCAGACTTTGCGACTGAGGAGAATCTGATCGAGGCACTGGAGATCCTAGAGCCAAGACTTGGCAGCGAAGATGGTTTGTTGGAACAGTTCGCGTGGGCTAGGAAAGCCTATCCACAATACCATGTTGCGATGTATGTCCTGTGGCATCTATGTCATAAGCCTGAAGGCCCCAGTATAGATCGGGCATGGAGGGCGATAGAGACCCTGTTCTCTGAGGAGCTATTGGACGAGTCTGCCATAGGGTTTGGATCCAAGTCCGCAGTTTTGACGGCCCTTAAGACAAAGGCCTTGTCGATGAGGGAAAATATTCGAAGACCGAACCCAGAAGAAACCCCTGAAACTGGTGGCCGTAGTTCGGCCTTAGCAGGAGAAGGTTTATCCGAGGGCGAAGGCCTTTCTGCTTATATGCTTGGAGATACGGGCGGCGGTCAGCTTGGTCTCGATAGCGGTGCGGACGAGTGGGCAAATTGGGAAGCATTAGTCCAGGGCTTTCAATTTGATAGTCCCGATATCTTGTGGCAGTAAGTGCGGCTGTGACATGCAACGGGACTCAAGGGTACTTCTCCCTAAACCGTCTTATTCACACCTAAGAAAACTACTGGGTTCGATTCCCCGCTTCACCTAAAGCTTGGAGATACTTTGCACTCACAAAGTTTTTCGATGCCTTGAACAGCATCAAAGCATATTCTTTTGGTTTATTCATTCGCCCGAACTCGGGATGGAGCCTCGCCCATCACGCCAGATCTGATTTGAAACTCAACAAAAGATCTTTTCCAGACGCTTTACGCAGGCTCAGCAGTCAAATCACTGCTGTAGAACACTTCGCCTCCTCGGATCGCAAACGGTGAGCTATCTACCGCGGTGACATGATTGTATATCGTAACGTACACCATTGCTTCAATTTTAGCTCTCATACTTATCTGCAATATCTTTCTGTTCATTTATGCAGAAGTCAGGGATTCTATTCTTTTAGAGCAGCTAAAGAGCTTATCGGGGAATGCTATACTCCTTAATCAAAGTCAAGTCCAGGAATTCATGTCTGATTTTTGGCAGACGAATCCATGTGAATCTAAGTTATGGGGTCGAAGGTATGTATGTAGGGATAAAATTCTGCTAGCTATAGTAGTGCTGGCGTACCGAGAAAAAGTAGGTCGGATTCAAACAACTGATTGCGCAACTGTGAAGCTGATTTCGAATTCCATTGTCCTAGAAGTGCTTCTTCCTCAACTCACTGAACCAACTACCTACGCCAGGCATTGAAGTCATTACTAAGATGGATGTAGCGCACCAAGCATCACATTACCTCCAGCCACTTTTGGCCTTAATGCCTAAGGCTTCATGATATTAAAAAGTCTGATTTTTAAGTCTTAATTACTTTTTTTTATATAAAATAAAATGATATAAAAACTTTACATATTTTCTAGATATTATATAAAAATTATATAATTTTAATTTTAAAAATGTTTATTAAGAAATCATAAAGTTATAAAATATAAAAATCGGTATTTTTTAGTGTAAAAGGACAGCCGACTTCAGGAGGCGATCGACTACTATAGGGGGAAACTTAATACCTGAACCAGGGGGGGTAGTAGAGGACACCACGTAAATGTACTGAGTCTCGTCCTCCTCAGCTGAAGAGTCAAATGGGCCGAGAATAGGCCCGAAGAGAAATCTTATCGACGCACTTCAAGTGTGGTTGCACAAGAATTGTAATATAATAGATTAATTTTCAGTTGTCTCCCGATAAATGTGCCTGTCTGGTAGGCTGGCCGAAAAATGCGGAACTGTTAGAGGCTCCAGCACCACACCCTGGGAGCGGGGTAGTCCGAGAACCACGCCCAGAAAGCAACGATCGGCACAATACGACTTGTATGGCTGTATGATACGTGGCCTGCAGCAGACGCACGGCTACAAAATAGGAAAATGAAGATCGCGTAAGGTTTCCTCTAGCAAAACAGTCTCACGTACTATAGTGCTATATATTGGACGACTTGCCGGAAGCCTGACACTCCATCTCTAATTGTAACCCATATCATTCCCACCCGCACACACAAGTAAGTCGTGACTCCTTCGTCTGTTCTTTCCCAACTATTTGAACAGTTATCTTATATTTACCTGAAGACTTAAGGCTATTCAAAACTTTCATCAGAACATCAGCGACGATGACGACGTATCCCTACCGCGCTGGGTGGAACGTTTGCATGGCAGACCCGCGTTGGTGGCGGTGAGGGCACCCCAATTGTCCCAGTATGCCCCGATTCGACAGTAGTGCAGAGTTTCTTCTGCACTTCAATTTCAAATATGCTAACGGATACAAGGTCTATGAGACTGTGTAGGTAGATGATGAAAATGCGGGCTATGAGAGTGATTATGCTAAGAAGGGTTGTGAAAGGACCTCAAATGTTGTCGTGACAAGGAACTAGAGTCTGTGATTTTCTTGTATTTAGTGGTCCGAGCTCGCGAACTCTTTTTCTCTCCTTGAGAACAATCAAATTCTTGAAGTCGCTAAAATGGCCTCTTAATACATGCTCAGGCTGACTCTGCCCCGTTTACTCTTGTTTACTACTGCTTACCTTCGCCTCACCCTTACTTACTTTAGCTCACCTAGTATTACCGATAAAGCAGCCCTGCTCACTTTTCCAAACAGAAACAGATTTCGTACAAGTGAGGATTCAGGTTAAACAACTGGCTGTTCTTATTATTAGAAAAAATGTTCCATCATTTGAAGAATGACACATGAAGACCTTGGCATAGAAGCCAGAAAGACCAATAGTTGCTCACTGGAGCTTCAGGTAGAGATAAACAACGAAAGGAACCAATCCAAGCAAGGCATTCCCCCTATTCTTCTTAAGGCGGGGTTACTATGAAGTAATTTCTCTTTTGACATAACATCGGTGGGGGAAGTGAAATGCGCAGGGTAATTAAGTAGCTTTTCCTGCAAACTGGAGTGAATAGCGCTGACTCGTTAATGATGCTTTTGTTGTCGGTTGTATATTTTTGACTGTGTCTGGACTTGAGAGACAATGAGGGATCTGGAAACGAATGTCTCAACCATTTCCAAACAATGAAGGTTTCAATATCCAAAAGCTTTTGAGACAATAAAGGCAGTAATTTATCCAGAGAGCAAAGCCACATTCTGAATGTCTCAGGATTCCCATCACGCTTAAAACATACTCCATTCTTCTGGGTATCACCACCCAAGACTGGCCTGGTTCAACCTCGCCTGAGCCGCAAACTATCCAATGTTAGCACAACTCCCTCAATCCCCCACCCCACTCTAAGAACCAACTTACCAACTGAGCATTCATACTCCTCTGCACCGCCGCCTCATCATTCCCCACTCCATCAAGAACACTCTTCACCCTCGCCAAATCCTCCTCCCTCCCCCTCCCCAAATTAAACCTAAACTCCGCCTGCGTGCCTCTCTTCCACTCAATAAAATACCTCTCTGGATCACAATGACACAACGTCGTCCTATTCCCCAACGTCCATCCTTCTTCCAACCTCTTATTAACCTCATCCACCAACGCTCCACTACACTTTTCCCGCAGATTCTCATCATCCGACAATCTACGCATCAAATCCGCTTAGTTTCCATTCTATTTCGGTAGATTGGGAAAGGAGGCCAACACGAGTTTTGATTTCCCATTCTCGAACCTCAGCAACAACATCTCATGCAGGCCAAACGCCACAAAATCCAACACCTCATCCTTCCTCGCTACCTCCCGCTCCAACGTGCGTACGACATCCCGAACCGTCTTCGGAAACGCATTGATTTCCGGTCCCCAAAGACATACATTATTCGTATACCTGACAAACCACGCATTGTTACTTGGTGCGAATGCGACGAATTTCGCGGAGCCCCGACCTAGGAGGTCCGTTTGCAGGTAGGGGAGGAGATCGGTTGGACCTCGGGCCGTCCCTACTTCCATAAGCGCAAGTTTGGTGTAGCCGGGATTTAAGGGGTGGTACAGCCGTTGTCCTGGTAGAGCTTCGCCCAGAAATAGCCGGAAGGACCGGTGTGGAAGGCGGATACGGAGAGGGCGTTCCATTCGTTTAGGGCGAATTTGCCTTCGTAGGAGTCGGGCATTTTCTGGCTTCAAACACGCACAGATTTAGTTCAGGAATTTACTCGTCTTTTGTTCTCAATACAAGGCAGTTGGTACTCACTAGTCTAATAAAGTACCATTCGCGACAACATATGAATGCGGCTCGTTGCCGAATGCAAAGAATGCCGACATGGTGAATATAATCTCGAAATATGGATTTCGAATCCAATGCAGAAAGAAGAATTGAAGAAATAAAAGAAAAGAGGCGGAGTACGTATACACTTATACGGACATCGACGGCCGAAGACAGAGTGCGGCTGAGCTTGTAGTGGGGCACCTTGCATGGCCTCGTCCCGTCTCCTATCCAGAATGACCGCTTTAGGAAGGTGGTGATGTGCTTGGCAAACCTGTTTGTATGACAATCGAGGCTGTTTGACCTAGGTAGGTGTAACTTGCTTGTGCTGGGACTTTTGACTGTCCCTCACGGTCTGATACATTCATACTATAGGCCGCCGAAAATGTCATTCAAAAAAGCGAGTCCTAAATTTAGGGATATCGAGGACTTCATTTGCTCTGAAACGCTGTTGAGAAAGTATTAGGCATGGATGTGCTGCATGTAGTATATAGACCAAGAAATCGCTCTCTGGGTGTGTCATACCTGCTTGGAGCTGGAGGTCAACCCACGTGACTCTCCCCCCTTTTCGACACCATTTCCTGATAATAAACATCTGAGAACTTCTAACACAACCAAGAAAACCCAAATTTAAATATTTCTCGATATCAAAAAACACTTGAATATCAGACAGTAAATCCAGCCTTCATCAACCGAATGTGAATCAACTAACTCCTAGTCCATCACAATATTCATCTCCACAGAACATTAACACTTACCAACCCCATACCCACACAGACGCCTCACCACCACCATAATCTCACCACAAGCATCAAAGACAGTGGAAATCATCGCTCTATTATGAAAAATTCTATGAAGTGCGACCCAGGCGCGTCTTCTCCTATTATGTACTGTACATCATCCAATAATATCTCTCCAATCCTCGTCGCCACTCCCATACACCCCTTCTTACTACCCACCCACCCGCCATCACCGCTTAGAAACCACCACCATCACCCCGAAGCAGGAATGCCTATCTGGAGCATTAGCCTTACTCCACTCCCAATTTTCAAGGGACAGGGGGGAGAGAAAGAAGGAAAGGGGAACTTACGTCGTTGCGAATATGTCCCCGTCCCCAGCTATAGAGGAGGTTATCTAGGTATCCTTTGCCTATGACAACACACCATTAGTCTCTTTTGCAATTCCCATTCGGTGACCACGCGTAATGGGGAAAGGGGGTTTGATTATGATGAGTAAGGGACTTACAAGAATTTCTAAGAATCTGTTCACAGACGTCGCAGACGCGGAGAGGGCAAGATGTGCATTTGGAAGTGGACGGGTTGGTGCAGATCATGCATCTAGTTCTGTCAGCCACGTTCCCTATTCATCACTTGTTTGGGGAAAAGGAAAAGGCAGGGAAAGGGGAAGGATAAGGGAAAAGGAAGAAACAGACCTCTGCGTCTTCCTAAACTCAACCACCCTAATCTCCTCACCAAACATACTAGTATCCCCGTTCGTGTCCCATTCTCCATCTAGATTTTCAAGATGGGTGTGAAGAGTAGATTCAAAAGCCACATGTTTCCGGCAATTGATGATGGCCTCTTTTTCCGCACGACAAGGGGTGCAGATCCGAGCTTTGGTGATGTCGAGTTGGCGCCATGGAGAGCCGCGACAGAACATGATGCCTTGAAAAGTCGTAACGTCCCTCCCATCGATCTTGGATCTCACCGCTTCTCCAACACCCTCAACTCCACTACTACCACCTTCGCCCACAACAAAAGGATTTTCACGAGAGCCAGGCGCACCAACATACCCCATCATGACCTCACCATCTTTAAGCGGAGTATTCCTCCCCCCCAACCCCTGCAGCTCCTGCCCCCTCCTCATCAACCCCTTCTTCTCCTCGCCACTCATCCCATTCATTTTCAAAACCATCGTCTGCTGCCACCCTCCCACAAACGCATTCGTACCATTATGACACCCCGCACAAAATCCCTGCGCTTGGTCAAGTCCTAACCACGTGGACTCATCAGAGACCCCGAAATCACATCCAAAGCTACAAAACGAACACGCCTGCTCCTCGTCCAAACTCTGGTATTCGAATCCCGGAATGAACGTCTCTGCATGCTGCGCGAAAACACTCACGCCAGCCTTCAATTTCGCAAGCCCGGTTTGCGAGATGTCGATAGGGGGGTGTGGGCGCGAGATCACGCGTTTCGCGGGAGGAGCGAGGAGGCGTGCAGATCGGAAATTGGTGAGGGTTTGTAGGGCGAGGGTGTTGGCTTGGAGGTTGGGGTTTGAGTCGGAGAGTTGGGACCCTTGCGTGCGGTCTTCGGTTCGGGCTAAGGCGATGGTTTGCGCTTCAAGGAGGGATAAGGCGTCGGTTTGGGGTGGGGGGAACCGTTCGGCAAGTGTAGGTTCGCGCGCTGGAGGCTGGGGAGGAGCGAGGGGCTGGGCTTGGGGGTTTCTTTGCTGGTATGCTTGATAGAGTGAGTGAGGTTTGTGTTGCTCATCTTGTGTCAAAGGTAGCGGCTCATGAGGTCGGGGTTGTTTCTCTTGTGGCTTCTGCTGTGGAGGCGGTCCGTGAGTACTCTGGTTTTGCTTCTGATTGTCATTCTTCTCCACCGGCGTGATGGGGCTAAAAGGAGGTGGTTGTGGAACATCAGATACCAACTCGTTATACTTCTCATTAAACTTGGACCCACGAATCTTTCCTTTACCTCGATGGCGAATAGGACCATCTCGATCCTCCAATGCAGAATTTACCAGCTTCTGGAACGGAGTTTGTGCTAAATTCTTCTGGTGCAGTTGCGCCTGCCGCTGGTTCTGTGGTCCAAACTTGGTAATCATCAATTTATCGATCGGGGATAGTCCCCCCTTTTGTTGCAGTTGCGGCGAGCCTAGCGGTTGAAATTTGTTGATCAGTTGCTCGACTGGAGATTGTACAGGCTGCTGCATGGACCTGGTCTTTGGTATTGCTACAGCTGGTGGTTCTTCCTCTTCTAGAGATTCTAAATCCTCCTCCGGTTGAATACTACGCTGGCGGGAGTTTGGACGTGGTGGGTTGCGTCGAATTTGTTGAGCACTTTCAACTTTTGCACCTCCAGCTTTCGCAGTTCCAGGCTTCGCACGAGGTTTGTAACCTGATGCAGCTCTTACGTTCTTCTCCAACGCTCTGCGTCTCTTCTCATGTTCATCATCACTACCCAGGTATGCATCACTAGCAGCAGCTTGTTCAGCCGGAGTCTCAGCAAGCTGTGATAAGAGCATCTTCTTCATTTGTTGATCGTCGGGGAGGAGTGGCGTGGTGGGTTTGGGTTTGGCTGTGCGCTTGGAATTTTGGACCTTTCTTGCGTTTCCTTGGGTTTGAGATGCATTGGTCGTCTCTCTTAGGTTGACCTGAGTTGTCGGTTTCGAGTGCATTTTAAGTACGATTTTTGGAGCGCCTGGGTTTGGTTGCCCCATCTGACCTTGTACTTCGCTGTTCTCCTGGGCTATCTGCTGTTTTGGATGTGCTATCTTTGAGATAGGTTCCTGAGCGGGTGCTGAGTTTTGATTTTGGAAGGACCTCATATTCGCGATATTTGGAGAATTTGCCATGGCCTGCATTCTCCCCTGATCCGCATTTGATGAGAACATCTGAGGATGATGATGTTGCCCTTTACCTTGACCCTGACCTCTCATAGTCATATTCGGTGGAGACATCTGAATTCCATTGTATTGTATGCCGCTAGAACCTTCGAAATCCATACCCATAGTATCAGTCAGCGAAGATGTCTGGCCTCGATTCTGCTGCACTTGCCCATGGCCATGGCCTCCCACGCCCATATTAATACCCGGTGGCGACATCTGGTGGGGGCTGCCATAATTCTGACCTCCCAGACCCATATTCTGGGAAGACATCTGCCGATTCTGTATACTCGGACTTCTAAGAAGTACATCGAATGGCGCCGCACCAGGAAGATATATCTGTCCCATTCCTGGACTTTGACTTTGCATGGGAGGTGGAGACATTTGACCCAATCCAGGGGTTTGATCTCTCATATGTAGAGACGGAGACATCTGGTTTGGCATCAATTGATATTCCTCAAGACCCTGTGATCCCATGCGTGCTGATGGTGAAATCTGGTTCGGGATTCCTTGCATAAAGTGATTTTGGCCTTCCGTTCTTGGCGCTGGCGACATCTGGCTTTCTTGCATCGAATATCCCTCTAAACCCTGTGATCCCATGAGTGGCGGCGGTGACATCTCGTTGTATTGTCCTTGCATCCCATGATTCTGACCTTCCACCTGCATACCCTGCCCCTGAACCTGCGATTGGCCCATCCTAGGCGACGGCAATATCTGGCTCATAAATCCTTGCGAAGCTCCAGGACTCTGGGCTCCCATCCCTATCCCCATCCGCATCCTCAAATCGCCTTCCAACCCCTGAATACCCAATCCCATCCCTATTCCTTCCCCCCGATTCTCACCCCTCAAAATCCTCATACTCTCCGGACTCAAGAACTCTTTCTCCTCCTGACCAACATCCCGTAGACCCTTCACGCTCGCCTCTTCAACCCTCGCCCTAAACCTCTCCATCGCTACCATCAACCGCTCAACCGGTACTTGCGTCGGATTGATACCCCTCTTCACACACTCGTTGTAGAAAGCTACTTGTTGGGAGGATGTAAGCTTGGACTTGGGTTGGGGAGTGAGGAGGTTGGTGCGTACGGGAGGGGGCTTTGATGGGAGTTGGTTAGAGGTGGGGAGGGTGTTTCTGGAGGGTGGCTTGGGTGGCAGTTGGTGTTGGTATTGCGGTTGTGCGTTCATTGAGTTCACTTGGTAGAATTGCTGTTGAGGATGGGAGGACGAAGTAGCAAGTGTAGCCCATTCCCTCGGCAGCGGTTTCGGGATGCGTGGTGCGGGAGTGGGTGAGCTGTTGATGTTCGGTGTTGATGAGCGACTTGTAGGTCTTGGGTATGTGCCGTTAGCTCCCGGTGTTGGACTACTTGCGAAGCCTGCGCCAGTTCCAGATCCAGGTCCATATAGAGAGGTATGATCACCAACATCCGGACTCGAAGGAGGGGCTTGAACTTGACCACAAGGAGCTGGAGACGCCATCCTCGAACTCGAAGTTTGACCTGTACGATTTGCCTCCCTCTTCTGCTTCATAACCTGCTGTAGCAGAGTATCCTTATGTTGTGCCATTTGTTGCTGCAGAACGCGCTGCATTAGCATCTCTTGATTATGTTTCGCCTCCAGAGTCTCTGAAACATCGTCTTTCGACTTCAGCTCCTTGCCCTTCCCCTTATCTTGCTTTGCCATTGCCTTGGGCGCAGGGCCAGCTTTTTTAGTCTCAGCATTCGCACCCTGAGCACCAGTTGCAGAAGTATCTTTCTCCTTGCCCTTCCCTTTGGCTTGTCTCTTCTTTGGGGGAGCACCAGCTTCCGTATCAGTATCGACGGCGCTTTGAGCACGTCTCTTTGTTTTCTTCGATTTAACCACCTCAACCTCAGGCGTCGCAGCTCTTGGATTCGGTCTCGGCCTTGGTTTCGAAGGCGTACTCATACCACCATAGCCCGAACTCATCATCATATTCCTTAGACTCGAAGATGCTCTTGGTCTGTTACCAGCATTGGGCGCACTTCCAGAGGACGCACTAGAGGAAGAACAGCCAGAACCACCGGGTGTTGGCATGGGGTTTGAGGCAGTTGGCGCGCTATTGAAGAATGCCGGATCTGAACCTGAAGATAAACTTGTAAGTGTAGAATCACTCGGCGATGGATCCGTCGTCGCAGCTCCGGAGCCGAGATTCGGAGTCGTGAGAGGGAGGGCGTGATGAGGTGTTGAGGTATAAGTCTCAGGGGCTCCAAAACCCATCGCAGTACTATTTTGAGGAGTATGTTCAGGATTCGGGGTCGTGAGAGGGGCTGTATATTGAGGCGTCGAGGTATCATGCCCCAAACCCGCCTCCCAAGAAAGCGCCAAAGTATCATCCAAAGAACCAGATCGAGTATTCGAAGGATGAGCCATAGACGGCGCAGCGGCAGGTTTCCGCTTCAAATTCTGCGCTTGCTGTAGCTGTAGATCCATGGTTGCGATCCAGCTAAATAGCACAGAAGACGAAACAAGTGATGAAGATTGCGAGGATGCGCAGGAGGATGTATTTTGTGTATGTTGTGCGTTACATGGAGAAAGGAATTCGATAGTTGGTGTGAATCGCAAGATCGAAAAAAGTCTTGGGAAGGTCGTGAGGGATTTGTAAAGGGAGAAGTTGAGAAGGGGTTGTGTAAAAGAAAAGATTGGACTGAGTGTTGGGCTGGCAATGGAGAAAAGACGAAGTGGAGATCGATTTGATATTGTGAGAGCGTTCAAGGTGAATATCAACGCCAAAATTTCAATGGCGAGGAATACATTTCGGTAAAGAGAGCGAGTGGATTCACCTCGATATTTTTTTTATCATGATACTTTATCAGACGAGGCTCCCATTTCTGTTTATCTCTTTCTTTGGCATATAAGAAGCAAGAAATCATCAACATCATCACTTGAAAACCTTTATACATGTATCCGGGTATATCTCCTCACAAAAAGACAATAAACGCACGCATCACAAAAAAAAGCAAGATTATACCCCAGAGCCCTCGCCCTCCTTCCCCTCCACCTTCATACTCTCCCTGATAGCCTCCCTCAATGCCTCCTCATCGGCCTCACTCTCTCCTTCCTTCTTCTTCCCCGCCACAGCCTTCTTATGTTCTTCCTCAGCCAAACTCTGTTTCTTCACGTACTCAAGAACGATCTCTTCCTCGGTCTTCGCTTTCGCATGCTCTTCTTTCGATTTCTGAATTGCGAGTTTAATATCTTCATCCTCTTCTGAATCAGGATTAACTTCAGGGGGAGTATGTTTAGACATCTGGATTGCAAGTTTGACGTTCTCGTCGTCATCAGTGTCGATATCGTCTGCGTCATGGGGAGCAGGGAGTTGATAAGAAGCGAGACTCTCTTGGATAGCCTTTTCAAGAAGAGCTTCATGCTCTGCTTCTTCATCTGTCATACCAACTGGTTCAGGAGCAGAAGTCTGGACGGCTTGACTAGGACGACGATTTCGACTTGCTTCAGCAACACTTGCTTGGATAGCACGAGCGAGAGCTTCTTGATCAGTGAGGGACGAGCCTGTCGACTTTTGTAATTCTCGAACGCTGGCACGAATTGCGCGCTCGATCATCATATCCTCTTCTGGGTTTCCACGGGACGTTGCGGCAACGGATTCGTGGATTGCCGCCTCGAATTCCTCGTTTGTCTCGACTTGTGGGGATTCTGCTTCAATCGGAAAATTCTCAACCGAAGCTCCATCGAGGTCGCTTTGAACTACACGAGGTGTATGAGTATGTGGTTTATCTCTGCGACAGAATGGACAATTGCGGTGGCCATCTTTGCTTTGAACCTTCTTCCTCTCCTCAAGGCGCTTTGCTTTACGCTCTTCGGATAGTTTCTTTCTCTCGTCAAAAGTAAGAGATCTTGTTTGGAAAAACCCTTTTGGCGTGAGGTGTCCCCTTCCTTGTCCATCAGGGCCTCCTTGATCCAGCATATTCAATTTCGGACTTTGAAGTTCTGATTTATGTAACTTCCAGCGAGCAACAATATCCCGACGCTCCTCGTGCGTTGAAGTTTTTAGGTCGTTGTATCCTTGGGCGGTTCGAGCTGATATTGTATAATTCAAAACACTGGAACTGAACAATTTCCGAGCTTCTTTGTGAAGTCCCATGAAAGTATAACCTGGTAGACCCCAGATAGCTAGGCGGGTTAATAGAGGCAAGAAAGACGAGAATTCGGGGAGACAAACCTGCTCCAGGTTTGAGGATCAAACCACCAATTCCCTTTCCAATTCCCTTGACCAGGCCGGCAGCGCCTTCCTTCTCTGCCCCACGCAACGGCTGAGTGACAAGACCGGTTATACCGTCGTAGAACCCATATCCAAATTCCTATCCATGATTAGCATCAGACAATTTATCCTCCGTAAAGATCATACCTTTCCAGCAGCCCGAAGACCACTCTGTAAATCCGTAACCTTTTCCTGAGGTCTAACAGTATCATCTCCATAAAGCTTCGGCGCATTGTGAAACCCACGAGCAAGACCTAAAGTAAAATCCATTGGTGATTTTATACCCGCTCCAACAATACGAGACATTCCCTTTCCAGCCCTCTGTGCATTCTCAAGTGTCAGTTGAGAAGGGTCGAACTCTTTTGGGGTCCGATGCCGAGAACTACTTCTCGATCCAGGACGTGATGTCGAGTTGGACCGGCAAAACCCACGTTCTCTGGATTGGGACCTTGATCGCGAAAGCGTTCCTCTCAATGCTTGCTTTAACGAGTTGCCACGTTCTCCATGTGATGATGTGCTTGACAGTGGGGTATCAGGAACGGATTTATCTTCGGTAGATGACCGATCAGTGTTTTCGTATGAGCTTTTGGTGGATGTAGCCGAGTCTGGAGCTTCGAAGGACTCAGAAGTATCGACTGAAGTGCGTGAGAAATCCGTGGACGTCCCAGACCGTTCCGTTGGAGTTGGTGTATTGGTTCCTGTAGTCGAGCTAGTTCCTGTGGTTGAACTGGCTGAGTCTTTCGATGACTGAGATTTGTTCTTGATGGTTCTGAATATCTCGATTGGGAAATCTGCAACACCCATTGAAAGACTGGCAATCGTACCAAGTAAGGCGGAGGCCCCACCGGTGATTGGATCCCACGGTCCATCTTCAGTCTCATATTCCCGTGGGCGGTATAGCTTGAGATCAGCGAAATTAAGAAGTCCTTCCTGAGCAAGGACAGTAGCAGCTAAAGCACTAAGCCGAGTCTGTGTTCGCTTTACACGCCACACTGCAACCCGACTCGGTGCCAGGGTACATCTTAAATTATCGACATCAAGCAGATCGTGGAAAGCTTTCCCTCCAACTTCGGACCCATTCTCTTCCTTGATCTTGGCTCCCAGCTCTTGCGCCATGGTCAGAGTTTCCGGTTTCAGTGCTTCTGTAAGAGCGGCAGCCAGCTTATCGGCTGTGAGTTGCTTGTATGGAATTGGTAAAGGACCTGCTCCGGCCCGGGCCACCATCGCCCCCCAAAACGGTTGGTCACCGAAGAAAGGCACCACAACTGTTGGCCTCCCAGCGCTGATTCCAGCAGCGGTTGTTCCAGCGCCACCGTGATGCACAACACAAGATACGTGTTGAAAGAGCCAATCATGAGGCACATTTCCGAGCATAAAGACCCCTTCCGGAATCTCCAAAGCATCGGCTCCTAGTCCACCCCATCCTTTTGAAACTAAAGCCCTAACACCAGCCTTGCTGACGGCTTCAAATATCATCTTAGTCATCGCATCCGGGTCATCTACCACGATGGACCCGAAACCAATATACACAGGTGGCGGTCCAGCAGCGAGGAACTCCGAAAGATCCGGAGCGGGAGTATACGACGAAGCTAAAGAGAGAAAATAGAAGCCGGATATGGAGATGTGCTGTCCCCAATCCTTTGGCTTAGGGATTAGAGCAGGTGACCTATCATGTGAGTATGAATGCAGTCAGAGTGCATAGGAAGCGAACATACCAGCAGTAGGTATACGGTACGCGCAGACGACTGAGCATTCCCGGGGCCCAGATGAGACTAATTGGGTCAAGTCCTAGAGCTCGCTCTCGGAATCGGTTGATAACGTCTCCGAGGCCTTGCCAGGTCATCATTTCGACTAACGCATATGACATGAAGTTCGTCATGTTGACGTCTGCGTTTGAGGATTGGATGTTCGCGAGAGGATGAGGAAATTGTTGTGTTGGCGACCAAGGCATCCTAACAACACAATTAGCATTAATCCAAGAATACGCAATGTGCTAACTTACGTGAACATCATATGAAGGGGAATGCCCATCTTCTCTGCAATATGAATATGCGCAAAGCTGGGCGGATTCGCGATGATAGCGTCCGCAATGAACGGCCTCTCAATAGGATTAGTATCCATATTAATCCCGGCATCAAAACCAGCTAGGAAAGTATCGCCATCCGAACTATCTCTTCGAGGAGGAGCACCAAGTCCATCTCCTGCTTCGATACAAGATCTCCAGCAACCAAGAACAATCTCCTCCATGCCCTTTCGACGCTTCCCCACATCACCGCTCTTCAATGAGTCGAATCCTGGCATAAGTCCAGGGTTTTTGACCATGAAAGCCATTAACTCGGAAGGATCACCTCCAATGCTAAAAAATTCCAATCCATTCTCCTCAATGAACGTTTGGAACGTAGGATGTGTAGCAAGCCGAACCCGATGTCCATACGTAGATTTCAGAATCTTCCCCAACGCCACAAACGGTTGTACATCTCCCCTCGAACCAACAACATGTATAACGACATTAAGCCTTGGCGGCGGTGTCTGCCCGGGCAATCCTCCAAGCGCCGGAGGGATATATCCTGGTGGAAGTGGAGCCTCGTGCGCTTGCTGCTCGACCAACTTCAATTGGTTCCTTAAAGCTGGTACTAGGAGGTTGGAGAGTTTTCGTGTCTTCTGATTGATGTTGATATCGACTCGTCCATCGTCGGTGACATGTGCTTTTGTATCTACTCCATCTTGGCTCATTTCTATCTGATCGTGGTGGTCGCCATATGCCGGAGGCGCCTCTGAGGTGCCATCTGAGGCTAGAATATTTGAAACTCCGAGACGGGATTTCTTTCTGCGAGGGGTAGATGTTAGAATTGTAGCAGAGAAGGAGGGTAATAACTTACTTGGAGAGAGAAGCCCCTCCACTTGTGCTAGGTCTAGACTGTTGGAATTGAGAGTAGTCTTGCTTTCCGTGTGATGGTCTTCGTTGACCTTCTTGAGGTGGAGGGAGACCTGTTCCTGAATTGCCAATTATTGCTGCCTCTGCTTGTGCAATAATCTCTGCGGGGATCTCTTCAGCGCCTCCCTCGTGAGGGTCTTTACTTGGTCCAGACGCCATGTTCGCGGTGAGGGTGTACGATCTCTATAATTGGGATTGGAGAGAGCTTGGCCTCAAATATCAGCTAGATTACCATATGTTTCTGGTTTAGCTGTCGTGTATTCGTGGATGCCTGTTGATATTCGTCACCGTGCGGTTTTCGAATATGGGGGCCGAGTCCAATGCTAATATCTTGCAAAGAGAAAAGAGAGCTTCGACCGCATATAATCTCGAGTCTATCCTCTAGATCAGACTTCAGGATTCCTCTGTCATTGAAGCAAAACGGTGAATACGCAAAATCAAGGCGGGGCACGTTCACGGTGGATTGGCCAGACCCTGAAATCCTGGTTGGCGGGAGCTCAATCCCTGTAGATGCTCAGAACCGATGATGGCCTTTCACATGCCCAACATCTAAAACTTGGTCTCTATCTTCACTTCTTGATTGTCAGCTGCGCAAATATCACAAAGCATCAAGATACGAATGAGGTGAAGATGGATAGCCTTTTGGAGTCACACGGGTTGTAGAATCGTATATAGATGACAGTAAGCCAGGATGAGATTTCTAAACACCGCGTTACCGCTCGAAGATATCATCGCGAGAGGCATGAATCCGGATTGGCTGAATGCTTAGACTGTTCAAGAGTGCAGCATTTGACAGATTTCAGGGACGAATGGAGGGGCTGTTTGGAGCATGACGACCTGTGGCGTTGGGTCGTAGTGTGTGGCGGTTCCTTGCTCGGACGTACAGTATGTACGACACCGAATTTTGGAGGCCGAAGATTCCTTGATTATGTATAGCTGTTCCCTATACCAGGGTCTAGAAGTCTAGAAAGAGATAGAAAATAATTATAATGCTATAGTCAGATCATGACAGAATCTTCTCCAGTAGAACGCGAACACGACACACCATTTACCATTTGAGGAGATGTCTCTCGGGTCTCTAATCGGTGCATTCTTCTGTCTAGAATAGAAACCCACGATGTCATGAACTATAGAATTCTCAGAGTCTAGCTCTCCTCTATGTTCGGTGTCTCTCGCCTTTCTAAAATACCGTGAAATTCCGAATATAGATGCGAGGAAATGCCGTCGGCGGATGATTTTCTGGTTACACCCGCTCGTGGCTCATGGCTCGTACAAAGGCGGTATTTGCCATATATACATAGGCAAGACTGAGGCAATAATCAGGAGACAGAGGAACGCAGCGGCTCCATCCAGCATTTGAGAAGCAGCATATCTCACCCAATAGAAGCAGAGGACTAAGCCATAGAACCAGCACGAGAAACCCGTCCATTCACAAACTGCCTGCTATAATACAGAAGCTCCGATCCAGAGCCCATATGTAGAAACCCACGCAGCTTTTTATGATCCTTTCCCAGTGCAAGTACCTCGTCTCTCTCCCCCTCTAGTCTCCCTAACCTAATCTCCTCCACCTCGCCTCCTTCAACCAATATATCTCATTCCACACCTATCAAGCCAAACCCTCCACTCCAACCACTCTCAGCTCATCTAGCTCGAGAATTTACGCGTGAGTTTCGCAACGACTGTTTCACTGTCAGTATTTGGGGAAGAGACGAGGATTCGAGGAGGGACATACTATGCAAGAAAACAACACTGAAGATGAAGACGAGAGAAAGAACCAGCACCACGACGGGGTCGACTTTTAGTCCTGGGCTTTCGTCGGTGTAGAGACCTATTTAAACAAGAACACATTAGCAATCGTATCTCCTATTATCCACAATTCAAAACCTGTCTTCCAAATCCAGAACACTATAGCCGCGCAACCTGCTTCTCATCTCCAATTTCAACTCCTATTCTCACTCTTCCTCTTCCAACCTGCTTCTCACAATCCCGCCCCTTCCCCTCCCACGAATATAAAATCAGCTGGGTAGGCAAACTCACGTAACATCGTACTCGAGCTCCCCCCCGCACCCGCAGCCCTCGTACTTGCAGGCCTCGCATTCGCAACCTTATCTTTCTGTTCCGCCGCCGCACGTCGTCTAATCGCTGTCTTGGGTCCGCCGGGTGGTGTAGGAGACGAGGGACGGCCGGATGAGGCGCCGCTTGTGGGCGTGTTGACGGGGGAGGATGCTCTTGGGGACGACTATTTTGAATTGTTGTCAGTTTCTTGATCTCAAACGTTCGACGGGATTGCGCAGGGAAATTGAGGTTTGAGGAAGGTTTGGGTAGAGTGATGGGGAGGAAAATTGGGGGAATGAGGAAGCGCAAACGCAGAGGTGCGCGATGGAGATTGAGTTGGGGCAAGCATACCATTTTGAGAGAAGCAACGGATGGATGGGTATCAAGCGTAATTGAGGTTTACTTCGTTGTAGTGAGATAGAGATTGAAGTTAAGTGTCGTGTGTTCGCAAAATATTGAGGACACGAACTTCGAAAGGAGGCTCGGTGACAGGGATGGGTGTGGCGCTAGTGAGACGCTAATTTTGAGCGCTCTGATATCACAAACCGAATGAAGGTAGTTGGCTCAATTGGAACTTCATTGTTTCTTTTTAATGCATTCACTGAGATATAGATTTGAAGTCAGTTTCCAGTTTGAAGAGTGATTTACAGTTGAGATCAAACGACGCATGGCATCGTGCTATTGTATTCGACGCCCATGCACGAAACCTCACCTATGCTATACAGGAGGATGTTGCGCATATGCGCATGCTGAAGAGAATTGATGAACAAATGAAAACTCGTCGGTGGCAGTCTGCCAATGCTTCTTTCCCTCAGATGCATCTTTCCCTCGGGTTGGGAAACAAGAGGAAACAAGAAGAAACCCAACCCTCCCAAGCTCCCCCGTAGTTTTTGAGACCAGTCCTCCAAGCGGACAAGAGTTCCTATCTGTGGAATCTCTGAACGCAAGATCTTCCATTTTGCTTTTGTAAGGCCGCTCAAATTCCCCCTCCTGATGAGCTGGTATGCCATGCCCATTATATAGATTAAACAGTACATTCTACAATGAGACCAAAGGTATCAACCGAACGCCAGCCGCTATGATAGCAACATGTATTGCATGCAGAATCGCTCTTCAGAGGGCGACATCGAGAACTAAGCTGACATCTCGTACCTGAGAGCCTGCTAAATCTTCGAGGACAGGGATTAAGTCCAGTAGCTCATTATCATGAGCGTCCGAGAACCAACTGCTGATTGGAACGGCATGTTGTGGGTGGAAGATGTATGAGGTTGGTGAATTGTCGATGATGATTGTTTCTCTCAAGTCACGCCCAACTTGTGAGAGATCTTTGACATAATTGCCTTGATGATTGTAGCAGCTTTCTCGGAAGAGGCGATGATGTACCACGTGATGAATGTCGAGTTGATCAAGGAGAGGATCACCGTACTGCTAGCCATTAGTGAATGAAGCAGATGAACCAAATAGCCACATACCTTTGAGACAGATGCCGTAAAGACGACCACCTCATAAAGTTCGCCAACACGTTTCATGAATTGATCCACACCAGGTCGCTTAATCACGTAGACGTTGTGATATTGCCCTTCAATCTCAACCGGTATGGTGAAGTCTGCCTGATGCAAGATCTAGAACAAGTTAGCCAATGAATTGAGCGGAATCTCCAACCCGCTTACCTTGAAACTGCTGTGAACCAAAGTCTCATCGAGATCCAGAACCAAGCACTTCTTCCCCTTGAAGCGTGGTGCAATCGGAGGAAGTAACCATGATTGTTTCCCCTCTGTTGTATCTGGTGCTGGAGTTTCCTCGCTTGGCCCTGGTTGTGGCACTGGTGGCGGTGGAGGTAACGTAGGCTTGGCGGTTTCCTCCCGTCGAGGAGGAACAGGAGCTTCTTCTTTTTCTGAGGGTAAGGGATCTGGATCTCCCATTCTAACATCGCCGTCACCATCTTTTTCAGTCTGCGCCGGAACAGGATCTGGCCTCGCCGGTGCTTGAACGACAACTGATGGATTTGCTTGACCAGCAGTGCTTGGACCAGCCTCTTTGGGAAGATCGGGCAATGGCTGATCACGTGCATCTCCTGGACGGCTCAATTCGCCATTGGCGCCTGATGATGCTCCAGATTGTAATGTTCTACCCGAATCTGCCGTCGTCTCATCCCGGTCATGCCCAGGTTCAGCCTGTTTTAGAGCATCTTTCTCGGTCGGAAATGGTGCCGTAGTATTGATTTGTTGACCCGATCCAGTATTATCCGGCCTGGCTGCTGTTGTTGGATGATCTGAGCCGACCTTCGATATCTTGTTTGCAGGCATAGGCCCCTCTTGTTGATCCCCGCCGTTTGCATGATCTGGCACCCCGCAACATAAAAATGATAGGAAGTTCTTCTTTTTGGGCTGTACGCTGTTCTTAGGAGCCCCTGGATTGGTGTTTGCACTTGCACCAGACTGGCCTGGTGGTGTTATTGACATCTTGCTGCTTGTAGCACTCCCATTCCGCCTCCGACCGAGTATGCTTCCCTTCGACTCCTTCGATCTCCCTCCGATACTAATTCTCGAATCGCTCGCAGTTGCTCCGCTGAGGCCTGTGGAAGTTGGAGATGGTTGGATTTTGTTGGAAGACGATCTGGATGGAACGTGAAGCAATCCCCGGCTCTTCTTGGGCGCTTCTGATAACTCGTCCGCCACTTTCAAGAAGTCTTTCTCGTTTTGAGACCCTGACCCAAGTGTTCGATCTGATTCTTCGGTCGTAGCAGTGTTTTGCGCCGTAGATGTTGCTTGTGTCGACGAGCTCGGGGGTTGAGGGACGTCGGTGTCTGAATTGATTGTTAGCGATATGGTATCAGAATATGCGCTCCATCATTGGCGCATATCGATGCATCCTAGACATAAATGATTCTGATATAGGGAGACCTACAATTGGAAGTATCGAGTGCTGCTGGTTTATTTCCCTTCGTGCCTTCTATGCGAGTTGAGCGGCTAAGATCTTGCTCAGTCGGCTGAACAACCTCATTACTCATCGAGGGCAATCCAGGACCTCGAATAGGCCTCTTGAGCTCTGCACCGCTGTCGATAATTGATTCTTCGTTCCGCGTTATCTCACTCCCACGCGTTTGATGAGCCCCGGTAGCTTCAAATGGTGATCCCTAATCTATTTCGATGATGGGACCGATCTCTATCGTCGCGCGACCTCGAATGCGATTCCACGGGTTGTCTTGAATTAGCGCAGAGCGATGCGACGATTGACGCAGAGAAGAGGACGAAGCTCGAAGCTGGGACCGGAATTCGCAAAGCTTCAAGGAGGAAGAAGATCTGGAGAGAGGCTGATGATGGGAGATGTTCAGATGGAAGAGGAATAGCGAAATAGTTTAGCGAAATTGTCCACTATCATAAGCCTGCTTTTTGCGAGCAGGCCACCAGTAGAGAGGGTTCGTTGTAGCTAATGGAAATATTGATTTTTGAGAAGTTTAATATTGGATCAAATTATGCGGATGCAAGTGAATTCTGACGACCGTCAATGTGCGAGAGTGTTCAAAAGATAATGGACAGATAAATGGACAGCTACACATTGAAATAGAAAGGGGGGCGGAGTTGTTTAGTCCCATTATCAGCGCATCACATCCTTTTTTGGCGGTTCTTTCGGTCAAGCTACCGCCTACAAAGGGTATACTTCATCGTGCAGCGAACGTTTCTCCAGCCCTTCGATATGGGTACAAAGAGTGAGACTGCATTAAAATGGTTCCCCCCAAAGACCAACACTGCTTGACCTGCATCCGCCAGCTGGTGTTCTTGTCCATTCACAGAGCAAAGAGGGCAAGATGTTCTCAGCCACAAGCCCGCAGTGTTTGAGGGGGGCGAATAAGATTAAGCGCCCTGACTTCCCTCCCCCAACGGAATCACATCCTATCAACGTCTCTTGACCCCAGGTCTCCCTAGGATACGGAAGCGTTGCATCAAGACCCTTTTGAGTATGCCGTAGATTTATCCCGTCGCTTGAATGAGGTTATTCATACTTTCGGATGGCGATGTATTAGGGGCAAAAGGAGTATGATCGTGCTTACTGCAGGATGTTTGAGGCCATGTATGCAGCCTCCAAGGTTCGATTTATTATTATTAATTTAGCACGGCCTTCTCTTAGAGGTACATGTTGACCTCACTTACAATTACAATATAAAAATAGACTTGTGATAGGTATTTATTTTCAGGTACGCGAGATGGATCTCTCCTGAATGAAGCATAATTGAGCGACCAGTTTCCCCTGACGTATCCCGATTTACGCGTTTCAACCATTTGAACGGCGTTGGAGTTTGAGTCCAAAGTCATGGTCCCCGCCTCGGCGGCTATTAATATCCTGATGGCCTATCGGCTGGCCACCTCACACAGACATCGTCCTGAAGCCCAGGATGAAGCTTGGCCTCAGGTCTGGCAAAGTTGGATATTGAGAACCAGTGGGAAGAATATCACGTCAGCCTAGCGATTCTGAACGGCGTGTAGGAGCCGTTGCGATCAATCATGCAGGTGTCTGATCGAGATGGTCGAGTCGCGCGTT
>Ga0182030_10001318_pt1 | contig 50785 bp, 44 predicted proteins | sample 812S3MmetaG_FD_121299 | JGI IMG/M metagenome (GOLD analysis project Ga0182030, IMG submission 121299) | Permafrost microbial communities from Stordalen Mire, Sweden - 812S3M metaG (Illumina Assembly) | ecosystem: Environmental > Terrestrial > Soil > Wetlands > Permafrost | place: Sweden... | reverse complement strand
ACTTGCATCGAGCCTTAGCAACATCGGGCTCATCAGAATGCGTATGGAAGCCTGGGTTGAAGGGGCAGTAGGAAAAAGATTTTCGTTGACAAGACACCGCCGTCTCATGGAAGGCCACTAGGAGCGCTCCAAAAGAGTTACTTCTTGCGGAGGGAGATTCCGAGTTCGCGCAGGTTCTTTTCCGGAACTTCGCTCGGGGCGTCGCACATCAAGTCGGTGCCCTTGGCGGTCTTCGGGAAGGGAATTACTTCGCGAATCGAGGTTTCCCCCGCCAGCAAAGCCACGAGTCTGTCCAGACCCAGCGCGATCCCTCCGTGCGGCGGAGCGCCGTATTCCAGGGCTTCGAGCAAAAACCCGAACCGTTTCTTAGCTTCCTCTTCCGAGAACCCCAGCGCCGAAAACACCTTCGACTGAATATCGCGCCGGTGAATACGAATCGAACCCGAGGCGAGCTCGGTTCCGTTCAACACCAGATCGTAGGCCTTTGACCGGCAGTGCGCCGGATCGGTGGTTAATTTGTCCAGATCCTCGTCATAAACCGACGTGAACGGATGATGCGCCGCGTTCCAGCGATTCTCTTCCGCGTCCCATTCGAACATCGGGAAATCCAGGACCCACAGGAATCGGAAATCCTTCGGGTCGAGCAGCTTATGCCGGTCGTTATACTTCTGAGCGGCGTGCAGGCGCAGTTGTCCGCAGGCCTGCAGAACGGTGTACTCCGGCAGATGGCCCTCCGGTTCGCGACCCCACCCGGCCAGCATCAACAAATCGTCTTCCTGCGCGCCGATTCTCTCGCGCACCGCAACCATCGCGTCCGGAAAATCCTTGTCCAGACGCTTCATGTCGCCGAAAACGCGCAGCCCTTTTTCCTTGCCGAAATCACGCAGCAGATCGCTCTGGCTGCGCGTGATCGCGCCGACCTTCGGAATTTGAATTGCCACTAACGGGAGTCCTTCGGTGGTCAATCCCGCGCCAGGAAACAGATCCTCGACGCAATGGAACGGAGGAATGCGCAGGTCCGGTTTATCGATTCCATACGACCGCATCGCCTGCGCATAGGTCAGGCGAGGAAACGGCTGAGCGATGTCGTAGCCGGCGGCCTTCGCCGCCGCGACCACCAGGGGCTCGACCATTTCGAAAATCTGCTCCGGTTGCGGGAACGACATTTCGATATCGATCTGCGTGAACTCCGGCTGGCGGTCGGCGCGTAGATCCTCGTCGCGGAAGCAGCGGACGATTTGAAAATACTTGTCGAAGCCGCTGATCATGAGCAGTTGCTTGAAAATCTGCGGCGATTGCGGCAGCGCGTAAAACGTTCCGGGGTTGACGCGGCTCGGCACCAGATAATCGCGCGCGCCTTCCGGAGTCGACCGCGTCATGAACGGCGTTTCAATTTCCAAAAAGCCGCGCTCGACCATGGTCTGGCGCACGGCGAAGGAAACCTTCGAGCGCAGAATGATATTGCGCTGCATGTGCGGACGGCGCAAGTCGACGTAGCGATATTTTAGGCGCGCCTCTTCCTTGACGTCGACCTCTTCTTCCATCGGAAACGGAGGCGTGCGCGATGTGTTCAGAATCCACAGTTTTTCGACGGCCACTTCCACCTGGCCGGTCGGGATGGTGGGATTTACGGTTTCAGCCGATCGGCCTTCGACCAGGCCTTCCACGGCGATCACGTATTCGGAACCCAGCAGGTCGACCTTCTTGTGCAGTTCGGCGTCGATCGACTCATTAAAAACCAGCTGCGTCACGCCTTCGCGGTCGCGCAGGTGAATGAAGACCACTCCACCCAAATTGCGGCGGCGGTGGACCCAGCCCATTAAAATGGCTCTTTTGCCGGCATCGGAAGGGCGCAGCTCTCCGCAGCTATGTGTGCGGCGCAGGTCGCCTAAAAAATCGAGAGGTACGGATTCCATTATTTTTTGATTCGCGCCACCAGCTCGTCGCGTGTCAGCGACTGCTGCTCGGTGGACGACATGTCCTTCAATAAGTATGTCTGGTTCGCGATCTCGTTGTCTCCCAGAATCAACGCGAATCGCGCACCCATTTTGTTGGCGACTTCGAGAGCCCGCTTTAACTTTTTGTCGACGCTGCGTTCGACCACGAACCCAGCCTCACGCAACTCGGCCGCGACTTCGCCTGCGTGCAGATCGGCCGCCTCTCCCATAGTCGCAAGAAACACGTCGACCACGGGCTTGTGTTTCTCCGGATGCGCGTCTTCGACGCTCATCACTAACCGGTCTTCACCGATGGAAAACCCGATTCCGGGCGCGGCGACGCGCGAGCCCAGCGATTCCGCGAGCCCATCGTAACGTCCTCCGCCGAGGACCGAATTTTGCGCGCCCAGCGCCCCATGCGTGATCTCGAACGTAGTCCGCATGTAGTAATCCAGGCCGCGGACCATCCTCGGACGGACTTCATAACGGATGCCTCTGGCATCTAAAAACGACCGCACTGATTTAAAGTGCGCCATGCACTCTTCGCACAAGTGATCGAGAATCGAAGGCAGCGCATCGATGTACGGCTGATCTTCAGGGACCTTGCAATCGAGCACGCGCAGAGGATTCGTGACGGCGCGGCGCTGGCAATCGCCGCACATTTTCGGCGCGACGTCCTTCAGCTTTTCCTTGAGTAGCGCCATGAACGCCGGGCGGCATTTGTGATCGCCGACCGAGTTGATGATCAAGTGCAACCCCTCGATGCCGGACCGCTTCAGGACTTCGACCACCATCTCGATCACCTCGGCGTCAACGATGGGAGAATCGGAGCCGATGGCCTCCGCTCCGATCTGGTAAAACTGCCGAAAACGGCCCTTTTGCGGGCGTTCGCGGCGAAACATCGGGCCGATGTAGAAGTATTTTTTGACGCCTGGAATCTGGTCGAGCCGGTGTTCGATATAGGCGCGCATCACCGACGCGGTATTTTCCGGCCGCAGCGTCAGTGACGTGTTGTCGCGGTCGGGAAAGGTGTACATTTCCTTGCCCACGATGTCCGTATCCTCGCCCACGCCACGTGCGAACAGTGCCGTTTCCTCGAAAATCGGCGTGCGGATTTCGAGATAGTTGTAAGTCCTAAAGACTTCGCGAGCGACCGCTTCGACGTGATTCCAAACCGCGCTCGAAGGGGGCAGGATGTCGCGCGTCCCCTTGACGGCCTTAATCGGATTCACGATACACCGCTGCCTTCTTCACATAATGCTGAACGCCTTCTTCAAACCGGGCCTGTTCTTCCGGGGTGACCGCGCGCTTCACCTTGGCCGGTACGCCCATCACCAGCGTCGAGGGAGGCACTTCCATTCCTTCCGGAACCAGCGCTCCGGCCGCGACCACCGAGCCTTTGCCGATCTTTGCGCCGTTCAAAATAATCGACCCGATGCCAATGAGCGTGTCGTCCTCAAGCGTGCAGCCGTGCAGCATAACCAGATGCCCGACCGTCACGCGGTTGCCGATAGTGAGAGGGAATCCGATGTCGGCGTGGAGCACCGAGTTGTCCTGAATGCTGACCTCCTCGCCGATGCGGATGGGCGCGGTGTCGCCTCGCAGGACGGCGCAGGGCCAGATGCTGGAGCGCTCGCCAATAACGACGTCGCCGATAACCTGAGCGGCGGGATCGATGTATGCGGATGGCGCGACCTGCGGCGCGAACCCGCTGAAATTTCGAATCATGATCGGGAAACCTTTATGATACGACAGGAGGTACTCTAAGAGTCATGGAAGTCGAGCTCACCATGGATCAAAAAGCGTTCGTCCGCCGGGCCATTGAGAACGGGCGCCTCCACACAGAAAAGGACGCGGTAGAGGAAGCGCTTGCGTTGTGGGAAGAGCGGGAACGTCAGCGAGCGGAGTTTCTACTTAGACTGAATGACGCCAGATCCACTGTTGCCCGCGGCGAAGGCCGCGCGATTACGGAGGATTCGATGCGTGAATTGGCAGACGAGATAAAGGAGCGTGGACGCGCGCGCATGCTTCAAGAGATGACCGCTCGATAATGGCCCACCGGGTTGCGCCTGCCGCTGAGCGGGATCTCGACGAAATCTGGTATTACGTCGCCAAGGAAAGCGGAAGCTTCGACATAGCCGATCGTCTGATCGATACAATTAGCGGCCGTTTCTTCCTGCTGGCGGGATTTCCCTACCTGGGGCGCCGGCGCGACGAGTTTGGTTTCGGTTTTCGCAGTTTCGCCGTAGGAGAATACATTATCGTGTATGTCGTTGAAGCCGAAGATGTTCTCGTATTGCGGACCTTGCATGGCAGACGAGATATCGATGCCCTGTTTGAGCCTTAGCCGCCAATCCTCCGAATTCTTTTCTTGATGTCGAAAATCACGTATGTGAAGGCGATGCTGAATAGCAACGAGGCTCCGCAATAGAATGGGAGTAGCGATTTGAGAAGCCCCACGGGTTCGTCAATAGACGACGTGCCAGGATCTGTCGGGTGTAACGTCGTTTCGCCGGACTTTAGGTTGGAGATCTGGGAAATCGCGCACGAAGGAAACGCCATCGATCTCATATTGGACCGTAACTGAAAAATGTTTCTTGGGCTCGGTCCGAACGACCCTTCCTTCGGTAGTTTGAGCTTTCCGTGCGAGCGAAACCAGATCGGGCGCGCCAGTCAGTAGGCCGATTACGACAGCGCATGCGATTAATAAGGATAGCCACGCCACGGCGATTTCCATCAGCGTAGGACCAGCGTACCGAAAAAGGGAACATGAACCGAAAAGAAGCCATCGCCGACTATAAAAACCGCAAGACGCCGCGCGGGACGTTTGCCGTGCGCTTCGCCGACGACGGGCCCGCTTGGGTCGATTCGACGCCCGACCTGAACGCGATGCGAAACCGGACGCTGGGTGAGTTACGAAGCGGGGCTCATCGCAATAAGGAATTGCAGGCGGAATGGAATGCGCACGGCGAATCGGCGTTCCGGTACGAGGTGCTCGAAACGCTGGAAGACGATCTGTCTACCATGACATGGAGGGATCTGTTGAAGGACAAGAAGAAGGAATGGTTGGCGAAGCTGGGGGCGCGGCAGCTGTATCCCTGATACGGGCTATCCTCGAAGTATGAGGTTGCTGTGCATCCTTCTCGTTGTTCCTCTATTGCGCGGTGACGAGTTGACCCGGAAAATGACCGCTCGCGTCTCCGAGGAGGCCGAAGCGTTTCAGAGGCTGGCGCCGCAGGTGCTGGGCGAGGAGACTTTGCATCAACGGTCGATGAAGCCTCTGTCGAGGTTTCATCCGCGAATCGGAAATGCCGCGACCACCGCTCCGAAGCCGGAATGGCAGGAGCGGGCCATTGTTTCCGAGTACGCCTTCACCGCGCTATCCGGCGGGGATCCGGACGAGTTGCACGAAATCCGGCAGGTGACCTCGGTGGACGGCAAGAAGATCGAGGATTCCAAGAAAGCGCAGACGGCTCTGGCCAAGGCCATTACCGCCAATGACGATGGGCGCAAGAAGGCTCTGCTGAAGCAGTTCGAAAAATACGGGCTGTTAGGGGCTGTGACCGATTATGGGCAGGCGCTGCTGCTCTTCACGCGGCGCAATATCGAGCGTTACGAATTCACGGCCAAAGGATCGAACTGGCTGAACGGGCAAAGCGTGCGCGTGTTCGGATACAGGCAGCTCGATGGGCCGGAAGCGGTGACGGTGATCGACGAAAAGCGAAACGCCCCGGTGCGGCATCTGCGGATTGAGGGTGAGTTGTGGGTTCGAACCGATACACTGGTGCCGGTGCGGATCATCCTGTCGTCGCGCCAGGGCTTGGGTGCGGACGAGGTTAAGGAAGAAGCGTCGATCGACTACGCGATGAGCCAGTTCGGCGCGCTGCTGCCGTTGAAAACGGACCATCGCGAGACGCGCGGCGGTATGACTTCAGCCGAGAATCAGTTCGTCTATTCGAATTTTAAGAAGTTCGGAGCGTCGAGCGACATTAAGTTCGAGACCGACAAATGACATGGACCGTTCTATCCCCGCCATTACGGGACGGGGTTATAGCCCCTGGCGTCAGCCAGGGGATTTCGCGGTGCCTATGAGGGTCGTCTACCTGCATGGCTTCGCCTCCAGTCCGCAATCGAGCAAGGCGCGTTTTTTTGCCGAACGGTTTCAGGCGATGGGTGTGCCGTTCATAGCCCCCGCGCTGGATGAAGGAAGCTTTGAAACGCTGACCATCACCGGCCAGTTGCGGGTCGTCGAAAAAGCGGTGGGCGATGGGCCGGTGGTGATGATGGGGTCCAGCATGGGCGGCTATCTAGCGGCACTTTTCGCCGCCCGTCACGTCGAACAGGTGGAGAAGATGGTGCTGCTGGCCCCGGCGTTTCAGTTCCCGACGCGATGGCGAGCGCGATATTCGGTGGACGAATTAGAACGATGGAAGGAACAGGGAAAAATTCCCTTTTTCCATTACGGATATAAAGAGGAGCGAGGGCTGGGGTATCAGATTGTCGAGGATGCGTCGGGTTATGAGGACGAGCCGGCATTCGTGCAGCCTGCGCTGGTGCTGCACGGGCGCCGCGATGAGGTGGTTCCGGTGGAGGCGTCTAAGGTGTTTGCCCAGGGTCATCCGAACGTGACGTTAAGGGTGGTGGAATCGGGGCACGAGTTGACTGACGTACTAGAACAACTGTGGTCGGAAACGGCTTCGTTTCTCCGATTCCAAAGTTTGTAGAATTGCGCTATGTGATAGAATGAAGGCGAATTGGGTCACGCGAAAAGATTCTATAATCTGAAACGTAGACCCGATGATGGGCGTCAATTAATCGTGCCAGTGTCACGACCTGGGGGTACGAATTGCCGGAGCAGCAGCTAAAGGAGCCAGAAAAGGCGTCCTTTGATAATCCAGATCATCATTTAGACCGGCTGCTCGCACCTGAACTCGAGGAGAAGTGGATTGTCACTTTCATCCGCGACATCAAGGACGCGATCAACCCGCCGAAATTGCCTCCGCTGGAGGTGACTTCAAAGCCGGTCGAGTTGAAGTCGCTGGGCGGCATCTACGACGGCAATGAGACCAAGTCGGGGCTGTTTTCGCTGCTGATTCACTGCAGCGTGGTGGCGTTGGTCATTTTCCTGGGAACGTTGAAGCCCGTACAAAAGCTGATTCAGGAGCACGTGACATTGCTGGCTCCGGCGCTGACGCCGTATGAGCCGCCGAAAAAAGTCACCCATCAGGGCGGTGGCGGCGGTGGAGCGCGGTCTCCTCTCGAAGCGAGCAAGGGCAAGCTGCCGCAGATTTCTCACAAGCAATTTACTCCTCCCCGTGTGGATCCGGTGGACGCGCACCTGCCGATGGTTCCGACGATCATCGCCGATACTCCTCCGCCGAACATCAACTCGCCGGTTTATGGCGATCCGTTGAGCCACATGGGCACGCCTTCGAACGGCACCGGATTTGGCGGCGGCATCGGGTCGGGATCGGGCGGCGGCGTCGGGTCGGGGAAAGGACCGGGCACGGGTCCTGGATCGGGCGGCGGATTCGGCGGCGGTGTGTATCGCATCGGCGGAGGCGTTTCGCAGCCATCGATCATTCACAAAGTGGAGCCTGAGTATTCCGAGGAAGCGCGCAAGGCGAAGTGGCAGGGAACGGTTAAATTGAGCGTCATCATCGATGAAACCGGCCACGCCCGCAACATCACCGTCGAGAAAGCGCTGGGCCTCGGACTGGACGCGAAAGCGATGGAAGCGGTCGAGAAGTGGCTTTTTAAACCCGGCATGAAGGACGGCAAACCGGTCGCCGTCTACGCGACGATCGAAGTCACGTTCCACCTGCTGTAGTGCTGTGAGCGCATAAATAGTTGGTTTACACCCGGACGGTGCGGCGCCGTCCAGCCATGCGTCAGCGTGGGGTTATTGCCGTCTTGGGTGCAGGCCCCAAGCTCACGCATGGGCTGAATTGCCAACAAATCATCCGCCTAAAGCAGTAGCAGCCATCATCCCCTTCCTCACTGTCGGGGATCCATGTCGGCAGTGGAACCCCGACAGTCATGGAGGGGATATCGCACAGAGGTATAATCTCCGTCATGAAACGTCTTCTCGGCCTCGTGCTGCTATTGGGCGTTGGCTTAGCCGCGCAAACGAAATCGGTACAAAGCATTCTGCTTGCGCTCAAGGATGCAAACGCGCCACGCAAGGCGCTGGCCGATCAACTGACGGATAAAATGATGTCGGCGGCCAAGCGCGACGTGAACCGATCCATAGTGGAGCGGTTTTCCGAGGATCTGACCGGCGCTCTGCTGGGCCGTGACATCACCACCGTTCGTGCCTCGGTCATGCAGAAGGCCATTTTCGATCTGCTCAGCGGCAGGGGCTCGAACTTCGAGCCGGCCAGCAAGCTGCGCGACACCCTCGCCAGTTGCGGAATCAACCCGCCGACGGTGCAAGCCATCGTCGGGCGATTCATCGATATCGGCCAGGAAATCCGCGGACCGGACGATCTTGGTGTCCTTCCTAAAACCCTGAAGTAGCTTGGCGGCGGGTGTACAGTGAGGATGCATGGCCATTGAATTCCCGCACGATTTTCCCCGCGAACTTCCCAGCCGTAGACGTTGGCCGCAGCCGCGCATCGCGCTGCTAATCGGCATTGTTGTCGTCCTGCTGCTGTTCAGCCGCACGATTTGTTCGTTGATCCTGGACTACGCGTGGTGGGGCGAACTGGGGCAAGTGCCCACCTGGCTGCGCATGTCGGCATATCAGTTCGGGCCCGGGCTCGCCGCGTGGTTGATTCTTTTCCTGGTGCTGTGGATCGCCCACGCGCGCGGCTTGAAACACGCCGGCACGCGGCTCGGCGAACACAAGCTTTATGCGCGCCTGGCGACGCTGGGCCTGGCGCTGCTCTCTCTCGTGATCGCGCTTTCGGTCGTCGACGGATGGACCGTCGCGCGATTTTTCGGCGGCGTCAGCACCACTTCCGGCTACAGCGATCCGGTCTTCGGCCGCAGCCTCTCGTTTTATTTTTTTGAACTGCCGTTTTATTCCATGCTGATCAACTTCGTAACGGCGTGCGCGCTGGCCGGAGGGATCGTGCATTATGTGACGGCGCGCGGCTGGCAACTGAAGCGCGATTTCCCGAACTTTGGCGGCGGCCACGAAATCGATCTGCGCGACCTGCGCGGCCTGGGCAGCCTCGAATCGACCATGTTCAAGGCGCTGGTGGCGGTGTTCCTCATCGCTCTGGCCGCCGAGTTCTGGATCGGGCGCTTCGACTATCTTTTTTCCGACCACGGCAACCTGATGTCCGGCGTCGATTACGTGCAGCAGAATATCGAGCTGCCGATGCAGGCGGTAAAGGCGTTCGCGGCGCTGCTGGCCGCGGCCCTGGTGCTGGCCGGGCGCAAAAAGCTGGCGATTGCGTGCGCGGCGGTGCTGATTATCGATTGGGCTTTGCCTCCGCTGGTGAACGCGCTGTACGTGAAGCCGAATGAGCTGACGCTCCAACGGCCGTTTTTGGTCCGCCATATTGAAGCCACACGCGCCGCCTACGGCATCGACCGGAACGCGCACGAGACCGAGTTTTCCGCGCAAAAGGAAGGTCATATCGATTTTGCGAAAAATCGCCCGATGCTCGATAACGTGCGCCTGTGGGACTGGCGCGCATTTCACGACACCTTGAGCCAGTCGCAGCCCCTTCGTCCTTACACCTACGCCGATACCGACGTTGACCGCTACACCATCGACGGAAAATTGCGCCAGGTGCTGCTCGCGCCGCGCGAGCTCGACTTGAATCAGTTGGGCGATGCGCGGCATCTGTGGGTCAATTCGGCGCTGACCTTTACACACGGCTATGGCCTGGTGCTGGCCGAAGCGAGCCGTATCACGTCAACAGGATTGCCGGAGCTTCTCGTCAAGAGCGCACCCATCGAAGTGCTGACGCCCAGCATCCACGTGGCGAAGCCGGAAATTTACTTCAGCGAAACGTCGCAGGAGCCGGTGTTCGTGCGCACCGCGCAGCCCGAATTCAACTATCCGTCGACCAAGAACGACGGCGGATCGTCCGAAGTCAATACGCGTTATGAGGGGCGCGGCGGGTTCCCGATGTCGTCCTTCGGCATGAGGCTGGTGGCCGCTGTAGCGGAGGGCGACGCCAATATTTTATTGACCAAATCTCTGACGCCCGAAAGCCGCATGATGATCCGCCGCCGCGTGCCGGAGCGGCTCAATCAACTGGCTGGATTCCTGACCTGGGATACGGACCCGTACCTGGTGGTGACCGAAGCCGGGCGCCTGGTGTGGATTGTCGACGGTTATACCACCAGCGAATCGCATCCTTACTCACGCACGCTGGGCTTCGATGGAGGCGCAAGGTTCAATTACATCCGCAATGCGGTGAAGGCGACAGTCGACGCCTACGACGGGGACGTGCATCTTTACATCTTCGATAAAGAAGATCCTCTCATCGCGGCCTACGAACATCTGTTCCCCGAACTGTTCACGCCGGGCGAGGCCATGCCCGCCGATTTGCGAGCGCATGTGCGGTCGCCGGAGGTGCTGTTCCGCACGCAGGCGGAGATTTTCCGGACCTACCATATGCGCGACCCGGAATCGTTCTACAATCGCGCCGACCAGTGGGACATCGCTACGGGCACCGCGGGGCAGGGAGGGCAACCGCAGCCGGTGAATCCTACGTATATGGTGATGACGCTGCCCGGCGAGCCGAAGCCGGAATTCATGCTGATGCTGCCGTTCACGCCACGCAATAAGCAGAACCTGATCGGGCTGATGGTGGCGCGCTGCGACGGGCCTCATCTGGGGGAACTGGTATTTCTCGATCTGCCGAAGCAGGAAGTGATCGCGGGGCCGCTTCAGATCGAGGCGCTCATCAATCAGGACCAGACCATCTCGAAGGACCTGACGCTTTGGAATCAGCAGGGGTCGCAGGTGCTGCGCAGCCAGATCCTGGCGCTGCCCATCGACAAGACATTCTTATATGTCGCGCCGATTTACATCCAGGCGTCGGAGGCGAGAATGCCTCAACTGAAAAAGGTCGCGCTGGTGATGGGCAACACGCTGGTGTATGCCGATACCTATGAACAGGCGCTGGCGCAACTGGACGGGGAGCAAAAGGGGGTGGCCGCTCCCGTCCAGCAGAGAGCCGCGCCAACGGCGCCGGCGACGGCTGTAATTAAAGGTGACGCGCGGGTCGACGAGGTCCGGGCGCATCTGAAGCGCTATCGCGACTTCGCGGCGCAAGGCAAATGGGCCGACGCGGGGAAAGAGCTGGAAGCGATAGAGGCAGCGGTGAAGAAGTAGCCCCATCCGTCAGAGTCTGTGTGAAAACTCCAGATTCAAAATGTGGGGCGGGCTATCAGCGGGCAGCCGCCCTCTGGGCGGCTCTTTCTTCGACACCACTAGCCTGCTGGAAGCAGGCTGCCGGCTGCATAGCCCGCCCCACATCACGCTGTTTTCACGCAAACTCGTCGGCGTGGGGTTATCACGCGTTAAGATAGAATCAATGGGACATACCCACGATCATTCGCATCCGCACTCTCATGATCACGGCCATTCCCACAGCCACGCGGGCACCGGCCGGGCGCTGATCGCGTCGATCGTCCTGACGCTGGGGTTCGTCGCGTTTGAAACCGTCGCCGGATTCCGCGCTTCCAGCCTGGCATTGCTCTCCGACGCGGGCCACAACTTCGCCGACGCGTTCGCGCTCCTTCTTGCCGCCTTCGGATTCTACCTGCAGTCCCGTCCGGCGAACCAAATCAAAACGTATGGCTACCATCGCGCAGGCGTTCTGGCCGCGTTCATCAACGCGGTGTCGCTGGTAGTGCTGGCGCTGCTCTTGTTTTACGAAAGCTATGAGCGGTTGCGGAATCCGCAGCCAGTGGTTGAACGGACCATGATTGTGGTCGCGGCCATCGGCCTCGCCATGAATCTGTTCATCGTGTGGAGGCTGGGAGGCCACGGGCACGACATGAACATCCGCGCGGCGTGGATCCACATGCTGGGCGACGCCATGAGCTGCGTGGCGATCATCGCCGGCGCGGTGGCGATTCATTACACCGGATGGGTGATCATCGATCCAGTGCTCTCGATCCTGATCGGCCTGATGATCATTTGGTCAGGCTGGGGAATTATTCAGGAGTCTCTCAATGTCCTGCTGGAAGGATCGCCGAAGGGGATCGAACTCGATGCCGTCACCGGAGGAATGCGCGGCGTAGACGGCGTGGTCGACGTCCACGACCTGCACATCTGGAGCCTCGGCTCGCAGGCGCACGCGCTGAGCTGCCACGTGCTGATCGACGACGTTCCTCCGTCGGCGAGCGAAGCGATTTTGAAGCGCATCAAAGCGGTTTTGTGCGAGCGGTTTTCGATCAATCATTCGACCATCCAGTTCGAGCACGTGAAGTGCGAGGACCCCTGCGTGATGGCCAAGAAGAGTATCCAGCAGCCAGTATTGAAGAAGTAGCCAGAAGCCAGGAGCCAGTAGCCAGAATGAGCTGGTTGACAACCCGATGACGCGACTGTTTGCGGTGATTTTGCAGCGCGGCCCGGCTTATCAACCGTCAATTCCGTTGGAGAGCCAGCAGGAGTGGCAAGCGCACCGCGTTTTCATGAACGCGCTGGTCGACGACGGCTTCGTCGTGCTCGGCGGCCCGCTGGAAGGCACGTCCGAAGTCCTGCTCATCTTCCGTGCCGCGAGCCCTGAGGACATCATGAAGCGCTGGTCTGAAGATCCGTGGGCGAAGTTAGACCTGCTGCGCGTCGGCCGCATCATGCCGTGGGATTTGCGGCTGGGCGAACTGAAGTAGTAGGCACGAACCAGCAGCCAGTAGCCAGAATGAGGCTGGTTGACCTTCGCGAGTATAGAACGTCCTCCAATATAATTGAGGCTAGATCATGCGCCTCCTTGGAGTCCTCCTGGCGATTGCGACACTTTCGCCGACGCGGGGCCAATCCCAGTTCGCCGATAGATACGTTGAGCGTGAGTTCGGCGGGAGCTGCGAGCAGGTCGAGAAGGGGGCAAGGACCTACCTCAAAACCCGCGGCTTCACCGAGAACGAGTGTCCTAAGTGTGCAAGCTCAAATTCTCTTCTAGCACCCGGAACCTTGCTTGACGATGACGGGAAAGTCGTCGGTACGCTCAGGATGCGGGGAGAGCTCACGGATTTTAAGCCGCCGTTTTGGATCTGGTCTTCTCCACTTCACGGCAGAATATTTCTGTCAATCAAAGCCACTCCCTCCGGGTGCCGCCTCGGTTTTCACATCGATTTCGGAAGTTTCCACACAATGGTGGTAGGCCTTATTCCGGCAGGAGAGAAGCTCGGAACACTCAGCAACGGACGCCTGGAGTCCGAGTATCTGGATGCCATCCGGGCCCAGCTCAAACCCTGAATTCTGGCTCCAGGCTGCTGGCTACTTCTTTTTCAAAACAGCAGAGGCGCAAACGCCGCCAGATTTCTGCGCCACACCATCCACGTATGCATCCCCGGCGTTTCGACCGGCGTGAACCTAATCAGCTTCGCCGACAGCATGTCGCGGAATTTTCGATTTGTGGCGATGAGACGGTCTTCCGTCCCGCAGGCGACCCACAACAGCTTCAACTGATTGTTCGCCGTTTGGTCGAGCTTTGGAAACAGCACGTCGTAATCCTCGCCCAAGCCTCCCGCGCTGAACGATCCGATGTAGGCGAACTTGTCGAGATTATTCAGCCCCGTCAGCAGCGATTCCGCGCCTCCCATCGACAGCCCGGCTATGGCGCGCATTTCGCGGCGGCGGTCGATGCGGTATTCGGATTCGACTTTCGGCATCAACTCGGCGATCAGCATTTCGCGGAATTTCAAGATGTTCTCGCGGTATTTCGACATATTGATCGGTCCGCGCGCGACCACTTCCGGCGCGCCGTAACCCAGCGGCATCACGACAATCATCGGCTTGGCTTTTCCCTCGAAGATTAAATTGTCGAGGATGATGTTGGCGCGGCCGACCGCGGTCCAGCCGCTAGCGTCGTCGCTATAGCCGTGAAGCAGGTAGAGCACCGGATAGCGCTTGGTCCCGCGCGTATAACCGGGAGGCGTGTAGACGTAGAAGTCGCGCTGGTCGCCCACCACGGCCGATTTGTAGAAATGATGATGAACCTCGCCGTGAGGGCCGGGCGTGATTTCCCAGGGCAGGCCTTCGCCCGCGATGTGAACGGCGCTCGAATTGTTCAGCAGGTTTGCTTTCATGAGCGAATTATTCGGGTCCATCATCCCGACGCCGTCGATGTTAAACGTGTAGCCGTAAATATCGGGATCGAGCGCGGGCGATGTATAGGTCCAGACTTCCTTGTCTTCGAGCTGCATGGGCGCGGGCTTGCCGCCTTCCAGGTTCAAGGTCACGACCTTGGCGTTTGGGGCTCGCAGGCGGAAGGTGGCGGTGCGATCCGCGTGAACCTCGGGCGAGACGATCGGCGGCGTCTGCGCGCAGAGGGCGGCGGTTAGGGCAAACAGAACAGCTCGGTTCATGAACGCCATTATAGTGTTGTACCCCACGCAATCGGGAAAAGCGTCATTATTGAATCATGCGGGTGGAAACGATTCCGTTGCTGCTATGTTTCTCGGGCGCGATGGCGCTCGCCCAATTTCCAGGTCAATATCCGCCGGGTCAATATCCCCCAGGTCAGTACCCGCCGGGCCAATGCCCTCCGGGACAATACTGCGGATCCCGGCGCCAGCCGAACAGCATTCCCGCCGGCAGCGGCAAGTCGTCGAAGAAGGATAAGAACAGCAATAACGCAGTTACCACGACAACCATCGGCATGGTGCGGCGGTCGGTTGCGAACCAGATCGTGGTTGAGCCGGACGACCACCGTATTATCTGGTATCGCGTCACCAGCACCACAAAGTTTATGAAGGACAACAAGGAGGTCGACTACACGGCCTTCGCTCCGGGCGACCATGTGACGCTCGATTCCACTGGCGACGACGACGACATGTTTACCGCCGTCGAAATGCGGTTCGACAAAGCGGGCGCGCCCGAAGATCGCGCCCATGCCCGCGAGGATTGGGATTTGCCGCCGCTGGTGGGCGGAGCGGTGGGGAAGGGAACGAACTCGGCGTCGTCCCCGCAGCGCGAGCCGGGTGACGATCGTCCGGTGTTGCGCCGCGCCAATTCGGGCGACGACACGTCTCAAAAGGAAGCGGCTCCGAAGGAAGTAGCGAAAGCCGCGCCCGCGCAGGCGCCTCCCGCCGAACCGGAGGACACTCGGCCCTCGACCACCATGAAGCCGCCCGATCCGCCGAAGGATCCGGACGATCCCGGTCCGCCGTCGCTGCGCCGCGGCGTTCCCACTGGACGCCAGATGGCCGATCTGCCTCCTCCCCGATTTGAACCATTGCCTGAGAAGGCTCCGGCGAAAGCTCCGGAAGACGCGCCCCGTCAGGCAGCCAGCGCTCCCACCACGCTCTCCGGACGGCCGGTTGACCCGGTGATTGAAAAAGCCAGGGAAGCGGCTGCCAACTATCTTACGTCGCTACCGAATTATTTCTGCCAGCAGATGACGGCCCGGTATCAGAGCGACCATCCGAAGACCGGTTGGGACGCTCTCGACGTGGTGACCGCCGATGTCATGTACGAGGACGGGAAAGAGAGCTACAAGAACGTCAAGCTGGGCAGCAAGTCCGTCAAATCCCTCGAGGATATCGGCGGAACGCGGTCCACGGGCGAGTTTTCGACCATCCTCGAAGACCTGCTGAGCCCTTACACGGACGCCAATTTCCGGAAAAGCGGCTCCGATACGTTGAGCGGCCGGCCAGCCTGGATGTATAAGTACGACATCCCGCGGGAGCGGTCGCACTGGCGCATTGAGGCGCCCTCGCAGCTCTATTATCCGGCCCACTCGGGTACCGTCTGGATCGACAAGGAAACGTCGCGCGTGCTGCGCATCGAGCAGGGAACCACAAATATGCCCAGGCTGTTTCCGTTCGACACGGTGGAAACGGTGACCGACTACGCCTTCATCAGCCTGGCCGCGGGCGCAAAATACCTGCTGCCGGCCGACGCCGAAGTGCTCAGCTGCCTGCGTGGAACCAGCATGTGCACTCGTAACCGGTTGGAATTCAGGAACTACCGCAAGTTCGGAGCGGAATCCAGCATCACGTTCGACGGCAAGCAATAGATCGTCCGGTACTGACCGCTCCTGCTGGTCGCGGCTCCGCAAGGCCGGAGACAGAGCCGCGACTCGCAGGAGCGGTTTGGCAGGCAACCTGCACCAAGCGGAGCGCGTCTCTACGTTGTTATACTTAACTTCAACCACTCGTTTATTTTGATGCTGAAATACTGTGCTGTTTTTTCACTATGTGCCGGGGTAGGCCTCGCCGCCGATTTTATGACCGGCATGGCCGCTCGAGCCGTTATCGGGCAGACAACGTTTACCAGTCAGGACTCGGGCGCGTCCAATACGCTACTGGGCGGGGTGGGCGGGATCGCGTACGCCAACAACACCTTGTTCGTGACCGACGCCAACCGGCTGGGGAACGCTCCTATCAACAACCGGGTGGTGGTTTTCAATAATGTTTCCCGCATGGTACCATCGGCCGCCGCCGAAATCGGGCCGAACAGCGGCCGTTGCCCGGTGTGTGTGCAGGGTGCGAACCTGGTTCTGGGGCAGCCCGATTTCACCAGCATCAACTACGCGACCACCGCCAGCGGCATGCGTGTGCCGACCTCGGTCGCCACCGATGGCCGTAATCTGGCCGTGGCCGATACCGCCAATAATCGGGTCCTGATCTGGAAGGAAATCCCCACCCAGATGGGTCAGCCTGCCGACCTGGTGCTGGGCCAGCCGGATTTCGTCACCGTGCAGCAGGTGGCGGTTAATCAGACCAGTCTGCGCGCGCCCCAGGGCGTATGGATTCAGAATGGCCGGATTTTCGTCGCCGACACGCAGAACAACCGCGTCATGATCTGGAATTCGTTCCCCACCAAGAACAATCAGCCGGCCGATCTGGTGCTGGGACAGCCGAATTTTACCACCTCGCCGAATCTGGATTTGACCAAGAGTTCTCTCACCGCCGCGGCGAATACGCTGCTCAATCCGGTATCGGTTACCACCGACGGCATCCGCCTGATCGTCACCGACCTCGGCTTCAACCGCGTGCTGATCTGGAATTCCATCCCGACCAAACAGGACCAGGCGGCCGATGTCGAGATCGGGCAAAAAGATTTTACGACGTCGATTTTCAACGACAACACCGATCTCTGCGTCGCAGTCGGAGCCGATTCGAGCGGCAATCCGATCTACCCCTCCCTGTGCAACCGGACGCTCAGCTTTCCGCGCTTTGCCATGTCCGATGGAACGCGCCTGTACATCGCCGACGGCGGCAACGACCGGGTGCTGATTTTCAATACCATCCCCACCACCAACGCTCCGGCGGCCGACGTCATTTTAGGACAGCCCGACCAATATAACGACATCCTGGTCACGTCGACCGACGACACGTTCGATCCGAATCTGTTTCAATCCGCGTCGAATGTGACGCCCTCGCCCACCGGCTTGGCCTGGGACGGCACGAATCTCTATGTGACCGATTCGCTGAACTACCGGATTCTGGTCTTCACGCCAGGCCATTCCGACGTTCCGGGCAACGGCGTGGTCAACGCGGCCAGCCAGGCGATTTACGCGCAGGGCAGCATCACGCTGAGCGGAACGATCACCGCCGGCAACGTCATCCTGGTGCAGATCGACCAGCCTTCCGACGTCCAGAGCATTTATTACAATTACACGGTGCTGGCCGCGGATACGCTCGACACCATTACCACCAATATTACGAACCTGATTAACCAGGCCAACAGCGGCGCCGGCGACGCGAACGTGCTGGCGCTGGCGCAGCTCGGTTTCGAGGCCATCCAGTTGGTGGCCCGCCAGCCAGGCTCCAACGGGAACAACATCACCATCGCCGCCACCACCGGGACGTCGGTGGCCACCACGTCCACGACCACCAACGGCGTCACCACCACCACGCAGACAGTATCCGGCACCCCCGACATCACCGCGACCGCCAGTGGCACCACACTTTCCGGCGGCGGCAACGCTGCCACGCTCGCGCCGGGAACCATCATCTCCATTAAGGGTGCCAACCTGTCCGACAACACGGTCAGCCTTAACGCCGACCAGCCCACGTATTCCCCGAACTTTGCCCCCCTGCCGCTCCAGCTAGGCGGTGTGGAAGTATATATCGACGGCATTCGCGCCCCGATTTTAGCCGTTTCGCCCACCCAGATCGACGCTCAGGTGCCTTTCGAGCTGATCGATACCAACAGCAGCAGCCTCTATGTTCGAACCCTGCGCAACAGCGGAGCCGTGACCGTCACTACCGCCGTGCCGCTGGAGATTTCGCAGCAGGCGCCGGGGATTTACGCGTACCCCGGTCAGGAGCCTCGCCAGGCAATTGCGGTCCATTATTCGAACTATGCCGTCGGCGTCATTTCGGTGGACGGGACGGCGCAGGCCACCGACGTTGTCAACGTCACCATTGAAGACCGGCCGTATAGTTACACCGTGCTTCCGACCGATACGCTCAACACCATCCGCGACGCGCTGGTGGCGCTGATCAACTCCAACCCCGACGAAAAGGTGGTGGCCGTGCCCTCCGGCTCGTTCACGCGCATTGTGATTCGCGCCAAAGTTCCGGGCAGCGAAGGCAACGGCCTTGCGATCAGCGCAAACGCGGCCGGCTCCAGCAGTACCTCCTCCACCGGAATCGTCACCTCCGGCACGGCGACCGAAACCATGACGGCGATCAACTCCAACCTGTGTTGCGCCAACGTTGCCGGCGCGCCGATAAACTCCAATAATCCCGCTTTGCCGGGCGAAATGATCGGCGTGTATGCCACCGGTCTGGGCCTGGTCGGTCCGCAGGCTGCCCTGTCCTCGATTCAGGACGGCGTTGCCTACACCGGTCCGGCGCTGAACGATGCCAATTCGTCGGTGTCCTCTATCATCGGCGGCAGCACCGGCAACGTGCTCTACGCCGGGCTCCAGCCGGGCGCGATCGGAGTCTACTACGTGGTGCTGCAACTGGATTCCAGCTTGCCCACCAACCCGGTCACGCAGATCACCATTTCGCAGGATATTTACACCAGCAACATCGTGTATATCCCGGTCGTTTCGGCGAATCCGGCCAACGGCATCAACCCGTAGCGCCAGGGCGCTGACCGCTCCCGCTGGTCGCGGCTCCATTTACCTTGATGAAACCCGAGGCGTGAAATAGAGCCGCGACTAGCAGGAGCGGGCCAAACTGGCTTTTCCAGGCATGGAGTCATTGCGGCTAACCCCAAGCTGACGCATGGGGCTAACCATCGCCGACCATCGGCGTCATACTGGCAATATGCCGGACGCCATCCTGCAGGATCTTCGCTACGCCTTCCGCGCCCTCCGCTCCAGTCCAGGCTTCGCAGCCGTCGCGATTTTGTCGCTGGCTCTGGGCATCGGCGCCAATACCGCCATCTTCAGCCTCATCGATTCGGTGATTCTCAAAACCCTCCCGGTCAGCCATCCGGAGCAGTTGCTCCAGGTCACCATGGGTAAAAACTCGAGCTTCACGAATCCGATCTGGGAGCAGTTGCGCGACCACCAGGACGTGTTTTCCGGCATCTTCGCCTACGGCGGCGGACGCTTTAATCTCGCCGCCGGCGGCGAGGCGCGATACGCGCAGGGAAATTTTGTCGCCGGGCAGTTTTTCGATACGCTGGGCCTGCACGCCGTGCTCGGCCGCACTCTCTCCCCGGCCGACGATAAGCGAGGCTGCGCTGGCACCGCAGTTCTCAGTTACGGCTTCTGGCAGAAAGAATACGCCGGCCGGGAGGATATCGCCGGCCAGAGCATCTCGCTGGACAATCATCCGTTCCAAATCCTGGGCGTGGTCCAACCTGGCTTCACTGGCGTCGACGTCGGCAACGCCAAGGACGTCTACGTGCCGATTTGCAGCGAACGAATCATCCACGGCGAAAACTCCAACATGCTGGATCAGCGCAGTTCGTGGTGGTTGAGCGTCATCGGCCGCCCCAAGCCCGGTGTTTCCGCCAGCCAGGTCGAGGCGCGGCTCAAGACTCTTGCTCCCTCCGTTTTTGAGGCGACCGTTCCTCCCAACTGGAAGCCAGACGGCCAGGCCGACTATAGGAAAAACACCTTCGAAACGCTGCCCGCCGCCAACGGGCTTTCTTACCTTCGCCGCCAATATCGGCAGGCGCTCATGATCTTGATGGCCATTGTCGGCGCGGTGCTGCTGATCGCCTGCGCCAACGTCGCGAATCTTCTGTTGGCGAGAAGCGCAGCGCGGCAGCGGGAAATCGCCATTTGCATGGCGCTTGGGTCAGGACGCGCGCGGTTGATGCGGCAATTGTTGACCGAAAGCCTGGTCCTGTCGCTGAGCGGCGCGGCGCTCGGAATTTTGTTCGCCCAGTGGGGCACCCGGATGCTGGTTCACTTCCTCTCGACGAGCGGTAACCAGGTGTTTCTGGATCTGACCATTGACGGCCGGGTGCTGGGATTTACGGCCGGCATCGCGATGCTCACCGGCCTCGCCTTCGGCCTCGCGCCGGCGTGGCGGGGGACGCGCGTGAATCCTCAATCGGCCATGAAAGCCAACGCGCGCGGCGTCATCGAAGGCTCTAAATTCGGACTTGGAAAAGCACTGGTGGTGCTTCAAGTGGCCTTGTCGCTGATGCTGGTGGTGGGCGCGGGCCTGATGCTGACCACGTTCTTCAAGCTGGAAACGGTCGACCCGGGATTTAAGCCGGAGCACATTCTTCTCACCAGCGTCGACCTGCGCAACGGGCATTATCCGAAGGAGCGCCGCGCCGCCATTTATCGCGAAATGCTGGATCATTTGCGTGCCATTCCCGGCGTCCTCGCCGTGAGCGACTCCGATATGACGCCCATCAGCGGCGGCTACTGGAACGAGGATTTGCAGATCGATGGCTACACGTCAAAAGGCCGCGACGACACGCTGGTGTACTTCAACCAGGTGAGCGACGGCTACTTTGAAACCATGGGCATCCAACTGCTGGCCGGCCGCGATTTCAACTCCCATGACACGCCGGAGTCGCCCAAAGTCGCCATCATGAATCAGACCGCCGCGAACCGCTATTTCGCAGGGCAGAACCCCATCGGCAAGCGCTACCGCGCCGAGGAAGGCAACAAACTAAGCGACTGGGTGGAGATCATCGGCGTCGTCAAGGATGCGAAATACGGCACGCTGCGCGAGGATATTCTGCCTTCTGCATTTGTCGCGGCCAGCCAGGACGCGAATACGCGGGAATCGGTGACCTTCGAACTGCGGGTCGCCGCCGGTGCGCCAATATCCGTCATTTCCGCGGTGAAATCCGCCGTCGCGGACGTGAATCGCGCCGTCTCGCTGCAATTCAAATCGCTCGCCGTGCAGGTGGACGAATCCCTCGGCCGTGAACGCCTGCTCGCCACGCTCTCCGGCTTCTTCGGCGCGCTCGCGCTTCTGCTCGCCATGATCGGCCTCTACGGCGTCATGTCGTATAACGTCGCGCGCCGGCGCAATGAAATCGGCATCCGCATGGCGCTGGGAGCCGAACAGTCGCGTGTCCTGCGGATGGTTCTGAAAGAGGTTGCGATCCTGATCGGCGTGGGTCTGGCCATCGGCCTTGGCGCGGCGATCGGAACCACGCGCTTCGTCGAAAGTTTTCTCTACGGCATGAAGCCGAACGACCCATGGACGCTCACAACGGCTGCCGCCGTTCTGGCGGTCGTGGCGGCGTTCGCCGGTTTCCTCCCTGCCCGCCGCGCCTCGCGCCTCGACCCCATGACGGCGTTGCGCGACGAATAATTCTCGCCTGTGTGCGGCGAGCTTTTCAGCCGGCAGCCTGCTTCCAGCAGGCTCCTCCGTGGCCTGGAATAAGCCGCCCTGAGGGCGGCTGCCGGCTGATAGCCTGCCCCACATTCTCGCGCCTGTGGCATTTGGCGAGACAAACAACAAGATTAATTGTTGATTTCAAATTTGCCGTGTGCTAGTATCTTCCTCAATCGGCGAGTCTCGTTGCCTCGCATCTTTACCCCCTCGTCTGGATTTCGCATCCAGTCCATGCCTTGCTCCCGGTGTGAGCCGTCAACTCAAAAATCTCTGGGGGTGAACTATGAGGGGAACCATTCTTTTAGCGGCCGCCATTACTTCAGGCGCGTTCGCGCAGTCGTATCTAGGTGGAGTTCGGGGCCTGGTGCAGGATCCGGGCAAAGCCTCGATCGCCACCGCGAAAGTCACGCTCACGAACCAGGGCACCAACGTGGCCCGCTCCGGACTCAGCAACGGGCAGGGTGAATACGTCTTCTCGCAAGTTGACCCCGGCACCTACATGCTGACCGCCGAAGCGCCCGGCTTCCGCAAATCGGAGTTGCATGGCATTGTCGTCGGCACCCAGGAATATCTCACGATCGATCTCAAGCTGGAAGTCGGCTCGGTCAGCGAAAGCGTGCAAGTCACCGAAGAAATTCCGCCGCTTGAAAGTTCCAACGCGTCGCAGGGCCAGGTGCTCGACAATCAAAAACTGTCCGACCTTCCCAACCTGGGCCGCAATCCGTTCATGCTGTCTAAAATTGTTCCCAACGTGATTCCGGTGGGCAACCCGGCCTATAACCGCATGGAGGATCAGAGCGGTTCTTCCTCGATCTCCATCGCCGGCGGCCCGGTAAGAGGCAATAACTATCTCATTGATGGAGTTCCTATCACTGACTCCACCAATCGCGCGATCATCATCCCGTCGCTTGAAGCCGTGCAAGAGGTGAAAATTCAGGCCAACACGTACGACGCGGAAATGGCCCGCACCGGCGGAGGCATGTTCAACACGCTGATGCGCTCCGGAACCAATAGCTATCACGGCAGCGCCTACGGCCACATCCGCCGCACCGCGATGGACGCCAACAGCTTCTTCAATAACGCGGCCGGCACCAACTCCTCCGGCCAGCCGATTTCGCCCATCACCAATCAGCCGAACACCACCTGGGGCGCCAGCTTCGGCGGCAAGGTTTGGATTCCGAAAGTTTACGATGGGAAGAACAAGACCTTCTTCTATCTGGGAATCGAGCACTACGACGACACGCAGTCCTCCTCGTCGGTGTTCGCCACTCCCACGGCGCTTGAAAAATCCGGCGATTTTTCAAAAAGCGGCATCACTGTTTACGATCCCCTGACCACCGTCGCAGGCGCGCGCCAGCCTTTCCCCGGCAACGTGATTCCCAGTGCGAGGCTGAACCCGATCGGCTACGCTCTGGCGAGCAATTATCAGCCGGGCACCAGCGCTCCTTCTTCCTACGGCGGACTGGATCTCAACGCCCCCGGTCAGTTACCTTGCCGCGCGGTGCAGTATACGGCCAAGGTCGACGAGGATTTTTTCACCAAATGGCGCGTCAGTTTGAGTTACCTTCGGTATTACTCGCTGGAGCCGGGAAACACCGAGTTTCCCACCGTTTCCAGCCCCGACCAGTGGCGCCTGCTGCGCCGCGTCGATACCACGCAGTTGAACAACACGTTCAGCGTGACTCCGACCACGGTCGTTACCGTCCGCTACGGCTTCAACCGCTTTCCGAACTACAGCTACGACGTCAGCCAGGGTTTCAACCTCGCGAACCTGAATTTCCCATCGAGCTATGTGAACGCCATTCCCAAGGCGTACGCGCAGTTTCCCGATGTCACGACCAACAATTTTTACCCGTTCGGCGTGGCGGATAACAATTCGTACTTCGACCTCGCTTCCGACAATTTCTCGACCAGTGTCTCAAAGTACATGGGGAAACACAGCCTGAAAGCCGGCTTCGACTATCGCCGCATTAAGGCCGCCGGAAACGACTTCAACGACGCTTCAGGACAGTACGCATTCAACGGCATTTTCACCAAGTCCGCGCCCACCAGCGCGGGAACGGGCGGAGCGGATCTGGCCGACATGCTGCTGGGTTATCCGTCAAGCGGCGCCATCTACACCTCCAGCAAATTGACCGATATCGCCAACTACTACGGTCTGTACATCCAGGACGATTTCCGCGCCACCAGCAAGCTGACCATCAATATCGGCATGCGCTGGGAACATGAACCGGGCGTCTATGAACAGAACAACGGCATGGTGGTGAACTTCGACGGTACTGCAACCAATCCGCTGGCCGCCAACGTCACCGGCATTTCTCCCAAGGGCGAAGTCGTCTATGCGGGAAGCGGCAAGACTAACGTCGGCAACCCGTACGGCAGCAAATGGGGCCCGCGAGTCGGGATCGCCTATGCGCTGAACCCGAGAACGGTTATTCGCGCCGGCTACGGCGTTTTCTTCGCGCCGCAATTCGCCCTGGGTTCCCCCATAGCAACAGTGGGCTACAACCAGACCACTTCCTACATCGCTTCGACCGACAACAACGTGACTTCTGCCGGCTCGCTCTCGAATCCGTTCCCGAGCGGCATTTTGCAGCCGGTGGGCAATACGCTCGGCACCTCCACCGGCATCGGACAGTCCTTCTCGCTGGTGGACCCGAACGCGCGGTCGCCCTATGTCGAGCAGTTCTCCTTCGACATTCAGCGCGAGCTTCCCGGAGGTATCGCTTCTGAAGTCGGCTACGTCGGCTCGCGATCGAAGCACATGACGCTGGGCTATCCCTCGATCAACGAGAACGCGCTGAATCCCAGCCTGTTGTCCTTGGGCTCGGCGCTCACGCAATCGGTCGCGAATCCTTTCTATGGGCACGGCGGATTGGGCGTCGTCGGCACCGCGAACGTCACCGAGGCTCAGTTGTTGCTGCCCTATCCCACCTATGGCTCCATCAGCAAGCTGTTTACCGATAACAACAAAGCCAAGTATGATTCGCTGGTACTCAAGGCCAGCAAGACCTATAAGAACGGCGTCACCTTCTTCTCCGGCTTCACTTGGTCGCGCAATTGGGACGAATCGAGCGGCGGCGTTGGCAACACGCTGAACAGCGGAGCGAAAGCGCCGCAGAACCCGTATAACATCGCCTCGGAATACGCGTTCTCGAATATCGATTCGCCGTTCCGCTGGTCGAGTTCCGTGTCCTACGAACTTCCGGTCGGCAAAGGGAAAATGCTGCTCGGCAATGGAGGCCCGGCGGCCTACGTTCTGGGCGGCTGGGTCATCAATTCGGTGTCCATTTTCCAAACCGGATTCCCCCTCCAGATTAGCCAGGCGACCAACTTTAACTCCGGCTTCGGGTATGGCAGCCAGCGTCCGAACGCCACCGGGACGTCGCCCGTTACCAGCGGCAGCCTGGAACAACGCTTGAACGGCTACATCAATCCAGCGGCCTTCTCCAGTGCCCCTGAGTTCACCTTCGGCGATGTCGGCCGGACCATCGATATGCGCGGACCAGGGCAGGTCAACTGGGATATGTCGGTGTTCAAGAACTTCGTCATCAAGGAAAAGCTGAAAGCCCAGTTCCGCGCCGAGGCTTTGAACGCGATGAATACGCCCCTGTTCTACGGTCCGAACGTTTCGTTCGGCAGCAGCTCGTTCGGCAAGATCACCAGCCAGGCGAACTTCAATCGCCAGTTGCAAATGGCGCTGCGCTTCTCGTTTTAGTAAGTTAGACTCGCTGTCCGCGCTTACGCATGGCGGTTCCGTCGACATTGAACCGCCATGCGTAAGCATGCGGACAGAAGTGTACCCGGCTAATCCGAAATCGCCCATTCTCCAGGCTGTATTACTCGTGTCCGGGGCAACACGCCCCGCCATGCGAGCAGTCCCATCCCGGCTAGAATTCCGGCAAATACCACCAGTTTCACGATATCCGCCCCATGAGATCGGGGTAGCGTTTTCCACAGGATGCCCAGCACCGGCTCGGCGGCGCATACGGCCCACACGGTGCCGTAAAAATACCGCCGCTCCGTTCCCTCTCCCTTGGTCGACGGTCGGACCCGGGGCAATTTACCAAACGAACCCAGGACCCAGATCGTGATCGCCAGGGGAAAGTAAGCGTTTTCATATATCTGGCGCAAATGCCAGACACCCGCTGCGACTGCGTAGCCGAGGCCGGCTAGATTCAGAATCGCAAAACTCAGCAGGTCCGCCCAGGCGAAGGTATAGCACACCCGGCGGTACAGAGGATTCGGCTTATCCTCTGTAAATCGAAGAATATAAGGCCTCGGCTCGACCCCCGGCAGCCGGCCCCGCCATCCCGCGATCCCCGTTCCTAAAAGAACCGCGCCCAGCCAAAGCAGCATGCGGCGTTCGAACCCTTTTTCGAAAAGATCGAAAATCAGCGGCCCTGGAGCCAGGAAAAAGACGAAAATCCAGATGGGCCAATGAGAAAGGCGGTAAATCACCTTGTTGCGTGTTCTAAATTCCGCCACCTGCCTGTTATAGCAGGTGTTTCTGCCGAAAGTATAAGAGGAGTATTTTGTTCTTCGAAAAACATCGCCGAATCCTTGCGAGTTTGGCCGCCGGCTTGGCCGGGCTGGCCGTGAACTGCTTCCCGCTGATCCTGCCGGGCGGCGCTGCGCTCACTTTTGGCGAGGTATTTTCGCTTCTCGTCGCGCTGACGCTAGGGCCGGTATTCGGGGTCCTGACCGCCATCGTGGTGGAAATACCCATTTGGTTTCATTCATTTGGAAGCGGCGTCCTGTTTACCCATGCGCTCGAAGCCTGCGCCGTCGGGCTGCTGGTGCGCCGCCGCGTGCTGCCCCTCTATGCATCGGCTGTGTTTTGGCTGCTGGTTGCAACACCGATGATCCTGTTCCTCGGTCATGCCCAGGCGGGGATTCCGACCGAGGCATTGTGGGCGGTAGCGGGCAAGGATGTTCTGAACGGCCTGTTGAACGTCTCCCTGGCCGACCTGATGAGCGGGGTATCCCGGTTACGACGCTGGCTGGGAGCGCTACCCCGGCCGGTGCTCCCGTTGCGCGTCCATCTGACACGCGGTTTCGTGCTCGGTAACGTGGTGGCCTTCCTGGCGCTCAGCGTCGCGCTCAACTTTGTTCAGGGAGGAAGGCTGGAGCATGAAGCGGGCGGTCATTTGCAGGAAGCAGTCACGCGCGTCACCAGCGAGCTCGATAATTATCTGGACCGCAACCAGTCCGGGCTGCTGGCGCTGACCGCCGCGCTCGATTCGGAGGACATCGCGGAGCCGCAGGCTCAGGCGCGGCTGGAGCAATTCCACAGGCTCTATCCGGCATTTCGGACTCTAGGGCTGCTCAATCCCGAGGGCAGGATCGCCACTTCGCATCCTCTGCGGGCAACGACCGGAAAACTCCTCGCCGGCGTGAGCATGGCGGATCGCGAGTATTATCGTGCCACCGTCGCCACGCGGAAGGCCTTTGTCTCCGACGTGTTCATTGGGCGGGAGATGGGCGCGGTCCCGATCGTCATGCTGACCGAGCCTCTGTTCGACAAACAAGGCGCCCTCCAGGCAATCGTGGTTGGGTCTCTGACCTGTTCCCGTTTCCAGCAGCTGCTCGAAAGCATCGCCTACATGAAGCAAACCGAGCTGCTGATTCTCGACCAGCAGAGCCGCGTCATTTTCGCGTCTTCCGGCACCCCGTTCGGGCCGATGGAAAACCTGCGCGATTCTCCGATGATGGCGGAGGCCGGACGCTCCTCCAAAAAAGTATTTCGCACGGAACGAATCGAGAGGACTACGGGCAAGGCGGAGCGAAAAGTCGATCTGTTGACCAGCATGGCCCGCACCAAATCCGGATGGACCGTCGTCATGTTGCAACCGCTGGGCGTGATCGTCGCGGAGTCCACCGGTTCCTACCTGGTGACCGCGATTCTAGTGTTGATCGCCCTGGTGATTTCGAGCGTGGGCGCGCGGGAGTTGAGCAAATCCCTCACTCGGCCGGTGGAGGGCCTGGCGGAGCGCATCGGCCGCGCGGTGATCGACGGAGGCGCGCTGGAGCCGGCCGAACTGCCGGCCAACGCTCCGCTGGAAATCGCGCACCTGATGCAGGACGTCGACCGCATGGCGGGGCGCGTTTCCGAATCCTACCGGCAACTCGAAGCCGCGCTGGCCGATCGCGGCCGGTTAAACGAGGAACTGGCGGACGTACTGGCCGACCTGGAGACCCGCGTTCGCGTGCGCACCGCGGAACTGGCCGACGCCAAGGGACGCGCCGAGGACGCCAACCGGTTGAAGAGCGAGTTTCTAGCCAACATGAGCCACGAAATTCGCACCCCGATGAACGGTTTCATGGGCATGCTGACGGTGCTGGCGGAAACGCCTCTGTCCATGGAACAGCGCGACTTCGTCGAAACGGCGCGCGACTCGGCCACGTCGCTACTGGAAATTCTGGGCGACATTCTGGACTTTTCGAAAATCGAAGCCGGAAGGCTGACGCTGGATCCGGTGCCCATCTCGATTCCCGCGCTGATTGAGGAAGCGGCGCGTCCGCTGGAAGTGCTGGCTGAGCGCAAGGGAGTGGAATTGCGGCGAACCACGCTCGATGAAGTGCCGCTGATGGTGATTGGTGATCCGGTGCGGCTGCGCCAGGTGCTGCTGAACCTGGCGAGCAACGCGATCAAATTCACCAGCGCGGGCTTCGTGGAAATTTGCGCGTCGTTAGAAAGCACGGAGGGCGACGATGCGGTTCTGAAGTTCACGGTCCGCGATTCGGGCATTGGGCTGACGCCCGCGCAGCGAGAGGTGATCTTCGAACCATTCCGGCAGGCCGATGGATCCACGACCAGGAATTACGGAGGCATCGGGCTGGGCCTTTCCATCTCGAAGCGGCTGGCGGAGATGATGGGAGGACGGATCGGCGTGACCAGTGTTCCCGGAGAAGGCAGCACATTCTGGTTCACGGCTAAGCTGCGGTTAACGGCGGGAGCCGATTCGCGGCCCGGCCTCGCCAGGCTTGCGGGCGCGGTCTCCACAGGGCCACTGAAGATTCTAGTGGCGGAAGACAACCTGGTCAACCAACGCGTCGTGAAGACGCTGCTGGAGCGCAGGGGGCACACTGTGGAGCTTGCCGATACCGGCGCGGCGGCGGTGGAAAAGGCCGCGCAGCAAAGCTTCGACGTGATCTTGATGGACGTGCAGATGCCCGAAATGGACGGGCTGGCGGCTACCAAATTCCTGAGAAAGCAGGATGCGTACCGTGGTATCCACACTCCGATCGTGATGTTGACCGCTCACGCCATGCAGGGCGACCGCGAGCGGTTCCTGACGGCGGGCGCGGACGGGTATGTCACCAAGCCGGTTCAAATGGAGCAACTGGAAGCCGAGATCGGCGCGGCGATGGCGGCGCGCGCGGCACCGGTTGTCAAATAAAATTGCCAGGGCTGCGTGTGGGCGGGCCATCGGCCCGCAGCCTGCTACCAGCAGGCTTTTGGCAGTGGTTCGGCAACTGAACCACTACCAGGCTTTTCGTCAGTCAGCAAGTGCCGCCTGGTAGGCGGCTTCGGGCCGATGGCCCGCCCCACGCTCTCTGACTATCTGCCGCGTTTGACGCGGTAGTCTTCCACGGCGGGCATTCTTACGACGCGGCACATTTCGAATAATCGCGAACGCGCGCGGGCTCCGATCATTTCACCCAGCGTTTTGCGATGCACCGCCACGCCGCCCGCACCGGTATATTCGATCATCGCGCCGGTGACGTCGGGGTCGGGAAGGTTGCTGGTGGCGATGAGCGTTTTGCGGTTGTTGCAGCGGTCGGTGATAATCGACGTCACGGTGTCTTCCACCCATTCAGTGACGCGATGCGCGCCCAGGTCGTCGAGCAGCAGCACGGGAGCGTCGAGCGCGGCGCGATACGCTTCGCGGTCGCTGGCGCCGGAGGTTGCGTCGTAGCCGGAGCGAATTTTATCGAGCAGATTCTGGTAATCGAAAAAGACGCCTTCGTGTCCTTTTTCGAGCAGCGCGCGCATCGCGGCCACCGCGAGGTGTGTCTTGCCGGTGCCGGGCTCGCCGATCAGCAGCAGCCCCGGGCGATCCCCGAGTGGATATTCGCGAACGAAAGCACTCACCTTGAGCTTTACGTCACTGAGCCCCTTGAGCGCAATCGGATTATCTCGCGGGAGTTCAAAATTGCTAAGAGTCGCGTGCTGATAGTTCAGGGGAATACGCGAGTTCTCCTTGATGGCGAGATTGCGCGTGGCGTAGGAGCATTCGCACCGCTCCGCGCCGGAAAGGCCGCCGCGCTCGACGATCTTCCAGCCGGTGCCGTCGCAGATTTTGCAGTTTGCGTCAGGCATGGTGCGATACGGAGAGGAGGTTGCCGTCGGGGTCTTTAAACCATGCCACCTGGTCGCCGTTGGGAGCAGTCCAGATGCCGAGGTCGTCCTGTTTGAAGAAGCCGAAAATTTCGCAGGCAATGCCCCCTTTCTTCAGCTCCAGAACGGTCGAGCGAAGATCCTTGACGTCCCATCCGAGCACGGTGTATGGGGCGGGCTTGATTTCCTTCGCCAGGGCAACCCGCAGCGGCGCGCCTCCACTATCGAAGACCAGGGCGAAGCTGTCCTCCGAAACCAGGCGCAGCCCCAGCTTGTCCCGATAGAAAGCGCGCGCGCGATCGGCATTTGTGGTGCTCACGAAGGCAATGAGTTTTTCAGAGGAGAGCATAGTTTTCACTCAATGACTAACAGTATCTCGCCCGCGGTGACCGTCGCGCCGGACTTGGTTTTCAACTCTACCACTACTCCGGCCTTGGGCGACTTCATTTCATTCTGCATCTTCATCGCTTCGACGACAATCAGGCCGTGGCCGGCCTCGACCGCATCGCCCACCGCGACCAGCAGACGGACAACCTTTCCCGGCATCGGCGCGATGATATTCTGTCGGCCTTGCGACGCTCCCGCGCTCGAACGGGCACGCAGCTCGCGGGGGTCGAACAGCTCGATAGAAAAAATCTGGTTGTTGACTTGAATCATTCCCGGAGCGAGGATCGTGGCCTGATAACTGCGGCCTTCTATCAGAATCGAAAAGATTCCCGGCCCTGAGGCTTCGAGAGAGTATTCGCGGGCGAGGCCGTTGTACTCGAAGCGCGAGGCCTCCAGGTGCAGCGTGCGCTCCCGGCCGTTGACGACGACGTCAATCTTCATGGTCGCTTCCACTTGCCGATGGGAGCCGAGGCCGTTGCGGAGGGTTTTGGTTTCGAGAGCGCGGCGACGATGGCGGCGACGGCTTCGAGTTCGTCCGTCTGTCCGCTTGCTGACGCGCGCGGTTCCCGGCGGGTGAAGAAATCGTCTAGGAACGCCGTCGAGAGTGCGCCGCGGACGAAGGCGTCATCCCGCAAAATATCTTGAAAAAACGCGAGATTTGTGCGAATTCCACCCACTTTATATTCAGAAAGCGCGCGTTTCAGCCGGCTGATCGCGGCCTCTCGATCTGGAGCCCAGGCGATCAGCTTGGCCAGCAGCGGATCGTAATCGAAAGGGACGTTCCAGCCCTGGTAGACGCCGGAATCGACGCGAATGCCGGGGCCGGAGGGTTCGGAAAGGTAGGTGATTTTCCCGGGGAAAGGCAAAAAATTGTTTTCGGGATCCTCTGCGTAGACGCGGCATTCGATGGCGGAGCCGGTCCAGCGCACGTCCTCCTGCAGAATGGTCAGTTCTTCTCCGGCGGCGATTTTCAGCTGCCAGGAGACCAGGTCCATGTCGGTGACCAGCTCCGTCACCGGATGTTCCACCTGCAAACGGGTGTTCATTTCCAGGAAGTAGAAATTGCGGTCGCGGTCGACCAGGAACTCGATGGTGCCGGCGTTGGCGTATCCTGCGGCCTGCGCGACTTTCACAGCGGCCGCGCCCATGCGGTCGCGCAAGGCTGGATCAATCGCCATGAGTGGGGAAGGGCACTCCTCGATCACTTTTTGGTGCCGGCGCTGGATGGAACATTCACGCTCGCCCAGGTGAATCATGTGGCCGTAATGGTCGCCCAGGACCTGGATTTCGATGTGGCGCGGTTCGACGACGAGTTTTTCGAGATACACTTCGTCGCTGTGAAACGCCCGGGCGGCTTCGCTGGAGGCGTCGCGGATGGCGGATTCGAGGTCTTCTTCGCGATCCACGCGGCGCATGCCTTTTCCGCCTCCTCCGGCCGCGGCTTTGATAAGCACGGGAAAGCCCAGGGAGTGGGCGGTCGCGCGGGCCTGCTCCATCGACGTAATGGCCGCTTCCGTGCCGGGGACGACCGGCGCTCCGGCGGCAATCGCGATCTGGCGGGCCGCGGTCTTGGAACCCATCTTCTGGATGGCCGCCGCTGGCGGCCCGATGAACGCCAGGTCGGCGTCAATACAGGCCAGCGCGAAGTCGGCGTTTTCACTTAGGAAGCCGTAGCCGGGATGGATGGCATCCGCGCCGTGCCGGAGGGCGGCGTCGATGATTTTATCGACCCTGAGATAGCTTTCAGAAGACGGCGCGGGGCCCAGGTGCACGGCCTCGTCGGCCATGCGAACGGCGAGCGAGGCTCGGTCGGCGTCGGAATAGACGGCTACGCTGGCGATATTCAGTTCGCGGAGGCCGCGAATCAGGCGGACGGCGATTTCGCCGCGGTTGGCAATGAGGACCTTGCGGAACACAAAGGTCCGATTGTAGCAGGGTGCGAGTACGCGCGCCGGTTGAATCCACCCCGAGGTGCGGGTTCAGCCCCATGCGTCAGCTTGGGGTTTGTGTGGGCATGGAGATAACTCCAAGCTGACGAGTCTGCGTGAAAACTCCGGTGTTGACCGCTCCTGCAAGTCGCGGCTCTGTTTATCTCGTTGAATCCGCAAGGCAGGAAAAAGAGCCGCGACTTGCAGGAGCGGTCTAAGCTTACTTTTCACACAGACTCTGACGCATGGGGCTTGCGGATCACGTTGGTGATGCGGCCGAGGGAGGCATGAGGGTAACAATCGTGGCGCCCCAGCCTCCGGCTTCGGCTGGAGCGTCGCCGAAGGAGGCGACAAAAGGGGTACGTTCCAGGACTTTTCTGACCATCTCACGCTGGACGCCGATGCCTCTGCCGTGGACGATGCGGACGGCCTGAAATCCGAGGAGGTGCGCTTGCGAGAGATATTCCTCGACTACGGGTTTAACGTCCTTGGGTGAAACAGTATGGAGGTCGAGCACATCCTCAATCGGGATGCGGATGGGCTCGAGTTCAAAGGCGTCATATTCCGCCATGTATGACCTTAGCTCAATGGTACACCTTAGATCCTATGGGACTTACGTTGCAAGGCCCTAGGCGATCTTTACCTAGTACGGCTCAATTTCCAAGGGTAACTGCTAGAATCAGGGTTGTATAAATAGGCGCATGCTCTGCTTCTTATGCGGGAAAAAGATCGGGTTCTTCCGATCGATGCTGGACCAGCAATACTGCTCTACCGAGCATCGCAAAGAGGCGCGCCTTGCCTCGGCTCAGGCCCTCCGCGAAGAGGACGATCAGGAACCCTGGTCTGTCGCTAAAACTAAGAGAAAGAACCCAGGGAAGTCGACATCCTCACCCGGCCAGACGGCCTCGATCTTCGCATTCCTGACGGTAGGAGCGCTGCTGGTGGCGGCCTTGGTGCTCCCTGGACCCTCGGGTGGAGGGCCGGCGTATCCTCCGGTACCCTCGCTGGAGCCAGGCGTGAAAAAGGGAATGTTGGAGCGGGGGCGCGATGCCGTTTCCGACGTGATTCGTTCCAGGGCGCCGATCACTTTGCACGACGATTTCACCACAGGACTAAAGGACTGGACCACGGTGGCGATGCGTAACATCCCTAAGGTGGACGATCCTAAGGGCTTCTCGCTGCCGGCGGGCTCGCCCCATATTGTCCGTCCGGGCAGCCTGCGGATTTGGAACCGGTCGGTCTCGCTCCAGAATTACCAGATGGAGTTCAAAGGCGAACTGGAAAAGAAGAGCCTGAGCTGGGCCTTCCGGGCGAGCGACGCGAAGAATTATTACGCCACCAAGATCATGATCACCAAACCTGGTCCGCTGCCGAACGCGGGGCTGGTGCGGTACGTGATGATGGGCGGGCGCGAATTCGAGAGGGTGCAGCTTCCCCTCCCGGTAACGTTGGAACGCGGCGGCAGCTACAAAGTGCGCGTCAGCGTACAGGACGACCGGTTCATCACGTATCTGAACGGCCAGGTGATCAGTTCCTGGAGCGACAAGAAACTCCATCGCGGCGGAATTGGTTTCTTTTCCGATGAGGACGATCCGCAGAAGGTGGATTGGGTCAGCCTGTCGGAGCGCGACAGCTTCCTGGGAAAAGTGCTGGCGCACTTCTCGCTGATCGTGATGCCGGGCGTGCCGGGCGAGTAGCTTAGAATCCACGCGAGGTCGGATTCCTTCGTCCCATCGCACTCAAGATTCTTCGAGGCGTTCCTCGACGGTCTACTTCACTCGGTCGCCCCTTGCTTGGTGGCCTGTAACAGATAAATGTGATGAAACTGAGCAAGCGCGAGCGCAGTGAACTGCAGCGGCAAGCAGGTAGCCGGAATGGTCGAGCGGATTCGGCTCGGCATGCCCGCCTGATCCTGTTGTTGGCAGAGGGACTGACTTGGAGTGACATTCGCGTCAAGCTCGACTGCGGCGACAGCTACATTGCCCGCTGGAGCAAGCGATTTGTCGCGGAATGACTGGCCGGATTGTTTGCGCGCTACGCGGGGCGCGTGCGCTACAAAGTAACGGATCGTATAGAGGCGCGGGTTTTGGCCCGGACCACCAAACGGATGCCGGAAATTCCGATCACTCCCGCAGGTTCGCATGAGGACCCAGCCACGCCTTGTAAGGGGGGAAATGACCTCCCGAACCTTTATCGGCATGGCTGGGTAAAATGGATTACGCCTTCACCGGCTTATCCGACACCTTCCACTTCTTCTCATCGAAGTACAGCACCTTCCCCTGGCGATAAGAATCGACCGCCATGCAGATCAGCACCTGCGCACAGGCGCCGGTTTCGACGTTCAGATGGGGTTTCTCCCGGGTGTGCATGCAGCTCAGGAAGTTGTTGATGTGCGTCGTCATGGTGTCCGTCTTTTCCACCGGAATTTTGACTTCTTCGACACCGAATTTGTAGCCTTCGAACATCGGCGTGATTTCCGGAGGCGTGTCGCGACCCGTGCGTTTACGCGAGACTTCGGGCTTAAGTGTGATGTGGTCCGTGGTGCTCTCAAACTGCCCGTTATCGACCATGATGATGCTGCCTTCATGGCCGCGGATCAGGCCCGGGATGTGCTGCGAGTTCGCCATCGACGAGCTCAGCACGAGGGAATGGCCTTCGGCGTATTCGCCAACCAGGTGGAATGTGTCCGGCACTTCGCGCTTGTATTCGAATTTCGGGCCTCCATAGATTCCGCCCGACGCCATCACCTTATGCGGGAACTGCGGCTTGTCCCAGCAAATGTTCAGTGGCGCGACCACGTGATAGAACAGGTCGGTCGCGATGCCGCCGGAATAATCCCAATATTTGCGGAAACGGAAGAAACGGTCCGGATCCCACGGATGCTGCGGAGCCTTGCCCAGCCACATCTTCCAGTCGACGTAATCCTCGCCCTTGCCATCTGGGCCGGCTTTTTCGTCGATTTTGTAGTTCCACTCGCCTTCCACCGAATCGCGATGGTAGGAGCCCTGGCTCATAATCATCTTGCCGATCATGCCGTCGGCGATGGCTTTTTTGGCCTTCCACCACTGGTCGGCCGAAGTGGTCTGCGAGCCGACTTGCAGCACGCGGCCCGTCTCCTTCACCGTGTTGACCAGCATGTGCGCTTCATCGATGGTGTGGCACATCGGTTTTTCGAGGTAGACGTCCTTGCCGTGATCCATCGCTTCGAGAGCGACGCGCGCATGCCAGTGGTCCGGCGTGGCGACGATCACCGCGTCGATGTCGCCGCGGTTAAGGATCTCGCGGTAGTCCAGATAGCCGTCGCACTTGTGATGTTCCTTGTTGGCGTTGACGCGCTTCTGGTAAGTGTCGGCCACGGCGACGATCTGGCAGGAGTTGTTCTTGGCGCCGATGGCGGCAAACGTATTGCCGACATAAGTGCCTCGTCCGCCGACGCCGATCACGCCGACGGTGATGCGGTCGTTGGCGCCGAGCACGCGTCCGCTGGAACGGGCGCTGGAGCTTTTCGTTCCCTTCGGCGAGGCTAACGCGGCTCCGGCGGTTCCTAAAGCAACGCTGACCGCGCTGGCTTTCCGGAGAAAGTCGCGGCGATCGAGCGAGTTGTTATCTTCTGAAGACATCGAGGGCTCCTTCACACTGGTATTTAACGCTCCAGTTTACTCCTGTTCCCTGGTGGCGGCAAATGTTTTGCGAATTCCCGTGATTTCTCGCGTCTGTCCGCATGCTCACGCATGGCGGTTCCCTGCCGACGACGAACCGCGACCGGTCAGGGAGCGGACAGGCGAGGAAAGCCCCGCATTATTCCTGCCGCAGAATAATCGCCGGGTCGATGCGAGTCGCCCTGCGGGCCGGAAAATAGCAGGCCAGCGCGGCCGCCGCCGCCAGCACCAGGGCAGCGCCCAGGAATGCAATCGGGTCCAAACGGTCCGCGCCGACCAACACGCTCCGCAACAGCGAGGTCGCCCCCGCGGCTCCCGCCAATCCCAAAACAATTCCGATCCCCGTCGGCAGCATTCCCTGCCCGATCACCAGGCGCAGCACCGAGCCCCGGCTCGCCCCCAGCGCCATCCGTAGCCCCAGTTCGCTTCGCCTCTGGGTGACTGCGTAAGAGTTCACGCCGTAAATTCCCAGCACGGCTAGAAGCAGCGCGACTCCCGCGAAGGACCCCATCAGTCCAGTCTGGAACCGCGGCTGCGCCAGCAGGGCTTCGATCATCTGGTCCAGCGTGCCCACCTGCTCCACCGGTTCTTCCTTATCGATGGCCGAAAACTCGCCCCGAACCGCGGAGGCCAGTGCGGCCGGATTGCCGGCTGTGCGCACCGCAAACCACACGCCCCTCGAATGCGGGTTCTGCACGTGTGGCGCATAAATCATCGGTTCCGCATCTTCCGCGACCGGCGATTTCACGTTCCCCACCACGCCGACAATTTCCAGCTTCACGATCTCCTCGCCGCTGAAGCGAAGGGGGCGGCTGACGACGATGCGCTTGCCGATCGGATCTTCGTTGGGAAAATAGCGGGCGGCGAGCGTATCGTTCACCATCGCCACTGGCGGCGCGGTCTCATTGTCCGCGTCGGTAAAAAAACGGCCGCGGGTCAGGCGAATCCGCAGCACCTCAAAATACTGCACTCCTACAGCGTAGTAGTGCGCGCTTGGCCTGTCGGCCTCGGCTCGCGCCGAACCCTCCCTGTCGAAGCGAACCGCCGTCAGGCAGTTGTTCAGAACGGGCAGACAAGTCGCCACCGTCGCGGTTTGAACACCCGGCAGAACCCGTAGATGGTCCAGGCCGGCGCGGTAAAAACGGAGCGCCTGGGCGGCGTTATACTTCGACGACGGAAGAAACACCCGCACGGTCAGAACGTTCGACGCATCGAACCCAAGATCGGACTTCATCAGATTGCGCAGGCTGGACGCCATCAGCCACGCGCCCGCCAGAAGGATCAAGGCCACGGCGACTTCAGCTGCCACAATTGCCTGCCGCGCGCGCTGGCTGGCGCGCCCGGCGGTAGTTCCCCGCCCCGATTGCTTCAGCGTCGACTGTTGCTCCGACCGGGCGATCCCGATCGCCGGCGCCAAGCCGACCAGAAGGCAGGTCGCGACCGACAGCGCGAGGCTGAACCAGACTACCGGCCAACTCAACTCGATCGGACCACCGGGAATCGCGTTCGCGGGTACGAATTTCGGCGCCGCCCGGATCAGCCACCAGGCGAGAGCCAATCCCAGGCCTCCTCCGCAGAGCGCCAGCAGCGCACTCTCGGTCAGAAGCTGCCGCGCCAGGCGACTGGCTGTCGCGCCCAAGGAGATCCGCACCGCGATTTCCGTTTGCCGGGCCGCCGCACGCGCCAGCAGCAGACTGGCGACATTGGTGCAGGCCAGCAGCAGCACCATCCCAACGGCTCCGCACAACACCAGCAAACGGAGGCGGAACGTCTTGTTCAGCAGCCTTTCTTTCAGATCTTCCGGTTGCAAGGTCCAGCCGCGATCGTTTTTTGGATACGCGTCAGCCAGAGAGCGCGCCACCACGCTCAACTCCGAAGCCGCGGCGGCTTTGGTCCCCGTCAGGCGCGCGATCGCCACCAGGTCGCGATAATCGCGTTCATGCACGTTCATGGTCACCGGCACCCACAGATCGTGGGTGCGCCACCAGAAACGAAAATCATTGGGAGCCACGCCGACCACGGTGTAAGGGATCGAATCCACTCGCAGTGTCCGCCCCAGTACGTTGGGATCGCCTCCCAGGTCCTGCTGCCAGAAGCGATAGCTTATGATCGCGGACCGCGCGGCGTTGGCCGGACGATCCAGGCCGTCTTCGTCCGGCAGAAACGTCCTGCCCATCACCGGCTTCAGGCCCAGGGTCCGGAAAAAGTTGGCCGTCACGCGCGCGCCACTGACTTGCCGGGGCCGCTCGCCGCCAATGACGACGAAGGAAGTGGGCATCCACGCAGCCAGGTCCGCCAAGCTGTGCGAATGTGCGCGCAAGTCCAGGAAATCTGCCGGCGAAAGGTCGCTCAGCGCGCCTTGCGGATCGTAGCTCCAGACGAAGACCAGTTTTTCAGGGTCCTGATAGCGAACCGGATGCAGGAGGAGTCCGTCCACCACGCTGAACATCGCCGAATTCGCTCCGATCCCCAGAGCCAGCAACAAAATGATGGACAGCGTAATGACCGGCGTTCGCGAGAAAATTCGAACCCCGAAGCGCGCGTCCTGGAAGAGGAAACCCATGCTGTTATAGAGCGGCCGGCGCGAACGGGCCGCGGCCGGTCACTGCGTCAGGACCGCGGCATCGGGTATCTTGCGTTTCGGCGCAGGCCAAAACGCGCGGCACCAGATCAGCCATGCAGCCAGTTGCGTCAGGTTGAGGAATATATTGAACAACGCCGTAAACTGGCCCTCCGGGGCGAAGTGCCGGAATCCGTAGGAGACCGCGGTGCCCGTTACTAGAATCCCTAATCCAAGGCTCACCGCCAGAATCTGGGGATCGCGCTTCTTCGATTGAATCAGCGCGCCCCACAGGATCACGTTCATGATCGCGGCCCCGAAGCTCAACAGCTGGCTGGTGCTGTTGAACCAGGCCGCCGGTGGATAGGTTTGAAAAAGCGCGGAGCCGAAATTCAGCAGCTGGCTTGATGTGTACGATCCTTTCCGGGGACGGTACTGGAGAAAAGGATGGAACAGCACAAACGGGAGCACGAGCATCGCCGCCACCAAGCCGCTGAGTATCCGCCCCAACAGGGGTTTGGAGCTTCCAACCACTTTATAGATGAGCACGGCCACCAGCACAAACCGCAACATGTCTACAATCACGTCGTTGGTCCAATAAAGCTGGGCGTAGAAACGGCTCGCGTCGGATTGCGCGGCGTGGTCCGTCTGCGATGTGCCGCTGACCAGGAGATCGGCCAGTGTCAAACCCGCGGTTGCCAGTAATTCCCAGGAGACGTAAAGAAGAACAACCCAGAACTTCCTTGTGGGGCCTAACAGAAGAAAAACCACGAGCACCAGAAGTGCAACCGCGTTACTGATGCCGAGGATTGGTGCTAAGACATCGTAGACGTGGCTCACTCTACCGAACCCAACGGGGACCAGACGGCGCCGCTCCCCGCTTCATCGAGAAATGCTGTCAGTTCGGAAGAGGATCTAGCTCCTAATCGTGTCGCCGCCGGGGACGGGACCCGAAAGGAGAGTGTCGCCACCAGGAACCGGTCCTGACAGGAAAGTATCGCCGCCAGGAACTGGCCCTGACAGGAAAGTGTCACCGCCGGGAACTGGTCCCGACAGGAAGGTGTCGCCACCCGGAACTGGTCCCGAAAGTGCGATAAGCGTGTCGCCGCCAGGAACGGGTCCCGACAGGAAAGTGTCGCCACCCGGCACTGGTCCGGAGGCAATGTGAGTCGAACTCCCATAAATAGCCGCACTCGCGAAGAGCGCAAAGGCGATAACTGTGCAAATTGTAGCACAGCGGAGTAAAGAAGAACCGCGAAGATTTGTCATTCAGTCACCTGATTCCAAAGCTGTCGAAGCGAATAGTACCTTGATCGAGCAAGGACTAAGAGCAACAACCTATAGTAGCCGAACGGCAACGGTACTAGGGTCTAGGATTTTTCCTTAGTACCATACGGGTAATAGAATGAAGTGGTAGGACTTTGAGGACTTACAAGAGGCGGTCAGCGTTGAAGTTAGCTAAATACCAGTACTGCGGCGGAACAGGCGGATGATTTGAAGGAGGGCAATGTAAATATTGACGAACCCTAGTCCGGTGACGAGGCCCTTAAAAGACGGTTCGTCCCAAAGGTCCTCGACATTGGGGCTGATTCCCTGAAAGTAGTTGAGCGTCCAGGAATCCTGCCACGGGAAAACCACCAGAAACAGGCCAACTTCGAAGGCGAAGATGGCGAAACAGATCGTCAGTAGTCGCCCTGGCCAGCGCTTGGGAGGGACGGGAGGCGTCTCGACAGGGACATGATTTTCAGGGAAAGGGCTGCCTGGGGTTAAGGACATGCGAAAAGGTCGCCTTGTTCAGGATAGCCCGACCAGACATAGTCCTGGGACTGGCAGGCGTTTCTTACCGGTTCGAAGCTGAAACGATGCAGCGTCGTCGGCCCATACTCCGCGAGCGCGGCCAAGTGGTCCGGCGTGCCGTAGCCCTTGTTACGAGACAAGCCATACCCTGGAAAGACGCGATGCCACTGCGTGAGTGCCGCGTCGCGGGCGACCTTCGCGAGGATCGATGCGGCCGCAATCGAGAAGCAAAGGGAATCGCCATGAATCAGAGGCTTTTGAGAAATGGGCAGGTTTACGGTAACGGCGTCGATCAACAGATAGTCCGCGTTCAGCTTCTCCACTGCCCTCTTCATCGCGAGGCGCGAAGCTTGCAGAATATTCACGCGGTCGATCTCGAAGGCATCGGCCCCAGCGACGGCCCAGGCCGCGGCGCGTTCCTTGATTCGCCCGGCCAGAACTTCGCGCCGGTCCGCGTCCAATTGCTTGCTGTCATCGAGGCCACGGATCTGCCGCGCCGGATCCAGCACGACGGCGGCGGCGAAGACGGGTCCGAACAACGCCCCTCGGCCTGCTTCATCGACACCGGCGATGCTGCGATACCCCGCGCATCGGGCGGCGCGCTCGTAGCGGCTGCTGGGCATTCCGGATCTAGGCTCAGTCGCGCTCGCGCAGCCGGGCGGCTTTGCCCTTCAAGGCGCGCAGGTAGTACAGCTTGGCGCGGCGAACGCGGCCCGTGCGGACGACATCGATGTGATCCACTACCGGAGCGTTCAGCGGGAAAATGCGTTCCACGCCCTGGCCGAAGCTGATCTTGCGCACGGTGATCGTTTCTCCCATGCCGGTATTGTGCTGAGCGATGACCACGCCTTCGAACACCTGCAACCGTTCCTTGTCGCCTTCCTTGATCTTCACGTGGACCTTGATCGTGTCGCCAGGCCGGTAATCCGGGTGCGTCGATTCGCGCTTATTCTTGTTCAGGATCTTCGCCATCACTGCGTTTTGCATTTTCTTGTTCTCCAACAATTTCTATTAAGTCCGGCCTCACGCGAGCCGTCTTCCCGGCTGCGGCGCGTTGCCGCCACTTGCGGATCTGCTCGTGGTTTCCGCCCACCAGCACTTCCGGAACACTCCAGCCCCGAAACTCGGCCGGCCGCGTATACTGCGGACAATCGAGCAAACCTTCCTCGCCGAACGATTCCGCCACGGCCGAGTTTTCATTCCCCAACACGCCGGCGATCAGCCGCGCCGTCGCGTCGATCACGATGGCTGCCGGCAATTCTCCGCCGCTTAACACAAAATCGCCAACCGACAATTCCTCGTCGGCCAGATGCTCGGCGACGCGCTCGTCCACGCCTTCGTACCGGCCGCAGATCAGCAATACTTCGTCCAACTTGCTGAACTCTCTCGCCCTCGCCTGATCGAACTTCCGACCCTGCGCCGAGAGCAGGACCACTCTCCTGCCTTCGCTACGCTCATCCTTACAGCCTTCACTACGCTCAGGCCAAATAGACTCGACCGCCTCAAAAATCGGTCCCGCCTTCAGCAGCATGCCTTCGCCGCCGCCAAACGGCCGGTCATCCACGGTCCGGTGCCGGTCGTGCGTCCAAGAACGCAAGTCGTGCACCCGGATCTCGATCAAACCCGCCGCTCGGGCCTTCCCGACTACTCCCTGCTCGAAAGCAGCCCGGAAGAAATCCGGAAAAATCGTCAGGACGTGAAAAATCACTTGCCCGTCACTTCTCCAGCAGGCCCTCAGGCACTTCCGCCCGGATCGTCTTCGCCGCCACGTCGATCTCCTTACAGATCGATCTTGCGAAAGGGACCAGAACTTCACGGCCGTCTTCCAGCTTCACTTCCAGCAGCGGACCGCCGCCAAAATCCTCGACCGAGCGAACCACGCCGGCCCTGACTTCCCGATTCCAGAGCACGCAACCGATCAGGTCGGCGTAAGAATAGGCGCCCTCCTCGGGCTGCGCCTTCTCGGAATCCTCAACCAGAACGTCGGCTCCGGCCCAGAGTTCGGCATCGGAGATCGAATCGATCCCGACAAACTTGAACACCGGCCGGCCGTTGTGCCACCAGATGTCCTCTATCTTACTAGGTCGCGTCTTGCCTCCGGCAAGCTCGAGAACCACTTCCTTCAACTTCTCCGCGCGTCCGGGCTGCGAGGAATAAATCTCGCCCGTCAGCTCGCCCCGATTCCCACGCGCCCTGAATAAGCGCCCAACCGCGACCACTTATTCCAAAATCTCCAACGTGAAGCGGCGATTCAACTTCATTCCCGCCGCGCCAAGCAGTGTACGGATGGACCGCGCGGTCCTCCCCTGCTTGCCGATCACTTTCCCCAAATCGGTGGGCGCGACGCGCAATTCCAGAACCGTCACCTGTTCGCCGGCAATTTCACGAACCGCAACTTCATCTGGGATGTCCACCAGCGCCTTCGCGATTTCCGTCACCAATTGTTTCACCCGTTACATCCTCCTACTTGAAACCGATTCTAGCAGGTAACCGGATCGAGATGAAGTTAAACGGCGGCCGGAGCGGGATTATTTTTCAATAAACGGGCCACGGTATCGGACGGCTGCGCGCCGTTCTTCATCCAGTGCTCGATCCGGTCGTGCTTCAACTTCACTACCGTGGGCTTCTCCACCGGGTGGTAAGAACCCACCACTTCGACAGCGCGGCTGTCCCGGGCGCGTTCCTTATCGATCACCACTACGCGATAGCTCGGCTTCTTCTTCGCGCCGAAACGCGCTAAACGAATCATCAACATCTACAAGACTCCTATGCTCTATTGTGGACCAAATCCCATGCCGGGCGGTAATTTCAGTTTCCCGAGCCGTTTGCCCAGGAACCCTCCCCCGCCCGAAAAACTCTTCATCATCTTCCGCGCCTGCGCGTATTGCTTCAGCAGGGTGTTCACTTCCTGCACCGACGTTCCGCTGCCCTTGGCGATGCGGCGCCGCCTAGCGCCGTTGATCAACATGTGATTATTACGCTCTTTGGGCGTCATCGAATCGACGATGGCGACGAGGCGCGTAATCTCATTGTCATCGACCTTCATGTTCTTCAGGTCCTTCATCGGACCGATCTGCGGCATCATTCCCAATAGCGATTCGAGCGGCCCCAGTTTTTTCAACTGCTTCATCTGGTCACGAAAATCGCCGAGCGTGAAATCGTCGTCCAGCAGCTTGCGCTGCATCTCCTCGGCCTGCTTCTGATCGATATTGTCGGTGACTTTTTCGATCAGGCTGAGCACGTCGCCCATGCCGAGAATCCGTTCCGCCACGCGGTCCGGATGAAACGGCTCCAGCGCATCCGACTTTTCACCCACACCGACAAACTTTAAGGGCTGACCCGTCACGGAGCGAATCGAGAGGGCCGCGCCGCCGCGCGCATCGCCGTCCATTTTGGTCAGGATGACGCCGGTAATCCCTAGCCGCTTGTGGAATTCGTCGGCCGATTTCACCGCGTCCTGTCCGGTCATGGCGTCGGCGACGAACAGAATCTCGCTGGGATTCAAAAGGTCCTTGAGCTGCGACAACTCGGTCATGAGGTCGTCGTCGATGTGCAAACGGCCAGCGGTGTCGACCAGCAGTACGTCGCGCCCGGTCTGTACAGCTTCCTTGCGAGCCGACCGCGCCAGATCCACGGGCTTAGTCTCTTCTCCGTCGTAAATCGGGATCTTCAGGTCGCGTGCCAGGACGCTCAACTGCTTCCGCGCCGCCGGACGATAGACGTCCACCGACACCATGATCGGCGACTGGCCGTTCTTGCTCAAATAGCGGGCGAGCTTCCCGGTCGATGTCGTTTTGCCTGAACCTTGCAGCCCGACGATCATGATGACGCTGGGCGGCTCATTCGCCATCCGCAGTTTGGCCTGATGCGTCCCGAGCATCTTGACCATCTCATCGCGAACGATTTTGACAACCTGCTGGGTGGGCGAAAGCGCGGTCAGCACCTCCACGCCCATTGCCTTCTCGCGGACGGCTTCAATGAACTGCTTGGTGACGCGGAAATGCACGTCGGCCTCAAGCAGCGCGACGCGGATCTCGCGCAGCGCGGCGTCCATATTTTCCGCGGACAGTTTTCCTTCTCCGCGCAGGGTCTTAAAAACCCTCTGGAGTTTGTCGCTAAGATTCTCAAACATGATTTGCCCACGAGTGGGCGCCATTTCGGCAGGCTACTCATCATTGTAACGCAGAGTGGCGCTTGCTTGGTGCAACCAGCCCCATCGGAACCGCTCGGTGTGCGAAACCTCAGAAGAAAGGGCTCGTGAATCGTGAGCAGGAATTTAGATAGGCCGGGAGAGGTCGCAGATATAATCGATCACTTCCTTTCAGGCTCAGGACGATACCCGCAAGAGTTCAACGATTTCTTTGAATGCCGTCTTTCAGACCCCAAGCTGGACGCCTATCGACTACGATGCGAGCTGTTGTACAGCGAATTTGAACCTCGTCGGGGTCAATTCCTCCTTGGGCTTGAAGACCGCCAGCAACAGGCGCTTCGGGAAGCAGCCGCAGTGAAAGAGCTAGAGCAGATTGTAGCGGAACTACGGTCGCTTGAACACGGTTCAGGACGCCGCGATAAGAGCACGTATTGAAATGGGATGCCCTAAATGGAGCCGCGACCTGCGGGAGCGGTCAGCACTGAATTACAATCAACTGTCCGGTGACGTACTTCATCACGTTCGCTTGCTACGGCGCCCACATGCACGGAGCCGACGAAGGTTCAGTGGACCGGAGCCACAATCTCTATGGAGCGCCACTGGCAAAGCCTAACCCGCGACGCCGGGCGGCCGAATTTCGTTTGATGAGCCAACCGCGCTATGAAATGGACGAGCCCCGCCGCCACGCGGTGCTAGAAGAATTTATCCATCGATGCAACCGGGCCGATTGGAATCTGATCGCAGCCCACGTTAGGACGAACCACGTCCACATCATCGTCCAGGCCGAAGACCTGCCTGAATTCGTGATGACACAACTAAAATCAGCGGCCAGCCGATGTCTCAACGAGCGCGGTTTCGACGACAAAACTAGAAAACGCTGGGCGCGGCACGGAAGCACGCGAACGATGTTTAACCAAGACAGCGTTCGCGAGGCTATTCGTTATGTCTTGGACGGCCAAGGCGAGGCGATGTCGACCTATCGAGGCTGACCGCTCCCGGTGGTCACGGCTCTACGGCCTTGCCAGATATTTGTCGTATAGCTTCGTCTGCTTGTTCGACAAGTCCACTTCCTTGCCCTTAATGTACAGAGCCTTGATCTGCGTCGGCGTCTCCAGAGGATCTCCGGTGACCAGCATCAGGTCCGCCCATTTGCCTTTTTCGATCGACCCCATTTTGTCGCCTGCGCCCCAGATTTCCGCCGGATTGATGGTGATCGCCTTCAGCGCCGCGTCGTAGGGCAGACCATAAGCGACCGCGCGCGCGGCATTATAGGGAAGGTTCCGCGAGAATTCGTTATCGAACGTCCCGAAGGCGATCTTCACTCCGGCTTTGCAAAATTCACCCGGCAGCGACTCCGCATAGTCATACGGCGCATCCTGATTCTCCGGCAGAGCTTCGGTGCGACCCAGAATCACCGGAATATTCTTCGCCTTCAGCTCCGGACCCTCCTTTCCCAATTCCTGCGGCTTGAGAATGACGATTTTGATGTGTTCCTTCTCGGCAAACGCGATGGCGTCGTGGATTGCGCGTTCGCGCGCGGCGGGAACAGCTACCGGCACCTTGCCTTCGAGCACCGGCAGCATCGCTTCGAACTTCAGATCGCGTTTGAAGCCGGGTAGATTCGCGGTGCGCTCCTTCTGGTATTGGCGAGCCTGTTCGAAGAACTCGGTCACCTTGGCCACCTGCGTCTCATAGTTGCGCTTGGCTTCGGTGTAGGTACCCGCGCCCGCTCCGCCGCCGAACAGCAGCGCGATCTCATCGGCAAAGTCGACGCTCGCCAACCCTCCCCGGCCGCCCCGTGTGGCGATGCTCGGGAATAACAAATGAACCGCGGCGGAGCGGTTGATCTCCATGTCCTCCCAGGTCCACCCATCCATATGGATGAGCGCGGCTTGGCCGGAAATATATTGCGACGCGCCACCGCCCCGTCCACCACCGCGCCCGCCCGCAGCCGGAAACGTCATCACGCTGGTGATGCCGTTGGCCCGAACCACCGGGAAATGCGCGCTCTCCGGATTCACGGCGCTGAGCGCCTTCAACTGCGGCATAAACTCGCCCAGTTCGCCCGTATCGACGGTCACGCGCTCGGCTCCGACTTCAGAAAGACCCAGCTCCGTGTTCGAATCGATCATGCCGGGATAGAGGCGCAGACCCTTTCCTTCGACGATCTTCATGCCCTTCGGGGCGACGATCTTGGCCCCGATATCGGCGATCTTTCCGTCCTGCACCAGCACCGAAACGCCCTTCACTTCCGGTCCAGTGACGGGATAAACGTCCACGTTGCGGATCAGAAACGTATCGTTTGCCGCCGCGCAGGCGGCGACTGCGCACGCGATCAACATTCCGAACTTTTTCATTGCGGCCTCCGTGCGCCCTGGGCGGGGGTCGCGGCCTTTTCTTTATCGGCCAATTTCTTTTTCTCCAGTTCCTTGTTCGGACGACCGCTGACATCCGAATCGCGATCGAACAACTTGTTGCCGTCGATCCAAACCTTCTGAACCTTCGAGAAATTCGACAAGGGATCTTTGTCGTAAATCACGATGTCGGCGTCCTTGCCAACTTCAATTGATCCGACGCGATTATCGACGCCCAGTTGCTTCGCCGGATTGATGGTCACCAGGGCCAAAGCTTCCTCTCTCGACAGGCCGCCGTACTTCATCGCCTTCGCGGCTTCGGTGTTCAGGCGCCGCATCAGTTCGTCATCATCCGAGTTCAGGCTCGAAACAACGCCTTTCCTGGTCATCACCGCGGCGTTGTAGGGAATCGCATCGAACGCCTCGGCCTTATAGGCCCACCAGTCGCTGAACGTCGATCCGCCCGCGCCGTGGGCCGCGATTTCTTTCGCCACCTTGTAGCCTTCGAGCACGTGCTGGAACGTCTTGATCTTGAATCCGTAATCGTCGGCGACGCGGATCAGCATCAGGATTTCGTCCGCCCGGTAGCAGTGCGCGTGCACGAACCGCTTGCCTTCCAGCACTTCCTTCAACGATTCCAGTTTCAAATCCTTGCGAGGCGGAATGGGATGCTGGCCCTTGGCCACCGCGGCGTCGTACGCGTCCCAGGTCGCTTTATACTGCTTCGCTTCGTTGAATGCTTCGCGAATTACGTCTTCGACGCCCATGCGCGTCGCCGGATAGCGGGCATTGGTGGGAGCCGCGCCTCGTCCTCCCTGAACATTTCCCGCTCGCTTCGGATTTTCGCCCAGTGCGAACTTAATTCCCGGCGTGGCGCCCTGGAAAATCATTCCTTCGGCGTCCTGCCCCCAGCGCATTTTCAACAGCAGCGTCTGCCCGCCGATGGCATTGGCCGACCCGTGCAGAATATTCGCCGCCGTCACGCCCCCGGCCAATGCGCGATAAATCGCGATGTCCTCCGGATTGATGACGTCCTTGATATTCACCATCGAGGACACCGACACGCTGCCCTCGTTCACTCCGCCGTCGACGGCGATGTGCGAGTGGCAATCGATAATACCGGGGATCACGAATTGGCCCTGTGCGTCGATCACGGTTGCTCCCGCGGGCACCATCACGTTTTCCCCAACTTCTTTGATTTTTCCGTTCTCGACCACAATCGTGCCCTTGAACGTGCCCTTGGCTCCCTCGCTCATGATGGTGGCGTTCTGAATCACCGTCACTTCGGCGCCCAGGGGGCCAAGCAAAATCAGACCTGCTAAAAGTGCGTTTTTCATTATCGATTTACCCCATTCGGCGTCGCCGCCGCCGCACCACCGCCTCGTCCACCCGTCGGAACCTCCGGCGCCGGAACATATTTATTTCCGTCGACAAGCACAAATTCGATCTTCGTGCGATCATCGAACAGCTCACCCTTGGTCACGACTAAGTTGGCGATCTTACCCTTTTCGATCGATCCCAGCCGGTCCTGCACGCCATAAATCTCGGCCGGCGAAAGTGTCAGCGCACGCAAGGCATCCTCGCGCGACAGTCCACTGTCGATGGCCTTTTTCACGGCCCGCTGCAAATCGCGCGGGGCGTCCAGCCCGTCGGAGTAAAGAGCAAACTTGATCCCGTTTTTCTTCAGCACCGCGGGAGTGGTGGGAGCCTTCTCGCGCAGCACCATCTGCCGGTAGGGATCCTCCTGCTCGGGATCCTGATCGCGAGCCTTCTCAGGCCACTTCAAACTCACCAGCACGGTCGCATTGGCGTCCTTCAGATACTTCACCGACCGGTCTTCGAATCCTTCGCGCAGCCCGTAGTAAATCGCCGGCTGCTTCAACTCCGCCGCGAAGTGAATCATGCGGTCGATTTCCACCCAACGGTTCGCCGGCAGCAGAATGCGTTTCGATTCCAGCACGCCTTCGAGGGCCCGATCGTACTCCGGCCTCTGCATGCCACGCGGGTTCTTCGCATACGCGTCCTTCACCAGTTGATAGTGATCCGCGTCCAGATAAATCTGCCGCACGTAGGCGATCATGCCCATCAGCGCGCTCGGGAACCCTCCGCCCATGCCACCACCGCCGCCGGCACGCGTAAAAGAAATGTACTGTCCCAGCGAGGGAACCAGCACCATCTCGCCGGCTTTTTCTCCTGAGAGCAAATCGATCAGCGAGCCTTGGCCCGCGAAAAATCCGCGCGTCGGCCAGACCGCCGCGGTCGTGAAACCCGCGTTGCGAGCCGTCTCGATGCGCTTGTCGCCTGCTTGAATTTCGTCCGCAGCCTTGATCCAACTGGTGGTTGAGGGCCGATCCTCGGGTCCGCGCGCAGGAGGCGCAGCAGGCGCCGCCGCAGTTGTTGTCGCTGCGCCTCGACCGCCGCCCCGCGCTGCACCCGCCGCCGCTCCGGGCATGCCCCACGTGCTCAACGCATCGACCAAGCCGGGATACACCGTCATCCCTTCGCCGTCGACCACAATCGCATCGGCCGGAATCTGTACGTTCTCCCCGACCTCCTGAATCAATCCGTTGCGCACGACCACCGTGCCTTTATTAATGACCGGGCCCGACACCGTCACGATTTTTGCATTGCGGATCGCGATGGCTTCGTTACCGGCGGCCGCCGCGCATCCGCAAAAAACAAGCAGTGCTGTTAGGAGATTTCTCATATTGCAATGGCTTAGTATAAAGGTGAACTATAGATGGCGTCAAAGAAGCGCATAAGTTACAAACAGGCGGGTGTAAACATCGACGAAGCCGACTCCGCCGTCGGCTCCATTCGTGAAATGGCCCGCAAAACCTTCACGAAAAACGTCCTCACGGATATCGGCAGCTTCGGCGGAGGCTTTCTTTTGAAGGGTTTTCACCAGCCCGTCCTGGTCTCCTCGGCGGACGGGGTCGGCACAAAACTCAAGCTCGCTTTTTTGACCGGAAAACACTCCACCATCGGCGAAGATCTGGTGAATCACTGCGTCAACGACATCGCGGTCCAAGGGGCTGTGCCGCTCTTTTTCCTCGACTACTTTGCGACTGGCAAGTTGAACGCCCGCGTCGCGGCATCGGTCGTTTCGGGCATCGCGCGCGGCTGCGAACAAAATGGATGTGCGCTCATCGGCGGAGAAACCGCCGAAATGCCCGGCCTCTATCACGATGGCGAATACGATCTCGCCGGCTTCATCGTGGGCGTGGTCGAGAAGAAGCGCATGATCACCGGAAAATCGATCAAATCCGGCGACGTACTCATTGGGCTACCCTCGACGGGCCTTCACACCAATGGTTATTCGCTGGCGCGAAAGCTGCTGTTCGAAATCGCCGGCCACCACGTGAACACGGAACTCGACGAACTCGGCACCTCCGTCGCCAAGGAACTACTGAAGCTGCACCGCAGCTATCTCGCGCCCTTGCGCGCCCTCCACGATAAAAAAATCCTCAAAGGCGCGGCGCACATCACCGGCGGGGGCATCACCGATAACACGCCTCGTATCTTGCCCAAAGGCCTGGGGGTCACGATCCAGACGAAGTCCTGGCCCGTGCTGCCTGTCTTCGAACTGCTCCGCAAAATCGGCGATATTCCGGAAGCCGACTGGCGGCGGACGTTCAACCTCGGTATCGGCATGATCTTCGTGGTTTCGCCCGGCGACCTGAAGAAGGCCTGCAAGACCTTGGACAAAATGAAAGAGCGCTGGTACCAGATCGGCGTCGTCACGAAAACGCCCGGCGTCCTCTATCAATGAAACGTCTGGGCATTCTTCTCTCCGGCCGGGGCTCGAATTT
>Ga0182030_10001317_pt1 | contig 50830 bp, 43 predicted proteins | sample 812S3MmetaG_FD_121299 | JGI IMG/M metagenome (GOLD analysis project Ga0182030, IMG submission 121299) | Permafrost microbial communities from Stordalen Mire, Sweden - 812S3M metaG (Illumina Assembly) | ecosystem: Environmental > Terrestrial > Soil > Wetlands > Permafrost | place: Sweden... | reverse complement strand
TGGCTGTTTCTCTGTTCGTGGACGCCCAAACCGCTCAATCGCTGGCGGGTGTTTTGGCTGCGGGCCTTCGGCGCGACACTCCACGGCAAGCCTTTTATTCACCAGCGCGCGCGCATCCAAATGCCGTGGAACCTGACCATGCATGATCGCGCCTGCATTGGCGACCGGGCCAACATCTACAGCCTGGGGCCGGTCGAGCTTGGTCCCGAGTGCACCGTGGCCCAGGAGTGCTATCTGTGCGCGGGCACGCACGATTTTGAAAAAACGATGTTCCTCATGACCGCAAAAATCACGGTTGGCGCGCGCGCTTTTCTGGGGGCCCGGACCTTTGTCATGCCCGGCGTGACGATCGGAGACGATTGCCTCATCGGGGCCTGCTCGGTAGTCACCCGGGACACGCCTTCCGGAATGGTTTGCTGTGGAAACCCGTGCCGGGTGGTGCGCCCCCGGCGCCCGGAAAAGGCAACAGGCGCCTGAGCCGCGCGAACCGCCCCGACGGTTACTTTAACACTTCCTGGATCTGAACGTCATCGATGTAAAACGCGGCTTGGCCCGTAAAGCGAAATTCAAAGCCATAATTCCATGTTGTGACCGTTTTATCGTCCCGGTCCTCGATCTTGATTTCATCGGACACTTCCGACCAACTCGTGCCGGCATTGACCGGGTTCGTCACGTCGTATCCATGAAATCCTTCCCGATCGTTCGTACTCGCAGTGAACTTATAGCGGAGATCGGAAATGTTGCCCTCCGCCTTGATCCAAAAATGGACTCGATAGGTCTTGTTTAGTTTGAGATCGAAGCGTTGCGAACACCCAACGGAGTGTTCGCTCCATTCATTTTCAACGGGAGGATAATAACGCTGGGGAAAATAATCGTTTTTGACCGGCCAGACAAAAAACTTAAGCGCATATTTGGATTTCTCGCCCTCGGGGAAGGTAAAACCCGGCTCGATTTGGGGGTTGACGCAGGCAATCAGTTCGTCTGGAGCGCCCCACGCTCGACCTTTACCCCAGTCTCTCGGAGCGACGTAGTGATAGCTGGGAGGTAGAATTCCTTTCAAGGGCGTGGCCGGGATGCTAAATAAAGGCGCGCCCAATTTACCGGTGTTCTCCGCATAAAGAACCGTCCCGTCGTCCCTGCCGATCAGGAGATTGGGCAGGTGATTGCCCGAGAGATCGCAGACGGTCACGGTTATGGAATTGCCCAGTTTTTCCACCCCCGCGATCTTGACATGGACGCCTGGCGCAAAGGTGGGGTTATTATCGGGATTTGCCGAATTGTTGAGATAGAGGTTCAAATAGCCGGTGCGGTCCCCGCAGATAATATCGGGCTTGCCATCGTTGTTCCAGTCGACGACGGCGGGGGTGAGTTGTTCGAGGCCCATCCCCGGGATGATCTTTTGCGTGTGATCCTCGTCGAAAGCGGGATTCCCGCTTGAATTTGTATTGCGCAACAAATAGATGCTGTTCGCCGAGTAGGTTCCTTCGCCCATGAGCAAATCAAGCACATTCCGGGAACCAAACAGGTTGGTCAGGCAGGGGGCAAGATAGTTGCACCAGAGGACGCCCTTCTTGCGGGTGTTGATCAGGAGCAGATCGGGGTTGACGGTGGGCTTAAAGTTGGGCTGCGAGGAGGACCCGATGTTGGGGATGCGGAAGAGCTTTCCCGCATAGGTTCCCGCCAGAATACCCAATCGCTTGTTACCATCAAAATCGACGAGCTGAATGCGGGGGACGACATTATCAACGCCCTCGTGCCACTGGCTTGCGCCATTCTCGCCCAGCCATATCGGCATGACTTCACCCTGGGTAAAAACCGGCTTTCGCTCTGTCCCGCTGTTGGGAAAGAACCAGAAAAAGCCGTAGGTATCGGCGAGCACCAGATCTTGTTTTCCGCTTCCAGTCAAATCGCCCGCGGCAACGCTGGGGCCAAAAGCGGTGGCACGTATGCCCCCATTATCCCCGACCGAAAGTTGGTGGCCCTCAAAACCGTGGATGTTCCCCCTGTCATCCACTCCCGCCCACGGGACATAAGTGGGTTGCACGTTTTCAAAATTCCCCGCCGGCAAAACGTTCGGACCGTAAGTCTGCTGCGCACGGGCGGGCGACGGCAACAAACAGGCCAGCGCCGCGATGGCGAGGCAAGTGCGACGGAACGCTTTGAGAGATGGATGCGACTTCTTTGCCGGCGGATATTCTTGCGCCATAAAACAGAGAATAAAAACGACTCGGCCACTTAACCCTAATCGAATCTTCGTTGCAATGATTGTTGCCCAAGTTTAATCGCGCGAGGCGGCGGAGCGGCTTAACGTTCCCGGAAAATTGAGGCAAGCAGACTAACGGAGTTCGATTAACTTGTCTCCGGCCTCAAGGCGTAGCAGCAGCGCGGGCAGGTGTGGCATGAACCAAGTCAGAAGCGCTCGCTTGGAAGCATTTCCGATGCGCAGCCAAACGATGACGGGGCCATTTGGAATACGTCGGAAACGATCCACAAAGTCCTCGTCTTTGGTGATAATGACTGCCTGGTGACGGAGGGCATAATCCCAAATCACAGGATCTTTGGCATGGCGCAACCCGATGTCTTCGACATGCTCGGCTTGATGGCCTTCGGCACTTAGCATCCGTGCCAGCGTAGGCGGCAATTGGGCATCGACGAGAAAACGCACGGTTTAGGCCGCCCGTAAAATGGAATGGTCCATTTCCGAAGCCGCAAATTCGAGGCAGGCTTGAATGTCCTCGGGCTCCAGATAGGGGAAGTCGGCGAGGATTTCCGATTCGGGAACTCTCGCCGCCAGCATCTCCAGGACGTCCTTGACCCGGATGCGCATCCCCCGGATGCAGGGCCGTCCTCCGCATTGCTCCGGGTCAAAGGTGATCCGATCTGCGTATTTCATGCTTTTATCATACACTTTACCCCTCGGCAAACAAGCCGGGGTTTGGGCTTCCTACCTCTTCAACCCGAGCACGTCCTGCATGGAATAGAGGCCGGGTTTTTGCGCGCGGACCCATTGCGCGGCGCGGAGGGCGCCCGAGGCGAAGGTGTCCCGGCTGGAGGCGCGGTGGGTCAGTTCGAGCCGCTCGCCGAGGGTGGAAAAATGGACGGTGTGATCGCCCACGACATCGCCGCCGCGCAGGGCGTGCATGCCGATCACGCGCCTGGGGCGCGCTCCCACGTCGCCGTGGCGGCCATGGAGGGCCAGTTCGTCGTACGCGCCGCCGGACGCCTCGGCCAGGATTTCTCCCAGGCGCCGCGCGGTTCCGCTGGGCGCGTCGAGCTTCTGCCGGTGGTGCATCTCGACGACTTCCTGGTCGTAATCTTCGCCGAGCGTTTCCGCCGCGATTTGCGTCAGGTAAAAAAGGAGATTCACGCCGACGGAAAAATTGGGCGCGAAGACGATGGGAATACGCCGCGCCGCCGCTTCGATGGCCTTGCGTTCGTCCCCGGCATGGCCCGTCGTGCCGATGACCATCGCCTTGCCGTGCTCCGCCGCCATCTTCGCGAGATCGCCCGAGAGCGAATGGTGCGCGAATTCAATCAGCACGTCGCAACGGTCGATGGAATCGAGCACGTTGTCGCCCTGGTCGACGCCGGAGACCAGTTCCAGCTTCGGGTCCCGGCCCGCAAGACGCGCGAGCGCTTCGCCCATCCGGCCTTTCGATCCGATGATGATCAGCTTGGTCTTCATGACATCCCTTAAAGCCCGAATTGTCCGAGGACGATTTCCAGCCGGTCGCGGTTTTGCGGTTGCAGCGGAACGAGCGGCAGCCGCACCTCTTCCGTCATCCAACCCTGGCGCGCCAGCGCCGCCTTCACCGGCACCGGGTTGGCTTCGATAAAGAGATCACGGAAGAGCGGGTAGTACTTGCGGTGCATCTGCTCGGCTTCCCTGGCGCGGCCGCCGAGGAACGTGCGCACCATGTCGCCGACCTGCTTCGGGATCAAATTCGACGCGACGCTGACCACGCCGGTCGCCCCGACCGCCAGCGCGGGAAGCGTCATGGAATCGTCCCCGCTCAAAATCGCGACGTTGTCCGGCAACGCCTGGCGCAGTTGGCTGAAGCGCTCGATGGACCCTCCCGCTTCCTTGATCGCCACGATGTTCGGGTGCTTGAGGGCCAGGGACGCCATCGTATCGACGCCGATTTCCATGCCGGTGCGACCGGGGACGCTGTAGGTGATGATCGGCAGCCATGTCGCCTCGGCCAGCGCCGAGTAATGGGCGAAGAGCCCGGCCTGCGAGGGCTTGTTATAGTAGGGAGTGACGATCAGGAAGCCGTCCGCGCCCCGATTTTTGGCTTCCTGGGTCAGGTAGATCGCTTCCGCCGTGCTGTTGGAGCCGGTCCCGGCAAAGACCTTCACCCGATGGTTGGCCACTTCGACGGTCAGCTCGATGACGCGCAGATGTTCCTCCATCGAGAGCGTGGCCGATTCCCCGGTCGTGCCGACGGGGACGACTCCGTCAATGCCCGCGGCGATCTGGTCTTCCAGCAGCCGGGCGAAGGCAGTTTCATCGACGAGACCGTTGCGGAACGGAGTGACGAGGGCGGTATAGATGCCCACGCAAGGGGCGGCGGGAGAAGAGGGCATTGGGAAGGTGAATGGTAGCGAAGGCCGTGCAGCTTAGCAATCATACGCTTTTTCGATGGAGATCGGTACAAAGGCGTTCTAAGCGACTGTCTGCCGATTAGCCTTGACAGGCTTCGCTCATATAAGTAATCCTACAGACATTCTAGATAATATGAAAAACATCCTCATTACGTCCCTCACCATCCTCGTGCTCGGTTTAGGCGCCACGTTTGCCCCGGCCAAACAAGTCGCCCTCCTCAACGTCTCGTACGATCCCACCCGGGAACTCTACGACGATTACGACAAGGTCTTCGCCGACTATTGGAAGAAGCAGACCGGCGACGACGTCACCGTCAGCCAATCCCACGGCGGTTCGGGCAAGCAGGCCCGCGCGGTGATTGACGGGCTGCAAGCCGATGTCGTCACCCTTGCGCTCGCCCCCGACATAGACGCGATCGTGAACACGGCGCACCTTATCGGGCCGAAATGGGAGAGCCGCTTTCCCGACAACAGCTCCCCTTACACCTCGACCATCGTGTTTCTGGTCCGCAAGGGCAACCCCAAGGCGATCAAGGATTGGCCGGATTTGGTCAAGCCCGGCATTGATGTCGTCACGCCCAACCCCAAGACCTCCGGCGGCGCGCGCTGGAATTTCCTGGGCGCTTACGGTTACGCCCTCAAGGCCAACAAGAATGACCCGGCCAAGGCGAAGGATTTCGTGAAGGCCCTCTACGGTAATGTGAAGGTGCTCGATACCGGCGCGCGCGGTTCAACCATCACCTTCGTGCAACGGGGCCAGGGCGATGTGCTCATCGCCTGGGAAAGCGAAGCGCTGCTCAGCGTGAACAAGACCAACCCGGGAGAATTCGAGATCGTCTATCCGAGCCAGACCATCCTGGCCGAGCCGCCCGTGGCCGTGGTCGATCTGAACGCGGACAAGCATGGCGCCCGCGATGTTGCCGAAGCCTATTTGAAGTATCTCTATTCGCCCGTGGGACAGGAGGTGATCGCCCGCAATTACTACCGTCCCCGCGACCCGGCCGTGCTGGCGAAATATGCGGGCCAGTTCCCGGCGATCAAACTTTTCACCGTGACCGATCTCTTCGGCGGCTGGGGCAAAGTCCAGAAGGAGTTTTTCGGCGACGGCGGGGTCTTTGACCAGATTTACCAAGCGCCGGCCGAGGCGAAATAATCTCCCTCGTTCCCAAGTTGCACTTGGGAACGTCTCCTGTGCTTCGCGAAATTTCATTTCGCGCTGACCTCTGCCGCTTGACGGGCTGGGATCGGCAATGGAATTGCCTCAGCAAGTGCGTTCCCAAGTGCAACTTGGGAACGAGGGGAAGATGCCTCTTCCCTTTTCCCCGAGGTTGAACTGAATCGGATTCGGGATATTATTCTTGAGAAGCAAAGCTTCCTGGCCTCCAAGTGGAATGAGTACTTTAACCGCCATTAAAACGGATGAACGAGTCAAGGACGTGCGGGTGACGTCCGACACCCTGACCGTGTCCTTGTTCGACGGCCGGGCAATCAGCGTTCCGTTATTTTGGTATCCCCGCCTATTCAAGGCCACTGCCGAACAACGAAGCGATTGGAAACCGTGCGGCGGCGGTTATGGCATTTATTGGCCGACGATTGATGAGCATCTCAGCGTGGACGGTCTGTTGCGCGGCGCTCCGTCGCCGGAGCTTTTGAAAGCAAGCTGACCAGGGGCAATTACCCAGCGACGGCCCGTGATAGGGGTCAATCCGTGATAGGAGTCAACTCTTGACACTTGACATGTTTCTTTCAGAACCAATTTTTAGAGTCTCGTTTTTATGGCATCTTTTCAAAGCAGATATTTGTGTCAAGTGTCAAGAGTTGACCCCTATCTCACCCCCCCTATCACCCCCCTATCTTTCTTTTTCCTCTTCCTCTCTCTTGTTCGCTTCGATTATGTCGGCAGCCGTTTTACCATCTATGTTCTTAATTGTCGTATCGGCGCCTAGTGAAATTAGGAGTTCATACGCAGCTTTATGCTGTTGTAAGGCAGCATTGTGAAGAGGAGTTTCACTAAAACTATCGACAGTATTGATATCCGCTCCAGCTTGAACGAGTAACCTTATCGCCTCCTCATCGCCCCTTGTCGCTGCCACATGTAAAGGAACTGAGCCTAAATACGAGCGAGCGTTCACCGTGATTTCGATCATTTCCTCGAAACCCGGATTACGTGAAATCTCTTTTAAAAAATCACATACGTTGCGGGCAGGGTGGTTTGGGGTCACATTCTTCCTCTACTTTCTTCTTAGCCTTTTCCACAGCTTTCTCTAAATCAGTAATTGTCTTGGCGTGATTAGGTTCATTATCACCATATAGGAGCGCAATTTCTCGACGCAGACGAAGAATCTTTTGGTTATAGGTTATAGGGGTCAACTCTTGACACTTGACAAGTCGCTTTCATGGTTTTTCATTTTTTTGAGACAAATTCGTCGGTTTGTACTCACAGGCCTTCCTTGACGATCCGCAGCGCCTCGGCGATCTCGTCGGCGGTGACGTTGAGCGGCGGGAGGAAGCGGACGGTGTTGTGCGCGGCGGGAATGAGGATGAGTCCGGCTTTCGCCAGCCGCGCAACCACGCTGGAGGGTTCATCGGTGGTCACCATGCCGATCAGTCCCCCATAGCCGCGGATCTCCTGGATGCCCCCCGTGCCGACGAGGGCCTCCAGGCCCCGTTTGAGTTCCTCGCCCCGCGCCCGGATGTTGTCGGCGAGCTTTTCCCGCTCGACCACGTCCAGAACGGTCAGGGCGACGGCGCAGGCCATCGGCGATCCGCCGTAGGTCGTGCCATGACTGCCCGGAGTGAAAACGTCGGCATAGGGTTCCCGAATCCAAACGGTCCCGATGGGATAACCCGCGCCGAGCGACTTGGCCATCGCGATGGCGTCGGGCAGGAAATTTTCCGCGCCCGCGACGTTCTCCAGGATCCGCTCGTAACTCTGCCACCGGCCCGTCCGAAAATAGCCGTCCTGCACGCCGTCCCAGAGCAGCAATAAACCATGCTTGTGGGTCAACGCCCGCAGGCCGAGAAGGTATTCCGGCGTGGCCACGTTCACGCCGCCCTCGCCCTGAATGCCTTCGATTTGCACCGCGACGGTCTTCGGCGTGATGGCGGCCTCGACGGCGGCCAGGTCGTTGAAGGGAACGTGGACGAAGCCCGGCAGCAACGGCTCGAAGCCCTGCTTGATCTTGTCCTGCCCCGTGGCGGAGAGCGTCGCCATCGTCCGGCCATGGAAGGAATCCCGGGCGGTGATGATTTCGTGGCGGCCATCGTTGCCGCTGCTGCCAGCAGTGCCACTGCCGCCGGCAGCGTGGCCGAATTTGCGCGCCAATTTAATCAGCGCCTCGTTGGCTTCCGCGCCGCTGTTGCAGAAAAAGACTTTTCCCCCCCGCCCGGTCAACCCGACGATCCGTTGCGCCAGCCGGCCCTGCCATTCGTTGTAATAAAGATTGGAACTGTGGATGAGGACATCCGCCTGCCGGGCCAGCGTTTCCCGGATCGCCGGATGCGCGTGGCCCAGGCTGTTGACCGCGACGCCGCCGCCCAGGTCGAGATATTTCCGGCCCTGGTCGTCCCAGACGTGCCGCCCCTTGCCCCGCGTCAGCGTGAGCCCCCGGTTGACCGTCGGCACGACATACCGGTCATAGAGCGCCTGGATCTCCGTGCGCGCGGGCGCCTCCGCCGTGGCGGGGGAGGATGCAGGCGTCGGCTTTACGGGGAGGGGAGCTTCTATGGACATCCCGAATTATCCGGCAGATGGAATCACGGGTCAATCCCAGTGTAGCGGCGGTCCATGACCGCCGCACTTTGAATCGCTTCCTGCGCGCTACGTGCGCCCGGACAACGAAGTAGTCCAGGCCACCAAAAACATCGCGTTGATCCCTCGACAAGCTCGGGATGAGCGTCTTCAATCTCGAATTCAATGGCCACCACCGAAGAAATGGACGAGATGTACCGCTGGACGCGGTACGTCTACGACTTCACCCGCAAGTATTACCTCCTCGGCCGCGACCGCCTTCTGCGCGATATGGAACTCCAGCCCGGCGACCGCGTCCTTGAAATCGGCTGCGGCACCGCGCGCAACCTCATTCGCCTCGCCCGGCAGCGCCCCGACATCCGCTGCTTCGGGCTCGACGCCTCGACCGAAATGCTGGCCACCGCCACGGCGCAGGTGAAGTCCCGCCGGCTCGAAGAGCGCATCACCCTGGCGCTCTGCCTCGCCGAGGAACTCGACTACGCCAAAACCTTCGGCCTCCACGCGCCCTTCGACGCCGCCTTCTTTTCCTACTCGCTCTCCATGATCCCCACCTGGCCGCAGGCCATCGACGCCGCGCTGGCCAACATCAAGCGCGGCGCCGCGCTCTACGTCGTCGATTTTTGGGACCAAGGGGGCTGGCCGCGCTGGTTCCGCTGGATGCTCAAGCGCTGGCTCGACCTCTTTCACGTCCAGTACCGCCCGGAGCTGCTCGACTATCTCCGCCAACTCGACGACCAGGGGATCGGCACGCTCACGCTCCACTCCGTCGCGGGCCGCTACGCCTACCTCGCCACGTTTCGAAAATTGTAGCGGGGGATCAGCGTCCGAGACACAGCTTTGCTGAGAGGATGTACATGTGCTGTCCTCAAGCCGTGAGTAAAAGCGAAAAACATATTGTTGAGAAAAAACTTACACCGCTTGAGGCATTCTTGCGCGTTCAGAAAAGTGGCGGAATTTCTCCTGCAGTCGCGGCGAAATGGTGCGCGGAGATCCGCCGTGAACGCCGAGCTTCAAGCATAAAAATGTATGAGCGGTCGAAAAAGGCATGGGCGGCGGTTGGAAGAAAATAATGATCGGTTGATCGCTCCAGCATTTTCAAAAAATGGCGTAGCCACGCTTCCGCCTTTTGGCCCGGAGGGCCAACGGAAATTAGCCGGTGGTGCCAACCACCGGTAAGGTGTGACAAAAGAACCCGCCCCGGAGGGGGCGGAGGAATTTTCGAGAGGTCAACTCGTCCACCGCCCCATCCGGGGCGGTTGATCTTGCGGAATCAACCGGTGGCTATCGCCACCGGCTAATACCTTTCCGGCCCTCCGGGCCTCAAAAAATTGCAAACTCATAGTGGCTTCAGTATTTTTGAAAACGCTATAGCCCGCTACTTTTTCTTCGGCACGCCCGCCCGCAGCTTTTCCCACTCGGCGAGGCGGGCCTTGATCTTCGCTTCATAACCGAAGTCGGTCGGCTGAAAAAAGCGGCCCGGCTCGATGCCGTAACGCTGCGGCGCGACGGCGCCCGGAAAATCGTGGCTGTACTGGTAACCCTCGCCGTGTCCGAGCCGCTTCGCGCCGGGATAATGGGCGTCGCGCAGGTAGGTCGGCACCTGGACGACCTCGCCCTTCTGCACGGCGTCGAGCGCGTTCCCGATGCCGGCCACCGCCGAGTTGCTTTTCGCCGCGCATGCGAGATAGAGCGTCGCTTCGGCGAGGGGAATCTTCCCCTCGGGCATGCCGATGAACTCGACCGCATGCAGCGCCGCGACCGCGACGACGAGCCCCTGCGGATCGGCCAGCCCGATGTCCTCGCTCGCCAGGATGATCAGCCGTCGCGCGATGAAACGCGGGTCCTCGCCCGCCTCGATCATCTTCGCCAGCCAGTAGAGCGCCGAGTCGGGATCGCTGCCGCGCACCGATTTGATGAAGGCGGAGATGGTGTCGTAATGCTGGTCCTCGTCCTTGTCGTAGAGGACCCGCTTTTTCTGCACGCATTCCTCAATGGCGGCGGCATCGATGCGCGCCACGCCGCCCGCATCCGGCGGAGTCGTGAGCGCGGCGATTTCCAGCCCGTTGAGCGCGCGTCGCGCGTCGCCTTCCGAGGTCGAGATGAGATGCGCGCGCGCTTCCGGCGTCAGGTCGACCTTGAGCTTGCCCAGGCCGCGTTCGGGATCGGCCAGCGCGGCGTCGATCAGGGTGGAAATTTCCGTAGAGCTGAGCGGTTCGAGCTGGAAAATCTGCGAGCGCGAGACGAGCGGGCCGTTGATGTAGAACGACGGATTGTGCGTCGTCGCGCCGATCAGACGGACCGAGCCCGCCTCGACGTCGGGGAGCAGCACGTCCTGCTGGGCCTTGTTGAAGCGATGGATTTCGTCGATGAAAAGGACGGTGCGCCGGCCGTTCACTTTCAGGCGCGTGACGGCGGCGGCCAGGACGCGGCGCATGTCGGCGATGTTGCCTTCGACGCCGCTGAGCCGCTCGAAGTGGCACGCCGTGCGGCGCGCGATCACCTCCGCCAGCGAAGTTTTTCCCACGCCCGGAGGCCCAAAAAGAATTAAGGAGGAGAGCCGGTCCGCCTCGATCAAGCGACGCAACGGCTTGCCCGGCGCGAGCAGGTGGCCCTGGCCGATGAACTCCTCAAGCGTGCGGGGACGGAACCGCGCGGCGAGCGGAGCGTTGGGCGAAATCGTCCCGCCCGCATTGTCCGTCGCCGCCGAATCGGAGGTAAACAAATCGTCCATGTCTGATTAGTGTAGCGGCGGTCTGTGACCGTCGCTAATCTCTTTTTTGGCCATGAATCTTTACCGCCGCGTCATCGGTTATTACCGGCCCTATCTGCGCACGATCGGCTTCAGCATGATTCTGCTGGTCATCGGCGTGGCTTTCAGCCTGCTCAAATACGTGCCGGTTCAGTGGGTGATCGATCATGTCATCAAGGTCGGGGCGCACGGTGAGGTCCACTGGCACGGCCTCACTTTTTCCCCCGGCCAGGCCGCGCTGTTCGCTGCGGTCGCGATGGTGGTCATTTATCTGCTCGCGGGACTCCTCGCCTTTTGGCGCAACTACGTCTCGATCGAGATCGGGCTCAAGGCGCTGCTGCAGCTGCGCACCCAGCTCTATTCCTACCTGCAATACCTGCCGCTCCATTACCACGACCGGCGGCGCAGCGGCGACTCGACCTTTCGCGTGGCCTACGATTCGCAGGCGATTCAGACCTTCTACAATCGCGGCTTCGATACGGTCTTCGGTTCGGTCATCACGCTGCTGATGACGTTTGCCGTTATGGCCAGGATGGATCTCGCGCTCGCGGGCGTGTCGCTCCTGATTCTCCCGCTCCTGTGGATCACGATTTATTTTTTCTCCGCGCGGGTGCGGCGGCAGACGACCACGTTGCAGCAGGAGGAGAGCGACGTGCTGGCGCGGGCCAGCGAGGGGCTGACCAGCATCCGCATCGTCCACGCCTTCGGGCAGGAGGAATACGAGGTGCGCGAATTCGTGCGCGAGGCCCGGCAGAGCTACGCGGCCAATTTGAGCCTCACCATCACCAACGCGATTTCCAGCCTGGCCGTTTCCGGCGTGATGGCGCTCGGTTTGTCGCTGGTGCTCTATGTGGCGACGCTCCACATCCTCGACGGGCGCCTGACCGTGGGGCAGCTCACGCTTTTCCTCGCCTACGTCGCGATGCTTTACCAGCCGCTCGAACAGTTGAGCTACACCGCCTGGGCGCTCGAAGGGGCGGCGGCGGGAATGCAGCGCGTGTTTGAAATCCTCGATGCCGAGGACTCCGTGCCGGAAATGCCGGGCGCGAAACCGATGCCGCGCGCGCGGGGCGAGATCGCGTTCGAGAACGTGGCCTTCTCTTACGAGGCGGAGCATCCGATCCTGAGCGGGATCACTCTCAACGTGAAGCCGGGCCAGACGGTGGCGCTGGTCGGCGGCACGGGCGCGGGGAAGACGACACTGCTTTCGCTCGTGCCGCGCTTTTATGATCCGAATGCGGGCCGCGTGTTGATCGACGGCGGCGACGTGCGCGACGTGACGAAGAAATCGCTGCGGGCGAATATCTCCGTGGTCTTGCAGGACACGCTGCTCCTCTCGGGCACGGTGCTGGAAAATATCGCCTACGGCCGGCCCGATGCGACCCGCGCGGAGATCCAAGCCGCGGCGGAGGCGGCGCAGGCGCACGCGTTCATCGAAAAATTGCCGCGCGGTTACGAGACGCAGGTGGGCGAGCGCGGGGTGCGGCTCAGCGGCGGCCAGAAGCAGCGGATCGGCCTGGCGCGGGCGTTCCTGAAAAACGCGCCGATCCTGTTGCTCGACGAACCGACCAGCGCGCTCGACCTGGAAACCGAGGCGGAGATCATGGAGACGCTGCACGTGTTGATGCGACGCTTCACCACGCTGATCGTGACGCACCGGCTGGGCACGATTCATCACGTCGATTGCATCCACGTGCTCGAAGAGGGCCGGGTGGTCGAGTCGGGCACGGGGCCGGAATTGCTGGCGCGCAAGGGCGTCTACGCGCGGCTTTGGAATTCGACGGCGAAGGAGACAGCGCCGGTCAGTCTGTAGCGGCGGTCTATGATGGAAGTTATCCCGCCGTCTCCTTTCCTAAGTTTCTAAAGGATAACAATTTCCTTCGATACACAAAAGTTATTTTTTGTAAATTTTCGTATGGAACAGCAAGCTTCTGTTATGCTGTTCAGAGGAGTTTGTTATGCACGGTCGACTACCGCGCCCTATCTGTTCAGGCGATAAAATCATGGTTGTAGCCAATCGGTGGCCACTTTCATGCGAAATTGTTTGGGCGTCAATCTGGCATAAGTTCGGAAAATCTTGTCGAAAAAGGAGGGCTGAGTGAACCCCTAACCCGATCAGGCCATGGCCGAATATACTCGCACCATGTGTCAGCTATTTATCTATGACGACAAAAGGGACTCGATCTAGCTTTTGGTCAAAACAGAGGAGCGAAATTCTCAAGCTCAGCTTGAATGTCGAAGGATGCGGATCTTGGGCATGGGCTTGAGGCAGTAATCAAATCGCTCGCCACCGAGTTGGCGGCAGGCCGGTGCGCTTGGAAAAATCGAGCGAGAGATGATAGGACGAGGAGTAACCCAGTTGCTCGGAAATTTCCTTAACCGTCAACTTACTGTTACGCAGCAGGTCCTTTGCTCGACGATGCCGGATTTCTATCCGGTATTGCTTGGGAGAAAATCCGGTTTGATGTTTGAATTCCCTCCGAAAGTAGGAGTAACCGATGCCGAAGGCGCGTGCCACCTGCTCAACGGAAACATCTTTCACCAAGGCTTGCGCCAAACGGACCTGGGCTTCCGCCACGATCCGGTGGATGCGCGGCGGGGCTTTCTGATGCCGCGAAGAAGTTGTGCGCAAAAGAATCAGTATCTGCATGGCATGAAAGCCGAGCCGGATTAAAAAATGGGGCGGACGATGACGGACAAGCCGTTGAATGGCTTCCCAAAGGCTTTCCACTTCCTCCACCGCAGACACCGGGTGGACAGGATTTTTGGGATCGATAACACTGGAGGCCCGCAGGTGATCCAGATAACTGCCGTTCAACTCGATCCATGACTCCGTCCAGCCGGTGGCCGGATCAGGCCGGTAACGGTGCCACACACCGGGAAAAAGCAGAAAAATAGTGCCGGGTTTGATTTTTTTGGGTTTGGTCAAAGCAGACTCAAAAATTCCCCGCCCCTCCCGGATATAAAGAATCTGGTATTCCTGCAGGGTACGTCCTTGTTTCCAGTCAAAATGATGGCCTTCCGGGTGGCCGCCGGGTGGGTAGGCAGTATGTGGAGGCACCTGAACCTGCCCGAATGAAGTGGCGTAGAGGCCCCAGGAACGCATCTTCGGTGAGGCCGGAAAATAATCGAAGAAGTTTTGCATTATAAAGAGGTGTCATTTTTTATATCAAAAAGATCAGTTTGTCGATTTCACTGCAAAGAGTTTTTTGGCTACATTACATGAATCCATGGTCGCAAATCCTCTTCTTGGTCTCCTTTTTCACTGGATCGGAGGTCTTGCCTCGGCAAGTTTTTATATACCTTATCGCGGGGTCAGAAAATGGGCTTGGGAAACCTACTGGCTGGTGGGCGGTTTTTTCAGTTGGATCATTGCGCCGTGGCTGCTGGCGCTGTTCATGACCAAGGACCTGATGGAGGTTTTGAGCGCGGCTTCTGCGGCGACCCTCTTTTGGACCTATTTCTTCGGCGTGCTTTGGGGATTGGGCGGGCTCACCTTTGGCCTGACCATGCGCTACCTGGGTATCTCGCTTGGCATGGCGGTGGCGCTCGGCTTTTGCGCGGCGTTTGGCACCCTGATGCCGCCCCTGTTCAACGGTGAATTCATTTCCAAGGTTTTGGGAACCCATTCAGGACTGGTGATCCTCTTCGGCGTGTGTGTCTGCTTGGCGGGCATCGCGGTTTCCGGCCTGGCAGGCATGACCAAGGAGAATGAAATGTCCGAGGAACAAAAAAAGGCGGTCATCAAGGAATTCGATTTTAAAAAGGGCATTCTTGTGGCGACGTTCTCCGGCGTCATGAGCGCCTGTTTCTCTTACGGGCTGGCGGCGGGCGAACCGATCAAGGAGATCACACTGGCACATGGCACGGCCCCGCTCTGGCAGGGGTTGCCGGTTTTGGTCGTTGTGCTGCTTGGCGGTTTCACGACTAATTTCATCTGGTGTCTCTTCCTTAATCTGCGCAACAAGACGGGAGGCCAGTATTTCCGCTCCCAAATCGAGGAACGTGCCTCGGGGCCCATTATCGAAACCGCCATCGATGCTCCGGGAGAAGAGATGGCGCGCCAGGCGGTATTAAGTTCATCGGAACCGACGCGGGCGCCCCTGGCCCTGAACTATCTTTTTTGCGCCATAGCGGGGGTAACGTGGTACTTTCAATTCTTCTTCTACACGATGGGTGAAAGCCAGATGGGGCAGTACAAGTTCTCCAGTTGGACGCTGCACATGGCCAGCATCATCATTTTCAGCACCCTTTGGGGGCTTGCTTTGAGTGAATGGAAGGGGGCCAGCCGCCGCGCAATGACTTTCCTGGCGCTCAGCCTTGTCGTTCTCGTCGGTTCCACCGTCATCATTGGTTACGGCAACTACCTGGCCGTGCCGGCTCGCTGACCACTTATGAACTCCAACAGGTATTCAGATGCCCGGGAAATCTATGCGGCGCAAGACGTCGATACCGAAGCCGTTTTAGAGCGCCTGGCCACGGTGCCTCTTTCTCTTCACTGTTGGCAGGGGGATGATGTCGGCGGCTTTGAGAAGCCCGGGGCGGGCCTCACGGGCGGCGGCATTCAAGCCACCGGAAATTATCCCGGCAAGGCGCGCACGCTGGAGGAATTACGGCAGGATTTGGACAAGGTCTTCTCCCTTCTTCCCGGTCGGCACCGCCTCAATTTGCATGCCTGTTACGCCGACCTCGGCGGCAAAAAAGTGGAGCGCAATGAACTGACGGTTGACCATTTCCAAAGCTGGATCGCATGGGGCAGGGAGCGGGGACTTGGTTTTGATTTCAACCCCACCTTCTTTTCTCATCCGCTGGCCCAAGACGGCTGGACTCTTTCGCATCGCGATCCGGGTGTGCGTCGGTTTTGGATTGAGCACGGTATTGCTTGCCGGAAAATCGGGGAGGCCATGGGACGCGCGCTCGGTTCCCCGACCGTGACCAACGTCTGGATTCCAGATGGTTCGAAGGATCTGCCGATTGATCGCAAGGGACCGCGTGAACGACTGGAAACCTCGCTCGACACGATCTTCCATGAAGAGGTGGATGCTCAATTCCATCTCGATTCTGTTGAATCAAAGCTCTTCGGCCTCGGCTCGGAGTCTTACGTCGTCGGTTCGCACGAATTTTATCTCGGGTACGCCGCGCAACGGCGGAAGCTCTATTGCCTCGATGCCGGTCATTTTCATCCCACGGAAAATCTCGCCGATAAGATTTCATCGGTACTGCTTTACGTCCCGGAAATCCTGCTCCACGTCAGCCGCGGCGTGCGCTGGGACAGCGACCACGTCGTGCTGCTCGACGATCCGACCAAGGCGATCATGGAGGAACTGGTGCGGGGTGATTATCTCTCCCGCACCCACATCGGCCTCGATTACTTCGACGCCAGCATCAATCGCGTGGCGGCATGGGTCATCGGCGCACGCGGCGCGCTCAAGGCGCTTCTGCTTGCGCTGCTGGAGCCGACGGCAAAATTGCTGGAGCTGGAAGCGACGGGAGACAACACGTCGCGGCTGGCGTGGCTTGAGGAAATCAAAACGCTCCCCTTCGGCGTTGTCTGGGAGGAATACCTTAACAGAACCAATGTTCCCGCTGGTGAAGCGTGGATGCGTGAAATGAAAGCCTACGAAAAAGGTGTTTTGAGCCAACGTGAATGAGGCCGCGCTTTAAACGATTGACTTCGATCATATTAAAATGAGGCAACCAACGCAGGCGAAATGCCAACGTCACGGTAAAACAAATCCGAGTGCAGCTCCTTGGTATTCACGGCCACATCGAAGTGGGTTGGCTTTCCCTTATCCATCAGGACGCTTCAACACACGGGCCCTCCTCCATCCAGTGCTGTCCTCGTCAACGGGGAAGCTTATAGGCTCTTTCACCGAAGCCCCCATCCCGAACCAAGTAAGAAGCGCGACTGCTCCCGGCTCTGATCGATTTTCATGCCGCAAATAAGCGTTCCGGTCAACGGAATCGAGCCACCTTGGCAATACGGGAAACGAACGCTTGCAAGAAATCAAAAACTTGACGCCAATCATAAGTCATTGTTTTTCGGCAGCTTCCGACGCTGTGCGGTAAGATGGGTAATTCCCAACGGAGCCAGACCCTCCAAAAATGCGTGATGTCTCGCTTTTTTCCGGCGTTTGATCATAGAGGCTGTCCGAAAAATAGGCGCAGATCGCGTGACGAGTCGAATTTGGGCCGAATCGAGGCGCGAACGACGCGCATAGCTTAAGCTACGTAAGGAGTGAGCAACGAAGAGTTCGGCCCAAATTCGCCGTCACCCTTTTTCCTCTTCGCCGAAGTCTTTTTGACTTGGGGCGGTGTCGCTCGCTCGTCACGTAGCTACGGCTATGCTCCTCACTCGGCTCCTTGCCCCAAGTCAAAAATTCTTTCGGCGTGACCTACGCCTATTTTTCGGACAGCCTCTGACTCAACTCTTCTATGAAACTGCTCCCCATCCCCCGTTATCGCCGAGTCATCTTTGCCGGAATGCTTTTCGTGATGTTCGGCACGATCAGCCTGATTTTTTCCAGCTCCGCCCAGGCGCAGACGAATGCGCCCGCACCGGCCGGGGCCAATGTTGAGAAGGACAAGGACACGGGCAAGCCGATTGTCACCACGCCTTCGGGATTGAAATATGTCGACATCGTCGTGGGCACGGGCGCGGCGGTCAAGCAGGGCGATCATGTTTCGGTGAATTATGTGGGCAAGCTGCTCGACGGCACCAAGTTTGACGCGTCGGCGGATCACGGCGGCACCTTTGATTACGTGCAGGGCGTGACGTCATTGATCGCGGGCTGGACCGAGGGCACCTCGACGATGAAGGTTGGCGGCAAGCGCAAGCTGATCATTCCGCCCCAGCTCGGTTATGGCATGCAGGGCGCCGGCGATGCGGTGCCGCCGAATGCGACGCTGATTTTCGAGATCGAACTCGTCTCCATCAATAACCCCAAGTAAGCAGGTCCAGGTTACGAGATTTATGGGGGTTCAATCGCGGCTCTTCGGAACGGACGGCATTCGCGGACGCGCCAATGAGGAGCCGTTGACGCCCGAATTGGCGGTCGCTTTTGGCCGCGCCGTGGCGGCGAAATTCGGCCCGGCAGGACTGGGCCAGTCTGGCAGTTGTCCCGTGGTGATCGGCCGCGACACGCGGATTTCGGGGCCGATGCTGGAGCAGGCCGTTGCGGCGGGCGTGGCGGCCATGGGCGTCAATGTGCTGCTGGCCGGCGTGGTGCCGACTCCCGTCGTCGCGTTTCTGACGCGGCATCTGCACGGCTGCGCGGGCGTGGTGATCAGCGCGTCGCATAATCCGTTCGAGGACAACGGGCTGAAAATCTTTAACGGCGAGGGGATGAAATGCGACGACGCGATCGAGCTGGAAATCGAGGCTCTCATGCTCGGCGCCCCGTTGCGCCGGCAGGGCGCGACCGGCACGAAGATCGGCCGCATCGAGGCCTGGTCCAACGGCGTGGAGCGTTACGCGGAACTCGCGGTGAAGGCGTACGGGGAGGGGCTCGACCTGCGCGGCGTGCGCGTGGTGGTCGATGCCGGAAATGGCGCGGCCTATGGGACGACGCCGATGGTGCTGGGCAGGCTGGGGGCCGAGGTGCTGGCCATGAATGTCGAGCCTGACGGCGTGAATATCAACGCGGGCTGCGGCAGCACGCATCCGGAATGGATCCAGAAAGCGACGCGGGATTTTGGAGCGCGGATCGGGCTTTCGCACGACGGCGACGCGGACCGGCTGATTTGTTGCGACGAGACGGGTTCGCTTCTCGATGGCGACGAAATACTGGCCGTGATCGGGCTCGATCTGCTCAAGCGGGGCAAGCTCGCGAAAAAAACGGTCGTGGCCACGGTGATGAGCAATCTCGGTCTCGACGAATGTTTCGCGGCGGCGGGAGGGAAGGTTTTACGCGCGGGCGTGGGGGACCGTTATGTGCTGGAGCTGATGCTGGCGCACGATCTGAACCTGGGCGGGGAGCAATCGGGGCATGTGATCCTGCGCGATCACAACACGACCGGCGACGGGCTGGTGACGGCGCTGGAGCTGCTGCGGATCATGCAGGCGAGCGGCAAGCCGCTGAGCCAGTTGCGGCTCGGCATGAGGAAATATCCGCAGCTCCTGGTGAACCTGAAGGTGCGCGAGCGGATTCCGCTCGACCAATTGCCCGAGGTGACGGAGACGGTGAAGGCCATCGAGAAGGAACTCGGATCGAACGGGCGGATTCTGCTCCGCTACTCGGGAACGGAGCCGAAAATCCGGCTGCTGGTGGAGACCCGCGACGAGGCGCTTTTGCAGCCGGTGGCCGAGCGCGTGCTTGCGCCGATCCGGAAGCATTTGGCTGTCGTGCAGTAACTTTTCCCCGTTCCCAAGCACGCACGCGCGATGCAACTTGGGAACGAGGGGAATAAAGATCAGTGACCGGAGGCGCTCTGAACACTTGTTCTTTCGCCCCGGATTCCCTAACCTTGCGGCCTATGGCACTTTCGAAGAAGGACCAAGCTTTTTACGAGGAAAAACTGGGTTGGAAATCGTTTGGCTATATGTTTGCCGCGACGACTATCATCGGCGCGATCATGTGGCCGCTGCTCCTCTATATCCAGGATTGGTCTTCCGGCCAGACAAGCCAGTGGTCGGCGAACGTGGTTTATGACCTTGCGGTGATGGGTTTCCTGCTGGGAACCGTCGTCGCCGTGGTCATGTATCTCGGTTTTAAGTTCTTACTCGCGATGGGCTGGCTGCCTTCCAGGCGCAGTTAGAGCGTTTTAATTAAAGATATAGCACCGGCCGACCGATACAGCTTTCAAAAGTGAGTATCTGCTAAGATTACCCTTCGGATGAGGCGAGAACGAGGATGGAGAATGGCGTTGAGTCGAGGATGTGGCAGAAAGCCATCACGTTCTCGCCTTGACCTCCCCGGTATCTTCCATGGTATGATTCCCGTTGGGTGGCTCATGATTGGGACGCCCCGCGTCTCAGTTTTGGACTGCCCTAGGCAAACAAATTGCCATAAAGACAATGAAATCCACTTTTGCGGCCATCCTGGCGGTTCTCCTCTTGAATTCGATGGGCGAGGCCCAGACTTTGAGTGTGTATTTCAACTTCACGGGCCATGGCGCCGTTAGCGGAGGCTCCATCGTTACCGACGAGATAGGAAATACCACGGGCACTCTGAGTAGCGTAAATACAACGCTTACGGCCAGCGGCTTGTCGATCTCCACCAACGATCATGCTTCTGCAAACACCGGGTTGACCCTGAGCGCCGGTTCTCTCAAAAGTTTCACCGGAGATTTCACGATTCAGGCCTGGCTCAAAGTTTCGAGTCTCGGTGATTTTAACGCTCTGTATGGCGGCGCCAGCGGAGCCACAGGCGCCCATGGAGGAACCGGCAATAACCTCTTGGTTGCCCAACTCCGGGGGAGCAAGAGCAATAACGCCTTCGGCTATGTTGCAACCGACGGGGAATGGGGGACGACGAGCGAAGGCACCAGTACGGCGCCTTCCGTGGACACACTCTATGATCTGGTGATCACCTACACCACCTCCACTCATAGTTTTACCGAGTATGTGAACGGCGTTCAGACGGCAAAAATGTCCGACAACGCATTTACCAGCCTTGCCGATGTTTCGAATTTCTCCATCGGCGGCATTGCCAACAGTCCTTGGAACGATCCCACCGCTGTCCACACCACGACAGCCTTCCTCATCTGCACTGGCGCATTGACCGATGCCCAAGTTGCCTCCCTCCACGCCTTGGGCGCCGGCGCCAGCCTAACCAACATAGCGACTGTCGTCACCGTTTCCAAGGCGCCAACCCCGCCGCCAACCCCGTCGCCGACCCCCGCAGCCGTAGTTCCAGGGAATGCCCGAATACCCGCAATGTCCCCGGCTTGAACGGTTCGTAAAAGAACATCTTTCAGCAACCCCTTCCCGATCCCGGCTCCTTGCTCGGTGAGATCAACGGCCAAGCGGGCGAGTATGCTCGTCGTTCGCGCCTCGATTCGGCCCAAATTCGGCTCGTCACGCGGCCTGCGCCTGCTTTCCAGACGCCCTCTTGGTCATTCAGTAAATTTTTGCGCGTTTTCCCCGGCTACACTCAGCTCAATCCTCCTGCCACTCCTCGCTTCGACGGTACTTGATCTTGCTCCGCACCTGAATGGTTGTCCGGTTCGTATAGCTGGTGTCGCTGGTGTCTGTTATCTGGACTTCTATGGTGTAATTGCCCGGCGGGATGTCGAGAACCTCCTGGCTGAGAAATCGTATTTGTTCAGCATAAGTTTCTTTGGGCGGAAGCGTGAATGGCCGGACGGGTGTTTTTTGGAGCGCCATTTTGCCAATCACACGCGCGAAGCGTTCCAGAGGATAAAAACGCAGCGGCTCTTTGTTCCTTCCGTGCGGGTACAACCTCACTTGGATTTCTTTTATGGGGATGGGATTGTCTGTTCGGTTGGTCCAGCCGATCTGAAGCCCCATGACGAGGTGAGTGGACGTTAATTCGACATGATCCGCTGTTACGACCAAGGAAACCTTGCGGTTTGTCGGTGAACCTCCGATCAATTGCTGAATCCAAGCAATCATAATCTAGAGCAGCATAACTCGGCTTAAGCTTCCAGGGCGTGTTTGCAAAATAGGGCAAGGCCGTGTTGCGAGTCAAATTTGGACGGCACCGGGGCGCGAGGAGGGAGCATACCCGAAGGCCTGCGACTGACGAGCAACAAAGGAGCAGTCCAAATTCGCCGCAACCCTTTCCTCTGCGTTCTTTTAAAAAAAGGTTGACGCAATCCGAGAAATCGGTAGCTTCAGCTTAAATTATCAGTTAATCAATAGACTTACTATTTATGATTAGTTGCGCCGATGTTTCATGAATGTCACCCGTTCGTAACAAATCATGACTAGTTTCACCTCTCATCAAGGGGCCTATCGATATCCTGCGTGTCTCAAAAAGGCATCGCGGGCTTTGATGAACCCAAGAAGAAAAAACAAGAACCTCACAACAAGGAGAAGAATAGAATGAAAACAATCACGAAGCGCGTCTTCGCGATCGCCGGTGTTCTCGCCCTCGGCCTCACCGCCGTGAAAGCGCAGACCGACAGCGCGTTGCTCGATGCCTTGGTTAAAAAAGGCGTTCTCAGCGATCGGGAAGCCGAAAACATCCGCGCCACGGAGGCGAAGGACTACGCCACCACGCCTGCGGGCAAGCTGTCCATCAGCGATTACGTCAAGAAAATCACCTTTTACGGCGATGGGCGCCTCCGTTATGATGCCTACGCTCAAAGCAATTATAACTATGATTCTAAAAACCTAGCCGATCGTTTGCGTTATCGAATTCGTGTCGGAGCCGATTACACCTACTCGGATCACCTCAAGGCCGGTTTCGAACTGGAATCCGGCACAACAGACGACTCGGCCAACCAAACCATGGGGGGCATGTTCACCAAGGGCAGCATCAATGTCGGCAAAATTTATCTGCAATATGCGCCGACCGACTGGTTGACCGCCGATGTGGGTAAATTTACCAGCCCATGGTATGCCACGACGGACATGGCTTACTCCAACGATGAAAACCCTGAAGGCGCGGCGGAATTGTTCAACTTCAACATTCCCTTGGGGAACGGATCGGGTGGAACAATTGTCGATCCCAAGGACGTCAAGCAGGTGCGCGAGGTGGCAGCGTCGGACTCGTCGCTCACGATCGGGTTTAATGCCGTCCAGTACCTCTACATCACGAGCGCTCAGAACTTTGCCACCAATGGAAGCGGCGTCATTGTAAATAACAATAACGTCGGCATCATTGGCAACCAGATCCCCGTGACGTGGAAGATCAATAAGGACCTGACCGTCAAGGTTGCGCCCGGGTTTACCTTCTACACCGGCGGTGGCAACACCGATTACCAAGGCGGTGTCCCTGTCAATTATACCAACGGGGGAACACCTCCGGAGCCGGGCTTTTTCTACGGCACGGCAAACAGCAGTAACGATCCTGTCTTTTACAGCCCCAAGGAAGCAGACAATCTCAACATCCTCTCCGTGCCCGGTGAGTTTGACTTCAAAGTGGCTGATATTCCTTTCCGTCCCTATTGGGATTTTGATTGGAACGTCACCGGTAAACAACGCGTCCAGGACGTTTATCTCGCTGGAGGAACGCCGGGACTAGCGGTCGGAGGCGTGGCCTACGGTACCGGTTCTCTACCCCCCAACGGGCAATCGGTGGCTGCTGTGAAATCGCAAAATGCGGCTTTGGGTGATAACATCGCCTGGGCGGCGGGTCTTCAGATCGGCCAGAACAAGAAGAAGGGCGACTGGTCCGTTCTCGGGGAGTTTCGCCAGATCGGTCTCGGTGCGGTTGACCCGAACATCAACGGAACCGACTTTGCCAATTCCTACTCCAATGTGGAAGGCTTGAAGTTTGCCAGTGTCTATAATTTCACCGACTTCCTGACCGGTACGGTGACTTTCTATGACGATTGGGCTTACAAGAATAACCTTTACAATGCCTTGGGCGGATCTGGAACAAAAGCAGCGCCTACGGCTGGTACGACTCAGTTTCTGGTTTCAGAAAAATCGCTCGAACGCGTTCAGGTCGATCTTGGCTGGAAGTTCTAAGCGGAATCGTCTGATATAATGCACTTGATGCGGCGGTGGGACTTCGGTCTCGCCGCCGCTTTCGTTTTTAGGCGGCTAAAAAGCCTGTGGCCTCAGCCTGCGGCCTTGGCCAGTTCCAAGTGCTGCGTCTTCAAATGCACCCACTTTTCCTTGCCTGACACATAGAGACGGGCGTAGTATCCTCCTTCCGTAAATGTTAGTCATGCGCTCGTGGCGAAATGGCAGACGCGCTAGTTTCAGGTTGTAACTAATTGATTTTCAGCGTCTTGCGTATTTTTTCAAGGCCTTCCTTTTTAAGCGCTTACACAAAAAATAATTTTTGTGGGTTTGCTCAGAAAGGCGCTGTTTTGCCCCATTTTTTGGATAATCCGTGAAAGGCACCGTGAAGGAAATAAGCCTGCACGATGGGACTCGATCACGGTAAGCGGCGCAAGATAGCCACCAAGTGATTTAAACTTGCCAGCGAAGGTACTGCTTTCAATGTGTTCTGGTGACGCATCGCCTTTTTGCAGTGGTGCTTCTGTTCCTTTTGGCAACAGGATTGCGGGGCGAAACGTACCAAGCATGGGAGGGGTCCATTCCCAACCAAGCCTCGATCCCATTTAAGAATTGGCTGCCACCAAGCGTCATTGGTTCCAACGTTAATGGTGCTGAGTATTTCGTACTGGAATCTCCTCTCGGCCACTTGTTCGGGTATCTTGATTTTTCATCTTTTTCTTCGTCCGCATTTCCACTTAACGTCCGATTCCTCTACTACCACGTCGAGCCGTCGGCGGTTAGCGCAACTCCAAACGGATACACGGAACACGTTCAAGACTGGGTTTCCCACATTGGCTACCTTGCACAAGACGCCCGTTTAGGCGAATTGATCGAACGTCGGCAGATTGAAGTTAAAAGTGTCGACGAGGGACGCTCCGTGGCCGTTTGGAGCATTTGGGCTCAATCTAATCGGGGTATCTCGGACGGACTCGTCAAAGCCTATTCGGTGTTGATCGAAGTTACGGGGCACGACGGAACTACTCTGGCCCGCAAGCGCTTAAGGCCATCGCGGTCAATGATTTGACTCTGGAGGTTGTACCAGGCGAGGTTTTTGGACTGGTCGGCCCCAATGGCGCGGGGAAATCCTCTTTGCTCAAATGTGCGGCGGGCCTCTTGAAACCTATCCATGGATCGGTCTGGTGTGGAGATGCGCAGGTGACCGGTAACCCCCGCGTAACGGCAGGCTACCTAACGCTCATGCCCGACCCACTGGGCGTTTATAATGACATTATGGCGGCGGAATACCTTGAGTTTTTCGCCATGGCATTCGGCCTTTCACGGGAAGTCTCGCGCATGAGGCGGCAACTGGCAATCGACCGTCTCGGCCTTGCTCCATGGCTCGATCATGAGGTCGAAACGCTCTCCGCCGGATGGCAGCGCCGATTGGCTTTAAGCAGAGTCCTGCTCGCCAATACACCGATTGTCCTTTTGGATGAACCCGCCGCTGGTCTTGATGTATCCGCACGCAGCGATCTCTTGAAAATCGTGCGAGGTTTCGCGGCTGAAGGTCGCACCGTTGTCGTCACCTCGCATATTCTTCCCGAACTTGAAGAACTGGCGGATAGATTCGGGATCATTCAAAAGGGAAAGTGGGTGCCGGCTAGCAAAGACCGAATTTTCTTCAACCGGGACGATCTGACAGGTGCCTTCCAAAAAGGAGCCTGGTGGCTGGAATGCTCGGATTCTGAAGCCGCTCGTCTGCTTTTGGGAGAAGATAAAGTCCAGCTTTCGCCGGGATCAAATCGAGTTCGCCTCCTGGCCCAAAATCGGGAGGAGGCTGCCGAGCAAGTCGCAAGACTCGTGAGGGCCGGACATAAGGTCTACCATTTTGAGGCCGAGACACTGACCCTGGCGGAAGTTACCCGCGAAGCCCTGGAACCCAAGACATGAAAAATCCTCTTCTATGGCTGGAACTGCGCATCCGTATTCGCGAACGAAAGCTCTGGGTCATTTCGTTTCTTTATCTGGTATGTTTACTGGGCATGAGCTTCGTGCCTCTGGTGAGTACGATGGACCGACCTTATTCATCGCCGACACAACCTGCCGACGTGGGGATAGCCATTTTCGCCACAAGCATTTTCACCTTGATGGCGCTCCTGCTGATTATCAGCCCTCTATCATCGGCTGCGGCGATTTCACAAGAGCGCGAGCAACGAACCTTGCCCGGTTTGCTCAACACGCCTCTTTCAGCGGCTCAAATCGCTTTCGGAAAGTTACTCGCCACTTGGGTTTTTATTCTGTGGCTGATTGCCCTGAGTTGCCCGTTCCTTTTCTTGGGGATGATTTGGTGCGGTATCAGTTGGTGGGAAGTTCTGTCGGCCGTGGGGATCATCTTTGCGGCGGGCATGGTCACGTCAACCATCGCCCTGGGATTATCCGGTTATTTTAAGCGGACGCTCACAAGTTACCTAGGCACAGGAACCATCTTCTTTCTGTGGTTCATCGTCTGGCCAATTATAGGTGCGTTGATGAGCAGTCTTCAACCTCGCGGGGACAAGGCGGCACAAGCCAGATTCGTTGATTTCCAATTCTACACCTTTTGGGCTCACCACCCTGTCGCCCCCCTGATGCTCGCCTTCCAAAAGGAACTCTTCGAGGGAGAAGCCCTCCCATTCAAGGCCACAACGGCAGTCCTTTTTGCCTTTATCATCTGGTTGGTACTTGGATTGATTTTCTTTGTCGTTGCTTGTCGCGGCATTCGCAGAGCGCTAACAGATAAGTGATAGCCTCGCCCATGTCCTCCCAAGATGAAATGTTCGCCCAGGCGTTGGCCTTCCACCTGCACGGTCATGGCGGCCACGGCGAATGACCACAAATCTTTTTGCGTTGCGGCTTTTGAGCGACCTTGACCTATTTTGAAAGCACGCCCTAGATTAATATAGTGACCCATCTCGCTTCCATCCTCGGTCTGTGGAACGACGAGGCGTTTGCCTCGCAACTCTTTTGGGCCATCGGGCTGCTTGGCCTTATTCTGATTATCCTTCAGGCGATCCTTGGCATGTTCGTTGGTCATGATGGAGACACCAGTTCCAGCGGCAGCGTCGATATGTCGGGAGGCCACGGCGGCGGCGGCGGCATTGTTTCCATCAAGACCGTGTCCGGTATGTTGCTCGGTTTTGGGTTTGGAGGAGCAATCCTCGAAAAAAACGGATTTTCGATGGGCATTTCCGCGCTGGGCGGCCTCGGGATCGGCGTGGTGATCGGCGCTGTTTACTTCGCGCTGATGGACTCGCTCTACCAGTTGCGTTCCGACGGGACGTCCATCTTGTCCGAAGCGGTCAACCACAGCGGCACCGTTTATATTCGGATTCCGGGCAATCTCTCCGGTGCGGGCGAGATTCAAGTCTCCTTCGGGGGCCGGATGCAAAATATCCAGGCCTATACCCAGGGACTGGAACTTCCCACAGGCGCGGTGGTGCGCGTCGTGGCCCTGCATGGCGACAAGGCGCTTCTGGTCGAGAAACTTTCGTAGTTGGTTATTTAGTCACACCACAGGAGACAAAATGGATTTGATTTATATTTATCTGATCGGCGGGGTGGCCCTGCTGCTCTTCACGGCCTTTATCGGCTTTCTCACCCGGTACAAACGGTGTCCGTCGGATCGCGTGCTGGTTGTTTATGGGCGCGTGGGCGAGGGCCGCAGCGCCCGCTGCATGCACGGCGGCGCCGCTTTTATCCTGCCAATCATCCAGGATTACCAGTTCCTCGACTTGCGCCCGATGTCGATTGACATCCAGTTGAATAACGCTCTCTCGAAACAGAACATCCGCGTGAGCGTGCCGTCGACTTTCACCATCGGCATCACGACCGATCCGGACAAAATGGGCAATGCCGCCGAGCGGTTGCTGGGACTCAATAACGCGCAGATCACACAGCTCGCCAAGGAAATCATCTTCGGCCAGATGCGCCAAGTGGTCGCCACCATGCGGATCGAGGAAATCAACGCCGATCGTGATCAGTTGATCGTCGCCATTACGAACAACGTCAGCACAGAATTGGAAAAAGTCGGGCTGCGCCTGATCAACGTCAACATCCAGGACGTGACGGACGAATCGGGCTACATCGAGGCCCTCGGCAAGGAGGCCTCCGCCAAGGCCATCGCCGACGCCAAGATCAAGGTGGCCCAGGCCGAGCGCGACGCCGAAATCGGCAAGGCCGTCGCCGACAAGGAAATGACCATTAGCGTCGCCGGTGCACAGGCCGACGCCACCCAAGGCAAAAACCAGGCCCAGCAGCAGATCGCCCAATCGAATTCCGATCTGCGCATTAAGCAGGCCGAGGCTGCGCGCACCGCGCAGGTCGCCGAAAACGTGGCCAAGGCCGACGTCGAGCGTCAGACCTTCGACGCCGAAGCCAAGGCCCAGGAATCGCGCGCCGAGATGCAGCGCAAGCAGCAGTACGCCGAACGGGTCGTGCCGGCGGAAATTGCCAAGGAGGCCGTGATCGTGAACGCCCAGGCCGAGGCCCAGCGCGTGACCATCGCGGCGGAAGCGGAAGGCAAGCGGGTCCTCACCGTCAAGCAGGCCGAGGGCCTCGGCATCAAGGCCGTGCTCGAAGGCCGCGCCGAGGGCTTCCGGCAACTGGTCGCGGCGGCGGGCGGCAACTCGAACGAGGCGGTCGTCGTCCTCGTGGCGGACCAACTCCCCGCCATGATCGATTCCCAGATGAAGGGCATTTCCAACCTCAAGATCGACAAGGTCATCGTCTGGGGCGGCGGCGAACAGGGCGGCAAGGGAGGCATCTCAAGCCTGCTCAAGGACCTGATCACCGGCCTGCCGCCCGTGACCGATCTGGCAAAGGCCGCCGGTATCGAATTGCCGCCCGTCCTCGGGCGCGTCGAATCGGCTGTTTCGACCGCAACCCATGCGCAGCCCTCCGAGCCTGATTCCAAGCCTAGTAAGTAGGCAGCCAACTACTGTAGGGCAACTTCGAGGTGATTGCCGATCTTCCCCGAGTCTTTCGTGCGGGCTAACGCATTACCAATGTGTCCTGCGCTAGGTAGCGGTACGTCGGCATGGGCAAAAGACATCGCAGCTGAAAACCCTAATAAGAAAATAGTGAGTTGAACCCGCGCATCATGAAGGTTCAGTCCCTTACGTTTTTTTGCCTGTAAATGCTGGCGATAGCGTTTCTCACGTATTGTTCGTCCGTGATCATCTCATTCACCTTCTCGTCGAATTTGACGAGAGACCGAAAATGGTCGGCAATCCGGCGAAAGAGTTCGACTCGGGCTTCCGGTTCCATTTCATCGCGCCGGAGAATGGCATCAAGTGCAAGGCTGGCTTCGGTGGGCTTGACCCGCTGGCGCAGCCGCGCTTCCAGGTGAGGATATTCCCGAAATGAATTGTACTTTGATTCCTTTAAGGCCTGGGTATTTAACGCAAAGGTTTCTGGAATGCGAATCACCACCGTGTTTGCGGCAAGGTCGCCCAGCCTCTGGCCGCGCATGCTCAGGTAGGAAACGAGCCCGCCCAAAAAATACAAACCGGGCAAGAGGTCCACGGGGCGGAGAAGATTTCGAATGATAATCTGGCTGAGTTGCAGCTTCAAACCCGACGCGTCTATCACCCTCAGACGCAGGATGCGTTTTCCCCAGGATTGGCCCCGCCAGCGCCATTCGGTGAAAATACCGTAGCCAACGGAAATGACGAAATAGGAGATGACAAAAAGGCCCTTGGCGAAATCGGGGCTAAGCACGGCTAAAAAAGCGGTAAGCATCCCAATCACGGTGCTGACTGTCGCGATGGCGGCGCCATCGACGGCCCAGGCGAGAAACCTGGTATACAACCCTGCGACCGTAAGATTGAAGATCACGCCTTCCGGCGTTTGTATCTGCAGGGCTTTGCGGGTGGAAAGATTCAGAATCATGCGCGCGAGGACTCGGATTTGATTTTGCGGCCGGAGAATCCCAGGTAGGAGAAAAGCAGGACGAGTTGCAGTGCTCCGAAGCCGATTTTGACATTATAGGGGATGATCGGTTCATGATATTGCGAGAAGAAGGCCTCGACTATCCCAGCCCAGACCAACAAGAGGCAGAAGCCGCCGATGAGCGTGACGAGATCGTTCCGTATCGCGGCAAGGCGCTCGAAAAGGTTGAGGCGTTTACGTGAGCCAATGAGCGCGCCGGCGAGGACAAATCCCGCCTGCCCGGCAATCATCACGGAGGGAATTTCGACCGAGCCATGGGGCAGCAGCCAGCCAACAAGAAAGCGCGTTTGATGATCTTGAATGTAATCGAGGGAAACCGCCCCGAGAATCACCCCATTGTAAAAGAGAACCACAACCGTGCCCATTCCATACGTCATGCCCATGGCCAGGGTCATGAGTGAGACCTGGATGTTGTGGGTCATGAGAAATCCGGCAAACCCGGCCTTCCGGCCTTCGAGCCGCTTGCCCATGTTCTCCTGTTCTTCGGCCACGCGCTCGCTCGGTTTGCCCGCCAGGTGAGAAAACGGCAGCAGCGTCTCCTTTGCATCGGGGTTGATGTAGAGCATGCCCGCGCCAAACGCAGCCCCCAGCAGGGTGAGTCCCAGCGAGAGCCAGAAAGCCCGGATATGCCGCCGAAAGGTTTGCGGCACTTCCCGCGTAAACCAGCGGAGAAAGAGAAATCGGCGACGGGGCGCCCGCGTTTCGTGAATTTCTCCATAAGCGCGCGCGACGAGGGATTCGAGATAGTTCAGGATTTCCGGAGAGGAGGCGAATGTGGAAATGCGGAACAAGTCGGAAGTGGTCCGATCATAGAGATAGTGGAGGCGGCGGACTTGGTCGAGGTTCAGGCGCAGATTCGGATCGTCCTCGATCTTCTTCAGCAAAACTTCGAGTTCATCCCAACTCGGGCGCTCCTGTACAATAAACTGCTGCAAATCCAGGATCATAAGAGCTGCCTCTGTTTGACCCGAAGATAGTTCGAGGTGGTCTCGGCGCTGAAGGCTTCCTTGGAATAAACCGAAAGGGTGACGCCGTGCTGCTTGAGGGAAAGTGTAAGTTGGCGCAGGGCGTGCCAAGCCATGTGATAGCCTAAATCCTTGTAAACGTCGTCCACGCTGGCCACCTCGGGGTTTGTGAATGCCGGTTGGATATGATCCGGCTGCAACATCTGGACGATGACCAGATGTTTCTGGCTCATCACATCCGCCGCGCGCTGGAAGGACTCCATGAGGATCGGATCGTCCAGATCGGTCATAAAGACAAGCAAAGCCCGCCGCCGCAGCCGCATGCGGATGAAGGAGGCAACGTCATCGTAATCAGGTGAAACGGGCTGCGCGTCGAGACGGTACAGGGCTTCGCGGCAAGCGCCATAATGCTCCTTCCCGTTACGCGCGCGGACGAAGTTTCCCACCCGGTCGCCAAAGGTGACGAGGCCGAAGAGGTCTCCCTGCTTTTCGGCGGCGAGCCCGAGGATGAGAGCTGCGGTAATGTAACGGTCGAGATGGGTGCCCTGGCTCGGGTCGCCCGAGACTTGCAGGCGACCGGAGAGACGCGACGAGTCGACGATAACGTAAACTTCCTGCGTCTTTTCGATTTGAAAAATTTTTGTGATCGGGTGTCCCCGCCGCGCGGTGGCCTTCCAGTGGATGGTATCAAAGCCGTCGCCGGGAACGTACTCGCGCAGCTTCTCGAAATCGCGGCCCTGTCCCACCTGCCGAATGGCCTGCGCGCCGCTGTGGCGTGTTCGGAGAAAGAGGGAGGCGGTCTGTTTGCGCTCGGCTTCCAAGTTGGGATAGACCCGCACTTCAATGGACCGGGGATCGCCGCCGCGAACATCCCAAAGACGCAGAGGCGACTTGGTTTCAAAGTAACATCCGTCGATGTTGAATAATCCGCGCCGCATAGGTACGCACTCGTAGGAGACAAGGTGATTGCCGGCTTGCGCGGGAAGTTGAAATCGCAGTTCTTCGTGTTTGGGATTAAATTCCGGCGGCAGGCCGAGCCCCACCCGGAGATGGAGCGGAAGAGGCTTGGCGGTTTCGAAAGACAGCTCGAGCAAGGAGGGGCGTTTTTGCACCCAGCGCAATTTTTCCGGAAGTCGAACTTTAATGGCTGAAAGCCGCCGCCGGCCCGCATAGGCATCCAACGCCCCTACCACAATTAACAGAGTCAGGATGACCGAGGCGGGCAGAATGAATGACTCGGAGCTTACGGCCAGCCCCAAGAGCGGAACGAACGTAACCAGCGTGAGCAGGATCAAAGCCGGGCGGGGAACAATCATCGCGGTACAGGAACGGACTGGACAATTTGTTGGAGAACTTCGGCAATCGACAGACCTTCGATTTCATATTCAGGCCGCATGATGAGCCGATGCTCCAATACCGGCACCACCATGCTGCGGACGTCATCGGGACTGACGAAATCGTGACCAATCAAGGCAGCACTGGCCCGGCTCGCCATGAGGAGAGACTGGGTGGCGCGAGGACCGGCACCAACCAAAATGGCCTCATGCGAACGGCTTGCACGGACGATGTTGAGAATGTAGCCGAGCATCTCCTCGCGAACGGAAAGTTGCTCCAGGATATGACGAGCCTCCTGCAGCTGCTCGATGGTGAGAAGAGGCTGCACCGCGCCTTGGGCGAGAGCGGCTTCAGGCGAGTCCTTGCCCAACATTCGCCGGGCGAGATCAAGTTCGTCCTCCCGTTCGGGGCAGGACATGGTGATTTTCATGGCGAAGCGGTCCTTCTGCGCTTCCGCGAGCGGATAGGTCCCCTCATATTCGATGGGATTCTGGGTGGCGAAGACCGTGAAGGCGGCCGGGAGCGCATACGAAGTGCGGTCGATGCTGACGACCCGTTCCTGCATGGCCTGGAGCAGGGCCGACTGCGTCTTGGCCGGAGCGCGATTGATTTCGTCGGCAAGCAGAAAGGTGGTGAAGATCGGGCCGGGCACCACATTAAACTCGCCTTTCTGGAAATTAAACACGCTTGTCCCGGTGATGTCCGCCGGCATCAGATCGGGTGTGAATTGGATGCGGGAAAAATCGCTCCCGAACAGTTGGGCAAGCGTGCGGACGAGGAGTGTCTTGGCGACTCCGGGCACGCCTTCGATCAGGGCATGTTGACCGATAAGAATCGTGATGAGCGCCTTGTCGATGACGTCGACCTGGCCGATGATGACTTTGCGTATCTCCGACCGCATGGACTGAAGAAGGTGAGAGAGCTGCTCAAGGTTTTGCTGCATAGTTTCCTTTGTTTCGACTGGGTGAATTGATGGCGCAAAGTTCGCGGTAAAGGGAGACGATTTCCTCGGATTGCGTGGCTTTTTTCCCGCTCAGAATCGATTCCATGGCGGCTATCTTAGGGTTCAGGTGCTGTTGCCCGGTCGTGATTCCCCGTTTCCATTCCGCAAAGCTTACCTTCAAAATGTCGGACGAGGGAATGTTTCGCCGCAGCAGGTTGATCAATCCGCTGCGCGAATCCTTTCCCGAAACCGCGCCCGTAAGCGTCGAATTTCCGCGAGGATGAGGAGGAACCAGCGGTACGCTATTCCGCCAGAGCAGCAGAACAACCACGCAGGCCATTCCGTACAAGTAACCCTGCAGGCGATATTTTTCGGCCAGTGACATGACACCTTCCCTTTGCTCGGTGCCAAGATGGACTTCGTCAAAAAGCAGAGAGCCTCCCGGCCCGGCCACGAAGCTCAGCAGGTTCGGGCGACGATCATTGCGCAGGCCCTCATTGCTGAGAAAGTAAGTGTCGGTCGCAACGAGAATTTCGCCCCTGCCGAAAGGCCGGCTAATCAATACGGGTTTGTCTTTGGCCTTGTACAAAACCTCCCAATCGGGTTCCAAACGGGCAAAGTAAAGGGCGGATTTCCACGGCACGCTGTAATCGAGCGCGCCGCGACCCTCGCGATAAGCCTGAACCTCCGGCAACGACTTATCGGCATCGTCGGCGCTGGATTTGCCGGAATCGCTTTTCGTCTTATCGGGTTGCACCTCCCGGTCCCAACCAAAGCCCCAGAGGGCGGCAAGAGAACGGTGATAGTGGGTGTCCATGTGATCTTTTTCCCAGTCGGGATCAGCCTCTTTTTCCTTGCGAAACTCGTCCCGTTCATACTTTTCCTGAGCTGTCTCGAGTTGAGAAGCATCCTCGTCTGAATCCTTTTCAGAAGGAGTTTTTTCTTTGGCCTTTTCTTTATCAACGGAGTCTTTTTTAGAATCGCCGGCGTCCGTCTTCTTTTTCTTCGGGGCAAAGGGGTTGGAATCTTCGGCATCCGAAGCAATCGGTCCCTCCGGTTCGAAAGTGATGACGACGCGGCCTCCGTTGCGGACAAAGTTGTCGAGATTGGCCACTTCATCTTTGTCGAAGGTCAGGATCTCACCGGCGGACATAGCGAGGTAGTAAATGGAGTCGGGTTTGACCTCCAGTTCGCGCCGGAGCGAGTGGTAACCCCGGCGCACGGTAAAGCCGTTCGATTGAAGCGCCTCGTAGAGCGCGCGAGTGCCGAGGGGATCGGCCCGGAGTGTCGAATAGGCCGGGTAAACATCCCCGCGTTCATAACGGAGCAACAAGAGCCGAACCAGGCAGTAGGAAAACAATACCAGGGCCGCCAGCGCCACCACCTGGACGAGAAGGTTACGCCGTGGCATGGCTGCGCACCTGTTGGTGGTTGATCCGCATGTTGTCGAGGATGGCGGACGTGACATCATGAGTGCCGTACCATGAGGCCTCGAAAAGGTTGATGTTTTGGCGGAAGAAACCGATGGCGGCGGTATCTCCGCGCAGACGGCGGGTCATTTCCTGGAGATAATCGCGATTGGACTTGGCGGGAGCGAGCCGGACGAGTTCATTTTGGGCAAGGAAGGAAAGAGTCGCGAGGTAGAAGGCGCGCAAGGCCAGGCGAAATTCTCCACGGTCGGCCAGTTCCTGGGCGAGTTTGAGCCAGGAATCTTCCGGCAGATCGTCCGCGCGGACATCCTCGGCTTCAAGATCGACGGTTCGCACCGGTGTTGCGTCCACCGATTGGAGATCGCTGGTTGCGGGGCTGTTACGGAAAAACTGGATCAACAGGTAGAGCAGGCCGAGGAGGATGGTGATGATGAAAACCCAGGCCAGGGCGCGCCAGGGTATGTTGCCGAAGCCGAAGGAATGATCCGAGGTCGATGAATCTTTTTTCTCCCGCTCCAAGAGCCACTTAAAGAATTTGCCGATCACTTTGAAAATGCCAGCAGTTGAATCCTTGAGAAAATGCAGGAAGCTGCGAAAAGTGCGAAGGATGATGCCGTCGTGCTCCGTGTTTGTCTCGGGACGGGGCAATCGCCAACTGAACTCATCCTTTCGGAGAGTGGACTCAATGGCCTGGTTAAGTTTTTCCGCCGTAGGGTCAGAATGGAAATGGCTGACCGATGCAGCGGGCACGGGAGCTGACGCCGGATGTCCATCGGCGCGCGCGCAGGGGGAAAGCAGCAGGAGGACCAACACGAGGGCGAACGAGCGGGCCGCAACAGGCAGATTGCGCGCGATTTGCAGATGCTGAAGGGCCGCATCGAGATCCGCGCCATTCATCCGGGCACGCCCATAAAAGCAACGCAGCGCGTAGATTGCCTTGTTGATCGGATTGATAATCAGATAACAGAAGATGAACACATCCAGGTAAAAACTACTGTTGTTCCACGTCGATTCATTTTCAGTAAAGACCGTCTCGATGCCGAAAAACATGTTCAGGAGCTGGGGAAGCATCGTGAAAAAGATCGCCAGGTTCAAAAAGAGGACGGTCGACGCCAGGAGTTGGATGGCGATCAGGAGATGGTTCTGCTTGGGCCAAAGCCGGGCAAGTTCGGCGGCTTCCTTGAAGGTTGACGCAAGGGTGCTTTGGGGCTGGGTGCCGATGATGGAGACGTTGTGATAGAACCCGTTGACCCAGGCAAAGGGAATCCCCACCAAAATCGAGAGCGGATAAACGATGACCAGGCTGCCCCCATAAACAATTTGGATCAGGGCCGTATTGCTCCATCGCTGGAAAGTCCAGTGATCATCCCTTCCGCCTTCGAGCAGAACGAGCAGTTTGCGCGAGAACACGGCCTGAAAGGTTTTCATCCAAAAATAGGCTCCCGTGAGGGCCAACGCCTCCACGGTCAGATGCGCTTCCGCATCGATGCTCTGGCTCATATCGAACCAAAAGTAGATTAACATCAGGCAATAGGGAATCGCGCCCAGATAATAGACGGAAAGGATCGCGAGCGGGGTCTTCCGCACCAGGGAGATGGCCTCGTCGAGAAGCTCCACGGCCTGCGGGCCCTTGAGGGAGCTTTCCGTGGAGAAGCGTGGCTGTGGAGAGGCCATGGTCACCAGCCTCCCTTGCCATGAAACTGAGAAGGAAAGGACAGAAGAATGTTGCCGATCAGGAGAAAAATGAAATAAACCGTGGCTACGGCAAGGAGAACTAGGGCCACGCGCGGAGCCCAGGCCCACGAGGTTATCCCCGGTTCTTTTTTCATGCTAATCCTGGCCAGGCAGGAGGCGCAAAGGATGCGGTCGTCGTGCTCGCTGATGCACTCGCGACAATAGAATTTCCCACACTCAGGGCAACGGGCCGATGCCTCTCGCTGCGGGTGATTCACGCAACGCTTTTGCCGAAGAGTGGCCACGGCAAAGCTCATGGATCAAGCGACGGGTTGTTCCGTGCCGGCAAGCCGGGAGGACGGGATTTGGGACAGTAGAAAGGCCCGCAGGACAGGGACCTTTTTCATGCGCCTGGGCGCTGGCAGTTGGACAGTCTGCACATGTGTATTGAGGTAACAGCGGCACATCGAGCCGAGCAGCATATTGGCAATGAACCAAATCAGGAAAGGAACTCCCATGAGACCGACAGCCAGCCAAGGCAAACCAAAGAGATGACAAAAGAGGATCAACAGGATAATCGCTCCCGAGGCCATTCCCTGCCGGGTCTGCCCATAAGTCTCCATCACCATCAGGTAACGAATATCTTTATAGAAGATTCTCTTATATTCCTCGGTATAACCGGTGTTCTGGACGATCAAGAGATGATCGGGCCCTGCATAAAGACGGCTGCGTATGGCAACCTGGAAACCGAATCTCCCGGTGCCGATTTTGGGAATAGGATGATAGGTTTTGGCCATGGCTCTCCTATTTGTGGGGGAGAAAGATGAGGACGGCGACAATGCCGGCGTAGAAGACAAGCGTCACCGTAGCTATCACAACGGCCACGACAAATTTTCCCTTGCTTCTTCCCGTTACCAAACTGCCGGAATCGTTCCAGTGCCTGATGGCGATATAGATCGCCGCTGGACTCAGAATTATCGCCGCGACACTTAAAAAAATGCCAAAGATGGCCAGAGAGAGGGCTATGCTGTCCCATCGCGTCCGGTTATTTTCAAGTGTGGTGATCTTGCCCTTCTTCTTTCCCGAGGAGATGCAGGCGGGGCACAGGTGCCGGCCTGACAGGTCGATCGAGCAGAGTTCGCAGATCATGCGTCCGCAACCATCGCAAATCCGCGCGGCCTGTTTCTGGGGATGATAGAAGCAGCTGGCATCGGTGGTATCGAGGATTGCCGCCGCTGCGGCCCCCACTTCACGTTGTCGAGTGAAGGCGGGAAACAGGAAAGTCTCCAAGTCCGCCGCGCATCCGGGGCACTTGCTGGAAAACTCCTCTGCATCCCCTGAGTCGACCTTAAAAGCTGTTTTGCATTTGGGACACTCGAGGGCGGATGTCATACGCAAGGGGCCCTATTAAGGGCCGTCATTGACGATCACGCGGGTCGTGCAAATACGATCATGAAGGGCGCGTTTTTCATCATCCCAAAAGGCCATCAGGTAACCGATATAGAGAATGATCCCGCTAAGGATCTTGGCGAAATGGCGTCCCAAGGCCCGAGCGTAGGAAACACGCCCGCCGTCCGGCATAACGACTTTGACTTTCATGAGCATTTTTCCGGGTGTGGCCCCATATTTTCCGATAAAAAAGGTTTCGAAGAGCGCGGGAAATCCATAGCTGAGCAGCAAGCTGACGACGGTGATCCAACCCGGAACATGCTGTTTATAGCGGCCGATATATTCTGTCCATCCCCCGTACATCAGGATTTGCGGGGTGATCGTCAATGCTATGATGATGAGGCCGTCTATAAATACGGCGGCAAAGCGTGACCCGATGCGGGCATAGTTGAGCTGTCCCACGGGAACAACCCCTTCCTTGACACGTTGAAAGAATATCGGCTTGCACGCCGCGCAAACCCAGGAACCCTCGTACTGGAGCATGTCCTCTTCGCGGAAGCTCTTTTTGCATTCAGCACAAACATGCGTGACGGCAGGGGCAGCCCCACTCAAGCTGGTCGGCACGGCGGTACTGCTGTGATAAGGCACCCATGTGTCCAAGCCTTCAGTCCAGACCAAAGTATCTGGCGAAATAACACGACTTTCGACAAGACGCTGTAAATCAGAGACTTGTACGGGCCCTTGGTTGGTTCCATTTTGATGATAATACCATGCCATTGCAAACCGGCCTTTCTTGGTCGCGAGTAGTTATTCCGTAGTCGGGGGAGAAGACAAGGAAAATCCACGCTGCCGGACAAGCTAGACCAGCTTCACCTGGATCAGACCCGGGGCAGGCTGCAAATCGATGTTCCGCCAAGCCAGCCAGAGGCCGAAACCGACAGCCAATCCTCCCAAGTGCGCGAGTGATGATACATTGCTGTATCCGGCAATTTGCTGGTATGCGCCCCAAACTTGCAATAGCACCCAGAACAGGAATGCGGTCCAGGCCGGGAATTGAATCCAACGAAAATAGACGTAGTAGCGGAATAGAATGCCGAGTCGCGCGTGCGGAAATTTCAACGCGTAAAAGGCAATGAGCCCGGAAATTCCGCCGCTGGCTCCAATGCAGGGCATCGTGGTGTGTGGGTCGGCCATGACATGCAGAAAGTCCCCGATGAGAGCGGAAAGAAACACCAGCAACAGCCAGCGCCACCGGCCCAGGAAATCCTCCACAGGGCAGCCGAAAATAAGGAGAAAATAGACATTGCCGACGAGATGAAAGATGCCGCCGTGCAAAAAGAAAGAAGTCACGAAGGTCAGCCCGTAGTTTCGCCAGGCTTGAGCCGGAATCAGTCCATACGTGTCGACAGCCGGTTTCAGGTGAAAAAACGTCCACGTGCTGATTGCGACGATCAGCGCCGACAGCAAATAGGTTGCCCATGGAGTGCTGTTCATGGGACTGGATTCCATTTCAATCGGCAGGCCCAAAGCCGCCGGAATGGCTTTCCAGCCTTCATCCAGCTCGGCATCTTCGGCGTTGGCCTGCCTTGCGATTTCCTGGACCCTTCGAAGTGCGAGTGCTTCCCGCGCCGCCAAGGGCAGCTTTTTTTCGTCGATATCGCCCAGTAGCCTCGGTTTTGGAGGCGGAGGGGGGATCGACTCGTATTCCATGGCGTCGAACCACATGAACTCGCAACGTTTGCAAAGGTCAAGGGGCAGAGGCTTGTCTTCGACGCTCAACGTGACCTTCAGCATGGTGCGGGAACAGATCGGACAGGGGCGTCCGCTGCTCATCGGGGTGTTGGTGGCGCGTGACCATGCTTCCGTGACAAGTTTTTCCCCGATGGTTTTGCGCAGCAGCCCAATGCCGACAGCCCGTCCGCCGCAACGGTCGCAACTCCAATAGACGCCGGTCGTGCCCTGCTTGCGGACCAGGATGCTTTTACAGTTGGGACAGATGAACATGAGGCGGACGAATCAAATCAAAGCAATTTCAACTGGCTGGAATCCTGGCGCTTCTCGTTATCAATTTGGTAAAGCCGGTGGAGCGATAATCTTCTTCGGCTTTTTGTGCCACAAACCGTCCTTGCTGAATTGGCCCCATCCCCAGGTGAGCCAGCGGATGAGAGAAGAAGCGAGCCATAGCGCCCAGGCGAGCATGAGCAGGCGATACCACCAAATGGATACAGAAAGGCAGCCCGGCAGGGGAAGGGCGTTCTCCGCATGCGCCTGGTACCATTGCAGGAAGGAGCCGTACGAGCCGTTGCCTTCGATGAACATCTTCGGATGGCCGAGAAAGCCGCATCCCAAAACATTGAGAAAAAGCAGAAGGGAAATGCCGGTGAGTCCCAGCAGGAACGCCTGCGATAAATTATAAAGCCAGGGTTTTAATTTCTGGAAGGATTCGGTCCCGCGCCACGTCACAAGAAAAAGCCACGCCACGACGATCAGGCCCAGGAGGCCGACTTGAGTCAGCCCGATGCCGAGCAAGGTCCACTCAAGGACGTTAAGAGGAGACGACGTTAGACGCGCCAAAACTTGCGCGCCGATGAGCGAGCAGATGATGATGACCCAAAATTGGACGGACGGACCGCGCAGAGGCCCGTGTGTCCAAAGAATCCAACGGTTTCCGGGAGCATTGAGCACCGTTGTGATATTCGCGCTTTCGACCGGGAGACGGACTTGGTCGACGGAAGCATAAATCCCGAGGGACGTATTGGTCCTCCATTGAACGGAAACGGTCTGCTCACCCGGCTGAAGCGGAACGATAACGCGAAGCCCGTCTTTGCGGACTGGAATGGCCGCGCCGTTTTGAGTCAGGGAAGTGATGTCGGCCTGAGGCGGCAGTTCAATGCCAAAATCTTCGCCAAGACTGCACTGGAGCTGGAGATCGAGTTGGGAGGTCCGTTGTCGTGCTCCAAGCGTTACGTTGTGCCGGACGTTGTGGACCGTGACGGTCGCGCCGTTGATCGCTTCCGGGCGGCTGATCGTCAGGTCGACTTTCTCCCCCGGCCACGGATGCCAAACGGGAATAAGATTGGTAGCGTCCGTCTCGAAAACAGGGGCCAGCCCGGCTATCGTGATATTCCAAACCGGAGAAGCCACCAAGTACCAGCGTTCAACCCAGGCATCGTCCGCTCGGGTGGCCAGACTCAAATGGTCGGTAACGGTCAACTCGCTGTCCCAGGTAAAGGACTTTTCGTTTGCGCCAAGACGCACGTCGATAAAGCCGTCTTGAGGAATAACGTTGGAGGAAAGCACCTTTTCGCCGGGCAGTAACGGCACGCGGATCGAGATGGCCCGGTCCGCCGGGGAGAGACGGGAGATTTCATTGTGCACCTGCCAGACCAAGCCAAGCTCCAAATGGCGGTCGAGCGCAGCGATGGTGTGAAGTTCCTGGCGGTCGTAGCTGGCTTCTGCGCCGGTCGATTTTTGTTTCAGGGTAAAAAACACCTGCTGTTCGGGAATGCCGTCGGAGCGCACGCCGTTGAAAGACCAGCCATGAGCATCGATGGTGACGTGGCGCGGCTTCAACTGGAAAGTCCACTCCCACTCGGTGACGTCGGGGAGCAGGCCTTCGATGTGGACTTGATGCACTCCGGCGGGAAGGGCGATCCACAAATAACCGTCATCGCGACGCAAGGCGGCATCCGGCTTGCCGTCGACAAGCACACTCACGGGCGACCACGCCGGAAGCCGTCCGGGAAGCGGAACGGCGACCGCGATGGCGGCATCGATTTCCGCATCCATCACGACGCGCCGGTCGCGAAGGGAAAGAGAAACCGTCGGGATGTCGGCGGCGTTGGGATAAGCGTCCGAGGTTTCCGTCAGGCGGTCATGCAGGGTGGCGAGAGTGTCCTTATCGGGTATTTGAGCTTGGGCAGGCGCGGCCAGTCCCAGGCCCAGGGCCAGAATCGCCGCAGCGATGGCTTTGGTTTTTGGCTTGCCCGAAAAGGCGAATCGAATCCGCGAAGCATCGAGGAGCACCCAGGCGAGGGCGATCAGGAGGCCCACTCGCAAAACAGAGAGCAGGCGATGCAGCCAGAGGGGAATCAAAACGGGATAAATTTTCTGTGAGGCCTGGACGGGGCCGTTCCAGCCGAAGCTGACCGTTCTCCAACTCCACTCCGGCACGCCGGGTCCGGTCTGGATTCGCGCTTTGGTATCGTAAGCAAGGTTTGAATTGGCCTCGGCTTGTTGTGCTTGAATTGCGTTGACGTTAAATGATGATCCCCGGACGGTGCCAGAGCTCAAAGTCATAGAGCTGAATACAGCCTTCTTCACGACCATGCCGCCGAGGAACGAGTCGTACGCCATTTCCGTGCTTTCCAGTTGCGGATAAAGCACCTGTTGAACTTGCGCGGTAATAAAAGGAACGAGATCGAGGATCAGGGCCGCGACCAGGATATACTTGACTGCCAGCAGCCACGACCGGGCCCCGCCCGTGCGCACGACTTTCAGCAGTGCCAACGGAATGAGGAGAAGGAGCCAAAGATAACGTGGAGCGCCCGGCTCGTGGTAGGCCAGCCCGAAGGCGAAAAAGGCCAGCACGCCCGGCGCGACACCCCACAGGCGATAGACGGCAATCGAAAAAATGAGCAGGAGAAAAAGGTCCAGCAACGACCATGCGGTCAACCAGTCGCCCTGCACCCAGTCCGCGCCAAAGAGGGCAAAGAGCCTCCAGCCGGGCGGAAGATTGAGAACGACTCGAAGGGAATCGGCATCGGTTCGCCAGCCCGTGGCGGAGAAGTCCGTGGCCCTGTTCATGCGCCCGGTGGCTTCGAGGTCCAGATCGCGCGAACGAATCTCCACTCCCGATGCGCCGTTATTCGGATTGCGCGTGATGAGCTGCCCCTGGCCCGCACTGCGGACGGAGCCGAGGTCCTGGTTTTCGGCGGCGTCGAGCCGCCAAATCTGCTGCATGTGGCCGCTGAGATGGTCGCGAAAAATGAGGCCCTGGCCGTTTTCGTCCATCCATAGTTCGCGGGCAACTGTGAGGCCTTCCGGTTTCTGCAAGCCCATCCCCCGCATCCGTTCCACCAGGTGAAAAGGCGAGGCGGTTTCCCAATGATAGACGGGAAGATCTCGCCATTCCTGGGGAAACGTGGTTTGCGAGACGTCGATGGACGTGATGTCCTGCACCTCAACCATGCGAAAATCGGGAGCGGCTTTGAAGGCGACCAGTTCCTCTTTGAGCAGCGGTGTCGCGCCTGCGGCAAAGCGGAACTCGGCGGCGGGAGTCATGTGAAAAGCGTCGAGATGGATCACCCATTTCCCGGCCCGGACCTGGGCCTTCATGTGCCCCGCTTCGTCAATCGCCACGGGGATGGGGCTGTCGACCATGGCCAGTTGCCAGCCCTCCGGCAGAATGGAGCGCAAGTCTTCCTCGCGGCTCTTGCCCGCGACGCTTAATTCCACCTGGGTGTGCAGCCACATCGGGATGCCGTCCTCGATCATCCGATAAATCTTGATGCCCAGGAAATTCTTGTCGGTCGCTTCGGCCCGTTCACGCTTCAGCCAGAGAAAGCCCTCCGCGTCCCAGGTGGCCGCGTCGATGTTTCTGCCTTCGATATTAAGGGACAAGACGCCCATCTCTTGCGGAAGGACGATTCGTTGGGGCATATCGTCCCATCGGTAGCCGCCGGTCAGGCGGTACGCGCCGGTGCTGAGATGAACCGAAGGCTTCCCATCGTGTTCGACCACCGGGACGGGCGCGCCGTTGGCTTTGACATCGAGAGGCCAGACTTCGCGGCTGCCGGGCAACGCGACCCAGGAATCGTGGAAGACCGTGAGCGCGAGATCAAATTGGCCCGCCGCGTGGTCCACCCGCAAATTGAGAACGGAAGGCCAGACCGGGAGATGCTTCGTGGCATCTTGATACGGAGTCGGGGCCACCCGGTCCTGATCACCCCAAGTCGCCCAGTCTTCCCAGGTCTTGAGCTGATCTGGAATCTGCCGACCGCTCCCCGCCGCGTAGAGGTTGCCGATGGTCTGGGAAACGAGCCAAGCCAGGAAGACAGACAAAAAAATTCGAACCATTTGATCATGACCTTTCATAGAAATTCCCCGCCGTTAAAAAATGAGACTCTCGCCAAAACGCCTTGTGGGGTTCCGCTTGTCCACAAGGTTATGTTTCAGGCTATCCCGGCGACGTGGCGGGGAAAGCAAGAAATGCGGGACGGGAATACGGTCAGGACCACGGGTGGCATCACATCTCGTGTGCTCATCAAAATAACAAAGGCCAGATTACCGTGAGGCAGATCACATTGGCGGCGATCGTGAAAAGGGCCTCAAGAATACCCCAGCGGGCCGGAAGTTTTGGCCGGGTATAAAGCATGGGAGTACAATATCAGGAATATCCATTTTAAGATCGAAATCGCGACGATTGGCTAAAATCATTTTAGAAAAGTCCCTAATCATCTTTAGGTTCGGGACGGCTCGATCTTAATTTCAAGCACACAGCGGCCGTTTGGTTCCGAGGCGGCAAAACGGAGCGTCCGTTGCTCGACGCGCACGAGGTGTCTTTTTTCCAGAGTTTCCAAAAACTCTTCCAGACCATAGCCCCCGGATCGTGATCGTGTCGCCGCCGGCCAAAATCTCGATTTCTTCCGGTTCCGATTTCTTGAACACCTGGCGCACCAGGGTTTCGTAAGGATAACTCCAACATTCCTCGACACCGTGAACCTCGCGAACAAAACGAACGTGTTTCTGTTCCACCGGACAGATTTCGCCCCAGGGGCCTTTCCATCTGGCATCTTCGGCAGCCTGTTTCTCTTGTCTCTCTTTTCTCTCTACATCTTTATACTTGAGTGGCATTTTTGTGTTTCCTGTAAGGGTGTAAAATCGAGTCCCTGAGCTTGCGAGACCTTTGTGGCCTCACGAGCGACCTGCTGGTGTCGCAGACGGACTTCTTGTTTCACCCGGATTCGTTTTATCGTTTGCTTCCAGGCCGCCTTGCGACGACCGACCAAATCAAGAGCCAGCTTCCGGTCCTTTTCGGTGGCCATCGCTTCTTTCGCGGCAGACAGGTCTGTCGTGTAAATCGCCTGACTGTGTTCGAACCGGGAATTCGATACATAAGCCTGTCGAAGCTCACCCGCTTGGATGGCCTTCTCTCCCAAGAGGTTCTCCTCAGGCTTACCGGAACACTGCATCTGGTCTTTCGAACAATAAAATTGAATCAAAAAATATTCATTAGGAATTCGAGTGCTTGTCGGCGAAGCCGGTTTGCGGCTATCGTTATGCGACTCGTCTTGACAAGTGGGTTGGTTGCGCGGGCCGAAATGTAGGCTCTTTCGTCCGAGGGAATGAACGTTTCGACGGTTTGGAACTGACACGAAAGAAATCTCTTATGAATGAAATCTCTGCGGAACAAGTCAGTGAATTGAACGCCAGGATCACCCAGGAACTCAGCAAGGTCATCGTTGGCCAGGATCAGATCGTCAGGCTTCTCATGGTAAGCCTTTTTGCGCGTGGACATTGTCTGCTGGTCGGCGTGCCCGGGTTGGCCAAGACGCTCATTGTCCGCACGTTGTCCGAAATCTTTCAGTTGAGTTTCAGGCGAATCCAATTCACGCCGGACTTGATGCCGGCGGACATCATCGGCTCGGAAATACTTCAGGAGCGGGACCGACGGCTGGAATTCGAATATCAAGCGGGGCCGATTTTCGCCAACCTGATCCTGGCTGATGAGATCAACCGCACGCCCCCTAAGACTCAGGCGGCTCTGCTTGAGGCGATGCAGGAACGGCACGTCACGGTTGGGGGCCAGTCGCGCGCGCTGCCTGATCCGTTCCTGGTCGTGGCGACGCAAAATCCCATCGAACAGGAAGGCACGTATCCGCTGCCTGAAGCGCAGCTTGACCGATTTATGTTTTCGCTTCATCTCGATTATCCGGACAAGGCCGAGGAAATCGATATCGTCAAGCGCACGACTTTTCAGGGTATGCCGGCCCTTGCTCCGACTATCGGCGTGGAGGATTTGCTGCGAGTCCAGCAACTCGTTCTGGCGGCCCCGGTTTCTGATCACGTCATCGATTACGCCGTTTCCCTCGCCATGGCCACACGGCCCGGCGATCCCGGTTCACCCCAGGCGGCCCGTGATTTTGTCGAGTGGGGTGCAGGACCGCGTGCCTCGCAGTATCTCATCCTTGGAGCCAAGGCCCTGGCCCTACTGAAGGGTAAGATCACGCCCGAAACCGAGGACGTACGCGAGGTGGCGTTGCCGGTTTTGCAGCATCGTGTCATCACCAATTATCGCGCCACCGGAGCAGGTAAAAAATCCCGCGACATCGTGCAGAGTATCCTGGCGGAGGTTCGGGAACAGACTTACTAACCACACCCGGCAAAGCTGGACCGCTTCACCCATTATGAGCGATGACCTCCGTCAACCGCCCCCGGCCGGGGATGTGCCATCGGTGGCCCCGCCACGGCGGGTTGTTGGTCCTCCGCCTTTTCTACCGCCCATTCCCTCCGATCACGCATCGCCAGGGCCGCCTCCGTTTCTGCCGCCCATCCCGCCCGATCACGCGCCGCCCAGCCCGCCTCCGTTCTATCCGCGCGTTCCATCGGCGGGACGAACCACCACATCGATCACGAATTTTTTTAGACCGCACGAATCAAGGATAGCTGGAAAATCGATTCTTCAGCCTGCCGAACTGGAACGATTTGGAAATTTGCTTATGTTCGCCCGCTCCGTCGTCGAGGGCTATTTCGCGGGTAAACACAAATCGCCCTATCGCGGCTCGTCGGTTGAGTTTGCCGATTACAAGGAATATGTGCCCGGCGATGATATCAAACACATCGACTGGCGCGCCTATGGCCGTTCGCGACGATTGTTCCTTCGCCAATTCGAGGCGGAAACCGACATGGTCATTTATCTGCTGGTGGATGTGAGCGCCTCAATGAGCTATGTCGGTACGGGTCAGGAATCCAAATACATCCTGGCCGCAAAAATCGCCGCCGCATTTTCTTACCTGATGTTGCAACAAAGCGACAAGGCCGCTCTCGTGCTATTCGCCGACCAAATCAAGCGTTACCTGCCGCCCGGAAGCACGCGCGGCCATCTGCACAATCTGGTCTTCCAACTTGAAACGGCAACCCCCGCATCCACCACCGGGATCTCCCACGCCCTGATGGAATGCGACCCGCTCTTTAAGAAGCGGGGACGACTCGTCATCCTGTCCGATTTTTGGGACAACCCCGACACGACGTTCGAGGCCCTGAGCCGGTTCCTACACCGGAAATTCGAAATTCTTTTGCTGCAAATCGTCAATCCCCACGAACTGGATTTATACCACGTTCATGCCGCGCGCTTTCACGACATGGAGACGTATGAGTCGATTGAAGTCGAGCCGGAGGAGATCCGCGCGGCTTATCGCGAATCGGCACGGCGTTGGGTGGACAAGATGGCGACGGAAGCTCATAACCGCGGCATGAGCCACGCGGTGGTGAACACGGATCGCCCCTACCTCGACGCCATCGAGGCCTACCTTGGTTTTCGGGGAAGAAATACACTTTCCACCCGCTGATCTCATGTCGTTCCTCAGCCCCGAGCTACTGGCCGCCCTGATCCCCCTGGCTGTATTGCCGCTGGTGCTGCATTTATTGAACAAGGGCTTTCCACGCCATTTCCCCTTTCCATCGATTCAACTCATCCGCGAAACGATGGCGCGACGATCAAAATTGCATCGCTGGCGGCACTGGATCCTCATGCTCTTGCGCACGATCTTTCTGCTCTTGCTGTTGCTGGTCTTCATGCAACCGGTTTTGAGGCGCTTCGGTACGAACCCGGCCGACCGGACCGGGCGACAGGTCCTTATCGTGATCGATCACTCCCTGAGCATGGAAGACAAGGGCGACGGACCGACCTCGCGAGAACGCGCCGTTTACGAAGCGACCAAACTGATCGATTCGCTCGGGGCGGACGAAGCGGTAAATATCGTGTTGATGGAACCGAACCCGGTCACATGCTTCGTTTCCTTTTCCAAGGACACCGGCGAGGCCAAGCGCTTCCTCAACCAAATAAAGCCGGTTTTTGGTCGCGCCGAGGTCAACCTTGCCAATGGGACGGCGGCCCGGCTCCTTTCTCAAGTCGGAGCACGTCCGGAGGTTTATTACATCTCGGATTTCGAGCGTAAAAAGTGGGCCAACGTCAATTTCACCATGTTGCCTCCGGCGGTAAAATTGTTTTTTGTCGATGTGGGACCGGCCCATCGCGATAACCGCGCGATTCTCGACGCACGGCCTTCGCAAACTGAAATACTGGCCGGAGATACCGTCCCGCTCGAGGTAAGCATCGGCAATTATAGCGGTGAACCTTTCAATGACCGTGTCACCGTCACGCTGGATAAACAATTTAGTTTTGACCAGGACGTTTCCATCCCGCCCTGGTCGCAGGGAAAAGTGACGGTGCCCGTTACCGTGGGCGGGCCGGGAGTTCATCTGGCCGAGGTGCGGTTGCCTCCGGACTCGCTGGAATACGACGACCATTTTTTCCTGACGCTGTCCGTGCAGGAGAAGGAGGAGGTGCTGATCGTCACGGACGGGCCCGACCAAAGAAAAAGTGGCGCATACTATCTGAAAACCGCGCTCAATCCGTTTGAGAACGAAGCTGGCTCGCTCTTGCCGCGGATCATTTCTTCAAGCGAACTTGCTCCTTCCCGCCTGGCCGGTGTGCAGAAGATGTTTTTTATGCAGGTCAACCGACTGAGCCCGGAGGCGTGTGAAGCCGTGTCGAAATTCCTGATGCAGGGCGGCGGGTTGATCTATTTCCTCGACGGCTCGGCTGATGCGGAAAATTTGGCGGCCCTGGAAAAAGTCCTGGGCCAAGGTTCGTTGCCGATCCGGCTTTCACGGCGGATGATCGCCAGCAACGTTACGACCGACGCGCAACAGATCGCGCGCGGTGATTTCGAGTCGCCCTACCTGAAGCTTTTCCAGGGCGAGGCGCGTCAGAACCTCGCGCTGCTGGAATTCTACGATTATGATCAAGCGGCCGAGACTGGCGCAGGTAGCGTCCTGCTCGAATACGGCGACAAATCGCCCGCGATGGCGTCCGCTCATTATGGTCTCGGCACATTCTTGTTGCTCAACTTTTCCGCCGGTGAGCTTTCAAGCAACCTGACCCGGCAGCGGATTTTTCCGGCCTGGATGCAAAGCCTGGTGAAGGCCATTTCGACGGACGAGGCACTGCCGACGTCCTACACAGTCGACGAAACGCTTCACACGGAAATCTGGCGCAGCGAAATGCACAACGAGTTGATCAGCCCCGCAGGCTCGCCGGTGACCACACAACGCGAGTTGGTCGGTGAACGTTGCCACGTTGCGTTTACCCCGGATCAACTCGGTTTCTACACGATCGGCTCCCCGCAACCGCTGTATGCATTCGGCGTCAACCCGGCCACCAGTGAATCCGACCTGCGCTCCATCGATAAAAGCCTCCTGCCCACTGAATTTTCCGATAAGCATGAGGCGCACTTTGTCGCCGGTAGCGAAGACTATGATGAATTGGCCCGGGGCCATCCCATTTTTCATTGGTTCTTGCTGATTGCGCTCGCCTTCTTGCTGCTGGAAACCGGCGCGCAGCTTCTCTTTCGGAGGCCCGCGGCATGAACGACGCTACGATCAGCGGATGGGTTTTCGATCCCATCCTGCCGCTGCCGGTCATCGGTGCGCTGGCTGCCATGTTGGCCCTCGTTACCGCGCAAATCTACTGGCGGGTGGGAAAATCCATCGGGACATGGCGTAATGCGGCGCTGTTGCTGTTTCGCCTTGTTGGGATGACACTGTTGTTGTTGTTGTTGCTTCAACCGTCCCAACGCATATTTCTTCCCCCGCCGACCAAGGACCGGGTCACCCTGATCGGTCTGGACACGTCGTTGAGCATGAAACAACGCGATGCGGGGAATGAATCCCGATTCGACGCCGCGAAAAATCTGCTGCAGGAGGCGGGTGCGGTGGATCAAAGCGGAATGGCCGCGAACGTGCGCACGCGTCTCTTTGGTTTTGCCGACGATGCCCGGCCCTTGCTGCAATCGATTCTCGATCTCACGCCGACTGGAAGAACCACGGTCTTCGACAAGTCGATCAACACGATGCTGGCTGCGACCGCCGCGGACGAGGCGGTCAATGCCGTGATTTTGCTGACGGATGGCCATGATTTTGAAATGGTCGATCCGGTAAAGACGGGTCTTGCCTCCCGCAACAGAGGTGCGCCGATCTACGCGATCGCCCTTGGCAAACAAGGGGACGTGCGGGACGTCGCCGTCCGCATCACCGGTTTTCAGCCTTATTGTTATGTGAAGCAGAAGGCGCACATCAATGCCACTCTGCGACTGATTGGATGCGAACTCGAGGACCTTACCGTGCAATTAATTCGGCAGGGCCAGGTCGTGCAAACCAAGAGGGTCAACGCCCAGCAACTCCAGGAGTTACCGGTGGAATTCGAGATCGCGGAACCCGAGATCGGCCAGTACGAATATGAAGTCCACGTGCAACCCCTGGAGAACGAGGTGGACACGACCAACAACAGCGCGATCACCTACCTCAACGTCATCGACCAGCAGATTCGCGTGTTGCTCCTGGAAGGAGATCCCTATTGGGACACGACCTTCCTGCAGCGTTCCCTGATGCGGGACGACAAAATCGATGTCGATGCGCTAATCCGCTATGGACCGAACCATGTGCGCGCGATTCGCAAGACGCCGTTGGCGGGCGAACTGCAATTGCCGAAAACACCGGGTGAACTTGCCCCCTATGACGTAGTTATTCTCGGGCGTTCAGTCGATTCCCTTGCCGATCCGGCCCAGACGCCGGGATTGCAGGAGATGCTCGACGACTATGTGAAGGACCGAGGAGGAACCGTTATCTTTAGCCGGGGCGAGGCCTTCCAGAAACCGTCCTCCACGGGACTGGAGCCGGTGACGTGGACCGACAAGTCGTACGACCATGTCCGCCTCGATGCCACCGCCGAAGGTCGAGGCCTTTCGGTCTTCCAGACTCTCAACAGTAAAGAAGGCGGGATGGATGCGCTTCCGGACCTGATCGATGGAAAAGTTCCAGGCGAAACACAACCGCTGACGTCTGTGCTGGCCCAGGGATCAAGCCGCCAGGATACCGCCTCGCAGCCGGCCATTGTGCATCGACGTTATGGTAAGGGACAGGTGATGAGCATCGGCGTGGACGGGTTGTGGCGCTGGTCCTTCAACGCCAAAATCCAAACGGTCGATTCGCCGTTCGACCGCTTCTGGGACCAGATGATTCTCTGGCTCCTCGCCGGTCGCGATTTTATTCCCAACCGGCAGTTTTCGTTCCGACCCAATTCCGCGAACGTTTTATTGGGCGAAAAGGTCTACTTTCACCTGATGCTTCGGCAGCCGGAT